>Ga0116230_10005434_pt1 | contig 12501 bp, 7 predicted proteins | sample S1TSphfallax_3_FD_88678 | JGI IMG/M metagenome (GOLD analysis project Ga0116230, IMG submission 88678) | Host-associated microbial communities from peat moss isolated from Minnesota, USA - S1T2_Fd - Sphagnum fallax MG | ecosystem: Host-associated > Plants > Peat moss > Unclassified | place: USA...
AAATATTTTTTTAATGCAAGGCAATGTTCAATGTTAGAATTGATGCCTTGGGTTTTTCATCCAATAAGGCCACATTCCTAAAGCTTCCCTTGAGCCCTCTTTATTGGAATGCCCCACTCCTAAGGCCTTACTTTGCAAAATGCAGATTAGTACAACATAGCAACATCCCCACCAAAGTTAGCCACATGCATGCATGTTCCAAACCTCCTCATACATGTTTGGTGTAGCTTCAACTTCATTCTTGTGTTCCTTCACCACCACTGTCAGCCATCATATTGTCAGCAACATTGTATGCAATAAATGAGAAAATGTTAACTAGGTACTAAGCCTGTGACCTAAAAGGAAGCCCTAAAACAAAAGCTTCAAAAGTTACTACCCTAATCTGGCAGTTCAAAGACCACCGTAAGCATTATTGATCACATTGATCCTGTTTTGTTTCAAATAGTTTCTTTTTGTTTTCTGTGTGTTATGTTTTGCCAGTAAAGGAGAAAGAATGTGAGCGCTCTATTCTCCTTGTTTCAGAAAATAAATTGCAAGCTCATCACGATTGTTTTTGGCTCTTCATGGCGAATCACTGAATTTTGGTTGCAATTGGTTGGCTCAATTGTGGGAGGATGTGGATTTTATGCTATTTGAAAGAGGTCGGGTCAACAAAAAGCGATCAGCAAAGCTTTGAGCTAGGACTTGAAAGATCTAAGTATTTTTCCTTCAAGAGGGATTTAGGGTCGGTGTGTGTGTTTTTAGAATGCATCTAGAGATGAATGCTCTATGTGCATAGGTTTGTTTATCACAATTTCGTTGCGTTGGAGATACAATGTTAGATATAGTAGTTTTGTAATAGGCTGGTGGTGAAGATTATGAAGAATTCAGGGGATTCATGAGCGATCTCCTATTTTGCATTGTATCAAATGAGAGAAAATTTGATGTTGGGAAATGGGAGTTGGGATGAGAGGAAGTGAGTGCCTTGGTTGGAGCTCTGAAATTTGGGATCTGCAGCCAGTCTTTTTATCTGGGGTTGGGACAGAAATTGTTGATTTTGACTTTCTAGAATGTGGGGTGGCACTGAGGTTCTTTCCTTTTGAAAGCTTCTGGGATTCAGAGTGTGGGAGTGAAATAATGTCATTAAGAAGTCAGTTGATTGCTCAATGAGAGTGATTCCGGAGAGTTCTGATTTACCTAAGTCTTAGGGTTCAGAATGAGATCTTGAGTAGTTCAATTCAGGGAAAAGTTGTGTTATAGTCAGTGTAGACTATGTTCAATTATTATCAGTAATAGAAGACAGCATGGAAATTCTGTGTTACCTCTTCTTTTGGCTACAAGCCTTCCTCTCTAGCTTTGAAACTGTCCGTTCTGGTGCACTGTTTTGTGCTGGTTCACTCTGTACAAAGTTGAACCCTCTGTCTCTTATCTTTCCCAAACAGTAGAGAGAGGATCATGTTTCCCACAATTACACAAATATTTATAACTCAGCAATATGCAACTCCCACACGAGAATGTGACAATTTGCTGCTTACCATTTCGCCATATACTTTTCCTTTAATGCTCATGTTTACCAAGGACTGTCAATACAACCTAATCAATATCAAACATCACTTTCTTTCCTCTGTCAAAAATCTTCTAAGGATTTTATGATGTAGCCAAAGTGACGATCATCCCCAAAATAATTTATCCAAATTTGGTTACATCTGTGAAAGTAGAAAAAAAGAAGAAGGATGGCTACCTACTGGAACTTATCATCAAAATCCAGCGGTTTGAAAAAGAAAAAGAAAATCTTTTAAATCTGGCAAATTTGGGTCATTTTTTTCCATGAAAAATCCTTTGTATAGGTCAAAATCATACTTTTCAAGTCAAATTTTGCAAAAATTCACCAGTAGAAGAAACTCTGGTATCCACATATCCACCTTGACTTTGTAATTACATGAAAACAAGAACTTGTAACATTTGGGACTCCTTGATACGATGCACATTTAAGTTTTGCAACATAAAGAAATTTCTTGTTGGCATCGAATGTGCACAATGTGTACACATTTTCAAAATGTTGATCCTTTTGTGCCCTTGACCTCAAGTGTTTCAATGGGCTGTATTTTATTCACACAATCAAATGGAGAGAAAAAAAAAAATGTGAATCCATGTGCTCATAGCACATAGACCTTCATCCAGCTACGACCAATTTATGACTTTGAAAATCTAAACTTCTACAATCGATAGATAACCATATATAACCTTCACATGCAGTTGATATCTAAAGTTTTTCAGTGGGGCTCCCAGCTTATGTTGGTCACACAGTCAATGAGACACAAAAGCATCCATGTAAATCCATGTCGTCATAACATATGAACCATAGCATCTGAATGAACCATAAAACAAGTACTAGTTTATGACAACCATATCAAAGACTAAAGTTTTTGCACCACACATACAACTTGTTTACAAATGATGACTACTGATCCCATCGCTTATGTACTCTCTCCATCTAGCCCTTGATGCATGTCAAAGTTGCACTATTTGGACCTAATTTCTAGTAAGAAATAAATGACTATGTAACGAAGTTGTTAAACTCACAATCGATGTATTGTTGCAAGCATATGGTTTAGTAAGTGACTATGGATGAGAAAATGTGACATGTGATCGATCACCATGCTTTCAATCCATGTTCATGGTTGCATGATGATTAGATTAGGTTCATATGGATTCACATGGCTCCACCTTTTGTCTCCATTTGATTTTATAACTTAATGTTATGCATATAATTTGAGTAGAAATTATGATATGATACTTCTCATAAGCAGTAATCACCATCACGAGATTACTGATTATGAGTAGTATCATGTCATAATATTTTACTCAAATTATGCATAGTCATGTTCCATGATTACAGCATGCTAACTATTCATAATGTGCATGCCACATATATGACTACATGAATAAACTATTTGATGTGTTTGACATCAACTTAAAATCATTACATTCTTAATTGCCCCCCCCATCCCACCCAAAATTTTATTATGAAAAAGTTTATATACATTAATTTTTTTCTCATACTAACAACATTTCTAACACCATGCTCTAAATTAATCAAATAATTAAGAATTAATTCCTTTTTTTAAGAAAATGAAGAGCCATAACATAGGGAAAATTGGTTAATGGGCCGGTTCTGATTCTAGTCTGAGCCCGGTTCTTGGTTCAAGTTGTGAGATTAGTTCATAATTTTCTTTATCAAAATTTTGATTTGGCAGTCCAAGTACCTAAGAACAAAAACCAAAATGCCAATTTTCACACACCCAGGTGGAGAGTTAGCCAACATTGCGAGCAACCGTCATAAAAGCACAATGAAGAAGAAATGAAGTGGCACATTTGTCTTCTATAAATTAAGGAAATAAGTGACATGAGATTGTGAGGTAGGTAAGCATACAAGGTAGTAGGTAAAGGACTTTAATTCTAGTAGTCCATATTCCAATCCTATGATGAATTTTGTCTTTATTTATTCGTCAAGATATTGAACTTTGAAGTAATTTGTGAAATGAAATCTGATTTCATCATGGGATTCAAAATATTTTCATTGATGAATATTGATCATATAGTTTGCAATGATTACATACACAAACATTGTTCATTGGGAAGCTAGCACTAATTTTTTTTGTCAATGAGTTTTGTTCTAGGATCTAAGAAAGTTTGTTCGTAAGATATAGATATTATTCATTCTTCAAGTAAAACTATGCCCAAAGCCTTGTGACCAAACATGACCACATAGGCCAACAAGATGCATCACTTTTACCTAGCACATTGATATGGTAACAATGTGGCCCAACTAATAATTTAATAATGATATATGTTTTTTCACTATCTTGAAAATTGTCAACAAAGTCATCAAGCTAATATCATTGAACCCCAAGGTCAACCTAGTATAATAAAATATATATTCAATGAATTTTGTCCACATCAACATGATAGTAAAATTTGGGGTCAAAATGATGTATCTTGATTTCATAATGTAACATGATCTCATATATTTTAAATGAAATTAATGTAAGATTAACAAACATTAATGGATGACAATTTATTATCTCATAATAAATTTTTTTGAAAATTTGATATCAAATATAAAGAAATTATATTATTCAGAACATTTATTTTAAAACTCAAATGTAATTTTTAAAAATTTGTGTTGGAATTTTTTAAAATTATATGTTGATTTCAAATGCAAGGATGTTGCATTCATTGTAAATAATTTGACTTAAACCATGAATTTAAATATAATTTAAAATTAATAATGAAATTCATAATTGGATAATATTTAATTGTAAAATTTCAGTTGTAAAAAAAATTTAAATAATTTTAAATAGTTTTGTCAAAACATCCATTTTGATTGTATTGAACTAAAATAATTTAATTACCTAATTTGTGAATAAACCAAATCTCATATGTGAAATATGCAATTATAAATATGATTTCACATGTTTTGAAATATATAAGTATATAATACATTTCATTTAAGTATTAAATAAACCTTCATGTAATATTTAATATTAAAAGTGATCGTCAAACAAGGGTTCAACAAGACACATGTTGAACCAATTTGATGAAGTTTCAAGAAATTGTGCCTTACTCATGGAATCCCAAGGACGACTTATGGTTAAGTATCTATGCACAAGTAAACAAGCACATGATTCCATGACTAAAATTTGAACATACTTGAAATTTTCCTTAGACTTCTTAGATGGTGGGTTTTGGTGTCCATGTTAAAAGTTCATTGACAAACTTGAAAGTCCATCTCTCACAAGGATTTCTTTTTCCTCATCCAAATAACACTAATAATTCATCAATGACCTTCATTCATTTCATTTCCAAAAGTAGTTTAATGATGAATGTGACTCACCTAAAGCTTTGTTGGCAAAAAATGGGAATGTGATAGGGTACTTTTTTTAATAATGGAAAACATTGTTTTATGGACATTTGCATTTACATAATTGTCATTCATTTCATTCTATCCAGAATTTGGCAATGAATTCCATTGAAAAATGATGTCAAGTCTATTGACCATTGAGGCATTGATTAATCAATGACAATGGAGAAATTAGAATTTTTGGAATTCAAACATCACAGAAATGACAACCCTTGGATTTGAAAGAATTCAAGTCATGGTGGATGTGATTTTTTAACATGATTTTCACATGATGCAAAAAATATATTTGAGGTAAAAAAGGAAATTCTTGGTTTCCATTGTTGCCAAGTTTAAATTTGAACACTACAATCCTCTATAATATAATGTGTTTGTGTTATCATGATTACAACTTTAGGTTTCTTTGTGACCATTTGTATGTTTTAATGATGTTTATAATAGCAATTTGTTATGTAATATTTCTTCCACTGGATTTTTTATGATATTCATTTGTGATAGACATTCTATAGTTTGGTGGCAAACTCAATTTCCATTGGATTTTAGAATCTAATGTGTAATTAAAAACTATTCCCAAAAGCAAAATTGGCACGAACATGTTTCAAAAGGCATGTCTAATGTGGTATCACTTTTTTTTGTCAACATGGCAACACAAAATTAAAATAATTGGCACAAAGTGCAGTACCTAGTGGAAAAGGATTCAGTGGAAGAGGGATGAATGGAGAAGATAGAGATTTGGAAAAAGAGGTAGAAGACAACAAGGTTTGCCAAAAACTTACAAGGAAGCAAACTAATGGATGATGAAGACCTTTTAAGGCATTTCAGATGGCTTTAGATTTGACAATACAAACTCATAATCACTATTATTATATTTCTAAACAATTTAAATGTAACAAGGAGAGCTATAGTGGCCGATGATATTTGCAATCAAAGCCAATGTCTTCCCAAAAGTCACCATTAACCCATAAAAGTTCTACCTATTTTGAGCATTATGAATGCTTAGGGGACATGAGAACCACAAGAATGTAGGTGAGAGGTAGTTATCAATAATATCTAGAATGGCAATGTTCAGGTGGTCATTGATGTGACCATAGAGAAGTATGACCAAACTATTAATAATGGGATGGGCATAAGAACAATTCATTTATAAACTTCCATGTGCCAAACTATGTGTGTTATAGACGTAGTTGCACAATGTCTTGGTTTCCTAATCCTAAACTTAGCATTTCCATAGCTTGAGAAAAACTAAAAATGAATGTTCTATTGGTCAACTAAACAATTCAAAGTTTTAAATACCTTTTCATAAAAGTTTACTCATGCTCATGTCAAACTCTCTTAAATGTGATATTGGAGGCAAACACACCACATTTTTGTCAGTGTCTAGAATTTTTATTATGAAGCACATTAAATTGAAACCTCCCTAAAATGAACTATGACCAATAATTGGTAGATCTTGTTGAAATAATAATTTTTTTTTCAAGAAATGAGGTCCAAGAGTCCCATTTTGAATATTTCAGGATTTCAACAATAGTTAATACTTCTTTTAAGTTTGAAAATCCTTTTGTAATGTAGTTTGATAGCCAATTGTTTTTCATTGTCAAATGTAGTCAATAGGTGCAAGGTTCAATTCTTTAAAAATTCAGCAATTTGAGGTCAATTTTTTTTTCTTTTTTTTCAAAACACTCTCGAGCTTGCCTTCTAAAGAATTAATTAACATGAACATGAGTAGTAAGTATGGTATTTCCTCTTTGTCATGGCTTTTGTGGTAGTAGGGTGTCTAGAGTCATTCAATTGACTTGTGATTGCACACTTTTTTCAACAATGAGTATATGGTGATTCATTTATATGACTCACAAGAACCATATACCTATTCAACAAATTCTAATTAAAGGCATATGCTAAAATTGACCATCATAATGACATGGGATTGAAAATGATCAATTACAAGATGATGACTAAAAATGCCCCGTGGTTTGTAACATTTTCAAAACCAAAATATCAACAAAGGTGAACATAACCACTCAACCCCATTTTAAAGCAAGCTCATGTCCACAACACCTAAATGACAAACTATGTTCTATTAAGGGTCAGCATTCTCTCATGGGTTCCTGGTGGATGCATGGACTGACCTTTGGAATTAAGGATAAGACTATCAATCCATCATTGAGTTTTTTACATTTATTTGGAAGGGTTACCAAACCCTAACAATGCCTTGAATTTGGAAGTGAACAAGACACTATTGTAGTCTCAATATGAGGCATTAATTGGTTGTAAAGCATTAGCACAATTTTTGTTAGTGTAAGGTAAAGGCCATGGGTTGAGGCTTTACCGGGCAAAAAAACCAGATCAGTTTTTCTTTTCCTTGTGATACCCAACATGTATCTTGGTTTTAAAAAGAAGCGATGGGCTTTATGAAAAGCTTAGGGCCCATGGATGCACGGGCATAGGCTTGAATAGTCTCATAAAACCCGCTGGCTGTTCGAGGTTGAATTACAATGGGTAAAGGTACCTGCAGTTACAATACAAAAGAACTGAGCCTGTTTCTATGTGTATATGAAGGGCATGTCATCAAGCAGAATCTGTCCTAAACAAACATTAGGCCTTTGGAAAAGAAAAATGCCTGCTAGAAACACCAGGGCTCTCTTTTTTTTTAAATTCCCCATCCTACTCAGGTTATAGGGGAAAAATGGAAAATGAAATTCTGCAAGTGCATTGCACAGGGTCACACCCAAAGAGTAGGGCGTTCCTGAAATAAGCACCCAATTTAGGGTTTGAAGAGACAATGTTGAGCGGGTATCTCCATTTCTTAATAATAAGCCCTGTTTCAGGTCGGTGTTAATATTTCAGAATCAAAGAACTGCTGTTTTCAAAATCAAAGAGCTACCAGGTTTCTAATTATTGCACAAACCTCAACAAAACTCCCAGTTTTCATGAAGGAATCAGGTAGGGGACCAGGGGTTTTGTAGGCGGTTATCTGATGTTTCCAGGTTTTCCGCAGAATTGGGGTTGTATATCAAGAACTGGTTCTTGGATCCTTCTTGAGAAGTGAGGTTATGAACCCTAAGAACCGCCCTGGTAACTGGTGAGGCCTGGGCCAATTTCAAATACCCACCGAAAACTGGTCTGAACTTCTGTCTAAAGTTAAAACCTCTAGAGCTCTCTTAAAAGAGGTATGTCCTCTAGACCTATCTTCACACCTGTCTTCAACTCCCTAACCTCGAAGATAAACAAGCAGGTCTCTTGGAACTTTCATTTTCCATTTGTTAACATGCAGTAATAATAAGGGTGCCCTCGTGGATGAGTTGCAAGCCCTAGTCTAGTCTACCTGATCAATTAGGTCCCATTTCATTGATTTCAAACTAGGACAGTTGAAAGCACTGTTTGATGCATTGTTCAGAATTCCATATCTTGATATTCATGAGTTTTCCACAACAAAATGCGCCTCTGTACATCAAGTGATTTCATTAAATTTTGAATGGATTCATTGATCTTAATGAACGAGACTTAGTAAGAATACAATGTATTCATTGATTTACTAAACTAAGACTAGTGAATTACACACACATTTTATAACAATACCGAAAAAAGAACTGATACCCACAAATTATACCAAAATCATCATGTGAAGGAAAGAACAATGTGCATGTTGAACTTGTTGATGAATGAAATAAATGAATTTTATTTTATTTACGGTCGCATGTAATAAATATGTTGGACAGTGGAATATTAATGGGTTCAACGATCATCTAAGTTTCCAACCAGGCGACATTAATGCTAAGGAGCGGGTGGTCTAATTTAAAACAACAACACCTCAGCGACCTTCATGAGTTTACAAACTTCCTATACAGATTTTCTTCACACATAACTAGTTGGGAATTTTGTATGTTGGAGGAGTAGTGCAGATCCCACGGACTCAAGCTAGAGCTAGTGTTCTAGCATATATGGCTCATTCCTGTGCACTAATGACACTCCATTGATCAACTCCTTTCGAGGAAGTTATGAGGCCCCAAAGTTTCAGGATTCGAAGAAGATTCAAGCTAGAGCTAGTGTTCTAGCATGGCTCATTCCTATGCACTAATGACAGTCCATTGATCAACTCCTTTCGAGGAAGTTATGAGGCCCCAAAGTTTCAGGATTCGAAGAAGATTGAGAATTCAAATCATTTTCTTCTAAGAAATTGATTTCATGAGCTACCCTAAGAGAATGTCTAATCCCACTTCAAATGAGTCAAGCAGGGATCATTATTGCAGGCCATGAATACTATGTGACTAAGTACTATGTACTGAGTATATATACCTGAAGCTTTTGAGCTCTGGACTTTGCATCTGAACTGTGTTTGCCCAGGAACCAGCTAGTTAGTGGCCAGCTGCCCATGAGTATTTGGAGGATTCTCGGGAGCCAGGCAGTCTCACAAACTAGAAAAGACAATCTTTCTCATCCTACCCAGCTATGGATTTTGGTCTTCACAAGTTTTAGTCCTCATACATGAAACTTTTCTCTTGAGAATTTGAAGACGATCTTCTTTATCCTATCCTATGGGTGTTGCTTCTCCTAAGTTTTAATCTAGTGTTTCAGGATTTCAAGAGAACTCGGGTGAGAATTTTTAATTTCGAACCAGATGAAACATTGTCCTGGAGTAAAACTCGTGCGCTTGGTGAATATTTCGGATGGTTACCATGAGAGGAATTGAGCACCCTCAAAGGTTTGGCCGAATTGCCAGTTTGAAGAAGCTGCATAGTTCGAGATTACCGTCTGGCCATCGCTGGTTGTGGTCATGAAGGAGAGAGCCTGACCATCGAGAACGGTGCCTTGGAGCTGCCAGTTTTGGCCCCAGTTGCGTTGCATTGGTAGCCACTGGTTCCTTTGCGAGCCCTTGATGGACACTTGTTGCACATCTCCTGCTCCTCCCACGTTCGTGACGAGAACCAAAAGGAAGTAAGGGTTGCCGTTAATCGTGAACCGCACTCCTCCTTGCCTCTCGCATGGTACCCTGAAAATCAGAGAAACGTTCTCTACACGGTTAGACCATCTCGAAGCGGTGCTTAGCATGTGACCTTGCCAAAATATTTTCCCACATCCAAGTTTTAGTTATTTACTTTTTTCCAACTCCACCCATAAAACTAAAATTGGGATTCCAAATAGGTGAGAAACTACTAATAGCAACCCATCTGGACTAATCATTTGCTATCTAGCCAATCAGAAACAGGGAACAATCAATAAATACGATTTGACTTTATTCATTAGTCTCTTCCAAGGGCCTCGAAGATGTGCTTTTCAAGGTCACAATAGTGTTCCAGTGAATCCACTGCATATGACTCCTGCACCTCATCCAGGATTTCCAGTAAAGGGTCACATACTGAGCACCGGTGATGATGCTCTTAGTCCCATGGCGCAGGAACCATGAGCAGAGCTCTGCAGCTCCTTGATTCCAGAGTACTGCTCATTACAGAAAGTACTCAAGCTCGAGTGCAATCAAATATTCGAAGTTGGTGATCTGAATATCCTCAAAGGACCAATTCGCAATGGGTTGGGCTTCATACCTTTTGTAGAAGACAGGAACAATTCCAGCAATGGGTTGGGCAAGCTGGATGAAGGCAGGCACCGCCAAGTCGAAGTGCTCCAGTGGAGGGTTGCACCAGCCGCCGTTGTCGTTAGGCAACGCCCAATTGGGAGGACACAAGTTGGTGGCTGTCACAGTCAGAATGGGTGTTCCAGGCACGCACCATCTTGGTTGGTTGCAGATCAGCTGGTAACAAGCCCCACACCTCGCACCCCCATTGAAGAGAACGGTGCTCAGCGCTGCTGTGTTTGTACCATAGCCTTCGCTGTACAGGTTTCCATATCCACAAGCACCGCCTACGCACAAAAAACCCATCAAACTGATCAGACACAGACACAATATTGACATGGACAACACAGAGCGAGACAGAGACAGAGCTTCAGAGAGCTTTAGAGAACGATGTCGAAATCTCTCACCTTGAGTGCCGGAGGCATCAGCGCCACCATAGAAGGTAGCATGCGCCGGATTCCAGTAAGTATCGCCAGTGTAACCTCCGGCAGAAACTTGATGGAAGCTCACGGCTCCCAGCAACGACACTAGCATCGACACAGCTAGCAATTGCTGCATCGACGGAACCAGCAGCTTCGACTCTTGCACTCTGCTTCTTTTCATGATGCTGCTGCAAGCCGCCATATAATGTACTAGTACACCTGCACATGAAATGCACGCTAAATGAATATCGCTCGAGTGCGTACCTATTCGCTCACCAGCATCGAAAAAGTAACAAAGCTGTGCAAGCACTTATAGTCGACACTAAGTACATCTTTCCATCATGTTGTTGTGATCACATATTCTCAGCTTTCCATTATGTTTTTCTAGCTCGCTAGCTGTGCTCACAGTCATCTCATAGCTCTATCGGTCAAACTGCAAACTTGTCTCTTCCAGGCCCCGCAAGACTGATCTCCATTGAGAAGTGGACGAGTGAAGCTGCGCTCTTGAAAACTCACCTGCAATTGCTATTGATGACGAGTTCTTCTGGTGCTGCTGGATTGAAGTAGGCAAATGATTAGCCGCCTGCTTGCCGCGCGCGGGATCAACAAATCCGCCACCAAAAAGAAAAAGAAAAAGCTAAAGTACTAGAGAACTTAGATGAAGAAAAATAGCGGTACTCTCAAGACTTTGAATTCGAACGTAACTTTCAGAGTAGGATTTGAAGGTGCTACAACACATAAAAATTCAGAGTTCTAGTATGCAGGAGCACTTAGAAGCTGAGGAGTAGCTGAGCTGATCTCCAGATTTCAAATTCAAATTTAACTTTGTTTCAGAGTAGGATCTTTGAAGGTACAAACGAAATCAAGCAGAAGATCAGAAAAGCTATGAGATCATGGATTGATCAATACTGTAGGACGTGCATGAGGAACACTAGAAAGTGGTAGTCAGAGCTAGCTGCTGGATGAGAGTCAGACTTCAACTTGGCTGCTGCAGGGATGATGAGCTCATGAGGAGATCTCTCTGATCACAGCTAAGTAGCTAGCCAGCTAGATTGATGAATCTGGTGCTGCACAGAGCAGGCAAAGGATGGCTGTCCTTATATTGAAGCTGCAAAATTACTGCAAAGTTCACTGTGCAGACATTTCTAGAAACTAGTGGTTTTTTTTTCTGTTTTTGAAATAATTTTCGTCAAACTGGGCAGCTGGTGCTACTGCAATTATAGATGATCTTTCTGTTCAGGAGGAGTCTAGTAAGTAAGTACTCATGTGGGCCTTCTTGACCTTTTGGTCCTTGCTTGCTTGCACAGTCAGTCCATCACCAGTCAGTTTTGTTAGCACGTAAGTACTATTTCCATGCAACCATTACACCAAGGGATCCTAGCTCATGAAAAGGAACTCACGAGTTCATACACTTTTTGTCCCTGAATGAATGTTAAGTGATTTCATTGGATTTTGAGTGAATTCATTGGTCCTAGTGAACAAGACCTAGTGAGGAAAGAATTTGAGTGAATTCATTGGTCCTAGTGAACAAGACCTAGTTAAGAAAGAATTAATTCACTGATCTAATGAACACTCTTTAATGAACTGCACCCATTTTGTAGGAGGTATCATTT
>Ga0116230_10005436_pt1 | contig 12500 bp, 12 predicted proteins | sample S1TSphfallax_3_FD_88678 | JGI IMG/M metagenome (GOLD analysis project Ga0116230, IMG submission 88678) | Host-associated microbial communities from peat moss isolated from Minnesota, USA - S1T2_Fd - Sphagnum fallax MG | ecosystem: Host-associated > Plants > Peat moss > Unclassified | place...
AAAAAAGAAGGAAGAAGGGAGAGGGAGAGAAGGAGAGAGAGAGGGAGAGAGAGAGAGAGAGAGAGAGAGAGAGAGAGAGAGAGAGAGAGAGCATCTCCTAGGGGTGTAACGCTACCGAGAGCTCCTTGACAGCGCCGAATAGACACGGTCGTCGTTTTTCCGGTTGCTAGTGGAAGTTTTGTTTCCCGTGGCACTTGAGATGACATTTTGCTGTGGTGGCCATCTGCGGAGGTGAATGTTGCTTTGTTTTTGTTGTTATTCTTGGGAAGCAGCTACTTCGGCAGCGTTTGTCTCGGCCGGTCTATAAACTGGAAGAAAAAAAAGCTATGTGCAGTGAAGCTTTTTTGGACTTGGGACTGTCTGTTCATTACTCGTCCTTCAGTAAGAAAGATCTGTGGTGTGGCCATGTTTTCAATCGCTGAATTTAAATCCACTCTTCACGCCCTCTCGCTCGTCAGGCGGTCAGTAGGTCGGGAGGGGCGAGACATACTGGCTGAGTATTCAGTAGAGAAAATTGCCTAGTATAGATACGAGAGGAGCCACTGGGTTGGAGATCGATGTGTAGGACCAGGGTCGAGGTAATGAATAAGCAGGTCAATTCAAGACGAAATTGCAAGCACTGAAGCAGGTCCTTCATTCTGCAATGGATGAGCTTGTCATCCGTTGTCAGGTAAGAAGCCTATGCCAAGCACATGTGCTTGGCTACTGAAAATTACACTATGATGATGCCAATGATATGCAAAGGCAGGACTGAAAATGCAATTTGCAGTGTTACATGTCCTGCTGGCCTGTAGAGAGAGAGAGAGAGAGAGAGAGAGAGAGAATTGTTTGACCTAAGTTGAAAAGAGCTTCATAACACTCTTTGTTACAGAGTTGCTTTCCAATGAACCCAATTAGCTGCAAGTTCCCCAACTATGTGTTTGGTATTATGCTGCACTCTAACTGTCTTAGGAGCTATGGCTGTTGACATGGGTTTTGCAGAACCAGCTGGCATCTTTCCGCATCACGGAGCTCAAAGATGTTCTCAGTCGCTTGGGTCTCTCAAAGCAGGGCAAGAAGCAGGTCTGTCACCACCTGCAATTCAAACTATCTTTCTGCATGTTGTGGACTTCAAAATCTTGCCTATGATTAAAGAATTCCAGTTGCTGTCATGAGCATCTTTTTGTTCCTGAAGCAAGCACTGGTTATTTCATGTTGCTAAAACACCGGACAATGTAGGTCAAAGCAGTATTTTTGTATGACTTGGCAATAGTGTACATAGGGTCACTGCAAGATAGTAGAATATCATTTAGGATTGCATCTGCTGAAGCTACTAGGTCCCAATTATAACAGGACCTGGTCTTGGAAGGTCTGCCAAGATTAAAAAAAACAGATCAAGAGTTTCTTGATTTCAAGGTGGGAAATGTTAGCTCTTTGCTAAGGGCCTTCACAAGATTACTATTTGCTGCTCTGTACTCAAAATCAAGCAGTTACACAGTCCATAAAAAGTAGCAACAGTGAATAACAGCCTGTTCACTTGTCTTATCTTTGATATCTTCACTTGTGCAATTGCAAGTGAGGAAGTCGATGCACCTTGAGGGAGTTGAAGGTGTATCATTAACTTCAAAGCAGAGCTGCATATTGCTTGCCCTTTTGTGGTGTGCACTGTGTCCAGTATCATACAACACTTCTGATGCCTTTGAGTTCTGTTCCATCCCTGCAGATCTTAATGGAGAAGATCATGGGAGTGTTGATGCCTGCAGTAACTCTACCATCTAAAATCAAAGGTGTGCTCCTGCCTGTTCTATAGCTATTGATTGACTGTTATACATGCAATGAGGAAATACTTGATATCTCCCATTTTGGGTGGTGTGCAATTTAGAGTTGTAGCCCTGCTTTTTCCTATTCCATTGTATGTTTCAGCAGGCATTGCGTTCTTTGGATTGACATTTTATGTTATGGCACCTGAGAGCAAGTTTTGACAGACCAGCAGAGGTCTGAGTTGTCACAACCACTTAATCATGGTTCAAAAAGAATTCACAGTTTTTCAAGCAGATTTCTGTCATTTCAGTGTTAGAATAGAGTGGTCAGGAGCTGATGAAGTCAGTTCACATTCATGGCAGCTCATCACTGCTATTTGTGATGAAGGTGAAGGTCTGAAACTTTATGATTAGCTCTCATAGGGTTACAACCACACTCATTGTCATGTTATGTGCAAAGTGTCATTGTGGAGATTTCTCTGCAATTTCAGAGATGTTTTAGAATAGGTGTGTGTCACTTTTGTGACTAACTGCTGATTTGTCTATTGCAAATAGGTTCAAAGTTGTCAAAGAATGTCTCCAGGGAGATTGCTGCAAATGTTATTGATGACATATACAGGTTTTTATTTTGTCACTCCTCATTCTGTGATTCTTCTTGTAGCTGTCATAGGGCTCAAATTATGGGGACTTGTTAGCATTTCTTTTGGATTGTCATTGATGTACGAGGGAATAAGGAACTTCTGCTAAGCCGTCTGTAGAGGATGATGACCATGTGGGAAGGAAAAGTGTGCCAAAATGCAGTTAATGTATTGGAGTGAAGGGCCTATCAATGCAGTTGTTACTTGTTATTGGCATTCTGTGGTAACTGTATTGTGGTTATGAAATGACTTGTGGCAGAAAGCTACGAAGTTCAGGTGTACCAGAGTTGGTATTGGCAGGAAGGACCAGAGTTGTTGCAGGGGGATCCAGCAGTATAGCCCAATCTGATGAGCAAGAGGAGGTCCTTCATTTGGATGAAGCAAAGACATGCTGCCCCTGTGGCAACTCTGTGGACATGGGAACAATGATCCAGGTCTCTTGCTGTTGTCCTTGGCTTTTGTTAGGCTTTCATGGAAGGGGAATTTCAATTTATGACTGTTCACAATGGTGAGGATGTCTAGATGTGCTGCTCTAGTTTGGAAGTCATCTTTAGAATGTGGGGAAAAACACTTGTATCCAAGGCTTCATGAACACATTCTAACTTTGATGAATGACACCATGTAACAGTGTGACGACAACAGATGTGGAGTGTGGCAGCATTTGAACTGTGTTCTACCCTCTGATGGAGTTGAACCTGAAATCCCTCCCTCATTCTACTGTGAACTCTGCCGCATTGCACGCTGTGACCCGTAGGAGCCTATACCCAATCTTGCTTACTTGAATTACAGTGGATTTGAAACTGGGTCAGTGTGGTTCTTAGGTTGTCTATTGGCCATTGTGTAATATCATGCTCTGGATGTGAGGAATTCTACTTGTGTTGATGTTTATGTCATCAGTGCTTATTTTTCTGTTGAGTGTGTCAGCCTTTCTAGAGCAGGCCAGAGGAGAGGATGTGTGTGTTTGATTCTTGTAGTAATTCATGGCTTTTGCATGTTTGTCCAACAGGTTCTTTGTATCACTTTCACATCCTTTACTTCCAACTAAACCAAGTATGTCTCCTTCAAATGTAGAGGGGTATGTGCCTTTTCTTCTCACTCTAGCATGTACACTAAGTTAGGTAGTGTGTTAAAACAAATGGATTGCCTGCCATAGCTCAGAAGTCAATGTTTCTACAACCATGTCTAGAAGATGGTGGTCTTTTTGACGGTTGCAGTATCAGATGGATTGCTTCTGATAGTAGAGTCTCTCTCTAATGTGGGTTCTCACTATGCTGAATATTCAGGGTTCCATGGTACTGAATGTCCAAGATTGCGTGTCTAGTTGGGTAGGAGTTACTTTTGCTGTATAGGCCAGTTTATGGTAAGAGTGAAGTTCTGGTGACTAGTCTTTTCAACATGCATTTCAATAAGTTAAAAAGTGGCTGGTTGTTGGTGGGGTTCAGTTCAAATCCATTGCAAAGTGTGGAGAAGTCATTCACACTATCATGTGCAGATCAGGACTTGCTTCAGAAACCAAATTATGACCTACAGGTCAAAGCTAGTGCCTGAGTGTTTTTGTTAGCTGTATTGTTTCCTGGTCTTCCCTTAGGTCTGGATTACTTTCTAAGGATTGATGAAGTTTACAATTGGGAACTTGTTGAAGCTTTCAGTGTAAACTCCATTGCATGTCTATTGTTAGGATACTATTTCATTGTAGTGCTTGGATTAGCAGTGCTTGGAAAGTACAAAGCTTTAGAGTACTAGTGAGCAGAAGGTTTGCTTCATCTTGTATTTATAATTGTTGAAATGGGCTGCAGGTGTGGTGTTTGCTCCTCTCTGACAAGGTTCCTTTTCGCATGCATTGGCCTGCATATTGTCATTTACATATCAATGGTATGTCCCTTCTGCCTGCCTGTTTGGTTGCACAGAGCATTTGCAGATATAACTGCCCAAATTTGTGGAGACTTTCTGATGTTGTGTCTTTATATATTGGGAAAAGTCCAGGAGTACCCAAAGGAGTGAATTTGGAGAGGAATGATCACTAAGTCCTGGCTTCATCTGTGCAGGCATTATTCTGTTCTGAATTATTATTTGTGATGTGTGTGCTAATAGGTCGTTCTTGGTTCTGCACAAGTCTTGTCTTTTCACGTGGTTGAATTTAAGTCTGTTTTGTGTGAACAACAGCTGTGAGTGTGAGGGTAACCAACCGACCTGGTCAACAACTTCTTGGTGCTAATGGTCGTGATGAAGGCCCAGGGGTATGTTATGTTATACTCTTAGGTTGTTTTGCTGGTCCTTCTGCCATATATGCAGCTTAGGAGTAGCCATATGTGGAGATGTTTCAAGCAGATAAAAGGTGGAAGGGATGGTGGTCGACACAAAAAGCAGTGCATTGTGTACTGGTCCCTTGTACACGTCTATACTTTGTCTAGTTACTAATTGTGTATTATATTTGCTAACCTTGCAGATTACAACATACACCCGAGAAGGCCTAAATCGGTTGTCACTGTCAGCGTATGATTCTCGGAACTTCTGCGTAGGAGTCCGCATCATTCGCCGCAACTCTCTGAGACAGGTTGGTGTGGTTTACATTCTTTTGCACTGGCAGTTATTATTTTCTTGAGTGAAGGGGTTTTCTGGATGTTCCTCTTCTATAACATAGTTTTTATAAAAATATTCATTGGTGGCTTTTGTGCCACAATTTATGCATATCAATGTCTACCTTCCGGTAGTTGTGAATGGGACCTTCAATGGTTGGAAACTATCTGAGATTGAAGCTTAAAAGTTGATTCAACATTTCATCGGCGTCTTTGCTGGGTTGTACACAAGGTGATGGACTTGATCCCAGCAGTGACAAAAGGAGAGGCCTTTGAGGATGCCCTTGTGCGGTTACGACGCTGCATCAATGGTGGGCATGGTGCAGGTGGTGGGGTTGATGATGATGATGATGATAGTGACTTGGAAGTTATAACAGAGTCAATCACTGTCTCTTTACGTTGCCCTGTAAGACTCTCATGTTACAAGGACACGATTTTACCTTGCTGAGAATTTTTATGTGTGGTTCAACCTCTCTCATTAGATTCGGACTCTCTTGATAGGATTTTCCTCAGAAGCAGGCTCTCTATTAAATGGTTTTTATTGGTTTTGTCTTGGTTTCTACCAATGGTAACCACAAGGTTTAAGGGCAGGATGCATCATCACATGCTTCAATGTAAACTTCTCTTTTTGAAGTCAAAACATTTGGGCTCAGATTTCTATTTCTAACCTAGAGAATGAGGTTAAGTTGTTCCACAATGTCCATGGTAAGTTTAGGACAACTCAAAGGACTTCTATTTCCTATGTACTTATAAGCTCCATGTATTTCACTGGTTCTTGAGTTCACAGATGAGTGGATCACGTATAAAGGTTGCTGGACGGTTTAAACCATGCCTCCACATGGGGTGCTTTGATCTGAACACTTTTGTGGAACTCAATCAGCGAGCTCGCAAGGTAAGTGTTTGAATCTGTGAAAATGTTCTATAGCAGGTATATATGTTTTGGTGAGTCGATGAAGAATGAACTTAGTTGTCTTGAGGTGCTTGTATGACAAATTAAATTTGTTTGCAATGGCATGTGAGTGATACCTGCATTACTTATTAAGATATTGGTGTTCATGATTGTGTCTGTACTTGAATATTCCAAAGGCACACTGATGCTTTGATAACCTCTCTTGAAAGTAATTGGTACTTCTACACTGACAAAGATACTTTTTCTGTTGTCTTTTTTGGATATGCAGTGGCAGTGCCCCATTTGCTTGAAAAATTACTCAATTGAGTCCCTTATTATTGATCCTTTGTTCAACTGCATTACATCTGCTGTAAGTGGAAAAGAATGTTTTTCAATTTGTATGCATTCATTTGTCATAGATCTATGCTTTGCCTTTTGTTTGCTTATCCCCATTACCTTGTTGCAGCTTGGACGAGGGCCCTAAAATTGCCTTCTTTAATTACCAATGCCTCTGGAATGCTAGCCAACATCATGATTGAGTTTTCCTTTTGCTTCTGGAAATGTGTCAAAAATTCAGTTTGAAGATTGCTGTATAATTACTTGCCCAAAGTTTGAGCAGATGTTTTATGCACTTATCTACACCCACTGTAGGGAGCTGATGAAGTCAGTAGGGAGTCATGGCAGTTTGTCACTGCTCCTTCAGGTGATGTTGATGGTCTGATACTTTGTGACTAATTCTTACATTGTTATGACCAGGCACATTCTTCTTGTGTTAAATTGCTTTAGATTGAGCTGATACAACATTTGTGGGGTCACCTCCATGTTTTTGTGGGGTTTGTGTCACCAATCACATTTCCTTTTTGTTTGCTACATGCATGTGGTGGAGTTGCTTTATGACTCTGGCTGTCTCATTTCAGATGAAACAAATGGAAGAACATATTACAGAAGTTGAAATGAAAGACAACGGTTTCTGGCGACCCAAACTAGAAGGAGAAGTCAGATTTCAGGAACCATGGCGAGCACCTCGGGGTGACATTGTACCTGCTGCTAATGGAAGTACCCATCATAAACTTGTGGCCTCACAACCACCTCTTCTGCCTGTGAAAGTTGAAGATGTTTTGTCTTCTCATGAATGGGGCTCACTGAAGCTTGGGATGAAACGTATGCATGATGGTGTTTGGGCTGTGAATGGCTCCAAGCATCTCAATGGCTGGGCAGATGCAGGTCCCAGTAAGCGTGTAAAGCCAACCACAAACATATCCAGGAGTAACAGTGCAACTGGCATCAATGAAGAGCACGAAGATGGTGACCGCAGTGTTAACCAAGAGGCAAGTGACAAGCCTGCTGAGTATTCAGAAGATGGTGATGAAGTTGGTTTCCCAGTGAAAGTGATCAATCCTACAGCAGGGATGTGGCAAAACAGTGGTGGTGATGTGGCAAATGGAGATAATGTTATTGTGCTGAGTGACAGTGATGATGAAGCTGGTGAGGAGCCTGTCTTGGGTTCATCAGGTGCATCAGTATATTTGGGATCTGATGCAATGGGTCAGGGTAATTCTCAGTCCCCAAATATTGCAGCAGAAGACTTGCCTGACTTGCATGCAGAGTCACCAGGTCTGGCTCTTGCTACAGAAAATGAACCAGGATTGGGGTTCAACTCAAGCTCCCTGCAATTCAAACATCTACTAGGCACAAGAATGGATAATCTGGGCCTGCAAACAGAAAGCAACAACTTATGGCCATCCCAAGTGCCAAATGTTCCCAGTGGTCCTTATGGTTATTATGGTGGGTTGGACTCACCAAGTAATAGCCACCACACTCTTCCTGTCCGACCAACTCCTGTCCAAGTAGCAGCAGGGATGGGGTTTGCATTACCATCTCCTCTTCACAGGGAGGATTCTTTGAGGGGGGCAAGCTGGACAAGGTACAGTCGACCTTCTCATTCACTCCCTTATGCAAGTGCTGAGCACAATGGTGGGAGTAGTGACAGTGGAAGAGGGCCTTCACCATCAGAATCTGCTTTGCAACTGTTTCTTCCTCCCCAACCAGCACGTGTTCCGGTAGTTATCTGTTATCCACAAAATACATATTACACTATATCTGCTATATTTGCTGCTTCTGCAGGTGGTCGCAGACATGTCATCATTTAGAATGGCAGGCTCTCTGTATTGTTCCTTTTCATGTTGTTTGTATCTGTTTGATATAGGACAGTAGTTTACCTTTATGCTGTAGGCCAATGAGATTTGTCAATGAGATGTGTCTTGTCCTTTGAAATATGAAGTTCTGTCAGCAAAGTGAATTTATTATGTTAGGTGTGATAAGCACCATATTTTACATCAATGGCAAGTAATGAAGTGAGGTCTTGGTGGTTTGTACAGGTCCAATCCCATTCTCAGGAGCGTTTGATGGTAGAGGAGGAAGAGATGGACGACACATGGTTTTCACTTAGTCTAGGAGGAGGAAGAAATAGGTTTGATTCAGCACTCCCACAAAGTATTCCAAGCTCTTCAGCACGGGAGGTTTATGGTCCTCCCCCCAAAGCCAGAGGTGGCCTTGATACTATTTCCAGCACAGGTTTTTCATGGCTTTCAGATGTTCCTTTTAGGGTTCATTGGTTGGTTTTCAGTAGGAATGATGTTGATCTGAACATGACCTATATCTCTAAAATTGCTTTGCAGAGCATTTGCTCTGGAGGATTTTTTGGGCTTTTGTTTATCTGAGGTGCTACATATTGTGGTACAAGTGTGACAATGTTGTCTTGAATGCATGCATATGGTGAATTTGTGAGTTGCAATCATATTCAATGAAGTTTCAAGAAACTCAGCAAATAGCAACAACTAACATCCTCCTTTATGGGTGATTGACAGCATCTGTGCTATTTGGCATGAGTGGTAATGGAACAGCACATGCACGCCTAATTGACTCACAAGGGTCAGGCCACAGCCAAAGTCCATTTGTGCACAATCCTGTTCCAACAAGGCCTCTTATTAGCCCACCACACCGACGTTATCGTCAGTTTCGTGTTGCAGATTCAGACTCAGAATAGGTGTTGCCAGTTTATTGCTACAAGCAGGCTGGGGCCTGTGCATCTGGATAAATAACTGGTTGGTGCCACCAACTTTGATTTCCCACTTAATTACAGCATGCTATCATTAGCTGAGAGCACTAGAATGGACCCTAGCAAGGAATTCCAATTGAATGCCTTTCCATTCGATTGTGCTGCTATCTAATGAGAATGCTCCCTACAATCTTGCAGGACAAAACAAAGTGCTGGCCTCCTCTACCTCCAGTTGTTTTGTTGGACAATTCATGGGCTCCTGCACTCTTTCTGTTCTGTTCCCTTTTCACACAGCTCAGTTCCCTCAATTTTGCATTAAAACTTGGAAGGCAGCTAAAGATCAGGTGACCTTTGGTTTGTACACTGATGACTCTTGTGCATAATACTTGACCATTTCTTCTCAAGGAAACTGTGTATAGTAGTTCACCTTTGGTGGCTTACCCTCACAAGCTTGTTGCAGCTGGAATGAGGATAAAATTGACTTTATTGATTAGCTATATGTCTTTTGAGTTCTAGCCAGCATCATGACTGAGTTCTGCTAGATGCTTCTGGAAATGCCACAGAAGCTCAGGACATAGATTTTGTATAATGGTTTGCCCAGATTTTGGATGGATTATTACATACTTATCCACGCCAACTGGGGAAGCTGTAGTCATTGGGTAGTCATGGCAGCTTATCACTGCCATTCATGACAAAGGTCATGGTCTGACACTTTGTGAGTGATTCTCATTAGGTTATGACTGCACTCATTATCCTGTTACCTTTGAATTTTTGTTGTGGAAATTTCTCTGCAATTCTATAGATAAGTAGTTTACCTCTGGTAGTCTGACCATGATATCATTGGTTCAGTTGTGAGGGGATGCTTATTCTTGTTTGGGGCTCAATTCACAGAAAGCAAAAGATATTGATTCTTTCCAGGCTTACTGCTGAGTCTTTCAATAGATTTTATTACTGACTGTTAAAGTCATTTCAGAGTCTGCGTGGAAAGAGAAGGGAGTATTTTTGGGTGGAATTATGTTGATTTTAAAACAGTTTCTGGACATTGGATTGAGGCCTTGATCACATATCACATTCGTAGCTCTCGTTTCCATATTCTTGTTTCTGAGGGACATTGCAAAAGTACAGTGGCTGAAACTTTCAAGTGGGTGACTTTGCAGGGCTGCCTGGCACCTGCATTGGATTCAAAGTGAGAAGAAATCACCACAGCTTCATTCAATTCCTTGAGTTACTTTCTCTTGGAGTATGCAGCTTTCTGCAATTGGGAATGAGTCCAAAACTTTGCAAAATGTCATCTGTTTGTCTGGCTTCTTTCCTGCACTTATACCAGTATTCAAATCTAAAACATGATTTGAATATAGAGATGTAGGGAGCCAATTTGCAGAGGGGAAACAGTGCAGCGGTCTATGCTCAGGATTATGGAGCTTCTTCAGCTCATTATACTGGGGATGAAGTCAGTACTAGATGCACATTCAAATTTATTTACATGAGGAACCATGAAGGACTCTTCTCTGTTAACCCAGTTGGCCCAGAATCCCAAGACACAGTGAGTTGAAAATGAGGTTTTCGGAGTGAAGTATGAGACAAATCTTCTGTTAATTATCGAAGGAGTAAACCAGCCATTGCACTGTCTTGACAGGAGAGGAGATGAAGTTGGTAACAGCTGCTGGGTGACTGGTACACCTGGTATCCATTTTAATCTGTAAAATCTGGTCCACCGATTTTTCAAACTTTTGGGTGGATATCCCTTCCATCTGTAGACTACATACGGATTTGATTCACAGGGACTTGTATTTTGGCAAAATTAACAGCATGCTATCCATCTGGTGATTATGGCTACTGCTGGTGCCTAGAGGATATGGTGCAACAGCAAGGTTTGTGTCATTTACCAATCAAGGTAGATACCAATTTCCTTCTTCCTGATCGTTTGATTGCTTAGTAATAAATGGTAGTTTGTCCCAGGAACAGTCTGTTGAAATTATTTAAAAGCTTAAATTTGAGTTTGTAGGTGCAGGAGAACATTTCACATTGGAAAGTTTATGTTTGTGCTCAATTTTGTTTTCAAGTCTGGGAAGGTAATGCTGTGAAAACTTGGGCAGTGTATAATATCTTATTGATAACATGTAACGGTTGTGATATCAAAATACTAGAGTTGAGTTTTAGTCGAATACTCAAGTGTTGCTTTTTCTATGTTCAAGTGTTGCTTCATGGGGTTTCTCACCAATTGATGTTACCTCACAAAACTGAAAGAACAAGCCCGGGTTTGAACCATTAATTGAAAAAAGCTAACTAGTTTTTTTAATGGCTCAATTGACATTAACATAATATTGTGATGAAAGTAGAATGTCAAACTTGTTGTAATCTTTCTTGCAAGTTTATTAGCCTCGCCTACCAAGGCAAGGATATTGTGTTTAGATTCATCATAGAGTATAGTAGCTTGATGGATTTTGGCCCCTAGGTAATAATAGGTCTATTTTTATATGAGGATTTTCTTAAGATGATATTTTGTCTTGCGTTGAAATTTGAGATTAGGTATAGAGTTATATTCTCTTGAAGGATTTGTTTTGGTTTCTTGCAAAGGATTTTTTGGAAGATTACATTTTTGCATGGTGGAATATTTGAGTTTTCATAATTCTTTGGTTGATTTTGAGATATGTTTTAAATGTAAATGGCAAGGCTACAGTGTGACACACCCCTTGTTTCATTAGTGCTTGTAGTTATGATTTTGCAACCGAAGTTCCCCATATAAGATGTAATAAAGATTTTGTGATGTAAATTGCAACAATTGGAAGGTGCAAACACAACTTTAACCTAGAAGTTAAGGGAACCTCTTTGATTGCAATATGAAATCCAAATGATACATTGAATTACAGAAAATATTATTAAAACCCATTAAAGGCCATTTATATACAATATTCCCTTTAAAACATACCACACACACATAATTTATAATATTGAAGATATTCAATCCTAATACTAGCTTAATGGCCCCCATTAAGATTTCCAATTTACCTTGAACCTTGGTTCACACAACATAATCAAAATTGAAGGCTAATCCTACTTGTAGGAATGCCAGCCATTTAAGTGCATGTTGTTGTGCAACAAACATTATCCAAAAGATGAACAAAAGAAGAAAAGTTGATGACTTCTATTGAGAATGCAATGAGGACCAAAGTTGCAAAAGTGCACCCTAAACCCTAAACCCATTTTCCTAATACTTTAAGGAAAACTTACACTTCATGTTTGTAGGTCTCAATATGCAAGTTGGACCAAAATATGTATTTTGCATTTGTATTCTCCTCAAGTGAATTGCATTGGAAACTCATTCCACCCCCCTCGTTTCCAAGATCATGAGGTCTTTCATGAAACACAATTGTTTGAGTTTTGAATTGAACAAAATGAGAAAGAAAGAAGAAATCAAAATTTGAAACAACTTAGAGGTGTGGAAAAGCCTTAAATAATTTATACTTGATGCAGAGTAGAAATTTGACATGCTATTCAAAATCGGGCAAGTCAAATTGAAATAGCCTTAAGAAAACAAATTAAGATTTAGGAATTGAAGGAGATTTTGAAAACCTAATCCATTTTGAAGGGACCAAGAAT
>Ga0116230_10005439_pt1 | contig 12496 bp, 2 predicted proteins | sample S1TSphfallax_3_FD_88678 | JGI IMG/M metagenome (GOLD analysis project Ga0116230, IMG submission 88678) | Host-associated microbial communities from peat moss isolated from Minnesota, USA - S1T2_Fd - Sphagnum fallax MG | ecosystem: Host-associated > Plants > Peat moss > Unclassified | place: USA...
GATAATTGCTTATGTGAAAAATGAAAGCTTTAACTTCAATATTATGACTATAACTTTCAAATTAATTGTAAGTTGTGACATTTTGAGCTTAAAAGACAGTTTTCACATTACATGTTTTGGTCATGCATTTTTGGAAGCTTATTAATATGGTATATCTAACGAAATTTTTTGTAAGGGTTTGAAATTAGTTTCTATCAAAGTTGTTCAATTTGATTTACAGAAATGTATAATTTGGTTTTAAAATTCAAGAAAAGGTAGACAAAAATGGAACAAGCGTTGTTTTGATTCAAACCTTCCTCAAAGAAAATTGAATACTTTAGTGAAAACAAGGTAATATATTATTGCAACTGGAATTATTTCTTTTGAAGTTTCATGTCTCTTGAAATTCTTGCTAATGAAATAATTAATAAATCTTTTTGGCTATACAAATTTGTAAACAAAATTAATTTTTTTAGGAAGTTTTGTAGTTCAAAAATGCAAATGAAATTTGTTATAGTACACAGTGCAGTGAGGATGACAACATGAGTACCACTTCCTTTGTAAAGCTCCTGCTCACTATGTTATGTAAGATGCTAGGCAGGTTAATGCACGCAACATAAGGGCCAAGGGCAAGGCTATTCCATGACGTTAAGGTTTGTGATTGCAAATTCATGAATTGTAATAAAAACATTCATGTTCAATTAACACATTTTGGTCATTATTGATCATTAACAAAAGATCATGTCATATAATATAATCAAGAAAATGACATAATCTGTCACTCCCAACCTTAAATGACTTGATAGTACCCTCATTCAAAATGAGAATAGGAAATTGGAATGATCCAATTCTAGGAATTCAATTGATCATATTTTGGAGGGACAAGTTTGTCATTCACATGATCAAGTGATGTCATATACAATATACACCAAGAGAAGATCAAAACTTGGGTCTTTGTTACTGCTTATTTTATTTTATTTTTTTGGTTTTTTGGATGTAGCATGAGTGGCAATCATCTATAAGATGATGTTTAGCCAAATTTGGCTACAAAAAATTTAAGCATTCTTCTATATTGTTGGCTACCTACTGCCAGAACCATGTAGAATGCAGCCCTTTTAATGTGAACTTTTCATTTCCTTTTCAAATTTTGGTGATCAGAAACCCTAAAAAACACTCATTTTCTCGATTCTGAAAAACAAATTGCGAAGAAAGAAAAAGAAAAAAAAAGAAAGCCCTTTGGTCCTTGTATGTGATACAATAATCCTGGGTGTATAAGGTGCAATAACTGGTTTTTTCATGTATGTTTTTAGTTATGCACACATGCAGTGAACAGAAATTGTTCGACTCAAATTGTATTGATTAGTTGTAGGTCACAAATTGTCAGGTACATATCATATTTACACATTCTAATCTGGTTTTGTGACCAACATAGGATAGGTGGTATCTAGCAATTATTATTATTATTATTTGCATAATTATTGTTTTTTGGTATCAGGAGATATTCCAGACAAGGTTTTTGTTTTTTCATAAAACTTTTTTGATATTGAAAATTTGCTGAACTTTTCCCAAAAAAAGAGAAAAAATAAGTGAAAATTTCTTGGGAAATTTTCATTTAAAAAAAATTCTGGACCCTACAGATTAGGAAGCAACACCCCCAATTTCTTTCATTTTGATCGATAGCCGATTACACATGCTTGATTCATTGTGACAGATGCATCATGTGTCAGCATAGGTTGTGTCTATGCATGGTTAGTACAAATAATCGGGTATGTGGATGCAATGTAAATTAGATAAGTTGTTAGTAGACAAATATACGTACACACTTGGACCCTTTACACATTTGTTGCCTCAAACTTGGCAGGTAATCATTTCAATTTCGTGTCTCCAGTCTTGTACAAAATCACACACAAAGAAAAGGGAAGTTAACAAATTTTGACTCAAAAAACAAACAAACAAACAATCCCGCTATGCCACATACCTAAAAGCAACAATGGTCGAGTCACGAGCACCCTGCCCTGCAATATCACACACTTGCTCTTTCTCAAACCCTTTGGAAACTTTTGTCTCAGTCTGAAAGAGTAAGCTAGAAATTTGGCTCAACTTGTTAGGCACCTGAAACAAGTGATATAATTTTTTTCCAACAAATCTCTTATCGTTTTTTCAACAAGAAATTTATGAAAAATTTGGATATATATATCCCTAGAGTGAATTTAACTAATTTTTCCTTTTAAAACCACCTAAATTGGTTCCCCTCATTGTTTATTATTGTAAGTCCAAAAAACATTAGTACAAATGAAACACCAAATGATTTCCAAAACCTTGTCCAACTTCTTCTTCCTTCGAACTTGGTATTTTTCAAATTTAACATATAATAACAAAGCACGTGTACCCAACATGCATATATAACATGTTGAAAGGAAGTAGAAGGTTTTCCTTGGATCTTGGCTCTCAAGAAGAATCTAATGTTTATGGTCGAGTTACCTAGGATTAAGCATGTTGGTTGGATTGCATTTCACAAGGTTTCCCTTGCAAGGTGTAAGGGGGTGGGTTCAGAGAAATACCTTAAATTTGTGTTAATATCCAAAAGAGTGTCTTCAAAAATGTTCTTGCATGGAAACTTCCTTGTCAGGAGCAAATTATGTATTGGGTGATAGCCATTGGGAGGACCCAGTTGAGCGCTATGTGGCAATGTCCTAGGTCTAACCAATGGCCATCCAATGGGTGGCCATGATCCAGGTGTGACCAATGGCCATTATTTGGGTGGCCTGATGCAAGGTCTGACCAATGGTCATTATGTGGTGTAATTGGGACTTGGGAGAGATTCTGCAACATCATTGGAAACTTTGTAGACTATCTTCCAGACCTCATGATGTTGTTCTTTCTATGTGTTGCGGTAGCATACATTTGAAAGAATCAACCCTAAGAAGCTTAGGGTTGGAGGCTGGGAGTCTGCCCCAAGTGACCCTACTGCGAGAAGAGCATTTATCCAAACGTACATAGTACAGGGGCCAGCTTCAACGCATGTCTACCAAATAATTAATTAAATTTGAAGATTCCATCTTGAAAATTAGAAACATTCATTCATGAACGTCCCAAAAATTTCTTCATTTTTTTCTTCAAAAATATTTGTTGGGAATTTTTTGGCGTGAAAATTTCAACATTTCTAAAATATATATAATCTGTGTTCAAGTCATCAAGGTATTATGGTACCCTGAAACATATTAAATCTGGAAAATAGCAAATAACCTATGAAAATTAACATATGATTGTCTCCATCAGCAAAAGAAGATTGCAATTACCTGACCCTGCCCACTTTTATTATTATTATTTTTTAATTTTGTAATGTAACTGAATTGTCAGTCATCCATAAGACGATTTACCCAGATTGCACTATTTTGAAAATAAATAAATCTAAATATATATATATTGGCTACCTGCTTGAACCAGGTATAGAAATCTGACAACCCTTTTAGAGTTTTTTGAAATTTTATTCAATTTTTGGTGATTTTTAACCCAAAAAAAAACACTCATTGAATTTGTGACAAAAAATTGGCAAAAGTTACAAAATGTGTGTGTACTGTATGTTTGTGTGTGCGCTTGTATATGTGCAAATGAACAAATGAATCACTCACAAATCACTTCATCTGCAAAAACCCATGTCCAAGACATGAAGCCCATGTCTAGGTTTCTTTCTTCTTAAGTGGGATTGGCATTCTAGACTGTGAAACTCATCATTGGACCCGCAAAAACTGGTGACAAAGCAAACCCATCTATGTACTACGTACTTGGCCAGGTGGGCCACCCAAATTTCTGGAAAATTACGCAAGGAAGATGAGGTAGGTTTTTAAGCCAGTTTTGCTCTTGTACCAACTTTTGAACATGCCGGCATAGTCTTGGTATTCGGTTTTTTTTTCTCGTACCAGGTTGGTATTGAGGGTTTAGGGTTTTTTTTAATAAAAAACTTCAGATGTTTCATCATTGGCTAGTATCTCAAGAGGGATTTAGGATGAAATTGTTTAAAAACCTGTCTAAACTGTAAAAAATCCAGTTAAAATCTCCTACGAAATTAAAACCAGAGTCCAAATGTGGCAAAAAAAAATTAACAAATTTTTCCATAAAAATTTGGCATAATTTTCAGAGGAGTATTGTGAGAGAATATTCCCTCTTATTTCTACTTTTCGCATTTTGGCTAAATTTTTCGCACAGGAAAAAAAATTGCTGGCTGGTGCTGGTAATGGGTAATTTAAAAAACTTTCATACCAGTTTGGTCCAGGGTTTTATTTATTTATATACTTTTTCAGTTTTGTCAAGTAGGTGCACTGGCCATCATCCAAAGGAGGAATGAATGAGCCACATTTGGCTAGAGGCCAGATAATCAGGTAATTTTTATAAAAAATCCTGCCTAGTTCTGGCAAATGAATAAGAATTCATTTTCTAAACAACATGTGATTTTTTTCCTCAGAATGTGGCTACTTTTGCTGTTCATTTCCCCCCAAAAAAAGAGTTTGTAGTTTGTACAATTCAAACCAGGTTTTTTTGGTCACCACAGTGCAAAATTTTCCCAAAAAACAAAAAATAAAAACACAGGGACTCTGGTCCTGGTATTGGGTCCAAGACTGAATTTTGGCTGGTATGAAGCAGCTATACACTTGGTATTATTGAGACTTGCTAAACAAAATTGGTACAAGGCTGGTATTACCTCAGGTCCGTATCATGCTCATATAAGGATAATGCTAGTATTGCCTCAGCTCATTCCAGACAGGTGGGGTCCTTGCTACCAGTGTTGATACCAAGTGTAAGAGCATCTTCCCCAATGCTCAATGTGCGACCATGCACTTGGATGAGATTTAAGAGTCAATTCCAGTGAATCCACTGGAAACCCTGAAAATGACCCCACCGCTCTCAGGGCCCTGGAGGGGCCTCTGAACAGTGTAATAAATACGATCAAATCGTATTTATTGACTGCTCCCTGTTTCTGATTGGCTAGATAGCTTGATTGGTCCAAGTCGGTTGCTAATAGTAGTCTCCCACCTACTTGCAGTCCCCAGTTTCAGTTTTATGGGTGGGGTTGAAAAGAAGTTAATAACTAAAACTTGGATGCCAGAAATAATTTTGGAGGGTCCCATACGGGTCACATACTGAGCGTTGGTGGAGATGCTCTGAGCCTATCTACCAGACCGAACTTATACTCCGGACCAACGCTGGTTTAGCCTCATCCCCAAATTGCCTAGCTGTGTAGGAAAGAATGTACGAATGGATTAAGATGGTGAAGGGTGGCCCCATCAAGAAAAATGAGTTTCACTGTAACAAATGATCAATGCGATAAGCATTGTGGCCTATGCTATGTCATCATCTCATTACTTTGAATTACAATGTTCTCGTGAAACAATGTTCTCGATGAGTGTTTTCTTTTCCACGCATTGCTCTTTTAAATTTCTGCCTTTGTTTATTTGATGTAGCTTCTGACACATAATGGGCATGTGTCAGATGCGGTCCCTTCCATTTGCGGAAAGGGGCATACAACAATTGTCCAAGACCCTTTTGGTTTCAGCAGGAACATCCATTAGAAAAATTCCCAACTTTGCTTGAGGGGGGGATAATAAGGCTTCTTCCCTTGGCCCTCACTATATTCACTGGCTGCAGATACGGTTCAATAGGGCCCATCTGTACACGGTAGTGAATAGGGGGTGCCTTCCATCCAAGCTAGTGAATGTGGTCACCACTACTTTGAAAGCAGCCTAGATGATGAGGGTTGTTCCTACCAGTGTTGGTCTGGGATATAGGCCTCCACCTGGTATCAACACTGGTATCAAAAGACTCTACTAGACTGGTATGACCTGAGGCTACAGGAGCCTTATACCAGTACTAGCCTGGTAGGGACAGGAGGTAATACCAGCCTTGTATTGGTCTTAATATCAAGAATATACTTGTCAAATACCAGCTAAAACTTAGTCTTGCACTGAACACCAGGATGAGACTGGTATGTTCAATAGGCCATACCAGTATTTTTTCTTCCTGGCAAATTATGGCCAGATTTTTTAATTTTTTAAAGGGCATCTACCATTACAAAGGGAAAAAGAGGGGGGGATAATCATTTAAAATTGCCTGAAAACTATTTTTTGTTGGGGAGGGTGTCACCATGCTTATGTTTACTTGCTACAGTTTTAAGAGTTACTTGAAATAATGTTGCCAGTTAAGTTGAAATCTGACCGAGGATGCCTCTGCACCCTGGCTCTATCAGGAAATTGGGGGGGAAAAAAAACGCTGGTCCATATACCATACCAACACTATTCTACCACCACACAATTGCTGCCTGCCCCGAGCAGCAAGTTTTATTACCCATAGTACCTAGGCTGGTTAAGCACTAATTAATTATTTTTAAATTCATCAAAAATTCTTTAAAATATTTAGCATACTGCCTACCTACCTACTATGCTGAAAATCTGAAAGAAACTCTTAAGCACAATACCTTCACTATTTAGCATAGTGCCTAATTGTAAAATATTATTATTATTTTTACTGCCAAAAAGTGAATGTTAAGAATAAATAAATCATTGGGCACCTTGCTGCTGGACCAAAAACCTTTTTCCAAGTACTACAGTATTTAAAATAGGAAATATTTCATGACATTCCCAAAAAAAATTATCCTCTTGTTTTCTACAGTTTTTAACAAACTATTCACCAAATTGACACTAAATAATTCTTGTTCGGATGGATGGTTATCGTTGCTAACGATGGTACATCTGAAAAGACCGCCCTGGCGCTTTACCCTACACACAGGCTAATACCTGCTCTTGAGGGCGTTTCCTTTTCCTTTTTTTCCTCTTTCTCATGATACCCAGTGGGTAGCCTAGCTGCTGGGTATCATGTTGAAAATATTTTTTGAAAAATAAAAATTTGGAGCAGGTCTTTAACTTGGCAAACCCCTCGGCACAATAGGCTTTACCAGGTTCTCAGGCCTACACTTGGCTCCACATTGCATGGGCCCTTTTTTTTGTTTCCCGGAAAGGGGGGAAAAACATATTTTTTAAAAAAGAAAAGGAAAAAAATTGAGCCTCTGCTCATTATGGAGGCGAGAAATTATACTACATTAAGTTACGCCAGCTGTATTTATTTTCCGGTAGCCAGTCATCAGTGTTTTTTTAAATAAAAGAAAAGAAAAGGAAAGAAGTAAGTAAAGTGGAGGAGAGGAAAAGGGTGGGGAGGGAGGGGGGCCGCCATGTCAGCCCTGCCAGCACGCATGCATTGTCAGATTTTGTTGTAATCCACAAAAGGGGCAGATGATTGGCTGGGCTGACATGGCGCTAAAACGACCAACACGTGTCGAAAACTCGATGAGAGAATGGGTTCCACACCCCCACTCATGAGGCCGCCCACATCCGCCTGGGTCACGTGAAGTCGTCGTGGCAGCAGTGGGAAGGTGCCCGCAGTGGGTTGGCGATCATGCACAACTCAACTTAGCCAAATTTGGCTACAGGTCAGAGGAGGAAAGCATAAGAATTTTAAATCCCCCCTCTAATCTGGCGATTTGGTAAAAAAATATTTCTCTAATTATGGTGACTTTGGATTTTTTTTGAATTTTTTTTATTTCACTCATAATGTGATGACGTGGGCCCATTTTTTAGCAAAAAAGAACTCTCTGTACCTTTCTCTCTTTCCCCCTTTTTTTTCCTTCCCTTTCCTTGACAGGTTGCAAAATTGTGCCCAATAAAATGTGGCCATCATCCATAAGACGGTTTAGCCAAATCTGGCTAAACACCAGAAATAAAGTACAAATCTTTAATCATCCTTCTATATGTTTGGCTACCCAATGAAAACCAAGTATATGAATCATGTGAAATTTACCTTTTTTTCCCCCCTCACTTTTGGCAACTGAAAAACTACAAAATCATTCCTTTTCGAATTTTATTTGTTTAATTTCACTTTTTGGCGAAATTTCACTATTAAAAAAAATTCGCTGCATCCCACAACCATCCACAACAGTGCCAATTTTTGTGATGTAGCCAAGGTGCTGATAATCCATAGGAAAATTTAGCCAGATTTGGCTCCAAGATAGATACTTCTGCAAAAAAATTAAAATATCCTTCCATATGTTTGGTTACCTTACTTGAACCCATGTATAGAAATCTGGCGATTTTTTTCTTAAATTTTGGTTGAATTTTGATTATTGAAAATCTCCAAAAAAAAAAAACTTGATTTTAGCACTTCGAATTTTGATTTTTGGCTATAGACACCCAGTAAAAAAGCATCACACCATGAAGGATGATGGATGGTAAGTGGTCAGGAAACAGGTTTTGTGTCTGGTTCCAATCCCCTAGATAGCTAACCAACCATGGTGGTTAGCTCAGTTGCTTCTTTTACTACCTCCTAACAACCTGCAAGCAAGTTCTTAGATAGGTAGTAAAAACAGCCCTAATTACCTAGAAACAAACCATCTACTTCCCCTTCACATTACCTAGGTAGGTAACTAGTAAGTGGGTAGGTATCATAGGTAAGTAGGTAGGAAATGTAAGGGCTTACTACGTATATAACAGGTAAGGCAGTTGGTTGTTATCTGGTATGTGTGGATGGTTAGTACATGAATAACTACCATGGTTAGTTATGGGAAAGGAATAGAATGTAAAAGTGTTTCCTGTGGACATACCATCCATCCGGTGTGGTGATCCACCCGATGGTTGGTTGTTGGTTTACTCTTGTCCATCTGAGTTATCACCCAACCAACACCCAACTCCTTGAACTTTGAAGACTACTTAGACAAAGGGTAGCTGAAATCATTTGTGAGTAAACATATACGGAAACCAAGTGCAGTCACCAGTGGTTAAGTTATGGATCATCTTTAGTCAATCATTTGGGATTAAGGATGTGTAGAATCAAAATGCAGTGGTTAAGTTAATGCACTAGAGAAATCCAAGGAGCTCTTTACATAGCAAACCTAATCCAGTTCATGAACCATGATTTCCTTCTTTTTTTGGGACATGTGTTTACCAAATGAGGGAAGGAGGCAAGTGTGCTTGGAATAGCCAATACTTCAATAGAATGGATAGATAGATACCCAAATCACATTCACACAGTATAAAAATGGGCAATATTAAATTATATCAGGGTTTCTATAAGTCTTTGTTTTGTGCTCATCAAACTAAAACAAAGTATGGCTATGTTCCCATTAAGCTAATTATTACATTCCCAATAAGGTAAATGGTTATGTTCCCATTGAGTTAGCCATTCATGCTGATCATAAAGGATGCAAAAGTTTCAGCCAAACTTGGTGTGGGTTTTGTGGCATAAGTAAAGCCTTTTGTAATTAGGCACAAGAATGGCAAATGCGAGGAACAACGTTTGCCTCATAATGTGTCTCATTTACCCATAATAGCCATGGCTCAATGTCACATTACCCCTAGATGTAGATAAGAATTCCAGCCCCCACCCCACAAGAGTTGAAGTAGCATGCTGTTTATAAAATAAAGCAACAATGGGAATAGATATAGTTGGAATTGATTATTAATATAAGTAAGAATATGAATATTGAATATTAATTCTAGACAGTATTGTTTCAACAATGGCCATTGGCATGGGTTCCTACCAAAGCCAGTTCCAATACATTACAAGCTTTGTAAGGTTTAGAGGTTCATACATGTATTATGGAATAGGCTTGTTCCACTGAAGAATGTGACAAGCCTAGCTGGGTGCCTGGGCATTGTATTGATTACGTGGAAATGGGTTCTTCTAGGGCTTGTTCCAAAGTGTAACAGGTCTCAACATCAATTTATATTAAAACAAACACTGACAACACAAGTAGGGTAACCTAAAAATGGTTTCCTCTCCCTCCTAGGAAAACGCTTGGAAAAGCACTGGAATAAAGACCCTGAAAACTGGTTACATTCCCATTAAGCTAACCCATGCCCAAAGTTAGGTATCCAAATGTTGCCATAGGTATTTAAAAAAACCATAGCAGAAAAAACAATAAAATTGCAACTAAATTATTAAAGACTTCATGCTCACGGATTCCAAGTGTAGCCTTGTTACTCATGGACCCAGACGGGCACCACTTGGATAGGCATGTTTTGCCAAGCTAGAGCCTATATAACTTTTGTTCCAGCCAAAGATGAAGGCAGCATGAGAAGAATGGGCTGTTAAGGAGCATGTTTTAAATAAACTACTGGTCACCTTATTTTGCAGGCAATCTGGGAATTATAGTTCCCTTTTATTCATTTATTATTGGGTATGGTACAGTGTTGTATGTGTAAGTGTCAATAGCCGTATATATGGTAAGTAAATCTTGTGTAAGTGTATGATTTACACTTACACGTCCAATTTTTTTACACTTACACTTATCCTCTTGCAGTGTATACATTTGTTTTATATTTACATGAGGCGAGTCTAAATATTTGTCAAACAGACTTACACTACCCCGTGTAAATGTTTTAGGGGGTGTAAGTGTAAATACTAAAATTATTTGTAAAGTCATCCTGTCTTTGGGCCTCCTTTCACCCGAAACCCTTCTTTCAGGGGTATCCATAAAGTAAGATATTAAATCTGGGAATGAAATGCTGAAAAGCAGCATTTCAAGACTAATTGTAGTACCTTTACAAGTAGGAGCAGTGAAAATATATGCAGCAATATAGGAGGCGTAAAGAAAAAGGAAAGACAGGGTGAAACTCAGTTCACCACAAAAACTGAGGTCCTCCCACCCTTGAATGCTAATGTTTTTCTTTTTTTTGGGTAGGTTTTTTTTTTTTTTGAATTTCACCCTATTTATGATCAAACTCAAGGTTCTAGTGTTTTTTTCCTTACTTTATAGACAATTTTATTATATATGTTTAATGACCATAGATTTTTGCAAAGTCATACGAATTAGTTGTGAATGTATATATTTTGATAGTTTTTTTTTTGGTGCAATGGACCATTTAGCTGGTTTATCATTGAAAACATTATGAAATCTCCCCCCCTCAAGTAGAAATCACATTTTTTACATTGTTGTACATTTACATTGTTTTACATAGTCATGTAAAATAATATAAATATACATGTGTTTACATTTACATTGTTTTATCAAACCATGTATAATTATGTAATATTTTTATTTTTACACTTACACAGAGTGTAAATAAATTTCATTATGGGATTTAGTGTAAGTCCCAAACCATTTACACATACAGCACAGCACTGGTACGGTAATCATCAGCCTCTTCACTTTCTCCTTATTCTAAGGTGAAAGCCAATTGCAGCATGTAGGAATTTGTCCATTCTTAATGGCATGGTAATAACCATCCATCCTCCTCCTCCTCTTCACCGGCTGCAATTCTTTTTAGTGTAATTGTTCAGCATGTTACCAGGCATATTTCTTTTCAAAATGCCCCCCTCATTTTTTTATTTTTTTATTTTTTCTCATGGTGCCCATCAGGTGTCAGGAAAAATAAAAATAAAAATGAAAATTCGTACCAGGTCTTTACACTCCCGCATTAAAATCCATGGTCTCCTCTCGGGCTTTACTCTACACTTCACACTATAAGAAAGCCAATTCCAAAGGTTTTTGCTTCTAGTGGATCTCATCCATGATTCAAGTGGCACCACATGGAGAAAACAAACCCTTGTTCAGAATTTGAGCTCAAGTGATGTTATTTACAAGTGTAATAAGTAAATATCTTGTTGCTTTCTTTTTTCCCCCTTGTAATGGAAGGCTATTCCACGTCTCAAAGGGATGACTACAAAATGTGTCTTTGAGTACAAAGACTTTGGGGGTATCCAAAGGCAAGCACTAAACCGGTGCAATGAATTAAACGTGATACCAAGCTTAACAAGCATGACGCATGCATTGTCCCATTCATTGTCCATATGACCACTTTTATGATGCTTATGTTGTACAATGCAATCTGTTTGCCCGCAATTATTTCTTTCATTTTATGATTTTAAATGACTTCTTCAGCAAAGTTGGAGTATTGAGAGAATTTTGCATTGGCTCTTAGACACTCACAAGCCTTTAAAGTAAGAAGCAGTTTTTCAATAATAGGTACCCATGCTCTTAGGAAGGGGTATTAGTCCAGGTTGAAAATGATGACCAAGCGTTTTAGCAATAGAATATTTATGTGGCCAATGAGGTGAGGCAGCATGCACCCTAGGGCCCTAGGTTCTTTTTTTCTTTTTGGGGTGGGGTGAGAAGGAGGGGAAGAGGGAGGGATTTTTTTTGCTGGGGAGAGTAGTGCTCATCTGTCTATGGAGGTTAGCATGAGCCCCACTTGGCCAGCTAAGAAAATACTTCCTAAATTTAAACTTAACCTCAATTTGGCAACACTTCACTTCTGGTGGTTTTCTCTTCTGATTTATGCCAGATGCTTTGGCTCAGGTTGAATTGTCATATATATATGTATATATATAAACTAAAATGGTGTGCCACATGGAAGACACTGTGCTTCTGTTTTGGGGAGTGGGAGTCACATAGGTGCTTCTAATGGGAGGCTGCTAAATGCTTCAAAAATATTCATGATGGGCCAATCAAATTGGCTCTTTAAATATATATATA
>Ga0116230_10005440_pt1 | contig 12496 bp, 8 predicted proteins | sample S1TSphfallax_3_FD_88678 | JGI IMG/M metagenome (GOLD analysis project Ga0116230, IMG submission 88678) | Host-associated microbial communities from peat moss isolated from Minnesota, USA - S1T2_Fd - Sphagnum fallax MG | ecosystem: Host-associated > Plants > Peat moss > Unclassified | place: USA...
CAGCGGCGATTGCTTCGGCGAGACCAGCTACGTGCGTGGCGCGAAGCGCACGGCGACGATCACGGCGGCGGCGGACGTGACGGTGATGAAGGTGAGCTCGACGCTGCTGGAACAGGTCTCGACGGAATGCCAGCTGCGCTTCAACCAGGTGTTCCTGCGCAGCATGATCGGGCGGCTCCAGACCGCCTGAGGGGCGCTGCGCCGCGCGAGGCTTCGCTCGAGCCTCTGACGCGCTTCAGCTCGCGGCGTCGACGGCGCGGGGCCGGCGCGGTCGCCACCAGGAGTCCACCTGCTTCTCGAGCGAGGCGAAATCCAATCCCGCCTCCCGCAGACAGTCTTCCCGGGTCCCGTGCGCGATCGGTCGATCGGGAATGCCGATGTGCAGCAGCGAGACGCGGTGGCCCTGGGCGGCCAGCACCTCGCCGACGGCGCTGCCGGCGCCACCCGCAACCACGTTCTCCTCGAGCGTGATCAGGTGGTGATTCTTGGCAGCGATGCGATCGATCAGATCCTCGTCGATAGGGCGCACGTACCGCATGTTCACGACCGTGGCATCGAGCCGCTCGCCGATGCGTTCGGCGCTCGCGACCAGGCTCCCGAAGGCGAGCAGGGCGAGGCCGCTGCGGCCCTCGCGCACCACGACGCCGCGGCCCACCGGCAGCGCGCGCATCTCCGCCTGCACCGGGACGCCGGGTCCCACGCCGCGGGGATAGCGGACGGCGGCCGGCGCATCGAGCGTGGTCGCCGTGTAGAGCATCTGGCGGCATTCGTCCTCGTTGCTGGGCGTCATGATCACCATGCCCGGAATGCAGCGCAGGAAGCTCAGGTCGAAGCTGCCCTGATGCGTCGCGCCGTCGCCGCCGACGAGACCGGCGCGATCGACCGCGAACACCACGGGCAGATTCTGCAGCGCGACGTCGTGGATCAACTGATCGTAGGCGCGCTGCAGGAAGCTGGAATAGATCGCGACGACCGGGCGGATGCCTTCGCAGGCGAGCCCGGCGGCAAAGGTCACGGCGTGTTGTTCGGCGATGCCGACGTCGAAGTACCGGTCGGGAAACTTCTTCTCGAACTCGACGAGTCCGGACCCCTCGCGCATCGCCGGCGTGATCGCCACGATCCGCGGATCGCGTGCCGCCATGTCGCCGATCCACTGACCGAAGACCTGGGAGTAATTCGGGCCCGTGCTCTTTTCCTTGAAGATCGTCGCGCTGGCCGGATCGAACGGGCCCGGGCCGTGCCACTTGATCGGGTCGGCCTCGGCAGGCGCGTAGCCCTTGCCCTTGCGCGTGACGACGTGCAGCAGCTGCGGCCCCTTGAGGTCGCGCATGTTCTCGAGGGTCGCGAGCAGCGCGCCGAGATCGTGACCGTCGATCGGCCCGATGTAGTTCATGCCCATCTCCTCGAAGATGGTGCCGGGCAGGATCATGCCCTTCATGTGGGCTTCGGACCGCCGCGCGAGCTCCCAGACGGTCGGCATCTGGCGCAGCACCTTCTTGCCGCCCTCACGCAGGTTCGCGTAGAGCTTGCCCGACAGGACGCGCGCGAAGTAATTCGACATCGCTCCCACGTTGTTGGAAATCGACATGTCGTTGTCGTTCAGGATCGTGAGGAGGTCGACATTCAGGCTCCCGGCGTGGTTGATCGCCTCGAACGCCATGCCCGCCGTCATCGCGCCATCGCCGATCACGGCGACGACCCGGCGTTTCTCGCCGCGCGCCGCGGCACCGATCGCCATGCCGAGGGCGGCGCTGATCGAAGTGCTCGAGTGACCCACACCGAAGGTGTCGTACACACTCTCCGAACGCGTCGGAAAGGGCGCCAGTCCGTCGCGCTGCTTGATCGTGCGCAGGGAATCGCGCCGGCCGGTCAGCACCTTGTGCGGGTAGGCCTGATGGCCCACGTCCCAGACCAGCCGATCGTCGGGCGTGTTGAACACGTAATGCAGGGCGATCGTCAATTCGACCGTGCCGAGGCCCGCGGCGAAATGGCCGCCCATCTGGCTGACCGTATGGATCAGGTAACGGCGTAATTCGTCGGCGACCGCGGTGAGTTCGCCGCGGGGTACCGCCCGAAGGTCGGACGGGTCTTGGATCCGGGAGAGCAGGGGGAAGTCGTTGGCTAAAGTCATGGGAGCGTAGTTTACCGTGCCGCCGCGCTAAACTCGACGATCGACGACATAGGAGGCTAGCCAGGCGAGGATCTCCGCACGTCGGCCGAACGGCGCGAGGCGTTCGCAGGCTCGGTTTTTGAGTGCCTGCGCGCGGTCCTTGGCGCTTTGCAGACCCATGAGGCTGGGGTAGGTGGGCTTCGATCGCGCCGCGTCCATGCCCGTGTTCTTGCCCAAGTCCTCCGGGTTTCCCTCGACGTCGAGAATGTCGTCCTGGATCTGGAAGGCGAGCCCGATGTCCTGGGCATAGCCGTCCAGCGCATCGCGCGCGGCGGTGCTCAAGGACTCATCGGCCGCCGCCGCGATCAGGACGCTGGCGCGGATCAAGGCGCCCGTCTTGAGCCGGTGCATCTCCTCGAGGTCGGCGAGGGACAGCTCCCGTCCGACCGCGGCGAGGTCCAGTGCCTGGCCGCCCGCCATACCCGCCGTACCGCTCGCGTCGGCCAGGATCTCGACCATCTTCAGCCTTGCAGCAGCCGTGACGCTCGGATGGTGAGCGTGCGCGAGCAGGGAGAACGCGAGGACCTGCAGCGAATCCCCGGCCAGGATCGCCGTCGCCTCGTCGAAGGCGCGGTGTACGGTGGGTTGGCCGCGACGCAGGTCGTCGTCGTCCATCGCCGGTAGGTCATCATGGACCAGTGAGTACGCATGAATGAGCTCGATGGCCCCGGCCGGTCCGTCCAAAGCATCGGGGTCCAGCCCCAAGGCCTCGCCCGTGCAATAGACCAGCAGCGGTCGCATGCGCTTGCCGCCGCCCAGCACGGAATACCGCTGCGCCGCGTGCAGACGCTCCGGCTTCCGATCCGCGGTCGGCAGGGCCGCGTCGAGGACACGCTCGACACGCGCCTGGTAGTCGCGAATGCGAGATCTGATCGGATCCGTCCCGAACCCGGCGGCGGTCGACTCAAGTTTCGTCGGGATTGAAGTTTTCAACGACAGGTTCACCGGATTTCTTGAGTAAGATTTCGACTTTCTGTTCCGCCTCTTTGAGTGCGGTCTGGCAGCTACGCGTGAGCTTCACGCCCCGTTCGAAGGCCGCGAGTGACTCTTCCAGAGGCAGGTCCCCCTGTTCCAAGCGTTCGACGATGGCTTCGAGATCGCGCATCGCGGACTCGAAATCGACGGGCTTGGCCTCATTTTCTGGTTTTGCGGACGACATAAGCTGCAGAACGGTACACATGCCCCGAAGCGCGGTCAAACCGTCCTGCGACCGGACCGCTTTCGCCTGCCGAGCGCAGTCCGTGGGCGACACCGGCGAACCCCTGCGCCCGAGGGGCCGAAAACATTGTCAAGTCGTGAGCTGTGTCACAGGTCCGGCGCTCAAGTGCGCGGGGCTTTTGCGTACCATAAGCGGCAAGAGCTGCCATGTCACCGCCACCCCTTAATTTGCGCCGTTCGCTTTGGGCCTGCCTCGCCCTGACGGGATTGGCTGCCTGCAGCCGGCCGCATGCGCCGCCCGCCTCGGTCGATGATTTGATGGAGGATCGCGTCGCGCTCGACGGGCTCCTCATGAAGTGCAACGCCAATCAGCAGATGGCACTCAAGGATTCGGATTGCGAAGCCGCGCGGACCGCCTCCGTCCGGCTCGCGGTCCAGAACGAGCGCGTGGACTTGGCGAAGCGCCAGGAGGAATTCGAGCACAGCCGCGACGCGTTGCGTCAAGCGCAGGACCGACTCCGCGCGGCCGAGGAGTCGGCGCGCAAGGTCGATGCCTATCATCTCCCCGTCGTGCCGGTCGACCAACCCCCGACCTCGTCGAGCGCGAACTAGCGAACCTGGGTCCAAAAACTGTGATTCGTCGCGCGATCCGTCGCGATAGAATCGAGCCGGGCCGACAGGGAGCGAAGTCAGCGATGCGCCATGTGAGATTGATTCCCATCCTGATCGCCGCGGCGTTGGGGCTGGGCATCGCCGGGGCCGAGTCGCCGGGCGACCAAGACACGGGTGGGCCCGGGCTGCCCGAGGCGCCGGACGGGTCCGCGTCGGTCGAATCCGCTGCCGGCGCGCCCCTGGCCGTGCCGGCCTCCCTCGCGGCACGCCCCAGCGCAGTCCGACGGATCGAAGAACTCAAGCCGGCCGCGCAGATCCATCTCGGCCGGACTGCCGATTGGGTTGCGGTGGCGGCCGATGCCGTTTGGGTTGGTGGGACGGGCCCCTATGCGGTGCACCGCCTCGATCCGGCCACGAATACCCGGGTCGCGCTCGTGCCGCTGGCGGGAGAGCCCTGTGCGGGTCTCGCGCTCGGCTTCGGCAGCCTTTGGGTGCCCTTGTGCGGCCGACCCGGCGGCCTGGCCGAAGTCGACCTGCAGACCAACCGGGTGCGGCGTACGCTGCCGATCGCTCCGGCGGGTCCGGAAGGCGGCATCACGACGAGCCCCGACAGCGTGTGGTTGATCGTCGATGCGCAGGGAAGCCTCGTGCGCATCGATCCCGTCTCGGGGAAGGTGCGTCAGCATGTTCGCGTGCCGGCCGGTTCCTACAACCCGTTCTATGCGGACGGAAAAATCTGGGTGACCCGGGTCGAGGGCGCGGCTGTGACGGCCGTCGATGCCGCGACCGGGACCGTGCTCGCGACCGCGCCGACGGGACCGGCCCCGCGATTTCTGACGGCCGGCGGCGGCGCGGTCTGGACGCTCGATCAAGGTGACGGCACGTTGACGCGGATCGAGGCGGCCGGCGCGAAGCCTCTGGCATCGATCGCGCTGCATACGCCGGGGCACGGCGGTGACATCGGCTTCGGACTCGGGATCGTCTGGACGACGATGCAACGAATGCCGCTGTCACTCGTCGGCGTCGGGCCAGCGGCGCGCGTCTGTCAGTGGGCGGGCGCCGGTGGGGATTCGCTCGGCCTCGGTTTCGGCTCGCTGTGGCTCACCGACTACAACGCCGGAAACGTCTCGCGCTACGACATCCCCGAGATCCTCGCCCATTGCGACCCGACGCAACCGGAACCCGACGGGACCTAGGACGCACCGAGCGCGTGCCCGTCGGTTCGTTGCGAGTCGCATCGCATCTGCTATTCTCGGGGACGTGACGAAAACCTTCCTGCAGCAGCTAGGACGCACCAAACCCGTCGAGCGCGGCATGCCGGCCGAGGCCGGCCACGGTGGCGATGCGCTCAAGCGCAATCTGGGATTGTTTCCTCTGACCATGATCGGCGTCGGTTCGACGATCGGGACCGGCATCTTCTTCACGATGGTCGAGGCCGTTCCGAAGGCCGGTCCCTCGGTGATCCTGTCGTTTCTGATCGCGGCGGTCACGGCCGGTTTGACCGCCCTTTGCTACGCGGAGCTCTCCGCCCGCATCCCGGCTTCGGGTTCCTCGTATTCGTTCGCCTATGCGACGATCGGCGAGTTCGCGGCTTTCGTCATGGCGGCCTGCCTGCTGCTCGAATACGGACTGGCGGCGAGCGCGACGGCGATCGGATGGTCCGATTACCTGAATAATTTCATGCAGAACGCCCTGCATTGGCAGATACCGGCTGCCCTGCGCTCGCCGCTGATCGTCTCCGGACCGAACGGCGCGGAAATCCATCCCGGGCGCTTCAACCTTCCGCCCGTGATCCTGGTCGTTCTGTGTGGCATCATGCTGAGCCGCGGCACCAAGGAATCGGCCACCACGAATGCGATCATGGTGTTGATCAAACTCGGCATCCTGGTGTTCTTCGCCGTGCTCGCATTCTCAGGCTTCGAGTCGAAGAACTTTTTCCCGTTTTTCAACCCTGACCAGAGCAAGGGCTTCGGGGGGATGCTCGGCGTGACCGCCGCCGCCGGCACCGTGTTCTTCTCGTTCATCGGGCTCGATACCGTGGCCTGCGCCGGCGAAGAGGTGAAAAACCCCAAGCGCAACGTGCCCATCGGCATCATTGCCGCGCTGCTGATCGTCACGGTTTTCTACATGCTGGTGGCGGTCGCGGCGATCGGTGCGCAACCGGCCGCTAAATTCGCCGGCCAGGAGGCGGGCTTGAGCGTGATTCTCGAGAACGTGACGGGTCGCGCCTGGCCTGCCATCGTCCTGTCGGCGGGCGCGGTGATCTCGGTGTTCAGCGTGACGCTGCTCTCGATCTACGGACAGACGCGCATTTTGTATGCGATCAGCCGTGATGGACTCATTCCGCATTTGTTTCAGCGGATCAACGTCCGCACGCGCACGCCCGTCGGCAACACCGTGATCGTCTGCTTGATGGTTTCGCTCGTCGCGGGTTTCGTCGATTCCGATTTTCTCTGGGACATGGTCAGCATGGGCACCTTGACCGCATTCAGCGTGGTCTCGATCGCCGTCCCCGTGCTGCGGTACAAACAATCGGCCGCGCCTACGGAAGGCTTTCGCGTGCCCTTCGGGCCCTATTTGGTGCCGGGTTTGAGCGTCTCGGCCTGCATTTTCATCATGAAAGGCCTGTCCGTCATGACCATGCGCGTGTTCGTGATCTGGATGGCCTTTGCCATCCTGACCTACTTGATTTACGGCATGCGCCATTCGCGTCTGAACGTGGCGAGCGCCACCTGAGTCGCCGATGCGCCGCCCGCGGCCCGCTCTGATCCTCGCGCTGGGCGTGCCGGTGCTCGCGCAGGCCGGCGTCAGCTACCAGCTCAGCGTCGAAGCGGTCGATGCCGGCAATGTGGCGCCCGTCTCGGCGCTGCCACCCCCGCAGCCCGCGATCCGGAATTATTTCGTCGAGCACGGCGAAGTGCGCGTCGACGGCGCGGGCGGAAGCCTTGCCTACCTGTTCAAGGACCGCACGATGTTCGTGATCGACGTGCGTCAGCGTATCGTGCACGTGCTCAAGTCGGCGACCACCGCCGATTTTCTCGCCCGTTACGCCACCGCCGTGAAGCAGCTGGACGCCGTGGCCGCGACGGCCGCCCCGGAGGATCGGGTGGATGCGCAGCGCAGGGCCGAGAGCATGCGTGCGGTCGAACAGCGACTGACCCAAACCACGCCGCGCGATTTCCGCCTCACCGTGCGATTCGAGAACGTCGACGGCCATCGCTGTCGCATCTGGGAGGAGCGGGAGAACGGCGCCAAGCGCCTGGAGTTTTGCGTGGCCCCCGCCACCGGCATCGCGGACGGCGCCGACGTCCTCGGTGGCCTCGAAACCTTGAGTCGATTTCGCGAGGGCGCGCAATTTGCGTTCGGCGTCGATCTCGGCGTCGCACCGTGGTGGCCGGACATCGCAGCGCTCGGCGGCATCCCGCTGTTGATCCGCGTCTTCGACGTCGACAGTCTCGCGACGCAGATCGAAGTGCATGCGCTCAAGGCGGGCGTCGCCGCCGACGACCGCTTCGGTTTACCCGAGGGCTACGCCGTACAGGACGGCCCCGAGTTCATCACCTGGTGTTGTCCGACGTGATGCGCGGCACGCGCTGAGCTGCACGCCGCGGGCGACAGGCGACGAGCCCGAGCAGGGCGACCAAGTCCCAGGCATCGAGTCCACCGCCGCCGCCCTTGCCCGCGGACGTCGGTGTCGCACTGACCTCGTTCGAGGCGGGGGAACTTCCGCCCGAGTTCACGGCGACGACCCGAAAATAGTAAGCCGTGCCGGAGGCCAAGCCCGTGACCGTGCTCGTCGTCGTCGTGACACCGCTCGCGACCGGCGTGGACGTTTCACCGCCGGGGCTGGTGCCGGCATAAATGGCGTAGGTGTTCGCGCCGGGGGCTGAATTCCAGGAGAGACTGGCCGAACCGTTGCCGGGGGTCGCGGCAAGGTTGGTCGGCGCCTCCGGCGGCAGGACCGCGCTGGCCGGCGGCGACGCCGTGGACGATCCCGCCGCATTGTCGGCGAGCACCGAGAAGCTGTAGGCCGTTCCGGGCGCCAGACCACTGACCGCGTAGGTCGTCGAGGTCAAGCCGGTCTTGATCGGCGTCGCGGCGGTATCGCCGGTGGCGCTCATCTGCAGCACGCTGTAGCCGGTGGCGCCGCTGCTCGCATCCCAGGACAAGGTGATCGTGCCGCCCGCGGCGCTCGCATTGACGGCGGAAGGCGGGGCGGGCACGGTCGTTGCCTGCGCTTCATTCGACACCGCCGAGCTGCCGTAGGCGGAGTCCGCGGTGACCGTGACGTAATAGGTCGTGCCGTAGGCGAGGCCTTTCAGCGTCGCGCTCGTTCCCGCGATCGACGTTTGCACGGGCGTCCGGGCTTCCTGGCCAGAGGCGGTGCCGAGATAAATGTCATAGGCCGAGGCTCTCGCTGACGCAGTCCAGGTCACCGTGATGCTGGTGGCGGCACTCGTGGCCGACACGCTGGCGGGCGGCGCCGGCGAGCGGAGGACGCCGACGAGGTTCGCGGCGTCGAGGCTGCCCAAACCGGACGCGAGATCGTAACCCGAGCCGGCAACATAGGCAGCCGCGCCCGCGGTGCTCAAGATGCCGAAGGCATCACCGTTCGCGCTCGCGCAGCCGCCGGCGGGCAGGCTGCCGGCGGGCGGCCCGAGGTAGGCGGCAACCCGACAAGGCACGGAGTTGGTCCCGACGGTGATGTCGTGGAACACGCAGCTCGCAGCGCCTGCCGGGCCTTGACTCGAGTTGCACTGACTGAGGCCGGCCGCGTTCGGTGCGGCCGCGGTCCCATATTCCAGCGAGGCGAGCGAATAGAGCATCGGTGCAACGAGTCCTTGGCGCCCGTCGACATTGCCGGCGTCGATCTTCGACTGATCGAGCAGCGCGAGGATCGCCGAGACCGCAGGGGCCGCCGCCGAGGTGCCGCCGCCGACGAGGAAATGTCCCGCGCCCGGATTGCAAGGATCGCTCGCGCTCTCGTAACTGCACAGCAGCCAGCTGGTCGCGAGCATCGCGACGTCGGGCAGGGTGCGAACGGTCGCGGTGCCGATGCCGGCGACACCCGATTGCCAGGCCGGTGCCTCATAGCCGCTCACACAGGCGCCGGCGGCGGTCTGCGTGGCGCAGCTGCTGAGACCCCCGCTGCTGGCGGCGATCTGCAGAAAGGGATTCGGGACGCCGCCGGATACAATCGTGGCATTACAAAAGCCGAGCGCGCTCGAGTAACCATTTTCCTGCGCATAGATCGCGTTCGTGCAGCTGTCGTTCCACACCATTTCCGCGAGGTACGACTCGGCGTTCGCGAGCGTGCCCGCGGTGTTCGTCGTCCCCCAGTCTTGCGCGTGCGTTGGATCGAAATCCGTGCCGCCGACGGCCAGGGCCGAAGGAGAAGAGGCCAAGCCGTTGACCGCGAGCCCGTCGATGGTCCCCAGGCCCTGCGTGAAACTGCGTCCGGCGTCACAGTCGGCATCGCCGGCATCGCCGGCCGAGACCACGATCGTCATGCCTTCGGCGACGCCCTGTTGCCAGAGTTCGTCGACTGCGGCATTGGTCGTTCCGTCGGCCGCTTCGCAGGAACCGAAGGACACGTTCAAGATGGCGGCGAGGTTCTGATCGATCGCGTACTCGGCGGCGTTGACCGCGTTCGTGTCGCTGATCACGACCAGATGCGCGCCCGGCGCGAGACCGCCGGCGATCTCGAGATCGAGATACACCTCGTCCTCGTTGCCGTCGCCCGTGCGTCCGGGGGCCGCGCCGTTCGGGACGTGCAGCGCGCTGATTTTTTGTCCTGCCGCCACGCCGAGCGCCTGCCAATAGGCCTGAGGTATCGTGACGTCGAAATCGCTTTGCGCGACGATGGCGATCGTGACGCCGCTCCCGGTCAGCGCATCGTCGTAGAGCGGCGTGAGGTCGTAGATCGTCGCGAAGTCGGCGGGACCGACATAGTCATGACCGGGACTGCTCTGCCATTGCGGCAGCGCCGCCGCATGCGACGGCGAGCCGGCGGGCGCCCGCACCTGCGCGCCGGCATGCGGCGCGAAATCATGCAAGCCGCGAATGCCACGGATCAAAGGCAGGAATTCTTGCGGGACCGAGGGCGCCGACGCGTTCGCGTAGTGCAGCGTGCCGTCGATTTCGTAGTAGTGAATCGCCGTATGGAAGGCGGTATCGACCTGGCCCGCCGTACCGTGGAATACCAGACGCGTGCCCCCGGGATTGGGGCCGTCGACCTGGAAGCCCTGCGCGCGCAGCCACCTCGACAGCGTCGCGATGTCGCCCGCATCGGCACCGAATTGGGCGGCGAACTGCGCCGGACTCAGCCACTCGTGATAGAGCGCATCGTGCGGATCTTGTTGTGCCGCTAGAAACGCCGCCAGCGCGATCTCGGTGGCGGGACGACGCTGCAGGATCAGTTCCAGCGTCTTCAAGCTCGTCGATACTGGAACGGCGCCGCGGTCATAGCGGCTCTGGGCGAGACGATGGACGTTGCCGGCGAGCGGCACGCCGGACGAAGCCGACGAGGCGCTCGCGATTCCTCCCAGGAAGCAGCAGAGCAAACCCACGATCAGGATTCGGGAGCATCGAGGATCGCCGGCTCTCGCTCGCCCCTTCATGCACCGCTCTCCGAAAATCTGCGTCGATCAGCAGATCAATGAAGACGGCCCCAGCGGCGGAAACTGAATTGGCGGGTGGAAGTTCTGTGAGCTCGATCGCGTTATGCACGCGACCGGGCCGGAGTCAGGGCAGTATCGTGATCATGGCGGTCGTGCGGCCGATGACCGCCGCGCCGGAATCGGGGCCCGCATCGTCGATCACGAAGTAAAAGCTTCGTTCGCTGCGGCGAGCCGGATTCGAAACGATGGGAATCAACAAGGTATCGATACTTTGCCCGTTGCTCATGTGTTCCAGATGGGGCGCAGACGGCGAGAAATCGGCCCCCGCTTTCGCGGTCCCTGACTCCGTCCACCACAGGAAACTCACGTCGCCCCTGAGATTGCCTTTGCGGCGCACGCTCACGCGTGCCACAGGCTCACCCGGCGGCACCTCGACGGACACCGTGGTCAATTCGATGCGCGAGCGAGGCGCCGTCGGCGCAACGCGGACCATCGGCGCTGGCGCCGTCACGACCGGGGCACGCGCCGTCACCGGGGCAGGCGCCGTCACGACCGGGGCAGGCGCCGTCACGACCGGGGCGGGGCTGGGCGTGGCCGCCTCGGGCGCGGGGTCGCGCGCCGGCGCTTCGTGCACGGGAGTCTGTTGCGCAGGCACTTCGCGCGCCACCGACTTGCGCGCCGGCGTCTCCATGCTCGTCGCAGTCGGTGACACGTTCTCCTGCGAGTCCGCGGGCGCGTCGGTCGGACCGGCCGGCGGCAGGGTGATCCCGACGGGGGCATCCCGTTTCGTGGCGGTCCACAAGGCGACGCCCGCGAGTGCGACCAATCCGAGGGCCAGTGCCAGGTAGATACCCGAGTAATTACGCGGTGGGGGCTCGGCGGCCAGCGCGGCCAGATTCGGCAGGTGATTGGCGGCGCCGCGCAGGTTCAGTTCGCGCAGCCATTGTTCGACGTCCAGGGGTCGGCGCTCACGCTCGAACGCGAGACCTGCACGCAACCAGCGCCATTGGCGTGGCGTGAGGCCACGAGGACGGGCCGGGACCAGACGCAGGCTGCGCGCCTCGATCGCCGTTCGGCTTTGAAAGGGATGGCGCCCGGTCAAGAGCATGTAGATCACGCAGGCGAACGCGAATACGTCGTCACGCACGTCGGCGGTTTCCCCCTCGAGTACCTGACAACTGCCGAAGGCGGGCGTTGCCGCGGAGACCTGTTGTTCGGCCTCGAAATCGGAGACCCAGGGTCCTCGTTTCAATTTGTGCGCGGCGCCGAAATCCAGCACCCGCACTTCGCCCGCCTGGGTGATGAAAATGTTTTGCGGATTCAGATCGCCGTGTACCACATTGCGTGAATGCGCATGCGCGACGGCGGATCCGATGTCGCGAATGATCGCGAGCGCGTAAGGACGACCGATCGCGGCGTCCTTGCGCGACCCGAACAGGCGGCTGAGTGGCGTGCCGTTGAGCAGCTCCATCGTGAAGAAGGCGGTCTCGCCGTCTCGATCGAACTCGTGTACGCGCACGATGTTCGGATGCGACAGCGACTGCAGGTGCTGGAATTCGCTGCGCAGTTCGTCGAATAGCTCAGGTCGATCGGTGATCACCGTGTTCATGACCTTGACGGCAATGCGATGCGACGTCTGCGCAAGATCGACGCGAAAACGATCGACGGCCTCGAACACCGTGCCCATGCCCCCTTTGCCGATCACACTCACGAGCTCATAGCGTTCGCGCAGCACGGTGCCCACGCTGGGAATCCCCCGAGAGCTGCCGAAGTGCGGTGGCTGCGAAATCACCGGTTCCTCGACGGCGTCTTCGTCGACCACCGGTTCCGCCATGCGTTCGACGATCGCCGGTTGCGCCGCCGCAGTCGCAGGCGCAGGCGCAGGCGTCGGTTCAGACGGGGCAGGGGCAGACGACGGCGCCGGGGCAGGGGCAGG
>Ga0116230_10005441_pt1 | contig 12493 bp, 12 predicted proteins | sample S1TSphfallax_3_FD_88678 | JGI IMG/M metagenome (GOLD analysis project Ga0116230, IMG submission 88678) | Host-associated microbial communities from peat moss isolated from Minnesota, USA - S1T2_Fd - Sphagnum fallax MG | ecosystem: Host-associated > Plants > Peat moss > Unclassified | place...
CATAGCCCGTTGCTCGCGACGGGCGTCGCTTCGCAACGCCCTATAGGCGGCTCCTCAGGATGAGGAGAGGATGAGACCGCAAGGCTTAGCCGCGACGATCCGTCTCGGGATTTCAATGCCGGAACTTCCGGATTAACCCAAAATACGACCTAAGAAACCCTTGCGGGTTTGGACCAAGCGGTCCTAACATCTGCCATGGTCAAGACGCTTGTAACGATCAGAACAGCTTGCGAGACCGATGCCGAAGGCATCGCGGAGGTCCATGATGCTGCGTGGCGGGAGGCCTATCTCGGCGTCATTCCGGGCCGCGAACTCGACAAAATGGTCGCGCGGCGCGGCCCGCGCTGGTGGCTTTCGGCGATCAGGCGCGGGTCGAGACTGGTGGTTCTCGATTTCGACGAGACGATCGCAGGCTATGCGAGCTATGGGCGCAACCGGGTCCGTTCCTTGCCCTATGCGGGCGAGATCTATGAACTTTATCTTGCTCCGGAATACCAAGGCCTCGGTTTTGGCAAAAGGCTGTTCGAAGTGGCTCTCCAGGATCTTGCCGATCACGGCTACGGCTCGACCATCGTCTGGGCTCTAGCCGGTAATGAGAGGGCAATCGCTTTCTACCGCAAGATGGGAGGCAAGATCGTCCGCAAGACACAAGAATATTTCGGCGGAGAAACGCGCGAGCGTGTCGCTTTTGCTTTCGATTAGCGTCTCAGGCGTTTAAAGCTTTGAACATTCCGGCTCAATTCACTTAAGCCAGAAACTTCCCATTGCGTCATGGCCGGGCCTGACCCGGCCATCCAATCGTTAACGAGGGGTGAGTCTGGATACGCGGATCAAGTGCGCGTATGACGGCTTTGGATAATTCCATTTAAACGTCTACGGCTCTAACAGTGCAATTTTCACGGAGTTTAACATGAATTTCGACGCCGTTTCGATCGGCGCAAATCCGCCATACGACGTTAATGTCGTGATCGAAGTTCCGATGGGCGGCGAGCCCATTAAATATGAAATGGACAAAAAGGCTGGCGCGCTTGTGGTCGATCGCTTCCTTTACACGGCGATGCGCTATCCCGGGAATTACGGATTTATTCCGCATACATTGTCGGACGATGGTGATCCTTGCGATGTCATCGTCGCCAATACGCGTGCGATCATTCCCGGCGCGATCATGAGCTGCCGCGTGGTCGGTGTCCTTTTGATGCAGGATGAAGCGGGCCAGGACGAGAAGATTCTCGCAGTTCCGTCAGCCAAGCTGACGAAACGCTATGAGAAAATTCAAAATTACACGGATTTGCCGGAAATCACTTTGCAGCAGATCGAGCATTTCTTCACCCATTACAAGGATCTCGAACCCAATAAATGGGTGAAAATCCTGCGCTGGGGCGATTGCGAAGAAGCGCGTTCCCTTATTCTTGCTTCGATCGAAAAAGCGAAGGCGCAGAAAGTCTAGCGGGAGATGATCATCGCTCTCTAAAGCATGTTCCGCAAAACTATGCTCGGTTTTGTGAAAAGAACATGCCTCCATCTTATTGATTTGGAGCAAATTCTTATCGCTTGGGTGACTCCACCCAAGCGGAAAGCGCTCTAATGCAGATGCGATTGATCGGCGTTCCGCGACAAATGGCTTGAACATTCGAGATCGAAGAGGCTGAGTCTTACCATAGCGACTGTGGTGCCTTGCCCGTCCCTGTATTTAATTTCGCCGCGTTCATATTTGCCCGCAGCGATGCGTCCGAAAGCCTGGAGATTGGCGATCACGAGCTTCTGGCGCTCGTGATTCGAGCCTTCCTTCAGCTTGAAGTAATCATCGAGAACATCGGCGGTAATTTGCGCATGGACGACCATGGGTTCATCGCGCGCAAGCAGCGTTATGCCTTCTTTCGTCGATGTGACGAATTCAAAAGGTCCCAGTGCCATCAGTCCTCCGGCATCGCATTTCGTTCAAACCGCATTATGCTATTTAAGAAGAGCAAAAGCCCTCGCTTTCCAAGCGATATCATCACCGATGGCAGTTTTGCCGCAACCTTTTTTTACAGCTGCTTTTTACCTTTATGGTTTCATGCGGGTCAGGCGGAAGACGCCCTGTTCGCCGAACAGGTTCCAGACCCACCATGGCAGATTGAGCTGCAGCGGCTTACCGGACCTGTCGATCGCAACGCCGCGTTCGATCCTGGCGCCGATTTCATCGACGAGACCGACGAAATCGCGGATCGTGCAGAAATGGATATTCGGCGTCTCATACCAGGCAAACGAGAGGTTTCCGGTAATCGGCATCCGGCCGCGCGCCGCGATCTGATACCGGATGCGCCAATGTCCGAAATTCGGAAAGGATACGATCGCATGACGGCCGATGCGCAGCATATGTTCGAGGACTTTGCGCGGATGCCGCGTCGCCTGCAAGGTTTGCGTGAGAATCACATAATCGAAAGCATCGTCCGGATAATCGGCGAGATCCGTATCCGCATCGCCTTGGATGACGGAAAGGCCTTTCGATACGCAGTCGTTGACGCCTTTTTGCGAAAGCTCAATGCCGCGTGCATCGACGCCGCGTTCTTCCGACAAGAGCCGCAAGAGCGAGCCATCGCCGCAACCGACATCGAGCACGCGGCTATGAGGTTCCACCATATCTGCGACGAGCAAAAGATCGAGACGCCCATCGCGCGATAGAATTTCGCCGACGCGTTTCGGAGCGGGCTTGCTCAAGCTAGGCGCTCCCGCCCTGCGCCGGTTGCGCCGGGGGGCAGGCCGCGCGCGCGCGCCGCGGCATCGAGAAATCCGCGCGTCGTCGCGATGAAATCCGGAACGTCGAGCAGAAAGGCGTCATGCCCGCGCTCCGTCTCGATATCGACGAAGGAGACCGAGGCGCCGCCAGCGTTCAACGCATGGACGATCGCGCGCGACGCGGCCGTTGGATAGAGCCAATCGGAATTGAACGAGACGACGCAAAACCGTGTCTTGCTTCCCTTGAAGGCCAGTGCGAGCGAGCCTTCGTAATCGGCGGCGAGGTCGAAATAATCGCAGGCGCGTGTCACGTAGAGGTAGGAATTCGCATCGAAGCGATCGACGAAGGCCGATCCTTGATGGCGCAGATAATTCTCGATCTGGAAATCAGCGTCGAACGAGAAGGTCGGGGCAAGCCTGTCTTGCAGCTTGCGGCCGAATTTCCGCTGCAGGGCTTCATCCGACATATAGGTGATATGCGCGGCCATGCGGGCGACGGCGAGGCCTTTCGTTGGATTGCGGGCCTCGTCGAGATAGCGGCCCTTGCACCAATCGGGATCGGCCATGATCGCCTGCCGCCCCACTTCGTGAAAGGCGATGTTTTGCGACGAGTGCCGCGCCGCGGTCGCAATCGGCATGGCGGCGAAGACGCGTTCGGGATAGCTCGCCGCCCATTGCAAAACCTGCATGCCGCCCATCGAGCCGCCGACGACGCAGCAGAGTGTGTCAATGCCGAGATGATCGATCAGCATGGCCTGCGCGCGCACCATGTCCTTGATGGTCACGACCGGGAGATCGAGGCCGTATGCGCGGCCAGTTGCCGGATTTAGGGAACTCGGGCCGGTGGTTCCCATACAGCCGCCAACGACATTGGATGAGATCACGAAATAACGGTCGGTATCGACCGGGCGGCCGGGGCCGACCATGATCTCCCACCAGCCGGGCTTTCCCGTCACTGGATGCGTGTTGGCGACATGCTGATCGCCGGTCAAAGCATGACAGATCAATATGGCATTGGATTTTTGCGCGTTGAGCGTGCCATAGGTCTGATAGGCGATGGTCAGCGGGCTGAGGAGAACACCGGCATCCATCTTGAGCGGCTGCGCGGCGCCAAAATGCGCGACGAGGCTATGCGGCGCATCGGCTTCCAGCGATTGACCTGCCTTGTTGAAGGGAACATTCACCTTGGATGCCCGCGACCGGTTTCGATAGGTTTCGTTCGGTTTGCCGAACGCACTGTCCGATAATTAGAAACCGGCAGAGGGTGAGGTGTCAAGGAATAGGTGGAGGAAATAGGTGAGGGAATGATGAATCTGCCTGCGATTCAGCTCCCTCACCCTGAGGAGCATGCGTCTCGAAGGGCGAGGGAGACGCTATGGTTTTACGCAATGGCCGCCCGATGCTTCGAAACGCCGCTTTCAGCGGCTCCTCAGCATGAGGAAGTTTGGCTCTACAAATCCTTGAAAGTAAACGGCGACACATTGCGCATCGTCTCGTCGATCAGCAGAGCCCGTGTCGCGGGCGGCGCGGCGCGCTGCGGGCAGGCGGGGCGCTCGCAAAGCCTGCAATTGATGCCGATCGGGGTCACATCCAAGGCGTTGAGATCGAGGCGCTTCGCATAGGTGAGCCGCGCCGCGTATTTGATCTCGCAGCCGAGCCCGATGGCGAATTGCGGTTCGACCGCCCCCCAAGGCGTGATGGCGCGGCGCACGGTGCGGGCAATCGTAAACCATTGCGACCCGTCGGTGAGTTCGACGACCTGCGTCAGGAGCCGTCCGGGTTCCGCGAAAGCTGCATGGACATTCCAAAGCGGGCAGGTGCCGCCGGAATGAGCGAAAGGGAAACGCCCGGAGGAGAAACGCTTCGAGACATTCCCGGCGATATCGGCCCGCACCAGGAAAAAAGGAACGCCTCGGGCTGTTGGCCGGGCCAAGGTTGTCAGGCGATGCGCGATCTGTTCGACGCTCGCCCCGAAGCGGGCGGACAGAACGTCAATGTCATAGCCCATGAGTTCGGCGGCGGCATGGAATTGGCCATAGGGCATCATCAGCGCGCCCGCGAAATAATTCGCGAGCGTGATGCGCAACAAGCGCCGCGTGGTTTCATCCTTCTGTTCGAGCTTGAGCGAAAGATCGCTCAGCAATCCGTTGAACGCGGCAAAAGCCAATTGATAGGCTGCTTGAAATGTGCGGCCAGATGGCTCGATCACTTCTGAAATCAGCAAATGGCGGCGATGATGGTCGTACCAGCGCAGCCGGTCGCCCATCACATCGAGCGGCATGGTTCTCACCCTGATGCCGTGGCGGGCGCGCAAATATTCGGAGATCGAAAAAAACAATTCGTGACCGGTGAGCGCTAAATCGGCCGCCAGGGTTTCCGCCGCTTCGTCGAGCTCCGGAAAATAATTGCGGGCTTCATGCAAGATGACGCGGACGCGATCGATCGGGCTTTCATGCAGAAGCGGTTCGGCCCGGTCTGGATCACGGCCCGCGGCGAAGCCTTCTTCGTTAGCTTCGCGCAGCGCCGTATAGGCGCGATAGAGGCGCTGCATGGCAATAAGCAGAGCTGGGGAATGTTCCGCGGCATCTTGTATTTCAGGTTTTGGAACGGGTGTTTCGCGCAGCAGAGGGTCAGCGAGGATTTGGTCCACTTCGCTGATCGTCTGGTCGCTCTCCCCGGTCATGAAATCGCGCGGATCGATCGCGTAGACATCCGTCAGACGGATCAGCACCTGCACCGTGATGGGCCGCTGGTTACGCTCCATCAGGTTTAGATAGCTTGGTGAAACGTCCAGATCCTCAGCCATGCGGGCCTGCGTGAGCTGGCGCTCCCGGCGAAGCCGTTTAAGCCGGGGACCGGCGAAAACTTTGCGGGAAGCTGTCTCAGGCATATTTGTAAATTAGTTTCTTATCGACAAAATGAGTATGTATCAGTATTACAGATGTACCTTATTCTTGTCGCATATAGCTTGCAATAGCGAAGTCTTGAGCGATATGTGACATAGTCAGTCAGCTCTACGCTGCCGATTTGTCAATTTCTGTTAATACTGGAGTCTCGGATGAGCACAGAAAGCTTCAACGATCTCGTTCCTTCGGCGCCCGCTGGCCGTTTCGATGGTCTCAAGCGTCCCTATAGCGTCGAAGACGTGAAAAAGCTCCGCGGCTCCTTCCCGATCGCCTATACGCTCGCCGAGCGCTCCGCCAACAAGCTTTGGAAGCTGCTTCAAGAGCGTCCCTATGTGCATTCGCTGGGTGCTGTGACAGGCAATCAGGCCATGCAAATGGCCCGCGCTGGACTCGAAGCCATTTATCTGTCTGGCTGGCAGGTCGCGGCTGACGCCAATGTCGCTGGCGCCATGTATCCCGATCAATCGCTCTATCCCGCGAACTCAGGCCCTGAGCTTGCCCGCAAGATCAACAAGACGTTCCGGCGTGTCGATGAAATCGAACATGCCGAAGGCAATGTGACGCGCGACTGGTATTTGCCGATCATCGCCGATGCCGAAGCAGGCTTTGGCGGCCCGCTCAATGTCTTCGAAATTATGAAGGCCTATATCGAAGCAGGCGTCGCCGCCGTCCATTTCGAAGATCAGCTCGCGTCCGAAAAGAAATGCGGCCATCTTGGCGGCAAGGTTCTGATTCCGACCGCGCAGCACGAACGCAGCCTCTCGGCGGCGCGTCTCGCGGCCGATATCATGGGCGTGCCAACGCTCGTCGTCGCCCGCACGGACGCGGAGTCAGCGAAACTCATCACATCCGATGTCGATGAGCGCGACCGTCCCTTCATCATCCCGGACAGCCGGACGCCGGAAGGTTTCTACCGCCTGAAGGATGGTACAGGTCTTGAGCATTGTATCGCGCGCGGCATGGCCTATGCCGAAGTCGCCGATATGCTGTGGTGGGAAACGTCGCATCCGGATCTGGGCGAAGCCCGTCAATTCGCCGAAGCGATCCACAAGAAGTTCCCGGGCAAGCTGCTCGCCTATAATTGTTCGCCCTCGTTCAACTGGCGTGCGAAGCTCGATGCAGCGACCATTGCGACCTATCAGAAAGAGCTCGGCGCTATGGGTTATAAGTATCAGTTTGTGACCCTTGCCGGGTTCCATTCGCTGAACCTGTCGATGTATGAGCTGGCGCTCGGCTATAAGGATCGCGGCATGGGCGCCTATTCCGAGCTGCAGCAGGCTGAGTTCGATCTTGAAGCCAAAGGTTATTCGGCCACGCGCCACCAGCGCGAAGTCGGCACCGGTTATTTCGATGCCGTGTCGGTCGCCGTCTCGGGCGGGGCATCTTCGACGACCGCGATGGGCGAATCGACGGAAAGCGCTCAGTTCAAGGATAAAGGCGGTAAGCCTTCCGCGGTCGCCGCGGAATAAGTCGAAACCCCGGAGCCTCGTTCGGGCCTCGGCCTGCGCGGCTTTTCAAATCGAAGCCTCCCGTTCGCGGGAGGCTTTTTTCTTTGGGGAGAACGAAGCTTTTCGGCGCCTGGAAGCGTTCTTTGTGTTTAACGCCCTATTTGAAGAGAAATAGGGAAATAGATAGGGGTTAATAGCCACTGCTTTTTTGCCCAACTCATTACGCTCAAGGATTTCCGATGTTTCCAGTGCCCGTGCCTCAATTGACGCCGAATACCTATGCCTATGAAACGACGCCGATGGTGAAAGCCACGGGCTTTCGCGAATATGATGCCCGCTGGCTCTTCGAAAAAGAAATCAATCTCATGGGCGTCCAGGCCTTGGGCCTGGGTATCGGGACATTGCTGCATGACATGGGCGTCAAGCCGGAGGTTGTGACGGGACACGATTTTCGCGCCTATTCCTCTTCGATCAAACATGCCTTGATAACGGGCCTGATAGGCGCCGGCTGTAAAGTCCATGACATTGGGCTTGCTCTGTCTCCCATGGCCTATTTCGCGCAATTCGCTCTCGATGTCCCAGCCGTGGCCATGGTCACAGCTTCGCATAATGACAATGGCTGGACAGGCGTCAAAATCGGTTCGCAACGGCCCGTGACCTTCGGCCCCGACGAAATGGGCGCTTTGAAAGAGATCGTGCTCTCCGGCAAGTTCCGTGGCGCGGAGGGCGGTTCATATCATTTCGTCGCGGATTTTCCGGCCCGCTATATGGCCGATCTCACCGATCGCCCGAAGATTGCCCGGAAACTCAAAGTCGTCGCGGCCTGCGGAAATGGGACAGCGGGGGCCTTCGCGCCAGCGGTTCTCGAAAAGCTTGGCTGCGATGTGATCCCGCTCGATACGGAACTCGATTACACCTTTCCGCACTATAATCCGAACCCGGAAGACCTGAAGATGCTCCATGCGATGGCCGATAAGGTCCGTGAAACAGGGGCCGATATTGGTCTTGGCTTCGACGGCGACGGCGACCGTTGCGGTGTCGTCGATGAAAAGGGCGAGGAGATCTTCGCCGATAAGATCGGTGTCATGCTCGCCCGCGACCTCGCCAAGCTGCATCCCAATGCGACCTTCGTCGTGGACGTGAAATCGACTGGGCTTTTCTCAACCGATCCGGTGCTGATCGAGCGCGGCGCGAAAGCCGACTACTGGAAGACCGGACATTCTTACATCAAACGCCGTGTCACCGATCTCAAAGCGCTCGCGGGTTTCGAGAAATCCGGGCATTTCTTTTTCAATACGCCGGTGGGGCGCGGCTATGACGATGGAATCGTGACTGCCATCCAGATCGTTGAAATGCTCGATCGCAATCCCGGCAAGTCGATGAGTGCGCTTTATGGCGATCTGCCGAAAACCTGGGGGTCGCCGACCATGTCGCCGCATTGCGCGGACGAGATCAAATATGACGTGGTCGAACGCGTGGTGGCACGATTCAAATCCATGCACGAAAAGGGAGAGAGCCTGATCGGCCAAAAGATCCGTGATGTGGTCACCGTCAATGGTGTCCGCGTGACGGTTGACGATGGCACTTGGGGACTGGTGCGAGCTTCCTCGAATAAGCCGGAGCTTGTCGTGGTCGTTGAAAGCCCGGCTTCCGAAGCGAAGATGCGTGAGATGTTCGGCGCGGTCGACAAGGTATTGCGCGAAAACGCCGAGGTCGGCGCCTACAATCAGACCTTGTAGAGAGCCGCAAGTGTCTTATTTAGCGCCAGCTTGTGAGTTGTGAGACTGAAATTCTCCGGCCACTTCATTCATATATTTGGGATCGTCGCCGAGTTTGACGGTCGGCTGACATCTAGGCGCGCATGTATAGGATTGCTGTTCCATGCCGCGCTGAACGACCAGCGCATTGGTCGCGCCAATGACGCGAATCGTTGATTCGGCGACCGGATTTCCCAAGGCGTCGAGGGCAATGAAGTTGGTCTCGCCAAAGCCCTTGCCTGTAACGATCATGACGCCGTTTTGAAGAGTCACGTCCGCGATAATCGGGTTTCCGATCACCAGCGTTTGGGCACCGGGTGGAATCTTGACAATGCGTGCCTGGTCGGCCGTCACGACGATTGTATCGTCGGCATTTGCTTGAAAGGCGCTCCCGCATACCGACAGAACGGCGAGGCCGATCCGGAAAGGAAGCGACTTTGAAACGAGCCAAGCTGCGAAACGTTGCGACAACCGCATGGCCTGCCTGATAAGTGAAATGAACTCTCTGCGACACTAAAGCCTAGAATAGTGAATGAAATCTGAAGATCGATTGTGAAAGTTTGGAGCGGGCTATCGCAGATAAGTCTACGCAACCCAGGGTGAAAGTCCCCTCATGCTGAGGGCCGCATTTTAAGTCGCGCAGCGCGACTTAGAGCATGTTCCGCAAAACTGTGCGCGGTTTTGCGAAAAGAACATGCTCCAACATATTGATTTGGAGCGAATTCTTATCGCTTGGGTGAGTCCACCTAAGCGGAAAGCGCTCTAAAATGCGGTGTCTCGAAGCATCAGAGAATGTTCCAAAAGTTGATCGACTTTTTGGATAAGAACATGCTCCGGCTTATCGGTTAGGAGCGATTCCACATATGCCCCGCTAGGCTGCCCGCGTAAACTTGATTTCGCAAAAACCCAAAGATCGACGTTGTCAGAACGGGGCGGCGGAACAGATTAAAAATCAAAACATATCGTTTACGCGAATTTAACCAGATCAAAGATCGCCGGTCTGCCGCGGGTTTGCGTGCTTCTAATTAACGTCATCGCAATCACTGAACGCTAATCTCCAATTTATCCGGTCAGCTTGAGTTTTGGAAGCGGACGGGCCTTGGAGAGTGTAATCAGGAGTGGGTCAATGAAGAATTTGCTATCGCGTTTCTCGCAGGACCAGTCTGGTGCTACAGCCATTGAATATGGTCTGATCGCCGGGTTGATCGCTGTTGTCATTATCGCCGCCATCAAGACGGTCGGTACCAACCTTTCGTCCAAATTCAACGTCATCGCAGCGAATTTGACCTAAGGCCAGGCACTGGCGGGTCTATATCGGCGGTTGCGTTATAACTCACTCGAGCCCGGCGCGGTCATTCATTTGGCCGGCGCTGGTCTCTCGCTGCCGCGTAAGATTGCGAGAGGTTAAGCTCCAGCGGGCGCGCGGACCATAACCTTCACAGCGCAGCTGAGCTGACAAGCAAAGAGTGTCCGGGCTGCCGCGCTTCAACTGAATGCGCGACGTTCGCTATATCTCCTTCCAAGTCTATGCGGATTGCGTAGACCTATCCGCGGCGCCCGTGTGAGCTCTTGCCTGGGATCACATCTCGCCAAACGCCAAAATCGATCGGCGCTAAAAAAGTAAACGAACCGTCAACGAGTTCGCATTAGGGTCTATACTTAATCATTGGTGATTTAAAAACCGTAGACGGCATTCACCATCAGGCTGGATTCGTCTTGCGAATCTTGGCAGCATAATTGGCTACATAAACGGACGGCATATGATCCTCGATATCGCCACGCTTGTCTTGTTTCCAGGCCTTATGGTTTTCGCGGCCTTTTCCGATCTTTTCACGATGACGATTTCGAATCGTGTGTCTCTCGCGTTGATCCTGATTTTTTGCGGTCTTGCTTTCGCAACTCATATGCCGGTGATGGAATTCGGGTTGCATCTTTCATGCGGGTTCGCGGTCCTCGCCTGTACCTTTGCGCTTTTCGCATTCGGATGGATCGGCGGCGGCGATGCGAAGCTCTGCGCTGCGACGGCGCTTTGGCTCGGCTGGGATCACTTGGCGGATTATGGTCTTCTGACGGCCTTGCTTGGCGGCGTCATGACCGTTTTCTTTCTTCAAATCAGAAAGCTGCCTTTGCCGCGATGGCTGGTCGCCCAGCAATGGATTGCGCGGCTTCACGATCAGGCAAATGGTGTGCCCTACGGTATCGCGCTCGCACTCGCGGGCTTGATTATTTATCCCGATACGGGAATTTGGCTCAGCGCGGCGTCATCGTCCGCAGCTTAAGACTTTTTCGGATACGCACAAAGCATCGAAGAAGTTTGAACGGCTTTCCTGCCTCCGCGAACTGCTTACAAGCCGCTAAAATCAAATCATTTTTTTCAGTACCCAAAACCATCGTGTCCGGCGGCGGATCAATTTGAGAGATTTGATTAACCTTAATTTGACCTTTGCGTGGTCCACTTCCGGTTACGTCAAAAGTGATGACGCGAACGGATAGATCTTAAAATGAAAACAGCTCGTCTTGCAGTCGTGGGCGTCGCCGTCGCGGCGGGTCTCGCAGCAGCTTACATGGCAAGCGGTTCGAAGCCGCCTGAAGCTCCTAAGCCGATGCCCGCTCCAGCCGTTGCCACCGATGACGTGCTGGTCGCGAGCCATGAGCTTACGTTTGGATCAATTCTGACGCCTGCCGACATGCGTTGGCAAAGCTGGCCCAAGTCCAATCTGCCGGACGGCGTAATCCGCAAGAGCGTCAGTCCCAATGCGATGACGGACTATAACGGCGCTATGTTGCGCGGCAATTTGTATTCAGGCGAGGCGCTCCATTCCGAAAGCTTGGGCAAAGGCGCGAATTTCATGTCGTCGCTTTTGACGCCAGGCATGCGCGCGGTCTCGATCAACATCGATGCCAATGGGTCGAATACAGCGGGCGGATTCATTTTGCCCAACGATCATGTCGATGTCCTGCATACGATTCACGATGACGCGACGGCGAAAGCTGGCGGGGACGGATTTGTGACCGAACCGCTGCTGCTCAACGTGCGCGTCCTTGCGATCGGTCAGACCGTTCAAGAGAAGAATAACGAGAAGGTCGTATCCGGCACGAGTGCGACGCTCGAGGTCACGCCGAGGCAGGCCGCGACGCTCGTCTTGGCGCAACGCGTCGGTCAGCTGTCGCTGATCCTGCGCAGTATGACCGATGTCAATACGAGCGACAGCGAACTGCCGGAACGGCCAGAGCAGCCGGTCAAGACGATCGTCAAATATGGTGTCGCTCTGCAAGTTCAATCGCGTTGAAACGATGAATTGGGATTCCAACGATGATTATCCTCCACGGAGACGGAATATGAAAACGGCGATTCCGGTTCTTTTGCGCTCTATCGGGATGAGCCTTTTCGTCCTTTCCGCCGCGGCTTCGGCGCAGGCGCAATCGCGGTCCGATGTCGAGCAGATGAACGGCGGCGTCATGTCGCGCCGCATTTCGATGGGCGTCGGCAAGTCGATCATCGTCGATCTGCCGCGCGACGCCTCGGAAATCTTCATCGGCAATCCCAAAGTCGCCAATGCCGTCGTGAGATCGGCGCATAAGCTTTACGTCATTGGCATGGAAAGCGGACAGACGACCGTCTTTGCTATGGATCAGCAGGGGCGGCAGATCGCCGTGCTCGAAA
>Ga0116230_10005444_pt1 | contig 12492 bp, 10 predicted proteins | sample S1TSphfallax_3_FD_88678 | JGI IMG/M metagenome (GOLD analysis project Ga0116230, IMG submission 88678) | Host-associated microbial communities from peat moss isolated from Minnesota, USA - S1T2_Fd - Sphagnum fallax MG | ecosystem: Host-associated > Plants > Peat moss > Unclassified | place...
AACTTCCCACCAATTCCAGAACTTTTAAGCACCATAAACTGTCAGAGGCATTATGGAGGAAATCAGACTTCAATTTTCTATTAACAAAAAATTGAAATAAACTATGAACTTCCCACCAATTCCAGAGCTTGTCATGCTTGGAATGGGTTAGAACCACTACCTATGTTCAATGTTGTTTTCTTCTGACACAATAGACAGTGACCAGGTAGTTTATAGGTCAGAGAGTACCAGTATGTGGGATCTTGCTTGTTTAGGATTTGCCTGCACCATGCTTTAGGTTCAGTGTTGTTGTGTTTCTTTCTATTCTGTGATGTAGTCGGAGTGGTCATCATTCATAAGATCACATACTCAAATTTGGCTATAATCAAAATACGAAAGTAAAAGCATTCAAACATCCCTTCTATATTGTGTTCTTAGGATCAGAGTTTTTTTCTTTCAATTTTATGATGCAGTCACAGTGACCATCATTGAATATCCATAAGATCATTGCCTTTTTTTTTCATTTTCCCCTTAAGTTACCCATTGGGTATCACAACGGAAAATAATAATAATAATAATAAATAATAATAATTTCTCACTAGATTTTACATTTGGTAATGTCCTCCCCAGGCAAGGTGTTTGTGAAATAAGCGCCCCTCAGCTCCACCTTGGGAGGGTGCTTACTTTGAGTGTGCCCCACTCCTTGCGCATTATTACCCTACACATTTTGTCAAATTTGGCTATAAACAAAAATATGAAAGTAAAAAGCATTTAAATAACCTTCTATATTGTTCACTACCTTACTAGAACTTAATTTAGAGCCTAGCAAAAACAATTCCAAATTTTCAAATTTTCAAATTCACATTTTTTGAAGCAAAACTAACCAGAATTCACCCCAACAGAAACCTTGTTTAGGTTTCCGATGAAATCCACCCACCCACTATTTGGAGCTTGTTATTGCTATTGACTCATAACAAGAGAGCATTCAGATGTCTTTGGAACTTTTCTTAGCATTCAAACTTGCTTACAGCAAATGAAGGCAAGGCACATTGCATAATCTGACAATTCGCACATCATTTTTGTCAATTATCACTCTTTGAGGTTTGAGCACAAAACCATGGGTTTTTTCTTTTTTTTTGCAATTTTGTGATGTAACCACACTAGCCATTCCACACAATTTGAATTAGCCAAATTTAGCTACAGATCCTTTGTATGAGTTACATTGGGTTATTTTGCTTGCCAAGTGGAGAAAATTCGCCCCCTTAAACCCACTGCCAGAGACTCCTTTTCACAGAGGTTAACTCTAGTCTCTCAATTGGGTTCAGATATGATTGATAAGCTCTCCTCTATACATTTATGCATGAAGATTTTGACATGAATCCTGCTGAACTTTGTGACTCCAACCTGTTTCCTCTCTACAGGAATCTTCTTTCAAGAAATTAAGAAAGGCTCATACCTCTCAGGAAAGTGCATCTACCAGGGACATGCAAACTCAATATGATGTCATCTTTGTTTAAAAGAAATTCAAATTTATAGTAATTTATCAATTCAAAATTGTCCAAACAAATATTATTCATCAAAAAACGTATTTCCAAGTGTCAGGATTCCTACTTCTATTCAAATAGGGAATTCATGTGTTCAAAGTCTAAAGAATCCTTCTTCTAAACTCACAAACTTTGACCCTTTGTTAAAACATGTATATCCTCGCTCCCTTGCCTTTTCAAATCCCAAGTTTGCCTTCCCCATTGAATTCATCAATTGTTTCAACCTTGATTGTGAGCTCTAACCTCCAATCTTGAAGTGCAAGCTCTTATACTTATTGCTGTTTTTCTCCTCTCTTTTTTTCCTCCTTCACAACAACCACATACAACTTCTTGCAAGCCATATCCACCGACAATCCTCTATATATTTTCTGATGTACAAAATCAAGTCTGAAATATAAGGGCAAACATTCAGAAATATTCAATGCAACCATTCAAACTCCAGAAAGCATTTTGAGTTGTGAGAAGGAAAATTTGTATGCACCTATGTTGTCCACAGCTGATGCAATTCCTCTTTTTCAACAGTTAGATGTGCACAAAAGCTTGTCACCTCTCTCTGTGGTTTGAGAGCACCGTCATGTCATCTGGGTTACCTGCATAAGTGAAAAAAAAGCAAATTGAAAGGTTATGCAAAATCTGTGAAAAACATCAAGAAACTCCAAGAAGTTCTTCCAGTTCTGCTGCCATGATCATGAAATTAACTGCTCATTAATCTCATCATGAAATCAATCTACTACCCTTGGGCTGATCATGAAATGAGCTTTCCTAGCATTATAACCTAGCTTTCATTGCCTGAAAAACTCCCAACTTATGAACCAATAGGATTTGCTCTCAACTTCATTATGATCAGACCAATCTGGGCTATGAACTACTAACAAGCTCAATAACTCGACCTTAACTAAAGAGCTCCATAGATCCACACATTGTTGCTGCATAGGTCAAATTGGTCTCATCTTGAGCTCGTCAGAACACTTCAGAAAGTTTACCAGTCTAGTGGGATAAAAACTGATCCCATACATTTGACAGATGGAAAATTGTCACAAATTTATTACTCCTGATAGTAGTTACAAACCTTGACAAGTGGCAAAATGAGAACAAAAGCATCTTCATAAGTATTGAGAAATTAACCTTGACGACCAGCAAAAAGAGAACAAAATCTTCGTATGTAGTGAGAATCTCTCAATACTCCCAATTTTAGTCAACTGAAAAGAACTGAGAGATGACCCTACAATAAGGAAATGGATATTTCAGATCTGACCAAAAAAACCACAGCAACCATTATAAAGAGGAAACCCCACCCTAAGGAAAAGAGAAAACCAGACCACAAGACAGTATTAAGAGAACAAAAGGGAACAGAGTTTCTTGTAAATTCTATACTTGTTCCCTGTAGACTGCACCATCAAAAGGGATCCAAAATGGTTTCCTGCCAAGTTTCTCTACAATGAATTTGAGACTCATACCTAAAATCAGGCCTCATGGACCACCGACAAAAGACTAACATCTTAGCTTTCATGCACTGTCTTAGTTCCTGAACCTAACAGGTAGCATCACAACTTCCATTTCCTTCAAAACCTGCAAGACCAACAGCTAGCCTCCATGCACTGCTGATGTGCACACAGTTAGATCTCTTCAGTGTTGATGGGACAGATTGGGACTAATCCCTGTGTAAACATCAAATCACACACAAACTTTAATGTGAAGCACTTTGGATTGGGTTGAAAAGGTTGCTGGGATGGGTGACTAACCTAGACTCCCTGTGCTGCCACAATCAAGAGCTCACCTCCTAAAATAAACTAGCAATGTATTACAGGCTCCGTATTACAATAGGCTTGAGATGCAACAGAAAACAATTTCTGTCAACCTGCTTCAATTAGTGGTGTCAAACTTCTTCTTTAAGTTTTTTTCTTAAGGGCATAAAAAAATCACATGCTACATCAAGAGCTCTGTAAGCAACACAACACAGAAACCAAAAGCAGCCACTCCAGTTTCAAATGGAAAACAGAGGGCAAAAGACTGTCCAAATGGGATACTCGTTGAAGGTGTAAGACAGCATGAGGCTTTGTTAGATTGTGAAGAAGCACAAACTAATGTTTGTGTAAAGCTGCTAGGATTACAGATTCAAAACAATGAATAATTAATGCTGGGAATTTAATGAGACACAAAGACAACCTTAGAGCCATAATTTTGTCTACTGTACAGAAGGACTTTCTCAATTGTTGAGAATTGCCTAAAAACTCACATAAGAGCTGTTGTTAAGCCAAGAGCCCAATGAGTCTACATCGTTTTGATCAATGGAGAGGGTTTCAAAACTGAGGGTCTTAATAATCCAAAGGTATAGGTTGAAACACCATTTCCTGCACCATCCACAAAAATAATCAATGAGAAAAGATTGAACATTGATAAATACACATGCCACAAAAGACCACATGAATTTCCAGAAAATTCCATGTTACTGTAAAAAGCCTTTTAAGAAAAGATTTACTTCCAGATGCTTCAGAACACTGCTGGTATTGGAGACAACCAAGAAATATACAAACTAGACTTCATGCCCAGGTCAAAAACTTCTATTCTCTCCAACATATTGGAGTCAAAGATACTTACCTCTAGGGTCTTGTATGAGTACAGTACAAAGGTCCAGCAATGTATAATGTGATTTCTCAACAGACTGCAATGAGTGTCAAACATAGTCGCAATCCTCACTCTAGCACCTTGTATGATTGCAGCAGAAAGCTCCAGAAATCCTTCGTTGGAACATACACTTCGAGTTATCAAGAATTTAGAATCCAGTGTCAGAAACATGTGCTTTTATGTCAACAAGTGAGTTCTGAATGCTTAGAATGTGACAAGCATCTGACATTTGTTAGCTAGTGCTCAAGTCTCTCCCTGCCCTTCCCCCCAAAAATGCCCAGCCAGAAGGCTGAGGCATCAGAGAATCAATCCCCAGAGCAACAGTATGAACTTCCTCAGTGTCCATCACAAACCAATGAACTAGAGAATGATAAAGGCCAAGCAACATCTCAGCAACTTCCCACCTCCAGATCTCATTGCTGGTTGCCCAAGACTGCAGTAAACATTAAAAAAGGCCATACCTGACTTACTTTCTTAGTTTGTGACATGTGCTTTCATGATTAGATACGTACAGGTAAGCTAACCATGAATTTCAATGAAGTTCATATCCATACATTGAACTTGTTTGTGTTGGGGGCAAGCGTTGGTCACTCAAGCACCACCATAAAAGTGAGGAGATTTAACGCCTAATGCATAACAGGACATGAGTACCTGCTGCCCACCATCCAACACAACAAAAAACAGTAGATGCACTTCACAGAATATATACCACCTATAAAGGGCGGATGCACCTTTTATAAATTACTACAGATGCTATCATAACCCAGACTAAATTTCTTGCCTGATTCAGAATGTGACATTGCCTTGCAAGGAACTGACAACAGGCACCACAGATTACCTGTTGCTTCATCTTGTCACGCCATAAGGTGTCCTAACCTTCAGCAAAGCCTTGTCACTTTGCAACAACACAGTTGAATATCATAATCTTAGGAGGCAATAACCAAGCAAAAAAGAACCTAATAGACATGCTTGCCAACTGTGTGCTACTAACTGTAAACATTCATTTTATGGGTCGATACCTCAGGAGGAGCTAAATATTGCCATAGCCAGCTACACTATATAAACAATTGAAGCAAATTCACGAATGATTGAGCAGAAGATGAGATGAAATAAACACCCATGAAACTAGCCACAACCATACTAGCATTCATTGGAACAAATCATTCTCCACAGCGAATTACAGAGGTATGCTAGAAACACCTGCTGCAGCTGTGCAAGAGCAGCAGAAACTGATCAGGTCCCCACTTACAACCCGCGTCTATGAAGAGAGGATGCAGACTCCACATTGTCCTCCTTTAGCACTGATTGTGCTTCTGGCTGGAAGGAGGGCTGCTACAATGTTGTTCACATGCATGCACATAGGTGGTTAGTAGAGTGTTGTGTTCTTCCACAGCCAGCACAAGGGCAATAGTGAAGGCCACTAAGACTCACAACTCACTATTAGAGTAGCCAAGACCAGAAGGCTACTGGATCCCCTAGTTCAAGATTTAGGTCTAGGAAAGGAATGCATGCTAGAGAATCTTGGTAGTCAGCAGTTGAACAAACAGAATGACAGATAGATTGCTCTGTCACAAACTTGACAAGTTCAAGGTACAGAATACATCTGATTCCAAAAGCACTGGGATGATTGCACCAGACCACCACATCTGAGACTAGACTCTTTCATCACCAAAGCTATGTCTTTGAAAGAGGTAAATGCTAATGACACTGCTGCAATGGATTGTATTTAATGCAGTGAGCGATATGGTCCAATCACTAACAACCCTAGCGTGCACCCACTATGGTCTCCAGAACACTGAATGTGGGTCCAGAAACCGACCATGAACTTGCCAACAGGTCTCAGATTGTTGCCAGATACTCCACCTTGGTCCAGTTGAGTTAGGCCCTCTCTGCCAGATGAAGCTGGTAGACATCAGTTCATAATAAAAGCCACCTTCAATGGAGATTATAAGCAAAACCCAGAGATGAATTTTGGCTACTCACCAACACAGTAGCATGAACCTATGAGATGTAAAAAGACATGCATTTATGCATGCCTGTCCTCACTCCACAGTCCTACTCATAAAGCATGGAAAGCACTAGGTTCACTAGTCCAGCCTTCCTCAGACATTCTGATGATGTCGATGGCGATCTTTTTCGCGAACCAGTTCAGAGTCTCTCTCTGCATTCACAAACAGACAGACTCACATGTAAATCAATCCATTTGTGAACATACAATCCTACCACTTATCTTTGACTATAAAGCTCATAGAGCAAAAATGTAGCCCAACATCCATAATATGATACAGTAGCTTACAGTACCTCCATTACACATATTCATTTTGATCAACCTGTCCATATTGCAATAATAATGTAATAAAAAATCATTAAATGCTAATTTGTACAGAAGAACAGACCCAACATTTCACCTCGAGATGATGGATACTGCCACAACTTCTCAGACTGGCCTGCAAGAAAGGACACAGAACCCATTAGTTGGGAATGGAAGTTAAGCTACTAAAACTAACCAGATTGAAACTTGTAAGTGAAAAAAACTGGAAATCAGTGGACACACACTGCGGACCACAGGAAAACCCCAACTCATTAGATTCATAGGGCATGAAATTTTGATATTCCAATTCTAGTTCCTTAGAAAGAAGCTGGCAACTGGCTCTAAGTTGCTTATCCTAGGGAAAGAGTCCTCAAAATCCAGTGTGATATGGGTAGAACAATTTTATTAAGACACTGAACACATCTCTTATCTTCACACAAACTCATGAACACAGTCAAACTTGCCTCAGGTTTTTCTGAGGCCAGAGAACATGGTGGGAAGAAGGACCTCTAACAGATGATGGCAGACATGCTTCCACATGTGTGAACCTCACCTAAGTCCCTGCTTCTTTCTTTATGTCGATACTCTTTACCCTTCCCACTTTCTCGCCCCCGCTCCTTTTCTTTCTCTCTAAGCCTTTCCCTGTCCTGCTCCCTCCCTCGCAACCTACTGCGGTCCCTCTCTCGCTCTGCATCCAAGTCTCGGTCAATTTCTCGCTTGTGGAGCTTAGACCTATCCCATTCCTCCTCCCTACTTCTGTGACCTGCTCCATCTTCAAGGTGATTAGCAGGCTTTTCCTTTCCTGATAAAGCATCACCCCTCAACTCCCCATTAGAAGTAGACCCTCGAACCTCTTCCAAATCCTTCCTCCCATTCTTCATAGTTGAGCTCTTTGTTCTGTTTGAATCCTCTATAAAAGTAGGATCCTTCGCAACCCCACCATCTGAGCTCAAAGTGGTCAGTACCTGGTGTACAGGAGCAGCTCCATTGGTCATCTTCTTCACCAATCCTTCCTGCAGATAAGACATCCCCTGATTAGAACTTCTAGCCCATGTGCCACAATAGATGGCAGGAAGTTATATTAGTTTCCCATGCAGTAAAAAGTAATCAAGCAGTGTATACAAGACACCAGCACTAGAGGAAAATGCCTGAAGCCTGTGTATACACATGGTCAGTACCTGGACCCAATTTGAAAGTGATCAAAGGATTCAGAAAGGGATTCAAGGTTTTTTGTAAATGCATTCAAGCCTGAACTAAATCTGTAGAAAAGCATGTATGTGCAGCAAGAATTTCTACAATGAACGCCCAGGCCTCTCACATAACTACGATGCTTTTACTCTAGTAAACAAAGAGCACCAACAGACAAATGCCTGTAAACTATCAGTATAGAAAACCTAAGATTATAGGTAATGCTATATCTAACAGAGTAGAAAGGCACAGACATTATGCACCTAAGAAAAAATCTGAGTATAACTAATACATAAAATAGATTTGTGAACACAAACAATCAAGGGCAGACCTGTGTATCCAAAGGACAATCCCAGGCCTTGCTGGCCAAGACAAACGATTTGGAGCTTTGTCCCACTTCAATATATCCAGCCTTTGGCTGCTTATAAAGTGTTGCAAGAACTTTGCACACAGTCTGAACATCACTCCATTTTGCATCAAATACTTCCCACCATCTGTCAGGCAGAGGCACTTTAAATCTTCGAGCTGCAGCATACACTACTCCACATGCCACTACCTCGCTTTTGAAGCGTACACAAAGACTGGTGCGTAAGCTGGAACAAAAAATAACCAGGTTTATCAGCTCAGATCACCAAAAAAAGCAAGCACGAGGAAAAAGAGGCAATAGTTGCCTATGATGTGGATCAGGGTATGAGCATAAACTGTAAGAAACAGAACAGATTGCATCAGAGCTTTTGCAGCTAGGAGACTATAGACACATTGCAAGGTGTACAAACAAAAGTAGGGTTATTGACAGGAGACCCAAGTTCCTCAGCAAGCTGCAGATGATATTACAATTTCCATGAGCCCTAGCACACCAAATACAGCAGAACAACACAAAGCTAAAATCAAGATCCAAAAGTGCCAATAAACTCCTGAAGCAGCACAAAAACTGTATAGGAGCAAGGCCCTTAACAGTTTTTTTAAGCCCTCAGAAACAAAACAAACAAAAAGAGCAGCATTAAAAAACCTTGCTACAAAAGTCAGTCTATGAATAGTGATTTGTTGCACACATATCACCTGTCATTTGCAAGGTTCCAAGCCTCCTGCATCAGCTCCACTGGCGCCTCAAGAGCCTTCAAGTAGCTCATGATGAACTTGTGAGGATGCTCCACATGGCATATGAATCCCATTTCCTTCAAAAGATGACGTTCAGTTCTGATCAACGCAGTCTTCATCTCCAAGTACTTCTGCAAACCATACTGAGGCTCAAATTTGGTTCCAAGACTGGTGAATGCCAAATAGAAAACATCAGATGAAAAGCATAATGGTGCAATTTGGGTAATAGAACAGACCGGTGAATTCAGATCAAGGACCTCAATGGGTAGATTATTACGCCTGCGTTCCATACGCCAAAGCACTTGTAACACTGCTGAAATCTCCTTGGGGCTCTCTTCAAGCTTTGCAGCTAACCAAACACAGCTTGCTGCAACACTCTGCAAAGGAAACCCAAAACAATGGAGATTAGGGTTACAAAACAATGACAAGCTTCTTGTCTTCGAGGGAACAAGCTTCCAAGTTCTGATAAGCACAAAAGAAAGAAGTTCAAGAAAATGGAACGACAGAAAAGCAAGAGAATTGAGTTCACAGGAACTATACCTTGACATTGAAGCGGGTAAATGACTTCTTGCAATAGAAACGATGAAAAAGCACTTGCCCTGTAGCCATCACCGCTTGAGGCCTATCCACAGATGGTCAAGGAAGGTCACAAAACTGGAAATACAAACCCTAGACAAAGGATTGTATAGGTAGTTCCAGATGAAAGCTTCCAAGAGATAATTGGAGAAAGGATTTCATTTCAAAAAAAAAAAAAAACCTGAGAAACTAACATTGCACATGTGGTTCCCTAATTCACCAACAGAACTCTCGATCAGCCTCGGTACACAGAAACCGATGAGAGAGAATGCACCAAACGTCAAAAACCCTGGACAATAAAATTGGAGAGAGAGAGAGACAGACAGACATACAATTTCAACAAGATGCCGCACTCCTGAATGATCTCACAGCCATAGATACGCAAGAGGTTTTCGACATTTTCGTCGACGCCGTCTCTCCTGGAAGGCGAATCCAGCATCTGTTGGTGCGAGACATAGAAGGTGTCTAGCGTGGTGTAAATCATTTGTGCCAGCCAAGGCTTTTTCCAAACTCGCTCCCGCACGCGGGCGCCACAAAATCGCCAATCCAAAAACAAAAACAAACAAACCAGAAGCTTGTGGAGAAGAGCGATGGCTGCGAAGACGGGGCAAAGCTCGTCAACAAAACCCGGACAAGACCATTCTCCGGCATCCTCGCCCGTCCGCGACGAGCGTAGTAGGGTTTCTACTGGCTACAGACGGTAGCCAGGCCTTCTAGGGCAAGCATTCCTATAACCGAACAGGACCGGCAATCGAACGGCTTTCTAAGAGACATCAGACCTGCTGATAGATCTCTTCCCTGTTCATAATCGTGTTGGTAATCGTGCATTAAATTTTCTATTATAGAATGTTTGTGTGGGTAAATTGGGCATCAAAAAAATTTTAATTATTTTATCGAATGTTTTTGGTAGATGGCTATTATTGTGTTCGGAGATTTTGAAGGACTTGATCACTAAACATGTTGTCAAATGTGAAGTAATGTCATGTGTAAAAATTATAAATATATATTTTACTTTATTTTTCATCATTTCAACCAACCAATTCCTTATTCTTTCAACATTCAATTTTGATCAATTTTTTCCTTTTTCTTTGGCTTTTTAAAAATAAAAATCTATGCAAAATTTGTTGTTCATCTATGATATTAGGATGAATAAATTGAAAATTTGAAAAAAATTTGTATTCGCCTTCCGCTTTCACACACCTTCCTTTTTCACTCTCCTAACTCAAAAAGTTTACTACCCATTTCTTGAATTGTTTGGGGTCAAAAGGTTCTTGACAATTTTTTTAATTTTAGCTTCAGTAGTTGGAATTTTTATTGGAAATCCAAAAGGAAACAATACCCTAGTAGTTACCTTGGCCAATTTGACGCTAGTAATTATATTATTTTCCAAAATGTTGAAATTTTCAAATTTTATTTCTTCCAAATCAAAAAATATATTGTGAAGGATAATAGTGAATATTTAGGAATATTCCATTTGTTGAAATGAATTTTTTCAAGATTAATTAATTATTTGATGGACATGTGTTGAAATGGCCAAGGTACTACGGTAGTTACAACAAGAGTTTTGAAGCTCAACAAAACTTTGCATTGCAAAATGAAGAGTTTGAGCAAACAAAAAGAGGTGTAGAAAGACAAAACATGACTCAAGAAATATTCTAACTTTTGCACAAAATGGCCAAAAACTTTCAAGCTTGATTAGTCAAAACATGTTTTGTTTTGGAACATAACTTGGAGGGCCAAGAGTCTAAAAACTTTGATTTGAAAAACAAATCTTCACACATGCTTTCATAGTCTTAATGTCCCTTTGCTCTCACATTTTAGGCTTTCAAGCAATCATGTCCAAGTCTTTGACTTGCCCTCATGTTCTAGGCCATTAATCCTTCTTGTCTTAATCCCTTGAGCCTTAATGTTTTAGGCCTTTATATGCATTGAGTCCTTACCCTTTAGGTCCTCAAGCCTTTGGGACTTGAGTAGTTTCTTTTCTTCAATTTGGTAATGTAACCATAGTGATGAGCATCCCCAAAGATTTTTTTCCTTAACTTGACACTTTTGAAAAGGACCATTAAAATAATAGGCAATAGACAAGATTATGGCAATACTCTCCCCAAAATAATTCATTTCTAGGCAATATTTCATGACTCTAAATTATGGGAAAAAAAATATATGAAAAAGAAAATTTTGTCACTAAAATTTTGTTATAATTTGCCAAAAAAGTTAGCCTTGAGGTTTGTTAAATTAAAAATTAATTAATTTGAACTTTTCCAAGTTTGATTAATGATTTCACTATTGAATTGGAAACTTTTTAAATAGTTTTCTTCTTAGGCCAAAATTTAGGTAATTTCTTCAATGACATCTTGAAGAGTCACTAGGAGTTCAATTAGGGTATAATCAACCTTATGGTTGATACCATCCATGTGGAAAGGCTAGTAAATATTTTGACAACTTTTAATAATTAAACAACATTGAGTCTTAGAAGAATATTTAAATCCAAATTTTAATAATGATGGAAACTTCTCTTTTCATTTTTCTTTGGCATTATAAGGAAGATTACCACTTGAAATGTTTGCTACATAGCTCCCCAAAAGACTCCATTCCAAGGGTGTTATGTAAAAACCTATGAAATTTTTCAAAACATCCATTCCTTTGGGTGTTTGGTTTTTTTGAAATGTTAACCTTTTGTATAAGAAAATTTCCACTTTGTAACTTTGCTTCTAAACAAACTAAATTTCTTCTCTTAGGCGTTTGCCGATGTTGGCCAATTGTGGGTTCCTAGCTAGGTCCAATGCCAATTAATCAAGGTCTAATAAGTAATCAAATATGATGTAGAGTTGGCCAATAACTAGACCCCATGGCTTTTCAAGGTTTTTTTTACGTGGTCTATGTCATAAAGTTAGGTAGGAGTTAGGCCATCAAGGTTAAATAGGGTTTATATCGGAAGTAATATCAAATGGTATACCAAGGTTGTATTCCAATATCAATATAAAGTATATATTTGTGTCATACCAACCACAAATCAATCTTGGACCTTATTATGAAAACGAGGGTTAATATGAAAGTTTCTAAAAATAATAACAAAATAGTAGTTTATTAGGGTTTAACTACTAAACATATCACAACTTATAATGCATTTATTTTACAGTTGTATAAATTTTATATTTTAGTTGAATTGGG
>Ga0116230_10005445_pt1 | contig 12489 bp, 7 predicted proteins | sample S1TSphfallax_3_FD_88678 | JGI IMG/M metagenome (GOLD analysis project Ga0116230, IMG submission 88678) | Host-associated microbial communities from peat moss isolated from Minnesota, USA - S1T2_Fd - Sphagnum fallax MG | ecosystem: Host-associated > Plants > Peat moss > Unclassified | place: USA...
CCCCCCCCTACCCCCCTTCCCTATCCCTTGCTGCACCTCCTCTTGCAATTGAGAAGCAGACCCCAAGATCTGGCCCAGCTGCTACTCCTTGAAATCCGTGAGCCACCACAGGCTAGCGCATGAGCACTTGCAAGTGTGCCATCAGTATGGGAAGGGGAAGGACGAGGTTCTAGCGTCAGTGGGGAAGGAACATCTGGGGGCTCCGGGTAGTCATGAAGGAGGAGGGGACGAACTCGCTGTTGAAGGAGTTCCGACCGAGGGCTCACGATTTAGGGCTTCTGGTGTTCGATTGCAAGTGACGACGCTCGATTTCGCGATGACGACGTACCCACGTACACACCCGGGGGCGGGGGCCCTCTCCTCCGTCTACTTCCTTCTTCGTAGTTCCACACCGATGACGTTAGCGAACGTGTCGTCCAAAACGCAGTTCTGGAATCTCTCCTCTGATCACGCAGAACTCGGATTGTAGACGAACAAAACATCTCCTGTCATCCCCTGAACACCGGGTTGCATCTCTACTTCTTGCACTCGTTCAGACAAAGGGAGGGATTGCCGGAAGTGAACGACGTTAGTTTCCCTGCACAAAAGACAAAGATGCAACAAGCCCCATGCACCCAATCGCGTGGTAGAGAGCTCACAGTAGTAGTGTCCGAATTGGAAACGAGATATGCCAATCCGTGAATTCCGTCTTCTGTTTTTCTGCCTCTGTTTTGTTGATGTTGTTGTTGCAGCAGTTGCGCAGTGTTAAAATTCCTCTCTCTCTCTCTCTCTCTCTCTCTCTCGTTGATGAGAATGGAGGTGCCAGGTGGAGACTCTCCTCGGACGTCACCACAAGATGGAGATGCTCTTCGCTACGACATTGAGGAGGAGATGGTAAGTGGCGTGGAATTCAGGTCTTCTTCGGGAGTGCTTGATTCCGGTGTCGAGCCGCAGAGTTCAGGTCTCAACAATGTCGACACAGGGACGATCATCATTAATAGGAAGGAAGTCGATCGCCTGGTTCGGTGTCTGTATGGAAGCCATTTTCTCTCGCGGTGGGGAGACAGGTGATGTTCATTTTTACTGTATGGAATCGTGCTCATCCTGTGCGCATTGGGTTAGTTCTTGGATTGAGGTTCTTCTTCTTGTTTTTCTTCTCTGAATGTTTGGTTTGCGGCCTTGTTTCAAGTGATGCTGGTTCTTTCTCTTGCTGGCTGTATGGATTAGCATGCAAAGAGTTCGGAGTGGAATCGTTGAATGGTTTCTTCTTCTTCTTCTTCTTCTCTGGATTTTTGGACTCCTGCATTGTTTAAGTTATACTTGTTCTTTCTCTTGCAGATGTTGTATGAATTTAGGATGCAAAGAGTTGAGATGGGAATTCGTTGGATGGTTTCTTCTTCTTCTCCTCAGGATCCCTTGACCCTGCAATTTGTTTCGGTGATGCTGGTTCTTTCTCTTGCTGGCTTCATGGCTTAGCATGTGGAGAATTGCAATAGAAAGTATCACATATGTTTCTTTTCGTGCCAAATCCAATTTCAAAATTTGAGAGGCAGATTTGCAGTTTATGACACACTTCCAAATGTGTAACATCAAATGCTGAGGAAAATGCTGCCCAAAAACAGCTTATGTAGGAAGTCAGGGTTTGGGATGAGGTTAAGAAAAGAGGTGCTTCAAAGTATGCATGATTTTTTTCTGTGCTGGAGGCAACTTGTATAGGCTGGTTCCAGACCAGAAAGATGATGATGTTTCTAGTTTATGCTAGTTATGTATTTAGTGGAGAATTGACAATGAATTTCACATGATCAGCATGACTGCCTGGAGTTAATCAATTCATCAAGAACTTCTCATGCTTGTTGATAACTGCAATCAGTTTTAGTGGTTCACCAGGTCCACCATAGTGTAAAATCTCAGGCAATAGCATGGCATTCAAGCTTAGACTTTTATGCTGGAGGCAAAGGTAAAAGGTTGATGGAGTCAAAACGATTTGTTGCTTTACATTGTAGAGGTTTTTGCAGTGTTTTCAGATAAAGAAGTGCAATCCCTCCAACTCTGTGGTAGGAAATTTGAACCTGCTGGATTTTACTCTCTGAACTTATCATTTGTGATGTTATGTCTAAGCTCATGTTTCTTTGAAATGGTGGTAATGTGCAGAATGTGGGAATTTGCAGTAAGCTTGTTCATGTTGCATGTTTGGCCCAATTCATTGCTGTTGGTTGCTGTCTATGGCCTGGTGGAAGCAGCATCAGTGGCTGCCTTTGGTGTTGTAATTGGAGAGTTGGTTGATAAATTCCCACGCCTTAAGGTGAAGCTTTTCTTTACTTTGGGAATTCTGATTGATGGACTTTTGCAAAAGTCTTGCTTAAAGTTTCTTTACCTCCAGCATTTGCTAAATTTTGCCTGTGTTTGGTATTCGTGCATGGTTGCATGTGTGGTGTGAATTTGGGTAAAAGAGGCCTTGCAAAGATTCTGACTGGTGTGGGCATGGTCAAGACAGGTAGTGCAGATAGCCTTGGGGGTACAAAATGGTTCTATTGTAGTGGCAGCAGTAGCTACGGTGGTTCTCTTGCTCCAACCAGGTGCTGTTCCTGGAGGTTTTGGTGCCTTTGTCACACTGGTGATTCTCGTGAACACTTTTGGTGCATTTGGTGCTCTGTCAGGCCTTGCAATGGATGTTGTTGTTGAGCGTGATTGGTAAGTTTCTGATGATGCCATTCTGATGATAGCCCTTGGGTTGTTAGATTTGTGTCAATAGACAAAGGCCAAGTTCATATGGAGCTACATTACCTGCTGTTGTGTTGTTAACACAGGCAGTACAGAAACAATCTGTAATTCCTTGCTTTTGACAACTTAACTTCTAAAGAATGGTTATGTGTGTGCTATTGCAGGGTAGTGGTGATAGCTGAGCAGGCCCCAGGATCGTTGACCCGTATAAATTCAGTGATGCGGAGGATTGACCTTAGCTGCAAGCTTTTGGCTCCTGTGGCAGTTGGCTTTCTTATGAGTTATGCTTCAATGCTTGCTAGTGCAGTCTTGATTGCTGTTTGGAATGTTTCTTCTGTGGGGTTGGAATATGGCCTCCTTTACATTGTCTACACAGCAATGCCCATCTTACAACAGAAGTCTCCAAGCAGAAACACAAAACTGGAGAGTCCAGATGCAGAAAAGTTGGCTATAAAGTTGGAGGCCAAAGAAATTGAGATGCACTCAACTGCACAAGAGGCACAAGTCCAGACAGAGGTTGGAAATTTGTCCACTGGTGCAATTCTAGTTATCGCATGTTTTTGGATGTGCACATCTTCTTTGCTTGTTTTGCATGTTGGTACACAGTAGTATGGTTACCAATGTATTCTGTTACCGCTAGGGAATGAATCTTTATTGCTGTGACTGTTGTTTTGATTAGCCTCTGCTGGAGTAATTGCTGATTATGGGTCATTGCTTAGATTATCATTTTTTTTGTCTAGAATGGGGACTGGAGCTCCTTTAAGACATCAGAAGAGGAAGGTACGAGCCTATCCTTGTACAAGAGAGTGATAAGGTATTCCATGAATACTGACGGACTTTGGAATGCATGCTGAAGTTGGAGGGCTTTTACAGTGAAGAGGTGGGCTTGCTACCAATGGCAAAGGCAGAAACAGATGAATCCATCACATTGGAAGGCACATTGCAGCATCTGCCTATCATTAAAGGGTGGCTCACTTACATGCACCAGGAGGCCATGCTGCCAGGGCTGGCCCTTGCTCTTCTATATTTCACAGTTCTTAGGTGAATATTTGTTCTAGCCACCACAGACCTTACTAACTGGAACTGCAGCTCTGGCTTGGCAAGAGATGTATGATTGGAATGCAAATGTAGGATCTGAACAGTACTTACACGTGCTTAGATGCATGGAAGATAATGATGATGTTCCATAAGTCCATCACAACATACATGGTTTTACAAAGTGGGTGTGCTTGGGACAATATCTTAGCAGATTCATGATTCCCCAGTGTGCATTTATGTGTGGAATGGACCAGCTTTGGATCATTTATGATTGCAGTTCTTGATTGGAGAGGTGTACCACCATATGTCTTGGGGCTTGCTCGTGCAGTGGCAGCCTTGGTGGGAATTCTAGCAACTGTTGTTTACCCCTCAGTGCATGCTCGTCTTCAAACAGTTCGCACGGGTGTCTGGTCAATTTGGTTGCAGGTATGTCTGCTTCAAACTAACCAAGAGGCACTCAGATAGGAAATATTGTAAATACGATTGTCCTTGTTAGCTCTTCGATGATGTTCATTGCTCTACAAACAGGTTCTCTAAACAGGTTTCTTGTTGATGTTGAAAATGTCCTTTCCATTATCAATCCAAATTGTCATTCATAGCTGAGACATTTCTAACACTTATAAACATGTTGCATGCCTTTGGAGGGTTTATTATGGCTAGCAGGCACAGGACTGATTATTGTCTGGGGTTTGATGGGTCTATTTTTGGTTTAAAAACAGTGTTCATTGCTGTCAATATGTGTGGCCTCAACATGGGTCCAGAGCCCAAGGGTGGCATCAATCATGCTGATTGCTGGTGTTGCAGCCTCACGCCTTGGCCTCTGGATGTTTGATCTCTCTGTCACCCAACTAATGCAGGCAATTTCTCCAGCCCTCATCTTCCTTGTCTGGTTGTCTGAAGACTTGTTGCAATACTTTAGTTGGATTGGCTAGAAGCATCTTTGAGCTAACTGACAGCATGTGTGTTTCTATCTGATTTTACAGGAGTCTGTACCAGAGGCAGAAAGAGGAGTTGTTGGTGGAGTGCAGAAGTCATTGCAATCTCTGATGGACATGCTAACATACGTTGTTGGCCTGGTCATTTCTAACCCCAAGGTAGGAACATCTAATCGGGGCAGTCAAATGTCCAAAGGCTTAATGTTGTGGCTCATACAAGGGGAACATCCCCTACCCTTCCTCCACCTCCCACTGCACACCCTCTTTCCCTTTTTCTTTTTACTATATCCCTACAGTTGCTTTGGTTCTTTGCATGTTTCCAGTCTGTTCAAACCATTTATGAGGAGCAACCTCTCCCAAGACCTCTGTCCATTTTCTTGTAATTATTTTCTCTGTCTTCACACCAAAATAGACAGTCTTCTTACAATGTAGAGTGGAGATACTTGCAGGATTACAAGTGGCTATCAGGACCACAAGAAATAAGATCAATGTGTCTTTGTGGGAGTGCAAGTCATGTAGGGAATGTGAGTAGAACTGCAGGAGATTCTCTTGCAATATGTGTAGGCATAACACAGCTTCTTTGTTTATAGGTCAATGTAGTTTAACGTTACCAGTATTCCTGTGCTGCTACTAATTCAGTATCTATGAAGATATAGTTAGTAGTATTGCTGTGTTTCCAAAAGCATAGGTGAACTGTGTTGGCCAGCCCACAGAAAGAAACATATTCCTTAGAGGAGCATACAAGTCCCAGTGTGCACAAAATTGATCTTCTAACAATCTCATCTTGATTTTCAGGACTTTGGAACTTCCATTCGCATATCATTCATGGTGGTGTTCACAGCAGCTGCACTTTACACTGTCCATGTCTACCGTGTCCGGGGTCACCTTTTCCATCTTGATGTCCTTTTCCGTGCCCACTGAGTAAACCTGGCTACTCAAGTGCTATCTGTTTCTCTGGATATGGTGTTTGGCTGAGGGGAGTCTCTTAAGTCAAATTGCATGGCATCTCACTTCAACTTGATAGGTAGGATAATTATGACCTTGCTTGTGACTGTGGAATGTTTACAAGTTTTGATAGGACTTTTATGGCAGGAAGTCAGCCTAGATATTTCCTTAGTTTTGTACAGATATTGTTTCTACAGCACCTAGTTAGTTTGACCTGCATGACTGATTGGGTACTCAAGGAACAATGTTTAACTAAAGGATTTGGAATGTATATAAAACTGTTGGGAATAAATATGTGATTCCTCAGAACATTATGAAAGACTTTTGGAATATTGATCCAAGAAAGAGGTCAAAACTTTTTATTGAACCAGAATTTTGAACTTCAGAGAACATTTAATAGGTAAAATTTGTGAAAAATCGTTGTGGACAAATTTGAGATGTCTTTGGGGACCACAGAACATCAAAGCAAATGAGTGCCATTTTTGTCAGGTGTACGATGTGAATAATTGAGATTTGGCTCCCAATTTTGTAGGGTTTGTGGTTGCTGGAATGAAAGATGTTTAGCTTTCAATGGAGGCCTTTGAATAGTGGTAGCCCTTTTTTCATTGTTTTGATTCACATTAGATTTGACCCATTTGCTGTGATTCATCTGTGAATATGTGGTCTGGTTGTCAATCATTTATTTCTTGGGATTTCAATCAGAAACTTCAGTGAAGTCTTGGTTGAGGGGAAACATTTTTCCTAGGTTCCTTTTTGTTGTTCCATTTCTGAATTTAATTGCCACATAATTGTAGGAAAGACCAAAAAAATTCATATTTTTTTTACTATGTCAGCATTGACAAGGTAGATGAGGGTGAATACATGAAAGTTTGCTGCTTCCATGCGAATTTTGCAAATCAATTCAATAATCCCATTGATGTTTGGTCTGATAAATGTACAAAAGTTGAAAATGTAACAAATGGTTGCATCTTGTATAGAGGAGATTTATTATTTATTTACCAATAAATCTTTTTGAAGCAGTTATGCTATTATTTTGGAAGTTTCTAACGGAAAATGTAGAAGTGCATGGGCTCATATTTTGGTTAGGATGCAAAGCTATACTTCATCCCATGGCTTAAAAAGGTAACCCATATTTACAAGTTATGGATCATTATGTCATTATATGTTTGGTATAATTTGTCAAAGATGGTGAAGGCTCTTGTACTTAGATTTCTTTGCATTGAGCAAAGTGATAGGTCATTGGCCAACATGATGAATATGCAACAAGCACCTCACTTATTAATAAAAAATTCTACCACATGCACAATTTTTATGATAGACTATGAAGTTGACAAAAACATCACCATTCACAACTTGCAATGCTTTCATGCCAACCTCTCTCTTCGAACTTGCATTGTGCTTGTCATTTTTCCTAGTTCTATCTCGAAGCTCCAGCACACCCATGTACCCCCTCAAAGTGCTATGAGCCAGGGAGCGTGTCCCTAACTCTTTGTTCTTTCATTGTTTTCACCTCAGACTCACATTTGAGTCTATCAAGGAGTTTGGGAACGCATCACTTTGTGATTAAATTTTAGTCGCAAAAAACATTTTGCAACAAAAATCCATGTAATTGCCTAAAACAAGTTGCATGTGATAAATTAATTGCAAATGACAAAAGGTATTGTATGAAAGAAAAAATCAACAAATACATTTAATCCTTTGACTCCATTGTAAATGTATTGTCACATGCGACTAAGGTGCAACTATTTTGGTCAAAATTAAGGACAACTGATGTGTTGCCACATATTTTAATATTTGATTATTTAAAATATTATTATTATTATTTGGAAATTATTTATGATGTTCAATTCAAATACTTAGATCATTTTATTATGACACGTGGCCCAATGTAAATACGCCACATGGCATTAAATAATTTAATAAAAATAAAAATATTAAGTTGGCAGGTACCTAAGTAGGTACATAAATATGTGCCTACAAACCTAGGCTATATACCAACCTACCTACTTAGGTAAAACAATAGGTAGGTAGGTTTTACCTTCCTAGGTTAAATACCTATTCATATAGGTAGGTATTTAAGTAGGTAGGTACATAGGTCAACCTAGGTGGGTAGTTCAAACTAAGTACCTACCTAGCTAAGTAAACAAGTAGTTTGGGAAGGTAAGTACTTTAGAAATGTGCATAATTTGTTTTTTTGTTTTGGGTTGAGCCTTTTGATTAGCTCGTATTATGTGCATAAATTTCTTAATGTGAAGTTGGGTAACCACACCCCCTTATTTATATAGTGTTCAAAATAGGAATGAAAAACAAAAAATATTGGATAAGTTTTGAAGTTACAACTTCCTCACAAATTAAATTGTAATTTCAACTTACTTTCTTCATACCTTACTTTCATAGTTTTTAGATTTTTAAACAATTCAAATACTATATAATTAGATAATCATTTAATTAATAATGATTAAATTTACATATATGTAAATTATAAATTATACATTACAAATATTTAGTATTCATTATCAATTACTTAAACAAATAATAACTTCTTAATATTTAACAAACTAACTACTAAATTACTCATAAGTTATTAATACATAACTCATAAATAATTAAATAACTAAAATATTCAAAAATATTTATTATTTTTTAGAATCTAATTTAATTCTATATAATATAGTTAATGTAAAAATAATTTAATTACTATAATTTAAAATTTAACTTTTTAAAATATTTATGTTTAAATTATAATTAATGAATTAACAATTACTATTAGAAAGTCAATTCCTACATGATTTTTTTTTAAATATTATAAGTCAAGTAATTTTTTTTCTTGGTAATTATTAATTATATATATAATAATTTGTTAAACATAACATTAATTTTCATAATTACTATAAATTAGTTATCATAGATTATTAATCACAAAATTTTCAATAATCATAATAATATAATCATAATAATTCGTGAAACTAAAATCAGTATCATAATTATTTTAACTACACTATAATTTTTCCAAATTTTTAATTCAGGTTTGAAATTATAAATTACAGAATGTGAGTAATTATCTTAAATTAGAAAATAATTATGCACATACTAATTAATTCTTATCTGAAATAATTGCAATGATTCTAAAGTAATGCCATATTCATTACATTAATTATATAAGAATATAAATTAGAAAATATACAAATCTATGTTATAACAATTATTATTATTATGTGTAACTTGAATTTAATGAACATAGTCATTTATGATTATTTATACAAGTGATTTATTATCAATAACACTAGTGGAAAAAACCCTTAAAACTCAACCAATAAATTTTGGAATTAAAATATAAATTTAAGATTCCAAAATAGTAATTCATAATTCAAATATCAAATTTTAGATCAAATAAGTTTTTCGAAGTTAAATGACAGATTTTAGAATTGAAATATCAATTTTCAGATCCAAAAAATAATATTCAAAATTAAAATGTGCATTTTAAAACTCAATTTATAATTTCTGAATTGAAATATTAATTTCAAGAATCCAAAATAATAATTTGGAATTCGAATATCAACTTTCAAGTCCAATTTAAAATATTTAAAATCAAAATGTTGAGTTTTAGATTCAATAATTTTTTTGAATTGAAATACTAATTTTTAGTTTCGAAAGTAATAATTTAGAAATCAAATATCAATTTTTAGATCCAATAAGTTTTTTGAGTTTAAATAACAATTTCCAAAATTGAAATGTCAATTTTCAGATTCAAATAACAATATTCAAAATTGAAATGTCCATTTTTAGACTCAATTAATAATTTTCAGACTGGAAGTATTAATTTTGAGAATCCATAATAATAATTTGGAATTGAAATTTCAGGTTCAAATCAAATTATTATTTAAAATTTAAATGCAAAATTTTCAGAGTTGAAATATAAATTTTCATATTCATATTAAAATATTCAAAATTAAAATGTGCATTTTTACAATCAATTAATAATTTTCTGAATTGAAATACTAATTTTTGGATTCGAAAATATTAATTTAGAATTCAAATATCAATTTTTTAGATCAAATAAGCCTTTGTGAATTTAAATTGAAAATATCATATTCAAATCAAAAATTTGAAATTCAAATAATGTTTGAAACAATTGAAATAACAATTTTCAGATTCAAATATCAAGTTTCAAATTCTAATATATATGTTTTTAAATTAAAATACTAGTTTTCAGAATTGAAATATCAAATATCAAATTTGAATAAAAAATTCAAAGTTCAAATATTAGTTTCGATATTCATTATATAAACAATATACATACATATGCATATTATATATGTATATTATTTTGGTACATACATTAAAATACACCCCTATGTCAGTGTAGAATACCTTTAGGATGCAACTAATTTGGTGATTATTGCGATTAATGGGACATATCAACCTACTAATGGATGAAAATAATTGTAAAATCGATCCAACCAATAGGATGAAATTTTTAATAATTGCATCATAGTTGTGAGAATGACCAAAATAGTTGAAATCTGGTTTTATAGTTGCAATATTCCCAAATCTATAAATCACATGTAGTCGTAAATGGAGTGATTACATTTTGGCTGATTTCTACTAGTGGATGAGGGTTAATTGTGCCTAGTGTGTGAATGCAAAATGGTGTATAGAAGTGACCAATGTTCAAATGAGCACAACCTTTGAAATTGAGATCCTTCAAAAAAATTAATTTGTAGAAACTATATTGTACCCTATTGGTTGGATGGATTGTAGTTTATTTTAGACATTTGCATGAATACATATTTTCAAACTATGTTTGTGTACTTTTGTTGTTAGATCAAATTATGCCATGAAAAACAAGGATTTTGTTGCAAAAAAACTAAAAATCATATAAAAACATGACATTACTGAAAGATTAAGCTAGCTCTATCAATTGGAGTGTGTGGAGCTTTGATGGAAATCTTTTGGTGCTAACATCAAAATCAGAAAATATTTCATTTTTTTGTAACAATTCGGTCTAAACTTATACTTGGGCCTTTGTATGTATTACTTGGACACGGCATGTAGTTGTTACGTGTTGAGATAAATATTGTCTTTTTCTACACCCAACCATATATAAAGTTTTTTAGTTGTTTGTAGCTTTGAAATGATTGTTTGGTTTGAAAATCCTGACATCCAAAGTTGTCCAAAAGTGTTTCTTGGCCCGTGGTGACACACCATTGTTTTTTTTTATGGTGATATTGATGTTTTGTTTGGTGCCAACACATGGAATTGAAATGTAAATTTTGCTATCAGATTTTGGAACACAAAATCTAATCTACTAGAAGAACTTAAAGCCATGATTGCAAAATTCAAAATCTAGGTTAGTTATTTGTCATGTTGTTTCATTCTTTTATACACAATGAAATGGAAGTTGAAAGACGTATATTGGAAAGCCATAAAAGTTTTCTTCATATTCTTAAATAGACAAATTCCTTTGGTGTTTCATATTATTCACAAAAAACCTTCAACTTTTTAGGGTGTTACATCTAGAAATAGTATATGTCTTATGGTGTTTTGAATCTACTAAAACTATTGGAAGTCCAAAAGGTTTAAAAATCTATATATGAGTATAATACATATGTTCATTTTTTGAATGTGACACTTGTGATAAAACCCTACCCATTTGACTTGTCATATGTTTTCTTTTTTTCTAGATATTTTTTCAAGTACTTTACTTTTGTGTGATTTATCAAATCTTTTGGGTTTGTGAGTCGCTTTCAATCTTTGAACAAATACTTCCACAAAATTGCACACCCATTAGAATAGAATGAAGTTGTTCTGAACTCCCAAAGATTTCACAAGATTACACATATAATTGCCTCACCTTTTGCATTGAAACATACCCAAAAAATCTTGCCCATTGCATATTTCCAATGGCAATTGTAGGAGTAGGCATTTGCTTTAAATTGGGTGGTGGTGTTACCTTGTCTTCCACAATAAGAACTTCTTAAGTTGATTACTTGTGTGGACTTGAAATAGAAGGTAAAACATGACCACATATCCAAGGAATTATTCCTTAAATTTTGCAAATTGTCTCCACATTTCTATGGTGTTACAAATCCTTTTTTGAGCCATTGCCATGAAACAGACCAACATACAACAACTTGCTTATGGATGTCTAATGCAAATGTCTTTAACCTTCTTCTTTTTTCTAATGTTGTTATTAAGAACTCTGAACCCTTACAAAAACGAATTTCAACATTCAAATGAATGGGTTTCCTTTTCATGGGTAAATTTCATTGGTGCTCACTCAAAATCCCTTTTGGATTGTTTTTTTTAATGGTGAAAATGTAATTTATTTTTAAAAAAAATAAAATTCTAACAAATTTTCCATAACACCAGACTTGATAAATAAAGAAGACAAATAAACCAACAAAAAAAATCATGCACAAAAAAAATTACAAAAAAATTTATGTTTGATACAAAAGAAATCAAACATTGTTGGCTTGTAAAGGTTTGAAAAAAAATCGAATTATTATACCAAAATGCAATATCATTATTTGAACACTTATATTTTTAATACATTTGTAGTTTAAATAATAAATTCATATTTAACCTTTGGAGATTAAGTTCATAAATTAAAATATATATACTACAACATTGAATAACAAGGAATAATGCAATATATATATATATACCTTAACATATAAAATTAAAAATTGATGTAAATTATATGGGGGACAAATTTTGATTATTTCAGACATGTATAGTAAATATATGAAATTAATAAGAACAAGAAAGAAATTGTCATTTAAAAAACATTTTACATGTCAAATCCAAGAATTTGTAGAATTAAAATACAAATATATCACAATTTTAAATAATTAAATATCAAAGTTTC
>Ga0116230_10005446_pt1 | contig 12489 bp, 6 predicted proteins | sample S1TSphfallax_3_FD_88678 | JGI IMG/M metagenome (GOLD analysis project Ga0116230, IMG submission 88678) | Host-associated microbial communities from peat moss isolated from Minnesota, USA - S1T2_Fd - Sphagnum fallax MG | ecosystem: Host-associated > Plants > Peat moss > Unclassified | place: USA...
ATCCCCCCCATCAGGCCGATGGCGACCAGGGAGAAACTCCCATAGAAGAGACTCGGAATCAGCGTTCGATCCCCGCCCGTCGCCCGCTCAATCAGCGCCGGAATCAGCCCGATCTCCTTATAGCCGACGTGATCGCCCTTTTCGAGCGGGAGCGCCAGCCCATGCCGCAGATGCCCCAGCACGATCTCCGCTGCTCCCGCGCGGGAATCAAAATAGCGGTTTTCATCGAGCTGGCTGAATTGCCCGCCACGCAGGATCAGGATGACCCGGAGAACCGCGGCGATCGCCAACACGCCCCACATCGCTCGGCGCCAGCCGACTGAGTGCGACCCGAAGTTCTGGTGGGAAGAAGACAAATGGAAGGAAAAGACGAGCCAAGCGGAAGCAAAGCGCCCGCCCCCACTACAACCGAGATTAAACCGCCGGGGGACGAAGCAGGAATCCAGGACCCGGAAAGGCTGGAGCAGGCCGCCGGCCGCAGCTCAATCCACCCGCTTCACCGCTTTGACCGGCCACTTGGTCACAGTCAACCCCCGCGCCGAACGCGTGCTCACCGGCACAGCCGTGAGATCGAATTCCAGCTCGCGCACGCGCGCGCCGCTGCGCCCGTCCAGCGCGATCTGCAGCTTCCGCGGCATCGCCTGCTCGGTCGCGCTCGCCTCGAAATAAACGATGCGCGAGCCCTCGGCCTTGATCAGCGGGTAGAGCTTATCGCGGGACAGCCCCCCAATTTGAAAACGCTTCGCGAACGCCTTGCCCGATTCGCCGTCCTGGTAAACCATCGTGTAGAAAGCGGTGTCGCCATCCTTGGGGAAGACCGCGCAGTGAATGATCTCCCGCCCCATGAACACCTTGTCCGCCACCTTGGACACTTTCAGCGAGCCGTCGGCCATCACGCACAGCACGCTGTCGAGAATCGTGCACTCCTGCACGAACTCGTGCTGCCGCCAGTTGAGCCCGATGAACCCCTCCTCCCGGTTGACGTACAGCCGCTGGTTGGCCGACACCACCTCGGCCGCGCTGATCGACTCGATCTCGTCATACGTCGTCCGGCGTTTGCGGCCCTTCCCGTACGTCTCCTGCAGGCGCTCGAACCAGGCGATCGCGTACGCGGTGAGATGCTTGAGGTGGTGGCGCACCTCCTTCAGCCCCTCCTCGATCTTCTTCATCGCCTCGTCGGCCTGGAACCGGTTGTAGGCCGAGATCCGCTTGATCCGAATTTCGGTCAGCCGGACGATATCCTCGGCGGTGATCTCGCGCCGCAGCGTCTTCACGAAGGGCGCCAAGCCCTGCTGGATTTCGGCGAGCACCTGCTCCCAGGTCTTCGCCCCCTCGATTCGGCGGTAGATGCGCTCCTCGATGAAGATCCGCTCCAGTGAATCCCAGTGCCACTGCTGCTCCAACTCGCCCTGCCGAATCTCGAGTTCCTGTTTCAGCAGCTGCACCGTCTGGTCCACGCTTCGCTTGAGGATCTCGCGCACGCCGAGAAAGATCGGCTTGTCGTCCTCGATCACGCAGGCCGCCGGCGAAATCGCCACCTGACAGGCGGTGAAGACGTAAAGCTGGGGAATGACTTTGTCCGGATCGGCGCCCGCCGGGAGATGGATCAAAATCTCCACCTGGTCCGCCGTATTGTCGTCCACGTGGCGGACCTTGAGCTTACCCTTGGCGTTCGCCGCCAGGATCGACTCGATCAGGGCCTCCGTCGTGACGCCGTGCGGCAGTTCCGTGACTGCGAGGATGCCCTTGCCGCGGGTTTCGATCCGGGCGCGCACCTTGATCTTCCCACCCCGCTCGCCGTCGTTGTATTCGCTGAAGTCCGCGATCCCGCCTGTCGGGAAATCCGGATAGATCCGGAACGTCTTCCCCTGGAGGTGATTGATCGCCGCCCGACACAGATCATTGAAATTGTGGGGCAGGATCTTGGTGGAGAGGCCCACCGCGATGCCCTCGGCGCCCTCCAACAGCACGATGGGGAATTTCGCCGGCAGCGTCACCGGCTCCTTGGCGCGGCCGTCGTAGCTCAACTGCCACTCGGTCGTCTTGGGATTGAAGAGGGCCTCCCGCGCGAACGGCGTCAGCCGGGCCTCGATGTAGCGCGGCGCCGCCGCCTCGTCGCCCGTCAGCAGATTGCCGTAGTTGCCCTGCGGTTCGATCAGCCACCCGCGCTGACCCATCGCCACCAGCGTCGCGCCGATCGAGGCGTCGCCGTGCGGATGGAAGCGCATCGTCGCGCCCACGACATTGGCGACCTTGTGGAACCGCCCGTCGTCCATCTCCCACAGCGTGTGCAGCACCCGCCGCTGGACCGGCTTGAGGCCGTCGTGGAGATGCGGCACCGCTCGGTCGAGGATGACGTAGCTCGCATAGTCGAGAAACCAGGTCCGGTAGTGCCGCGCGAGCGGCGACTCGCCCGCACCGTCGTCGCTCGGCACGCCGTTGCCACCGCCGCCCGAGCCATTGCCGCCGCCCGACCCCTGGGCCGGATCTTCGGCGGCCGCCGCCCCGCCGTCCCCCTCCGGCGGTTCAGCCGCTTCGGCCGACGGGGGATCTTCGGGCAACCGAGCCGACTTTATCGCGCGGGCCCCGCTCACCGACGCGGACGAGGCCGAAGCGGCCGCTTCATCTCCACCCAGGGGCAGTTCGGGTTGCTCGGAGGACTTGGACTTGCCGCGTTTGGCCATGGGAGGGCGCGAAGGTGAGGGAGGAAGAAAGGGACGGGGAGACGAAAAACGACCGCACTCGACCGGGGCGAGGCGGCGGCCTAGGCCTCCGCCTCCACCAGGTCCTTCTCGATGCGCAGGTTCTTGATGATGAACTCCTGCCGCTCGGGCGTGTTCTTGCCCATGAAGAAGGCCAGCAGCTCGTCGCTATTGTGGACGTGACTGAGCGAGACCGGGTCGAGCCGGATGTTTTCGCCGATGAAATCCTTGAATTCGCCCGCCGAGATTTCGCCGAGCCCCTTGAAGCGCGTCACCTCGACGCTGGCGCCCAGCTCGGCCATCGCCACCTGCTTCTCGCGCTCGGAATAGCAGTAGCGCGTGATCTTCTTGTTCCGCACGCGGAAGAGGGGAGTCTGCAGGATGTACAGATGGCCGCGCCCGATCAGATCGGGGAAATACTGCAGGAAGAAGGAGATCAGCAGCAGCCGGATGTGCATCCCGTCGACGTCGGCATCCGTCGCGATCACCACCCGGCCGTAGCGCAGGTCGTCCAGGCTCTCCTCGATATTGAGCGCCGACTGGAGCAGATGAAATTCCTCGTTCTCGTAGATGACCTTCTTGGAGAGGCCGTAGGTGTTCAGCGGCTTGCCCTTGAGCGCGAACACCGCCTGGGTCTGGACGTCGCGGCAGGCGGTGAGCGAGCCGGCGGCGGAATCGCCCTCGACGATGAAGAGCGAACTCGTCTCCGCCCCATCCTTCTTGTCCCCCAGGTGCAGCCGGCAGTCGCGGAGCTTGCGGTTGTGGAGCGAGGCCTTCTTGGCGCGCTCGCGGGCGAGGCCGCGGATGCCGGCGAGCTCCTTGCGCTCGTGCTCGCTCTCCTGAATCTTCCGCAACAGCGCGTCCGCCGTCTCGGGATGCTTGTGCAGGTGGAAGTCCAGGCTCTGCTGCACGAACTTCCCGATGAAGTCGCGGATGGTCGGACCCTCCGGACCCATGTGACTCGAGCCGAGCTTCGTCTTGGTCTGGGACTCGAACACGGGCTCGATCACCCGCACGACGATCGCCGCAACGATCGACTGCCGCACGTCCGCCGCGTCGATGTCGCGCTTGTAGTAATTGCGCAGCGTCTCCACCACCGCCTCGCGAAACGCCTGCTGATGGGTCCCGCCCATCGTGGTGTGCTGCCCGTTGACGAAGGAGTAGTACTCCTCGCCGTAGTGGGACCCGTGGGTGAGCGCGATTTCGATGTCCTCCCCCTCGAGGTGGATGATCGGATAGAGGGGTTCGCCGGTCAGGTTTTTCTCCAGCAGGTCGCGCAACCCGTGCTCGGACTTGAAGGGCTGGCCGTTGAGGGTGAGCGTGAGCCCGCGGTTGAGGAACGCGTAGTTCCACAGCATGTCCTCGACGAACTCGCGCCGGAAGCGGAAGTCCTTGCCGAAGAGCTGCTCGTCGGGCGTGAACTCGATGAGGGTGCCGTTGCGTTCGGTCGATTTGACCACGCGGTGGTCCTTGGTGAGCTTGCCCTGGGAGAATTCGACGACCTTGGTCTCGCCCTCGCGAATCGCCTGGGCCCGGTACTGGACGGACAGCGCGTTCACGGCCTTCTGGCCGACGCCGTTCAGGCCCACCGCCTTCTTGAAGGTCTCGCTGTCGTACTTGGCGCCGGTGTTGATGACCGACACGCATTCGAGCAGCTTGCCCAGCGGAATGCCGCGGCCGTAATCGCGCACCCGCACGTGGCGGTCCTCGAGCTCGATCTCGATCTTGCGGCCGCTGCCCATCGTAAACTCGTCCACCGAGTTATCGATCGTCTCCTTGAGCAGCACGTAAATCCCGTCCTCGGCGTGGCTGCCGTCGCCCAGCCGGCCGATGTACATCCCCGGGCGCAGGCGGATGTGCTCGGTGGACGAGAGGGTCTTGATGCTGGCTTCGGTGTAGTTGGAGGCCATGGGAGCCGTGGAAGGGGCAGAGAGTTCGCCCCGGGGCCCGCTGACAAGCGAAAAGGGCGCGCCACGACGGAGAGGCGACCCCTGATCGGGTGCGCCGGGCGCGGCGGCGAACGACGGAATCGCCCCGCCGGCAGCGCGGGAAGCGGGCCGCGAGCGGGGGTTGGGGCGCCGGGCTGGAACTTTGTTCGCTCCGGTGCGATCATAGACCCATAGCCTCGACCCTGCAACGAACTCTGGTTGGGACGATCCTCGCGCTCGGGGTGGCGGCGAGCGCGGTTGTCACCGTCTGGATGGTGCGCCTCGACGGCGTCGCGCAGCGCAGCCTCGTCCACTACATCGGATCTTATACCGGCACCCGCACGAGCGTGGCGACCGTCCGGGTGCACCCCTTGTTCGGGGAAGCGAGGCTGGATGGCGTCGCGGTGGCCAATCCACCGGGGTGGAGCCCGGCGGACGCCCTCTACCTGGGGCGCGTGAAGCTCAATTTCGTGACCCGCACCGTCCACAGCGATCAGGTGGTGCTCAATGAGCTCGTGATCGACGAGCCGCGCTTCCTGTATGAGTCCAGGCTGGTCTCCAGCAACATCGGCGACCTGCTGAAACACATTGAGCGCACCGCGGACAGCCAGTCGGCGCAGCTCACGGCGGACAACGGCAAGCCGCTCCGGCTGATTGTGCGGCGGCTGCGCGTCACGCGCGGGCGGGTCACGGTCGGGCTGGGAGCTTCGGCCGTCACCGTGCCGATGGGCGAGATCGTCCTGAACAACGTGGGCGCGGCCCAGGGCGGCATCTCCGTCGGCGAACTCGGCACGACGCTGTTTCACAGCCTGATGCCGAGCATCCTCACGGCCGCGGCGGAAGCCGCCGGTAAATTTGTCCCCGCGACCGCGTTCGATGCGGTCAAGGCGGCGGCCGACGCGGTGGGCGATGTCCTCACCGGCAAGAAGTGAGCCGGGGCGCGGCAACGAAGAACGATGGGGCGGATCGGATGACGTGGATCCTTCGTGCAGCGGGGCCCAAGTCGCCCAAGACCCTTTTCTCCGCGGTAAAGTGGGGGAGATTCGAGCGAGCCAGGTGAAAGCCGGGCCTACCGAACCCGGGGGAACTGCAGCTGTCGCAGCGCCTCCTGCGCCGGCACGAAATTCGGATTCGCGGCCAGCGCCTGCGCCAGTTGGTCGATCGCATCCTGACGGCGACCCAGGCGGTAATCGATGCCGGCCAGGTTGTAGTGGATTTCGTAGGAGTCGGGCTTGAGCTGAAGCGCCGCCTCGTAGTGCGCCAGGGCCTCGGGCAGCCGGCCAGGTAGGTTCGCCAGGGCGGCGGCCAGGTTGTTTTGCGCTTCGAAATAGTCCGGTTTGAGGCGGATCGCCTCGGCGTAGTGCGCCAATCCTTCCGCGAGGGTGGCGGGGCGATCCGCCAGCAGGTTCGCCAGATTGTAGTGGGCCACGGCGTAGCCCGGATCGATCCGCAAGGCCTCCTCGTAATCCGCGATCGCTTCCGTGCGACTGTCGGGAAGTTTCGCCAGTTGGTTGGCGAGGTTGGTGTAGGCCTCGGCGTAGTCCGGCTTGAGCGCCAGCGCCTGGCGAAGTTGCTGCCGAGCCTCGGCCTCGCGGCCGGGGATCGCCGCCAGTTCGATCGCGAGATTGTTATGGGCGCGGGACGACGCCGGCTGCTTGGCCACCGTGTCAGTCCAGAGCCGCAAACCGCTTTCGTAGTCGACATTCCGAGCCCAGGTGAGCGCGCCGCAAACCGCCGCGACGGCCAAAAGGCCCCACCGCGCGGTGCGCCCGAATCGCGCGGTGGCGGCGAGCACGACCCCTGCGACCACCGCCGCCAAGGGCAGATACAATCGGTTCTCCGCCATCGGTTGCGCCGCGAGCGGCACCACTGAAGAGGTCGGTGCCAGCAGAATGAAGAACGCGAGTCCGAGGAAGCCGCCGGCGCTCGACCGCCGCCACAGCACCACCGCCGCCGCCAGGAGTGCCGCCACCAACCCGGCACCGGCCAGCCAGCGCCAGCCGTCGACGGCCAACGTCTCCCGGCCGTAATCGAACACGAGCGGATGCGGCCAGAAGCACAGGCCGAGATATCGGACGACGACCTGAAATTCCTCCCGGGCATACACCGTCCAGGCCACGCCCACGTCAAAACCCGCCGAGCCCTTGGCGAGGGATCCGCCGCGCATGAGGAAGGCGAGCCACAGCCAACTCGCGGCCAATCCCAGGTAATACCATCGGCGCGAACGGAGCGCCGTGCGGAGGGGATGGCCCAGGACTCCCCAGTCAAACAGCAGCACGATGACCGGCGCTGTCACCATCACCTCCTTGGTCGCCATGCCGGCAAAGCACGCGCCGACCGACAGCGCGAGCCAGCGGGACGGCACCGCCGCGGTCGTGGCTCGGACCAGGCCATAAAGGGTCAGCAAATAGCAAAGCCCCATGAGCGACTCCGCCCGCTGGCTGAGGTACGTCACCGCCTCGGTTTGCAGCGGGTGGAGCAACCAGATTGCCGCCACGAGTCCGCTAGCCGGGAGGACCGCACCGCCCCACCGACCTGCCCGTTGCGCTAACAGCAAAGTGCGCCGGACGACTCCGAAGAGCAACAGCCCCGCGCCGAGGTGGATCGCCAGATTGACCAGGTGATAGCTCCCCACGCGGTTCCCGCTCCAGACGTAGTTGAGCGCGAACGTCAGATTGAGCAGCGGGCGGGCCGCCGTAGTGGGATTGGACGACGCCAGGACCGCCCGGAGATTCGCTAGATGGCGGATCGATGCATTGCCCGTGATCGCCAGTCCGTCGTCGAGCAGGAACGGCGCGCGAAACGACGGCACGTAGGCGACCGCGGTTGCGACGCACAGAAGCGCCGCCATCCCCCAGACCTTGGGTTCGAACGAGGGTGGTGATGCCGGGGCTTTCGACCGCGTTGTGACCAGACTCACAAAGCCGGGTCAACCGAGTTGGAGCGCGAGCGGCGGCGTCCGGCTACCGCTTTTTGGACCAAGTTCATATCGGCGCCTCGGCCAAAAGCGCCCCGCTTCATTTCCTTCAACAAATCAGCCGCCGTAGCTTTAGAGGGCGGCAGGTCCCTACGGCGAGCGGGCTTGGACGTCACACTATTAAGATGCGCGGACCCTCCGTGCCGTCAATCCGAGGCGGAAGGGGCTCTGGACCAGGCAAGCGCTCTCGAAACGCCCTCGACCCCCTCGTGTTTTGACCCAAAATTCGCAATTAAGAAGATCCCATGTATGCCGTCAAAACCAGCGCCGGCCTTGCGAAGCAAGATGCCTATCTCGAGTTGAATCAGCAGCTGGCGGCGGTGCTTGCCGGGGAACGCGACGGCTTGGCCAACGCGGCGAATATGGCTGCGCTGCTGTACCGGGCTCTGCCGAGTCTGAACTGGGCCGGATTTTATTTCCTCCACGGCAGCGAACTCGTCCTCGGCCCGTTTCAGGGACGCGTGGCCTGTGTGCGGATTGCGCTCGGCCGTGGCGTTTGCGGCACCGCCGCCCAGCGTCGGGAAACCGTCATCGTGCCGGATGTCCACGCCTTTCCCGGACACATCGCCTGTGACTCCGCTTCGCGCTCGGAAATCGTGGTGCCGCTGCTCCGCGACGGGCGGCTGTGGGGCGTCCTCGATCTGGACAGCCCGCAACCGGCGCGGTTTGACGAGGAGGATGCCGCCGGCCTCACCGCGGCCGTGGAGACCCTGCTCAAGGGCTCCGACCTGAGTCGGCTCGTCAGTTGACGAACATCGCTTCGTTGGTCTGGAAGAGGGCGTGGGCGAGCTTCGTCCAGGCGTCGAGGGGGGCGCGGGTGGTGAAGGCGGCGGCGGCGGGCTGGACCTGGACGACTTTCTTGCCCTTGAGCTGGGCGGCGGCGGCCTCGGCCTGCCTGGCCTGCTGCTGCGCGACCTTGCCGGCGGCGATCGACTGGGGCGTGGGGGGCGGGGTCTGCGGGGAGGGTCCGCCGGGGTTGGACTTGACATAGGCGAGGCAGGCGCGCGTCTCCTGGGGCGTGGGCGGACGCTGGAAGACGGCGAGGTAGAGCGAGGCGACGCGCTGGTCGTCGCGGTTGAGTTCGAGGAATTCGGGGCGGTGCACGAGCTTGCGCGCGGTTTCGACCACGAGGGGGCTGTTCATCAGGAAGAGCTGCTGCTGCGGGACGAGCGTGAGGAAGCGCTTGCCGGTCGGGACGCTCGGGTTCGGAAAGTTGAATTGGGTCAGGATTTCGGCGGGGTTGTGGCGGTCGATGAACGCGTACACGGCGCGGCGGGTCGCGAAGCCCTCGCTGCCGATCGGCACGGGGCGGCCGCCCATGGTGAAGTCGAGCGTCCCGGCGATCGAGAGGATGGAGTCGTGGATCTGCTCGAAATCCATCTGGTGCAGGCTGTACCGCCAGTGCAGCTTGTCGTCCGGGTCGACGTCGGCGTAGGCGGGATTGGCGGTACTGCTTTCCTGATACACGCGGCTCATCACGATGAGGCGGGTGAGCCGCTTGATCGACCAGCCGTCCTGCATGAAGCGGACCGCGAGGTAATCGAGCAGTTCGGGATGGGTCGGGGGGGCCGATTGGTTGCCGAGGTCGTCGGGCGTCGAGACGAAGCCGTCGCCGAAATGCTGCTGCCAGACGCGGTTCACGAGGACGCGGGCCGTCATGGGATTCGCCGGATCGGCGATGGCGTGGGCGAGATCCAGCCGGCCGCTGCCGTGCTTGAACGGAATCGGGTGCTTCGGATCGGGCGAGAGGATCTCGAGGAAATGGCGGCTGACGATCGGGCCGTGATTCTGGGCCTCGCCGCGGACGAGCACCGGATAGTCCTTGGGATTGTTGACGTCGACCAGCACCACCGCCTTGGGCGGCGCGGCGGGAGACGATTCGAGGTCGCCCACGGCCTTGTTGATCTCCTGCTGCTGCTTCTGGAGGGCCTTGCGCCTTTCGGTGCGCGCGGCGGGATCGAGCTGCTTCTGCTTGGGCAGGAGGGCGAGCTGGAATTCGATCTCGGCGCGGCGATCGTCGAGCGCCTTCATCTTCGCGAGGTAATCAACCAGCTCGGGCGTCTTCGGCATCGGATGCAGCCACGGCTCCTGATCGGGGTGCGGCGGCTCGAAGGTATCGGCGAACACGCCGTAGAGGGAGTAATAATCCTTGGTCGGGATCGGATCGAACTTGTGGTCGTGGCAGCGGGCGCAGGCGACGGTCAGGCCGAGGAAGGCCTTGGTCGTGACGTCGATCCGGTCGTTGATGATGTCGTTCTTGCTGTTGTCGAAACGGTTGCCGAGGGTGAGGAAGCCGAGGGCGGCGAGCGACCGTTCATCGGCCTGTTTCGGGTCGGCGTGGGTCGCCTTGAGCCGGTCCGCAAGGAGCCGGTCGGCGGCGAGCTGTTCCAGAATGAACTGATTGTAGGGCTCGTCGCGGTTGAAGGCATCGATCACGTAATCGCGGTACGTCCAGGCGAAGGGGTAGCGCGGATCCTCGCGGTTGGGCGTGTCGCCCTTGGTGTCGGCGTAGCGGGCGACGTCGAGCCAGTAGCGGCCCCAGCGTTCGCCGTAGTGGGGCGAGGCGAGCAGCCGGTCGACGACGCGGGCGTAGGCATCGGGGGAGGAATCGGCGAGGAAGTCCTGGACCTCCGCTTCGGTGGGCGGGAGGCCGATGAGGTCGAAGGTCAGGCGGCGGATCAGCCGGCGCTTGTCCGCGGGCGGGTTGGGCTTGAGGTGCGCGGACTCGAGCTTGGCCAGGATGAAATTATCGATGGGCGTCTGGCACCAGGCCGGGTCCTGCACGGCGGGGACCGGCGGCTGCTTCAGCGGCAGGAAGGACCAGTGGAGCCGGCCCACCCCGCCGTAGGCGGCGGAACTGCCCTGGGCCACGAGGGTGCGAGGATCGGGCGCGCCGCGGCGGACCCACTCGGTGAGGGAGGCGATGTCCTGGTCCGACAGCTTCTGCCCCTTGGGCGGCATCTGGAGGTCGGCGTCGCGGTAGGTGATCGCGTCGATGAGGAGGCTGTCGTCCGGCCTGCCGGGGACGAGCGCGGGGCCGGTATCGCCGCCGTGCAGCAGGCCTTCCCGGGTATCCAGCATGAGGCCGCCCTTCACCTTGTCGGCGTCGTGGCTGTGGCACTGATAGCAATGGGTCGCGAGGACGGGACGGACGCGGGTCTCGAAGAACTCGAGATCGGCGGGCGCGACCGCGGCTTGGGGGGCGGCCAGGGTGGGCGCAGGCAGGGGAGACTTGGCGGCCGAGGCTATCGAGATGGCGGCGACGGGGGCGGAGGCTGAGGCGGTGCGGACCATCACGGGGGCGGCCGCGAGCGCGAGCGCCCAGCCGAATCCCGACCACCAGGCGGCGAGAGGACCGGTGGCGATTGACGAAGCGGCGGCGGCCCATCCGGTCGCCGGCCCACCATCCCGCTCCGCCCCGCTTCGCAAAAGCAACCGGACGACGCCCGCCCGGCGCCCGCAGATCGACGGCTGACTCGTTGCCCGCCCCGTCACGCCAGGATCGGCTGCACCACGCTGCCGGCCACATCCGTGAGCCGGAAATCGCGGCCGTTAAAACGGTACGTGAGCTTGGTGTGATCGAAGCCGAGGGTGCGGAGGATGGTTGCGTGCAGGTCGTGGACGTGGACCTTGTCCTTCACCGCTTCGGCCCCGAAGGGATCGGTGGCGCCGTAAACGGTGCCCCCCTTGATCCCGCCGCCCGCCAGCCAGACGGAGAAGGCGCGCGCGTTGTGATCGCGGCCCGGGTTGTCATAGCCGTTGCGATCCTTCGTCGGCTTGCGCCCAAACTCGCCGCCCCAGATTACGAGCGTGGAATCCAGCAGGCCGCGCTGCTTGAGATCGGCCAGGAGGGCGGCCACCGGCTGGTCGATCTCGTGGGCCTTCTTGGTGATGCGCTCCTTGAGGTCCTGGTGGTGATCCCAGCCGTCGTGCCAGACCTGGACGAAGCGGACGCCGCGCTCCACGAGGCGGCGCGCGAGCAGGAGCTGCTTGCCCTGCGGCGTATTGCCGTAGGCGAGACGGACGGACTCGGGCTCCTTGCCGAGATCGAAGGCGTCGGTGGCCTCGGCCTGCATCCGGAAGGCGATCTCGTAGGACTGGAGGCGGGTTTCCAGGGCCGACTCGCGCTCAAGGTTTTGGCTCTGCATCCGGTCGAGCTGCTCGACGAAGGCCATCTGCCGGCGCTGTTCGGCCGCGCCGACATAGGAGTTGCGGATGTTCTGAATCATCTGCGCAACGGTGGCGTTCTGGGTGTTGACGCTGGTGCCCTGGTAGACGCCGGGCAGGAAGGCCGAGCCGTAATTTCCGGCGCCGCCCGAGGGCAGGCCGCCGTTGCGCAGCGAAATGAAGCCGGGAAGGTTCTGGTTGACCGTGCCAAGGCCGTATACGGTCCAAGAGCCGAGGCTGGGCTTCGCGATGCGCAGGGAGCCCGTGTTCATGAAGACGGTCGCGACCTCGTGGGCCGGAATGTCCGTGTACATCGAACGGACGACCGCCATGTCGTCGATGTGCTGGCCAATCTGAGGAAAGAGATCCGTGTTCACGTCGATGCCCGAGCGCCCCATCGGCGCAAACTTGAAGGGCGAGCCCATCGCGATGCCGCCGTCGTTGATCGTCCGTCCGTCCATCCGAACGAGATCAGGCTTGGGATCCCACGTGTCGATGTGCGACGGGGCGCCGGAAGCAAAGATGTGGATGACCGCCTTGGCCGTAGCCGGGAGCGGCGGCGTGCGCGGGGCCATCGGGTTGGACGTCTTCGCCGCGCCATGCCCAGCCAGCGCTGCATTCGCGGCGGCGGCACCGGCTTTCGCCGAGCCGGGTGCGCCCGCCGCGGCCGCACCCTCGCCCAGCAAGTCGGCCGGATTGAGCATCGTGGCCAGGC
>Ga0116230_10005447_pt1 | contig 12488 bp, 11 predicted proteins | sample S1TSphfallax_3_FD_88678 | JGI IMG/M metagenome (GOLD analysis project Ga0116230, IMG submission 88678) | Host-associated microbial communities from peat moss isolated from Minnesota, USA - S1T2_Fd - Sphagnum fallax MG | ecosystem: Host-associated > Plants > Peat moss > Unclassified | place...
TGCGCAGCCTGCTCGAGGGGGCCCGGACGGCCGACGTTCCGATCCGCTTCGAGAGCCGTGTCTTCTTCGCGAATTTCCCCTACAAGGCGCATCAGAGCGTGGTCGCGTTCGGCGCGCCGTTCGACTACGTCTCACTCGACGAGGCGCTCTTCACGCCGCGGACGGGGCCCGCGCTCTTCGTCATCCTTGATCACGTCACCGATCCGCACAACGTCGGCGCGATCATCCGCTCGACCGAAGCGGCCGGCGGCACGGCCCTGATCCTGCCCGAACGTCGCTCGGCCGGGGTCAACGCCACGGTGCGCAAATCGGCCGCCGGAGCGGCCGCTCACTTGCCGATCGCCCGGGTCGCCAACGTGGCCCAGTCGATCCGGACCCTCAAGAAGGCGGGCATCTGGGTGGCCGGGGCGGCGCTGGGCGAGGGGGCGATTCCCTACGTGACGGCCGATTTCGCTCGGGACGTGGCGCTCGTGATCGGGGCCGAGGGTGAGGGAATCTCGCCGCTGGTGCGACGCGAATGTGATTATTTGGTGTCGATCCCGATGCCCGGGAAGACCCAATCCCTCAACGCCTCGGTCGCGGCCGGAATTTTGCTGTACGAGGCCGTCCGGCAACGCTTGACCTTATAGCAGGACCCTCCTATACTTATCCGGATGCGCGAGGCCAGATGGGCCTCGGCCTGCGTTTTCTCGCGTATCCCGTCCAGGTAAGGTAGGGTTTGATGGCGCTCACGCAACCTGCGCCGGCGACACTCGACTACAGCGAGCGTCCCGACGAGGATCTCGTCGCTGCTGCGAAGGCGGGCGAAAGCCTTGCCATGGAGTTCTTGCTCAACAAGTATAAGAACTTCGTACGCATCAAGGCGAAGAGCTACTTTTTGATCGGTGCGGATCGCGAAGATATCATCCAAGAAGGGATGATCGGTCTGTACAAGGCCGTCCGCGACTTCAAAGCCGACAAGCTATCGAGCTTCCGCGCGTTTGCGGAACTGTGCATCACGCGTCAGATCATCACGGCGATCAAGACCGCCACGCGTCAGAAGCACATTCCGCTCAACCAGTACATTTCGCTCAACAAGCCGATCTACGACGAGGACAGCGAGCGGACGTTGCTCGACGTGATGCCCTCCAACAAGACCTCGGATCCCGAAGATCTGGTGATCAATCAGGAAGTCTCGGAAGACATCAAGGCGCGCATCCAGGAGAATCTCTCGGACCTCGAGTCGCAAGTGCTGCTCTCGTACCTCGAAGGCAAGAGCTACCAGGAGATGGCGCGCGACCTCAATCGCCACGTCAAGTCGATCGACAACGCGCTGCAGCGCGTGAAGCGGAAGATCGAGAAGAACCTCGCCGAAATCGAACTGCCTTGAAGGGGCGTAGGGGCGCGTAGCTGATTCGACGGCCGTCGCCCTCGGGAGAGTAGTCGAGACTCACAACGAACGGGGCGCTTGCAATGCAGGCGCCTCGTTTCTGTTTTCGACCTGGCCGACGAGCATCGTGGCGATGCTGTCGAGCCGAAGCGGTCGCGCGAAGAGGTAGCCTTGGAGGACCGTGATGCCCAGACGTTCCAGCGCGTCCGCTTCCTCGGCCGTCTCCACGCCTTCGGCGATCACGGCGAGGTTGAACGTCATCGCGATCGTGTGGATCGCCTCGACGATCGCGCGTGACTCTCCCGCAATGCCGTTGACGAACGATTTGTCGATTTTGATCGCATCGATCGGCAGTGCGCGCAAATAGCCGAGCGAGGAGAAGCCGGTGCCGAAGTCGTCGAGCACGATGCGGATGCCGAGCGCGCGCAAAGCTTCGAGCGTCGGAATCGTTCCCTCGTGATCACCCGCGAAGAGGCTCTCCGTCACTTCGATATGCAAGCGATGCGGCGGGAGGCCGCTCGCGTCGAGCGCGCGGCGCACGTCGTCGAGCAGCGTTCCGGCGACGATCTGCGCCACCGACACGTTGACCGAGACGGGCAGATCGAGCGAACCGGGCCACGTCATCGCGTCGGTGCACGCACGCTCGAGCACCCAACGACCGATCGCATTGATCTCGCCCGTACGCTCGGCGATCGGGCTGAAGTCACTGGGCGCCACGTTGCCGTGGGTGGCGGAATGCCAGCGCAGCAGTGCTTCGATGCCCGTCCAGTGGCCGCTCGACACGTCGACGATCGGCTGATATTCGAGCCAGAGCGCCCCACTTGCAATAGCGTCTCGCAACGCGTGCTCGAGATGATGGCGCTTGGCAACTTGGTCGGCCAGGGCTGGATCGTACAGGCGCACGCGGTCGCGACCGTCTTGTTTGGCGGCATACATCGCCATGTCGGCGGCCCGAATCAGTTCGTCGGCGGAGCGGCCGTGGTGCGGGAAGAGCGCGATGCCGATCGTCCCGCCGACGACCACCGTTTCTCCGCCGATCACGATCGGATCGCCGACGGCGCGCCGCAAGCGTTCGCCGATCTCGAGTGCGCTTGCGTCCGTGAGGAGCTGCGCGAACACGAACTCATCGCCACCCCAGCGGGCCAGGATCGCTTCCGGCGGGACCACCGCGCCGAGTCGTACCGCGACTTCCTGGAGCACGACGTCACCGGAATGATGGCCGAGGAGGTCGTTGACTTCTTTGAACTTGTCGAGATCGAGGAAGAACACCGCGAGTGCTGCGCCGGCGACGCGGGCCTGTTCGATTTCGCTGCGGAGCTGGTCGGCGAGCGTGTTCCGGTTGTAGAGGCCGGTGAGCGAATCGCGGAGCGCGTAGCGCGCCAGCTCGCGCCCGTAGCGATCGCGCTCGATCACTTCGCGCTCGAGATCGGCGGTGCGCACCTTGATCCGTTCCTCGAGCGTCTCGAGGCTCTCGGTCAATGCGGCCCGCAGGCGCTCGTTGGCCCGGCTCGTACGGAACGCGCTGGTCGTGCCGCGATGGATGACCGTCGTTTGCGAGAGCACGAAGCCGAAGTAGATCAGGCCGCCCGTCGCGATGATCGTGTTCTCGCCACCCGGCGTCAGCGCGAACATCACGGTCCCGGGGAGCAACATGCACGCCGAGAACGCGATTTCGAGCCACGGGACCGCGGCGAGGAGCGAAAGGCTGCCGCCTGCGAGTGCCGACAGCGTAATCGCCATCGTCGTCCGCTCCACGATGTCCAACACGTGGAAGAACATCACCGGGAACGCCGCCCAAATGATTCCCGTCGCGATCGTGCCGGCGCCGAGCCGCCGCACCTCCGACCGCCCGGTCCAGTCCGGTCGAAGGCGGCGCTTGCCGTAGCTGAGCAGGTCGATTGCGCGAAGCGCTGCCACGAGCAGCAAGGCCGCGAACCACGCCGCGAGGCCCCAACCCACGTACGTGCGCGCGTTGGGCATCACGACCACCATGAACGCGCCCGCGATGCATGTGAGAAACGGCACCGCGATGCCGTTTTGGTGGAGCAGGTCGGCCGCGTCACGGAGGTCGGCGTCGGCGTCGGTGTCTATGTCTACGTCGGCGGAACGCACGTCACGTGCGCTGATTCGGTGCGTGCGCAAACCCGCCTCGGTCAGGGGCCGGGTAAGCGCGACGCTTTACATTTGAAAGCCGACGGTTTCTTGCAGATCAAGATCGTTGGCCGAAGGCCCGGGGCTACGCTTGCTTGAACCGCGGGCGCCAGTGGACGAAAGTGGCTTCGGCTGGATGGCGGCTGTTCTCGCAGCAGGCCCTCTTTGGTACGGCGTTTCGAGCCTTTCTGTTGCGGTCTTCTATGCGCAGCATGGACTTCTCAATTTTCCGGCCTTGATCATTGGCTCGATCGAAGTCTGGGTTGGCGGCACGATCGGCCTCGCAGCCGGCGAGCTCTTTCAATCGCCGCCGGCATTGCCGGATCGTTCGATGCTCGTGGCGTGGACCGGAACGGTCTGCTTGGTAGCGCTCGGAATCGTGCTCACGCGCCGAACAGAAACCGATCCGAACCTCGATGATGAAGCGCAGCGAGTCGGGAAAAGAGCGATCTTGCCGATGGCGCTCGGCGCGGTCGTCGCGCTCGTCGTGATCGGATTTTACACCAAACTCTAGCCGACGGTGGGACTCGAACCCACGATTGCGAGTTTACAAAACTCGTGCAGTTGCCGCTGTGCCACGTCGGCCCGGAGTGCTTCCACGTTTCACCGTGCGCGTCGTCGAAGCATCCCCCATCGGTAGGAGGTCGCCTCCCGCGGCGCGTACCGTAGGAGGTCGGCGACGAGGGTAGGTGGTCGAGTGGTTAAAGGCATCAGGCTGTAAACCTGACCCGCTTAACGCGGTACGCTGGTTCGAATCCAGCCCTGCCCACCACGTCGCCGACAAAAAGCTCCGCGGGCGTTGCATAATGGTAATGCCCTTGCCTTCCAAGCAAGAGTCGCGGGTTCGATTCCCGCCGCCCGCTCCAAGCATTCACCCTCGACGTCCCAACGGCACGAGGGTCGTGTATCAACCGGCGCTTGCGAGAACCTCGCGAATTGCCGCTTCGACGAACGCGTTGTCGTCCGGATTCACGCCCGCACCGGCAACGTGACCCCAGTCGCTCGGAATGACGCGTAGCTCCGCGTTCGGCATGTGCGCGACTTCGACGATGCTGTCTTCCGGCGGGAAATAGGTGTCCGTGCGGCTCGGCATCACGATGGCGCGGCTGCGAATTGCAGCGAGCGCGGCGGCGTAGTCGCCGTCGAACGGCGAACGCGCCGCGATATCGGCGGCACGCCACGTCGCGAACATCGCGCGAAGATCGCGTGCGTCAGCGGCGAACGCCGTCGCACCATACCATTCGTCGACGAATGCTTCGACCGTCGTCGCGTCGCTGATCGCGCGCCACAACTCGCGGCGATAGAAGGTCGCCGAGAGTCCCCATGCGGCCCACACGCGTCCGAGCGTCGCCGGCCCCGCCGTCTCGAGCGTCGCGATCGCACCGTCGAGGAAGACGCGATTATGCGGTGACGTGCGTGCCGAGCCGCAGACCGGCACGATCGCTTCGACGATGTCGGGATAGGCACACGCCCAGTGAAACGCTTGTTGCGCGCCCATCGAGAAGCCGGTGACCAAAGCGATCGACGCGACGCCGAAGCCGTCGGTCATCAAGCGGTACTGCGCGGCGACGTTGTCGTAGAGCGTCACGAGCGGAAACGGATCGTTCGTCGCGGAGGTGCTCGGCGACGTCGAAAGGCCGTTCCCGAACAAGTTCGTCGCGACGACGAACCAGCGATCGGTGTCGAGCGCCTTGCCGGGTCCGATGAGCCAATCGCTGTCCGCGTGCGTTCCGCCGTAGGCGCTCGGCACGACGATGGCGTTCGTGCGCGCGGCGTTGAGCGTACCGCGTGCCGCGTAGACGAGGCGCGCGTCATGCAGCACGGCGCCGCTCGAGAGGGTGACGTCGCCGAGTGCGTACTCGGCAACGGTGGGTTCGTTCATGTTACGGCGCGTCCGGTTTTCCGCGCCTCGATCATCGTCAATGATGGAGGTGCGCGGCGATTTGCGACCAGTGCTGGCTCACGAAGAGCCAGCCGCGCCAGAGGAGCCCGCCACCGACGAGCGCGTTGACGCCGTTGCGCGCGAGCCGCATCGGCCACGGGCGTTGGCGATGCTGCGATTCGCTCGCATCTTCTTCGAGATGGCGAAGGACATCCTCGCGCTCGCGTTCGTACGCGTGCTCGACGGCCGCTGCGGTCGCGTCCATGGTCGCATTCGGATCCGGCCAGCGGCCGGCGACGGCCGCAGTTGCGTTGACGCACGATGCGCGTTCGCCGCCGACCAGACGGTCGAACAGGGTTGCGAGCTCGGTCGCGCTCGCTACGGCGCCGCGTTCTGCCTCAAGCGCTTCACCGATGATCCGGCGCGCTAACTCGCAGCGCTTCTTCACGCTCTTCGCCGCCGATCGGACGGCACGCGCGGGTCCGCTAGCCTTCGATAGGCGCGCATCGAGTTTCTGCGCCAGGACCGTTTGCTGCACGTGATACGCCGCTTCAATCCGACCGACGAGCGCCTGGTCGAGCATGGCCGTGTCTTCGCAAGGCGCGGGCGTCCTGCCTTGATCGCAACGGCATCCGCAGCCAGCGAGCGGATGACGCGTGTCAAGACCGAGCTCAACGGGGCAATTGCGAGGGGTCACAATTTTCAACCATAGAGGACCACACGTGAGTCAGGAAAGCGAACATTCATCGAAGGCGCTCTCGCGTCTTCAAGCGATCGGCGGCATCGGATCGGGTATCGCCGTTGCGGCGGTATCGCCGGCGTCGGCGCAAGAAACCGGCTCGCAGGGGCCGACGTATCCGGCCACCGCGCAACCGGTGCAAGATCCGAAGACCAAGTATCCGCAGCCGCCGTATACGTTCGTTCGGCAGCCGTGGCCGGGCTTGGCGAGCAAGATGATGCCGCCGCCCGATCACGGTGAGAAAAGCTACAAGGGCTCGGGCCGCCTCCTCGGTCGCAAGGCGCTGATCACCGGCGGCGACTCGGGCATGGGCCGCGCCGCGGCGATTGCGTATGCGCGCGAAGGCGCGGACGTCGCGATCGTCTACTATCCGACCGAAGAACCGGACGCGCGCGAAGTGATCGCGTTGATCCGCGCGGCCGGCCGGAGGGCGGTCGCGATCCCCGGCGACTTGCGCGAAGCGAATTTCTGCCGTGAGTGCGTGACGAAGGCCATCGACGCGTTGGGCGGCCTCGACATTCTCGTGAGCAACGCCGGACGTCAGCAGACGTTTCCGCAGATCACCGACATGCCCGACGAAGAGTTCGACTGGATCATCAAGACGAACATCTACGCGCCGTACTACATCATCAAGACCGCGGTTCCGCATCTGCGGCCGGGCTCGACGATCATCGCCACGACCTCCGAGCAGGCCTACGATCCGTCGCCCGATTTGTATGCGTACGCGCAGACGAAAGCGGCCACGATGAATTTCGTGAAGTCGCTGGGCAAGGCGCTCGCCGAGAAGGGCATTCGCGTGAACGGCGTCGCGCCGGGTCCGATCTACACGCCGCTGCAGATCTCCGGTGGCGCGACCAAGGAGAAGTTCGAGAACTTCGGCGGCGACTATCCGCTCAAGCGCGCGGGACAACCCGCGGAGTTGGCGTCGATCTACGTGCAGCTCGCGGCTGAGGATGCAACCTACACGACGGGCAACATCTACGGTGCCGGCGGCGGTATGGGGCAGCCGTAGCGGCCCCCGCCGTCGCCGCTAGTCGTCGTTCGACCAGAGCTCGTTGGCGACGCGCGACGCGGTGACCGATGCGGGCCAGCCGGCGTAGAACGCGACGTGCGTGATCATCTCGCCGATCTCGTCGCGCGTGACGCCGTTCTGCGCGGCGCGTTCGAGGTGCCCCGACAACTGTTCGGGACGATAGAGCGCGGTCAGCACCGCGCAGGTGATCAAACTGCGATCGCGCTTCGAGAGCCCCGCGCGTTCCCACACGTCACCGAAGAGCACGTCGTCGGTCAGCTCGGCGAGTTTCGGCGCGGCGGCGCGCACGTGCGCGAGGGGTGTCGTCTTCGTATCAGCCATGCGTCGCATTTCGCGGCGCCGTCGCGAACGGCTTCCCCACGTTTGACGAAAGGCGCGCCTCGCCACCGCTCGGAAAAAACGATCATGCGCCCACTTGTGCCATTGTTCGTCACGTGCTCGCTTGCGTTCGCCGGCGTCGATTATGTTGCGTCCGCCGCGACGCAACCCTTGGTCGGATTTACTGCCGAGACGACCGTCACCGAGCGCGCGCGTGAAGCGGCGTTCGACAAGACGCTCGATGCGGCGAGTCAGCGGGCGTGGATGCAGCGACTCGCGGCCGTGCCGCATCACGTCGGCACGGCGGCCGACAAGGCGAACGCCGACTTCATCGCCGCGCTCTATCGCAGCTGGGGTTTCGACACGCACATCGAGCGGTTCTCGCTGCTGTATCCGATGCCGAAGCGGCGCGTGCTCGCGCTGATCGCGCCGACGCACTACACCGCGACGCTCTTCGAACCGCCGATTGCGGGCGATCCGACGACCGCCCAAACGGGCCGGTTGCCGAGCTACAACATCTACTCGATCGACGGCGACGTGACGGCGCCGCTCGTCTACGTGAACTACGGTATTCCGGCGGACTACGACATGCTCGCGCGGCACGGCATCGACGTGCGCGGCAAGATCGTCATCGCGCGCTACGGCGGTGCGTGGCGCGGCGTGAAGCCGATGGTCGCGGCGCAGCACGGCGCGGTGGGCTGCATCATCTACTCCGATCCGGCCGACGACGGCTATAAGGTCGGGCTTCCGTATCCCAACGGCTCGGCGCGCAACGCGAATGCGGTGCAGCGCGGTTCGGTACTCGACACCTCGACGAAGCCCGGTGATCCCGGCGAGGATCGGTCGCTGCTCACGCGCATTCCGGTGTTGCCGATCTCGGCGAACGACGCGCGTCCGCTCCTGGCCGCGCTCGGCGGCCCGGTCGCGCCCGCCGCCTGGCGGGGCGCGTACCCGTTCACCTACCGCTTCGGCGACGGGCGCGCGCGCGTGCACCTCGCGGTTGCGTTCGACTGGACGCATCAGCCGCTCTACGACGTGATCGCGACGATGCGCGGCAGCGATCTGCCCGATGAGTGGATCGTGCGTGGGAACCACTTCGACGCGTGGGTGAACGGGGCACAGGATCCGCTCTCGGGCCAGGTCGCGATGCTCGAAGAGGCGCGCGGCATCGGCGCGCTCGCACGAGCGGGGATGCGGCCGCGACGCACGGTGATCTTCGCCTCGTGGGATGGTGAGGAGGCCGGGCTCGCGGGCTCGACGGCATGGTCGACGGCGCACGAAGCCGATCTGCGTGCGCACGCCGCGATCTACATCAATTCGGATACGAACGCGCGCGGCACGATCGAGGGCGACGGGGAACCCGTGCTTGGCCCGCTCTTCAACGGCGTCGCACGCGACGTGATCGATCCGGAACGCAACGTCAGCGCCTACGAACGCAAGCGCGACTTCCAACTCGTCGAGGGCACGGTGAAGCCGGCCGATGCCACCGCCGACATCGTGATTCCGCCGCTCGGTTCGGGCACCGACTTCGACTCGTTCAGCCAGCACGTCGGCATCCCGTCGCTCGACCTCAGCTTCGGCGATGAGATCCCGTGGGGATCGTATCACTCGGACTACGATACGTTCGCCGCGTTCACGCGCTTCGAAGACCCCGGCTTCCGCTACGGCATCGCCCTCGCGCAGACCGGCGGCCGCATGATCCTGCGCACGGCCAACGCCGATCTCTTGCCGTATCGTTTCGCGCCGCTCGCGACGGCGATCGGCTCCTACGTCACCGATCTCGACGACGAGATCACGAAGATGCGCGCCGACGCGGCCAAACGCGCGGTGCTGACGCAACTCGACGCCTATCGAATCGCGAGCAATCCGGATCAACCGGAACAGTCGTTCGGCGAGACGGGCGTGGTGCCGCCGATCGATCTCACGCCGCTCACCGGCGCCCTCGCGCGGCTGCAGAAGAGCGCTGCTGCGTGCGACGCGCTGCTGGACCGAGCGACGCCGGCGCAGATCGCGCAAGCCGCGAGCATCGACGCGCTGGTGCGTTCGACCGAACGCGCGCTGCTCGACCCGAATGGTCTCCCCGGTCGCCCCTGGCGGCGCAACGAGATCACCGCGCCCGGCCGCTACACCGGCTACGCGCCCAAGACGTTGCCCTACGCGCGTGAGGCGGTCGAAGCGCGCGACTGGGACGCCGCACGCACCGGCGTGGCGACGATCGCCGCGGCAATCGACCGCTACACCGCCGCCGTCGATCGGGTGAGCGCCGCGCTCGCTAGCCCGCCTTCGTGAACACGGCCGCTTCGCCGCCGCCCGGCGGGGTGAGATAGAGCTTCGATCCGCTCACGCGATACGTGTAGTCGCGGTGCGTCGTGCCCTCCGCGATGCTGAGCTTCGCATCGCCCGGCGTCGTGTACGTGTCGTTCTCCGACTTCACGCTCGGCGAGCTGCCGATGATCGTGCCGACGCCGCCCGCCACGTAGCTCGCGCTGAGCGATCCGTCGGGTGTGAACTTCAGCTTGGTGAATTGCGGTCCGCCGTCGCTGCTGCCGCTCGGCGTGTTGCCGTCGCGGGTCCACGTGCCGACCAGCGGCGAGACGGAACGTTCGGCGGTCTTTTCGTCGTGCTGGCTGCAGGCGGCGAGTGCGACCACCGCCACGAGGGCGCACACGATGCGGTTTGCGTAGGAAGTCATGGAGCGCTCGTTCCCACCCGCAACCAAAGCGCTCGCTTGCGGCGTTCCGGGGCCTGTGAAAAATGAAGCAACCCTCGGCGGCATCGTGGTGGGCGGCCAGCCCGGCGCCGCCGACGTCGCGCGATTCGGCACGATCGTCAATTGCCGGCCCGACGACGAACCGGGGAACGTGACGGCCGAGCTCGTGCAGGGCACCGGGATCGCGTATACGAGCGTTCCGTTCACCGCAGAGACGCTGACGGCGGAGCACATCGCCGCGATGCGCGCCGCGCTCGATGCCGCGACCGGGCCGACGCTCGTGCACTGCCAGGGCGGCACGCGCGCCGCGGTCGCCGTTGCGATCGTGCAGGCCGAACGCGCGGGCGGCACCGCCGCCGACGTCGTCGCGGCGGTCGAAGGCGCGGGCTTCGAGATCGCAGGCCGCCCGTACGAAGCATTCATCGCGTCGTATTTCTGATCAGCGGCCGCTCGAAGAGATACGTTACCGCGGTCGCCTGCACGATCGTCACGCCGAACGCGATCGCGGTGAAAGCGATCTGCCAGTGCGGGTCTTGCTTCGCATCGGCGGTGGCATATGGCGGAAGGTGCGCGGCGAGCAGTCCGCGTGCCGTCGCCTGATGGTAGAGATACCAATTGTAGGAGATGGCGCCGCAGAAGACGAGCACCGGGTTCGCGACCGCGCGTTGCCACCAGCGCGCGCCGAAAAGCGTGCCCGTGGCGATCAGCCAGAACGCGAACGCCCACGCGCTGCGAAAGCCGATCTGCCACACGTAGGGCCACATGTCGACGAGCCGGTTGTCGTAGAGGTTCTGTGCGAGGAGCCAGAAGAGCGCGATGCCGGCGAAGGCGACCACCGTCGCTGCGGCCGCGATGCGTGTGTCGCCGGCGCGCGAGTGAAAGCGCACGTAGGTGAACGCCGAGAGCATGCCCGCCGCGAAGAGATCGATGTAGCCCGGCAGGTTCTCGATCATCAACGGCATCGAGTCGTGCATGCAGCACTGGCCGGCCGTGTAGCGCCACGCGAGCGCGATCGCGATCATCGCGGCCGCGGTCACGAGCGCGCGGCGACGGAAGCACCACCACACGAGGGGAAAGATCGCGTAGAATTGCACCTCGTCGGCGAGGCTCCAGAGCACGCCGTTGATCGAACCGAAGGTCGACTGCCACCAGGTGTGCACGAACACGAGATGCGCCGCGATGCTCGCCAGCGCGTCGCCCGGTGAATCGAAGTGCGCATAGCCGGTCGCGATGAGGATCGCCACCGAGAGCGCGTACGAGGGCACGATCTTGATGAAGCGCCGGTACGCAAAGCGTCGCCAGCCGGGCTCCGGTGCGCCCGCCGCGCGCGCGACGAGAAACGGGTAGCTGATCACGAAGCCGCTCAAGAAGAAGAACAGGTCAACGCCGGCAAAGCCCGTCTCCGGCAGAAACTCGAGCGTGGGTGACGGCGCCGAAAGCCACGTGATCTGCCAGATGTGGTACCACACGACGAGCAGGATCGCGATTCCACGCAGGCCGTCGAGCGGTGCGAGCCGCTGCGCGCCGGCGGGAGCGGCCGTCGGTCGCGCGGTTCCGGCTGCCGCCGAAATGGTCGCCCCCTGCACAGAAGAACCTCGAAGCGATGTCGCGCCGGCCCAGACGGCTGAGCAGCGAGAGAGATTGGTTGCACGTTTCTGCCGGTGCCGAGGGCTCCCTGTCCTAGCATGCCACCTTGATGGCACACCAGTGGTGCATCATCGATCGTGATGGGCGCGCTGATTCGCAACGGCTACCGCATCGCGCTCCCGTTCGGAGAGAACCATCGCTACGATTTGATCGCCGATGACGGCGAACGACTCTATCGGGTACAAGTCAAGACGGGGAGGCTGCGAAACGGAGCAATTCGTGTGGCGTGCCATAGCAGCCACGCCCATCGCCGCAAACCCGGGGAACGTGCGATTCGCTCGTATCGAGGCGAGGTCGACTACCTTGCCGTGTATTGCCCGGAGACGAAAAAGGTATACCTGTTACCGGAGTCAGAATTGGTCGATTCGTTTGGCCACTTACGCGTGAATCCAACGAAGAATCGGCAATCGCGTAAGATTCGGTGGGCATGGCAATTCGAGCTGGCGTAGCTCAGTGGTAGAGCATTTCATTGGTAATGAAAAGGCCGCGGGTTCAATCCCCGCCGCCAGCTAAAAGAAAGAGGAGCCCGTACCACGGGCTTCTTGCTTTTCCGGGTCGATGTCGGTACGAGGGTTCGGGCCGCGGCGTCACTTAAAGTGTTTGCGTGAGCGCGCGCGAGCAGCCGCCGTGGAACTGGAA
>Ga0116230_10005448_pt1 | contig 12486 bp, 7 predicted proteins | sample S1TSphfallax_3_FD_88678 | JGI IMG/M metagenome (GOLD analysis project Ga0116230, IMG submission 88678) | Host-associated microbial communities from peat moss isolated from Minnesota, USA - S1T2_Fd - Sphagnum fallax MG | ecosystem: Host-associated > Plants > Peat moss > Unclassified | place: USA...
ATGTGTCATTTGTATTAAACACAAGACTTGAGGAGCTTACAAAATATGGCTATTAATAGCATTCAATCCACATAGGATGTCACAAAATTACACATGCATCGCATCCTATTTTTTTTATTGAACCAAAGTTTTATAAGATTGTTGACCTTTTATAAGTACGAAGGGATATAGCAAAAGCCAAACTATATGTGGTGGTGCCTTATTATGGGAGTGAACAACCACCAAGAATTTATGGTAATTTGCAACCAAACAACATGGATATTCTTATGTTATCAGGAAAAACATCCCAAATATTCAAAGTTTTTTCTACATAATTTTTTTTAGTACTCACAAGTGAGCCCATTATGTGACTTGCACCCCTTTTTCCCTCAAGTATTACATATGCTAATGCAAGAACATAGAATAGTGTAATCAATGACTACTCCATGGTTCACTATAATATGGGACCCTATGGATGCTAAAACTAGATTTTAATGGGGTGTGTAGGATGAGAGGCTTGTTGTAATAAATTAGTTTGGTCCTAAGTGTTAAGAAGTAGACATGTTGTAAGTTGCACCTTGTAACTTGGTTATCTATATCATGAGAATTGGGTGGTATGTTCAAAGAACTATAAGGTTATAGAATGCCTTTCTCAATATTATTTTAGTCATGCGACTGAACATTGATGTCCAATTTTAAAATTGGAAAACAATATGGATCAAGTTAATTATAGTTGCATTTGTCATCAAGACTATTAATTCTATGAGTTTGTGAGTTTTAGTTGGTGCATGCATTCTTCTATAGCTACAAATACATTGACTTTCACTTTGCAACTCAGTTATCAATTGAGTTACCAATGTATGTTTGTAACTTTCTTGTACAAATGACTATTGTATTTTCCTATTAAGATGGCATGGGTGATTCTTGAACCTAGTTGTAGGATGGTTGCAAATGTAGTAGATAGGTTTGTATCAGAGCCATTGTGAGTAGTGATTATAAATAACCATTATATTGAATTTCCATGGGAACTATGAATGTTGTTCTTGCTATGGAGTATACATAGTATTGCTTTGAAGTAATAGTTGTATCTCATCTACACGTATGAATCTTCACATTGTACATGCAAAGAAAAAATGAAAACACAAACATGACACTTACAAATGATGTGAAGAAACAAAGTATGAAGAGTTAAGTCAATGGCATTGTTTGCAAAATACTAAATGATTTTACTCATGATTGTTAAGGTAATGGACTATTCCTGGCTTCCTAGTTGTAGGAAATAGGCATGTTATTAATAATGCATATTTATATCTAATTATTTCAAAGGTGGGCTTCACAAGTAGTTGGAAGTGTGAAGTGTTATGACATGGGTGTTGCAAATGCCAATTTGCCATTGTTTAATCATTTAGAACATGTGGTGTGAAAATGAGGTGGTCATTAAATTCTAAAATAGATCCTCATGGTAATTGGCTCTATGTACACACACATTTAGGTATGACTTAAGGTAAGTGCACGAAAGTCAATTAGGCGAGTACATGAGCACAACGAGCAAACATGACAAGATTGTCAATCCATCCTTTGTGCCAACATCTTGCAAACACCAACACAAGCACATTACATAATCAAGAAGGGGGTGGGGTCTTGCAAGCATGAATAGGTAGTTGCAATGAGAATTGAGGTGACCACATCGATGAAGAGGGGGGCAACATGGGTGGTTTTTAGTGATAAAGGTAGTTATAAGGAAGACTAAGGCAACCACAAGGATGAATATAGGGGCGGCAAGGATAGTTAAACAAGTATGATGAAGAGGAATGGGGAATAGAAGTTGTGAACAATGAAAAAATGGGAAACATTCCCAATCTCCTGCTCATGGAACAAAGGGAAAATGACAAAGATGTTAGGGAATGGGGAATCAAATTGGGGGAACTTTGTAACCATCATGATTAGGATCCGTGTTAACAAAAACTTTTGATGACTAAGCCTTAACCAAAAGAAATGATGACATAGCCCTAACAAATGAAGTATTAGGTTGATGGATGTACTAGAAGAAAATGCCAAGAGAGAGGATGGTTGGTGATCATTCATGTTAGAGGAGGAGTCGCATTTTGCTTCTTAATGTCTTTGCTATTTTCTGTTTTTTTGTTGTTTGCAAGTTATGGAATTTGGTGTGTTGCTCTTTGTGGAATGTCGACACCCAAATCAAAAGTTGGTGGTGGAATGTTGCTTCTTGGATTTTCATTGTTGGTGTGATGCAAGATTTGTTATAGGGAGTAAAAAAGGTGCCTAGTGAAGGAAGGTGATGAGGAAAGCTGAACACACTCTAGTTTTTGCACTCAAATTATTTTTTCCATTTGGTCTATTTTGTGTTGAAACTTTTAGGAGGAATGCTTGAAGCTTGGATTTTGAATAGGTTGCTCATATTTTCTTTAGGATTTTTCATTACGCTGAAGTTGGTGAGCAAAGTGTTAGGAATCGATATGTTAGTAGAGTTTTAAGACGGAAATGATGAGAGGTTCAAGGCGGTTGTTTGGACTGGCCTTAATGGGATTCCTATTCAAGTTGAATGTGGTTGACATAGTTGGGGGGCAGGCATGGGAAAGATTGAGTACTTGAATCTTTGGGAGCTTCAATCAAGTTCTCTATAGCGGGAGGTAGTTGGGAAGATTTGAAGAAGATGTTGTAGACATTATTTATCCATACCTTCACCATTTCCATACGTACATTTTTGTTGGGATTTTGGGAATGTTGTGTGTAAAATCCATTTGTTGTTAGGATACCCAATGGAAGGCCATGATAGTCCACAAAGAGAGGAATTTGGAGCGTGCTGAAACGTCAAGGTCCTTAAAGTAGTTATGTTATTAGGCTATAAGAAAATGTATTGCTTCCACACACTAGTTCTATGTTTTTAGGGTTTTTTATAATGACATATGCACTCATTACTTTGTTTTGACAATTTAGCATACAAATTTGTATGTTACCCTCCTTTTTAGGTGACACCACCCCATTGTGTGTCAACATTGCCTAAATGTGCACATCAAGTTAGGTTTAATGGAACCTTAGGTTACCTCATCATCACATTTTTTTCCCACCCATTTCCAAGTTGTAATTTGGTCTATTGAATCAAAATGAAACTTGTTTCAAAAGAGCATAGTTGGTTTTGGATTTTCAATTTTTTTTGATAACATAGATGTAAATCATGTGTCAACTTTACAATGTGCGTTCATAGAGGTTAAATTGATTGAAGTTCACAGTGTGAAACGTTTGGAGATGTTTTTTTTTCAAAGGCAGTGACCCCCTTACTTTGGGGGACCATATCTTGGGCGTCTCTTAACCAAGTTGAGCAGTCTAAAGGAGAACAGAAACATCCAGAGAAGTCCCACACTGGAAAGCGTACCTCACCAGATCATTCTGCCACCTAGTTCATCTGGCAAAATTCATTAACACCAGGCACCCTGAAGGCACATTCTGCCACTAGTTGTTCATCCCTAGGGTTTGTGACTTATCACTATGCCTACAATTGACTGTTATCTTTTCTCCATGACAGAAGGTAAGTGTGTTGGGTTGGAGCTCTGTACTACCATACATGAAAACTGTGGTGTTTAATCTACATGGGTTTTTTCTGTAGATGATGTGCATGCAAGTCTGCTTAGTAAAGTCAGTGATATCTAAATTCTCATGCAATTGCACATTGGGTGGGTTCAGAATGTCTGACATGCTGGATTTCATATGGATATTTTGAGTGTGGAACAACAAGCAGTAAATAGAAACCACAGGTGAATATTGACAGCAGCAATAATGATGACTAGCTCTCTCACTCCTGAAAGCTGGAAAAGGCAGAGCAGCATCTTCAACAGTGTTTTCTGGAAAGTCCACATTGCAGCAGCTGAGGTGAGACTTCTGTTGGAGATTCTCATGTCCTCTCAACTTTCATATCATAGGGATAACATCTCAAACAAGCCTCACGGTTTCTCAGCTAACCCAAAGCTTACCCTACTTCATCTCTTCAGACAGGAATAACAAAGAGCTGATTTGGTTTTTTTTCAAGAGACTCAAGGATCACCTGAGCACTGATGTGGTTCAAGGAGTCTGGAAAGTTGGAAGCCACATATCAGAGCATTCAACAACCAATGTGTTCCCTGCACAGCTCTGAAGAAAACCAAAACTTTAAGCCATTGGAGAACGGTTGCTGATACATCTCTGTAGCTGTAGTGAAAGGAGAAAATTTGTGGTGATGATAGACCTAAGGGCAGATCCATTCTTCCCTCTTCAAATCAGATCTGGCAAGTGGTCCTGATTCAGGAAGACCACTTTCCTATCTAGAGCACACCAGATGAATTTCACACAAGATGCAATCATCTCTGTAAACTGGGACAATGAGCAATATGTTTCTGCTTCTATTGGTTGCAAGGTTGGTTATTGTATAGCAAAAACATGAAGAGATGTAAACAAAGAAGCCTCAAAAGGGTATTTTTTTTGTACTGCAAACTCTTGCTGGAGAGAAACTGCTCACTCTCTGCACACGGCTTTCAACACATGGCAAGAAATACAAATTGCAAACTTGTTGAAACTTTGGAGAGGGCAAAGAAGATTGTGATCAGTGTCAATTATTCTTAACTCCACTTCTAAGACTTGATGCTGTGCAGCAGCAGTGTGTTGTAAGAATCTAAACCCCAGTGACTTGGATAGGCTTAAAAGCCCCTTTGCAGTGCATTGTTGAATGGTGAAACTTGAGATCCTTGACTGGAATCATGGAGTTGGAAACATTGTGCTGCAGAAAGCAGTTCAAATGTGTAGCCCATAAAAGGGTCTCCTGCACAATTTCTTCCAGAGAGGGTTAAGAACAGAGGACAGAACCCAAATGATGCTCACTTTGGTTTGGAGAACTCCCCACCAAAAAGGAATTGCTACCTCTTCACAAGAGCAAAGAGACAAGAGAAGCTGCTGACAGAAGCTTCATTGCAAAACCAAGAAAAAGTGGCAAGAGACACACAAAGAAAAGCTCAAAGAAAAACCAAAAAGGATGTATAGCAAAGTCAGCAACAGAGATTGATTGCTGCAAAAGCATTGAATGTTTTTTTCCTCTTCAGAGCAAGCAAGAATTTCCAGGGCTAAAAGAATTGCAAGATCCAAGCAAGAGAGAGAAAGAGAAGTCTCTTTAAAAGTGCATGCATGCACTGAAGACTTGAAGAGCATGATGGCTTGATGCAAAAGTGATGGCATATGTTTTGTTTCAGACCAAGACTTTGATCACACACATTGTGCTTTCTGAGACCAAAAGACTGACACAAAAGTGATGCACATCTTGTTTCAAGACTAAGACAAATGGATGCACATCATGTTTCCAGATGAAGATTCAATGCAGACTGTTGCTATTTCGCTTTCCAGACTAAAGAATTGATTGCACATTTTTTTCTTTTGAGAGCAGGAAATTTTCCTTCATGGTTTCGAGAATTACAAGGAGTTGCTTCATTGCATCCATACAAGAATAGAAGAAGAGCAGAAGAAAAAAAAATGGGGGAGGGGGGGACACAGAAACCCACACCAGAGCTCCTCTAGCAGCAGCTACAACAAAGAGGGTCATGCTTGCTTGTCATTGCGGCTCCCATGGCTGCTGCTTTTGTTTGATCCGTATTGCTTGCTGTGGAAATTGAGGAAAAGGAGCAACAGAGTAACGTTGAAGAAAGCATTGAAGAGCCAAGCATACATGCCGGAACATCCGTCACCCTTGAAATGCAGCCAGAGAGTTGCCACAGAGGCGACGAAGCTGAAGACGAACTGCACAATCTGGAGATTGGTGACCACTTTCTTCCAGGAAGGAGGACGGTTGATGCTGCAGAGAAAGTAGTAAGTGTACATGATCACATGCACCGCAGTGTTGGTGAGAAGAGCGACGATCTGAAGTGATTGCGCGAATTGGAGCCAGAAGTAGCACATGAAGATGACCGTGGCGTGATGAAACACATGGAGAAAAGTAAGGGTTCTTTTCTTGAGGATCAAGATGAGAGTATCGAGAAGCTCGTAGAGCTTGCTCAAGTAGTAGACATACGACCAAAAAAACACAGGACCTGCTGCTCGAATCCCCTGAGGAAAACACAAAACCCAGTCTGCGCTATGTCTGGGACTCCTTTCAACTTCTGCTATTGTCGCTTGCAGACAACCCATGAACATTGCTGCGGATCCCAGCGCCAAGAACAGATTATGCAATGTGGGTATGTAGCCCAGCGGTACTGGGTTTTTCCTTCTTGCAAGTAATGCGCTTAGCGCTTGGGACACCGCGATGTAGCCTACCACTGCAGCAAGCACAAAGGTGGGAGACGAGGCCCATGTGGTCTCCCTATTCCATTGGAAGTTGTGAATTGCTGGATGGTCGCTGCTCCAGCGCTTCAGCAAGGAGGTCCACTCCATAGTGCGAACCCCAATGCCCAATACCATATCCTCGCCTATCCTCTCTTGAAACGAAACAAAACAACTTCACTTCTTCACTACAGTAAACCCTAGTCACTTCTTCACAAGTGACCGATATAGGGTTTACGAGGGCAGCTTCAACAAATGTCTGTCGAATAATGAATTAATTAAATTTCAGGATTCCGTGTCAAAACTAAATAAAAATAAAACATTCCAATAGATTCTCTACTCTCCTTAGCAAAATTTCCTTCCTTCACAAATATAATTTTTTGAAAATTTCAACATTTTTATAAACAATTTAACTAGTGTCCAAGCTTGCCAAGGTACTACACTATTGTGATGCACCTAGAAACCATGGGGCCAAAGTCTGGTATCCCTACATTCTCGGGTTTAGGGTTGTCCAGATGGGCTTCACCAGCTTTTCATCATCACGTGTTTCTTTCCACTTTAGTCTGTTGAATATGTACAATGCTTACGGATTGTCATCACGTAAAGTGCACACTGCAGAGCCATTATGCCAGCAGCTAGGGTACACATGCCAGTCTTAGTACACTTAAAAAGCATGCAGTTGAAAATTTCTCATCTGAATTCGGGCCGTTTGCCTTCGGGGTCTGAAGATAGATTTGCAATATGTAATTTCATTTCACATTTGTTACAAGTTTATTCATCAATTGACATTTAATATGCTCAATCTTATTCTATAATTTTTATGAAGTGGAAGGTTGATAGGGATGATATCCAAGTAGAATTAAAGTTATACATTGTGTGTTGAACATTTTTGAAGAGATGAAATTATAATGGAAGGGCATAACCACACTAGAGTCCCTTAAAATTATTGTCATGGAGTACAATATTTTACATTAAATTTTTTTGACAAGATGCGTACACTAAAGTTTGATGACAATATTGTGAACTTTGAAAAGATTTGAGAAGTTTGGAACTTGATTTCATCAATTCCTCAAATAAAATAAAATAAAATATGAAAATTTTGTATGTGATGAATATATTTGGATCAAAATAATATCCATCACAAACTATGAAAAATGAGAAATATATTTTAAAAGTGAGATTATAAATGGTATTTTTTTAATGAAATTTTAGGTGAAGAATGAAAATGATATAAGAAAAATAATCCACCAACTTTTTTGAAAATTATTATTTTTGTTTAAACGTTTTGCTCGAAAACCATGAAATTTCAATGTTGATAAGCCATACAAACTTTAGTATTCAGTATTTTAATGAGAGAAACATGTCAAATAAAAAAGGAAGATCATTGAGATGGGCATATATATATATATATTTCATTTTGTTTTCCCTTTTTAATGAAACATATCACTCAATGACACGCTACAAATGTAAAAACATTAAATGTTATATACAATATGTACATTGAATGTACCCAATCCTCTTAATCCATTTGTTGGATCAAGGTTACTTGTGATTTAAAATAAACTTTGAGTCAAGAAAAGTTGTTGACCATGCATGCACATTCCAAATTTTTTTACTTGCACTTGGGATTGCGAAAAGATTGCCACCAAGAAAAAGTTTGCTATACACTATCATACTTGTTATACATCATCATTTTTTGGCTAAAGTAATAAAAAGTGGCTAAAGTGGTTCACTTTGAACGTATATTTGAAATATGAAAGTTGTCCCTCGTATTGAAAGTTTTGTGTGATAAAAAGGACAATAGGAAGGATAGGGACCATGATCATGACTTGAGCTTCCCAATTCATTACCCTTTGAACAAAACTAAAAAGGGTCTAAAGGTGAAACATCTTTCAAAATTCAAGTTCTCAAAACTTTCATCTATAATAAAAATATGAGAAGGAAAACAAAAGAGGTTTTTTTAGAAACCCTTAGAATAAAGGTGGGGACCCGAACTTGTGGGTAAACCTTAGGTGATGTAGCAAGAGAATTAAAGTTCAAGCAATCAAACTTTCCTAGTGCCAACATGCACACAATAATGTATAAAGACAAAAAATGCAAAAAAACAGCACACATTAAATTTATTGACATTCTTGACTTTAATTTGCATAAAATCCTTTGTTTCAACAAACTCTCAACATTCCATCTTTACAAATGTGGTTTCCAAGCAAATATTATACAAATTCAAAAGAATACCATGCATCCCGATTGGATTTAGTAACAAACTGCTAAATAACTAATTAAAATTAAAATTTTAACTTCGACATTTGATTTTTTAATTCTGAAAATTTTGGCAAGTAATGGTTATATAAAATTTGACTTATCAATTTAATTTCAGCCACATGAGTTTGTGGCACATTAATTAAGTGAATATAGGAAGTTTTTGTAAAATGCCATGGGCACCCAACAAAAGATTTCTTTACATAAGGAAATCCAAAACAACTATTATGAATTGGAGGCAATTTTGAAAACAACCTTTGAATCCACATACAACCCAATTGGGCAAATGCACATTAAGGTGGTTCACTTTTTTTATTGCAATGCCCATTTATGCATAATGTCCTTTCTTTGGACACCTATAATGAATAATACGGATTATCAAATTGGTCATTGAAAATTGTTTATAGATAGATAACTTGATTATGGAAACACCTAGATAATTATTTTCTAATAAAAGTACACCCACTTTCAACAATGGGATTTTGAAATAAAAAATATGCAATTTTTAGTTGATTAGAATGATAGAAAATTGAAAGATTAATATTGAAAGGTTTATTCCAAATTATTTATAGTGATTCAATATGTGATATAACATCAAATAATAAACTATTCTATGAAATCCTTCCTTAACAAATCCTAGCCAAATTCTAACTAAGGATTTTTTAATGGCAAGAATTGAATCATATTTTCATGTGTCCTTAACATATTTTTTTCCCTTAAATTTCATTTTTTTCAAAGGTGCATATATTTAGAGTATCTACTTGGGTTTTCATTAATATGGATTTAAACTTGTTTTTGATATGTGGACATTGTTACCATTTGACCAATGATACCACAAAAAAATGCAAATTTAACATAATAGAATGGATTTGTGTGTGTCGTGGGAATGAAAACCATGACGATAAAAAGGGATTGTCAAGGTATGTGAAAACCAAAACAAACTATCGCAAAAGTTGGTCTAAACTTAATTCTAAACATAAAACATGAAAATCAAAGACAATAGCATGAAATGTGTAAGAAAAAAATGAAAATGAAAATTTATTATGATAACAACTTAAATTATGAACATAAAATGAAACAATAAGGTTATGGTGCAAGATTTTACCATATTAAGAATAGTGGGGAGATGTATTTTTATTTATACCCTTTTGGGGACCTAATTCAAAGAAGTTTTCATACGCCCATTGTTTAAGGATTTTTTTTTCAAAACTTTTTAAAATATAAGTGACCTAAAGATGAACTATAACTAAATTACAATTGAATCACAAGTGATCTATAAATCAACCACAAATAAATTACAAGCCAATTAGAAATAAATTGAAAATGAATAACAAATTAACTATAAATCAATTATAAGTCATTTATAAATAAATTACAAACTAGTGATGGATGGAAAATGAATGAATTTCATCCATGATGATGTTAGCAATGATATTAACAATTAATGGTGATGTTGGTTGATATTAGCTTCCATGACAATGTGAAATTTTGTTTTTTTTTAAATGAGCCATTTTGAAGTACATTTACTTGTTGCATCAACATAAAAATGTAGTTTGCCATTGTTTAATATACAATTTACATTTTCATTTTTTTTCATATGCACACATTAGTAGAAAGAATATTTTTTGTAACCTGTCTACAATGCAATTACAAGTGTCATATGCAACTAAAAAATGTTATATGCAATTATTTTTTAGTTGCATACAACACTTTTAGTTGCATAAAACAAAGTATAAAAAACATTTTTTCTTCTAATGTATGTTGGGCTAAAACAAAAAGTTTATATATTAATTCACAAGAAAAAAAAAAGTCTTCATTATCTATTCTTCACATTTTATACAATATTTGTTCATATGCACATTGATCATGAATCTTGCAAAGCCACCCAAAGTTCAATTTCTATCTCAAAATATATGTCTTGGAAACATTGCTTGTGGTTTGGAGAATCAATTGTATTTAAGGTTTTTGATCTATGGGTGATGATATAATCATATGTGGCCCTTGTTGGAGACTTCATGCCTTCTATTTAGGCATGTTTTTCTAAGGTTGTAACTTGGAAAGTTAGGTGTTCACCTTTAAGAGGTAATTCCAAGGGCGTTCTTAAGGCATGTTGTGGAGTATTTTGATTTTGTTTTTTAAGAAAAGGGAAATGTAGCTTTGAAATATTGCCTTGTGGAGAAGCATCATTGATTGGGATTGAAAAGGGATTGAAACTTGGTGAATTTTTTTTGCAATAGTTTGACAAATGGGTGGAACAAAGGAACTTGTCATGTTCTCATGATCTATTTACATTTCAAAAGCATACCAAACAAGGTGGAATAGTTATTCATCTAAGCAAATAGTTGGGTGCATGTAGTTTAAGCTTACAATTGAAAGGAAAGGGTTGGGATTGTGATATTGATGCTAACAACATTGGTGTCGTTTCACAATCTAAACCTTCACTTATTGGTTGCGTGTCAAGTCCTTTGCTTATGCTACTTGGTTGCACTTTCTCAATGCTCATTTCCACATGGTTTGCAGAGACCTCCCACAAAATTTAGTCATCCTAACAAGACCCACAAGGACTTGTAAGGTTATTAAAAAAAACAAATTAAACTTTGAAGTCAAAAAGTGATTTTTTGGAGCATGATACATTTGAATCAAGGTCAAATTGATATGTACATACTTGGAGGGCATTGAGGAGGTTAATTGCACTAACTTCAAATTCTTCATTTGGAATTTCAACATTTGTAACTTGAGAAAGCAATAGTGTTGTTTCAACTATGATTGGAGCTAGAGAAGACAATATTCTTGTTGGAAGTTGATCCATTCCCCATTCAAGTAGCATCATGCATTAGTTAACATAGTTCAATTCATGACTAACTAAACCCAAGTTACCCCTTTCTTCATGAAGGTTAACTTGAAATTTTTTGACTAAACAACCCACAACACCATTAAAGCCCAACATCAAGTATATGTTCTAACTCATGTCCCAACCATTGAAGATGCATAACTAAACAAGAGCATTAAAATCCATATTGTTTCAAAGATCATGTGAGCCATAAAAGAATGAATAACCCCAAACCTTTGAATTGCTTGGGGATTAGAATAAAAAAGGCATGACGTTGTAATTCTTGACACCATCACTATTGAATTGAAAACATGTGTTGCACTCATAACACTTACATGTTTGGCACATGATTGACAAACTAAATCCACATCATTTTTTTCTAGGGTTGCATTTGGGAAGATCATTTATTGATACTCATGAGGTAAGTCATGGGGGCTTGTCAAATCAAGCTTTGTAGTACCTTGTGTTTGTTCATGAAGATAAGGAAAGTGAACCATTGAAGTGTTGTCGTTGTCTTGTGGAGGAACATAGTTGATTGGTATTTAAAGAGGACTAAAACCTAGTGAAATTAGAAATTGCAATAGTTTCATAAATGGGCAAAGGAACTTTCATGTTCTTATGATCTATTTGCATTGAAAAAAATATCAAAAAAGGTGGAATAATTGGGTGTGTGAAGCTCATACTTACAAGTGAAAGGAAAGGATTGAGATTGTGATGGTGTCATTTGACAATCCAAACCTAGTCCTTCGATTCCAAGGGTCCAGTGCTCGTTTCAACCCTCACTTGCAAGGGGTCTATAGAGTTCTCCCCTAAAATGCAATCATCCTAACAAACAGCCACAAAGCTCTACAAGGAGACTATTAGAGGAAGGAAATTAGGTTTTGGAGTCAAAAAACAATTTCTTAAATGCACACAATTGGATTGAGTTCAAATTGATACCTACCTGGAGGTCCTCAAGAAGCTCTAGGGCCCCAATTTGACATCCTTCATTTGCAATTTCAACATTAGAAATTGGAGAAGGCAATATTGTTGTTTCAACAATGTTTGGAATTGGAGAAGACAATGTTGTTGTTGTAGCTTGATCCACTATCCATTCAAGCAATGTCATACAATGGTTAGTATAG
>Ga0116230_10005450_pt1 | contig 12484 bp, 12 predicted proteins | sample S1TSphfallax_3_FD_88678 | JGI IMG/M metagenome (GOLD analysis project Ga0116230, IMG submission 88678) | Host-associated microbial communities from peat moss isolated from Minnesota, USA - S1T2_Fd - Sphagnum fallax MG | ecosystem: Host-associated > Plants > Peat moss > Unclassified | place...
AATCAGCTCCTGCATCTTGTCGACCAGTTCACGGCCGCGCTGATACGAGTTGTCCCGGTGCACGATGAGCGAGAGCGCATCCACCGTGTCGCCGTTGATGAGCACATCGAGCTTCACCAGCGGGGCCGCCTGGAAGCGGTTGAACTCGTAGTCGAACGACGCGTAGCCGCGGCTGGCCGACTTCAACCGGTCGAAGAAATCGAGCACCACCTCGGCGAGCGGCAGCTCGTATTGGAGCGACACCTGGCTGCCGAGAAACAACATTTTTTTTTGCACACCGCGTTTTTCACTGCAGAGCGTGAGCACCGCGCCCACATGATCCGGCGGCACCAGAATGTTCGCGGTAATGATGGGCTCGCGCAGTTCCGCGACGCGGTCCTGCGGCGGCAGCTTGCTGGGATTGTCGACGTTGATGACGGAACCGTCGGTCAGCAGCACCTCGTAAATGACGGTCGGCGCGCTGGTGATGAGATCCAGGTCATATTCGCGCTCGAGCCGTTCCTGCACGATGTCCATGTGCAGGAGACCCAAGAATCCGCAGCGGAACCCGAAGCCGAGCGCGGTGGAGACCTCGGGCTCGAAATGCAGCGCGGAATCGTTGAGCTTGAGTTTCTTGAGTGCCTCGCGGAAGCTTTCATAGTCATCGGTGCTGACCGGAAACACGCCTGCGAAGACCCTCGGCTGGACCTGTTTGAATCCGGCGAGGGCCTCCTTGGCCGGATTGGCATCGAGGGTGATGGTGTCACCGACCGGTGCGCCGTCGATTTCCTTGATGCCCGCGATGACGAAACCGACTTCCCCGGTCTCGAGCGACTCCCGGGATACCGGCTTCGGCGTGAAACGCCCCAGCTTGTCGATCTGGTGGCTGCGGCCGGTGGTCATGACCCGGATCTTGGCGCCCACCCGCAACGCACCATTCATGACACGCACCAGTGACACCACGCCCACATAGTTGTCGAACCACGAATCGATGATGAGCGCCTGAAGCGGGGCGTCTGGATCGCCCTTCGGCGGGGGTATGCGTTTGACGAGCTGTTCGAGTAGATCTTGGACGCCGAGTCCCGTCTTGGCACTGACCATCGCGGCATCCTCGGCGGGGATCCCGATGATTTCCTCGATTTCATGAATTACCTTCGCCGGATCCGCGGACGGCAGGTCGATCTTGTTGATGACCGGCAGCACCTCCAAACCTTGTTCGAGAGCGGTGTAGCAGTTGGCGACGCTCTGGGCCTCGACGCCCTGCGCAGCGTCCACGACGAGCAGAGCGCCCTCGCATGCGGCCAGAGACCGCGAGACCTCATACGAAAAGTCCACGTGCCCGGGCGTATCGATGAAATTCAGCTGGTACACCTCGCCGCTCACGGAGGTAAAGGCCAGCGTCACGCTTTGCGCCTTGATGGTAATGCCGCGCTCGCGCTCCAAGTCCATCGAATCGAGCACCTGCGCCTGCATCTCCCGGTCCTGCAGACCCCCGCATTCCTGGATGAATCGATCCGCCAAGGTTGATTTGCCATGATCAACGTGCGCAATGATCGAAAAGTTACGGATATTCTTCATCTTAGGATACGGCAAACCGAGCATTATACCGGTCGCGAGTGGTGCGCGAGCGCCTTATCCACCTCCTCGATGTTCAAATGCCCGTGGCACACCAATTCTCCCGCGAAAAACAATACCGGGACCTTGTGGCCGTAGCGGCTGCGCGAGGCCGGGTTCGCGTCCACGTCGACCACGTCGATGGCGATATTGTGCGAGGTCGGCAGGGCACGAAGCGCCGCCAGCATCTCGTCGCAGAGTGAGCAGCCGTCGCGCGAATACAGCAGGAAGCGCGGCTGCTCGGGGACAGGGCTCAATGGACGGGCAGGTCGCTGCCGCTGTAGGACTTGACCGAGTGAGCGATCGATTCCACGGTCTGGGCGGGCACTTCGCCGACGGCGGTCACCTGGTGCCCCTGCACGACGGTGGAATAAGCAAAGCCGGACCCCACGCGCGCAAGACCCTCCATCGGCGGTTCCGGCGCGGGACCGGGCTTGACGTCACCACTCGCCGTCTCGTCGCGCTGCGCCTCGACGAAGACCGACACGGTCGCGACGCCGTCGGAATAGACCAAATGGGTCGCCGGCACCGATGCATCGCCAAGGGTCTGGGCCCCCGACACCGTGAGGCGGAAGCCCGGCGGCAGCTGGCTGGCGCGATAGGCTGGTGCCGGCGATGCCCGATCGCCGGCGGCGCCCTGACGCACCCAACGCATGCCGTCGACGTGGACCGCCGGCGTCAAATCGCTGTCGGGAATCGATTCCGGCATGTCCAACCGCGCGAACAGGATCTGCTCGATGACCTGGCCGTGCGCGTCGCACAGCTGGGTCTTGAGCGGCATGGCGGTTTTCTCATCGAGCCAAAGACGATAACCGAATCGATACTGATCCTTCGGATTCACGGCAATCACGCGCGCGCTGCGCCCGAGCACGTGCGACGCGGCGAGTTCCTCGATGTCGTAGAAATCATTGACGTTCGCGCCGAATTGCGGCAGCGTCCCCAAGAAGGGACCATCATCCTGACGCGCCTCCACCAGCACGGTGTGCTGATCCGGCAGGTAGCACGTCAGCTCATTATTGTCTCGCACGAACTCCCGACCGGAACCGTCCAGCGACTGCAACCGCTCGATCGTGCGCCCGGCTCGCACGCGGTGCACGATGCGCATGGTTTCCAGCCGTCCCTCACTCAAGTGAATGAACGTGCCGTCGTAATTGCGCGTGGCAAGGGCATTGTTCATTTTGTCGAGCCATTCACGAGCGTCATCGGCGGCCGGCGCGGGTCGAGGCAATGCCAACAACACACCCAGCACGGCACACGGGGTGAGCCATGGTGCCCGGCTAAGCCATGCTCGCGTCATGGAGTACCGTCGTGCACGTCCTTTGTCCGCGGTCCCGGCCCATTGGCGATCGCCGCAGAAGCATCTGGATCATCGCTCTCCGTCAGCAGCGAGGACAGCACGTTGTTCTGCCCCAAGCCGGAGGAATAGCGGCTATGCGCGAATACGTAATTGGTCAGGCGCGCAGCCGGCAGCGCCGTCGGCGCCTGCGAAAACGTCGCGGGCACGGTGTAGGAGAGCGGTTCCTTGACCGATGCGGTGCTCGCGACCACCGCGGGCGTATCCTCGCGCTGCTGAAGCGCGAACACCGCGATCGTCGCGACCCCGGCCGCCACGGCGGCGCCGGCGAGCGGCCGCCACCAGGCGCGTATCGGCGCACGCTGCCGCGGCGTGGACTCCACCACAGGCGCGCCGTCGATGGCACGGTTCACGCGACCCGTGAAACCCTGCGACAAATGCCCGCCGCTGCCGCCGCGCATCGATTCACCGATCAAGGCAAAGCGACCGAAGCTTTCGCGCAAATCCACGTCGCGCGTGAGCCGCTTCAACAATAGTTCGGTTTCGGAGTTAGGCAGCTCGCCATCGAGAAATGCCGAGACTTGTTCACGAATTTGTTCGCTCATGCGTCCTCAGGCCGACCAAGGCCACCGTCAAAAATGGGTCTAAGCTTTTTGTCTATCGCCTCACGCGCACGAAAAATTCGTGAACGCACCGTGCCCACCGGGCAGTCCATCGTTTGCGCGATGTCCTCGTAACTCAATCCTTCCAGCTCGCGCAATACGATGGCGGTTCGCAGGTCCTCCGGAAGATTCTCGATGGCCCGATTCACGGTGTCGCGAATCTCGTCCGTCAGCAACAGCCCTTCGGGTGTCTCGGACTCGGCCAGGCGCGCATGCAGGTCGTATTGCTCCGGATCCTGCAAGTCCAAATCGTAATCCATGGGCCGTCGTTTCGACGCCACCAATGCGTTCTTCGCGGTATTGATCGCGATTCTATACAGCCAAGTGTAAAAAGCGCTATCGCCACGGAAGGACTGAAGAGCGCGATAGGCTTTGACGAAAGCCTCTTGTGCAATATCTTCGGCCTCGGATGCATCGTGCACGTATCGCATGATCAGCTTCAGCACCTTGTGCTGGTATCGCAGGACCAATAAATCGAACGCCGCGCGTTCCCCGCGCTGGACTTTTTCGACCAGTTTGAGGTCACTCTCTTCGACACTCATGAGTGAGCCCACACCGGCCGGTACATCACCCAGCCTGACGCGATAGACCAACCGCGCCGGGAAAAGTTCGACAAATCGGCAGCCATTTCGAAGGTAAATGAGACTTGGGGCACGGGCGCGATAATAGCAGCATGCGAGCAGCGTGCTCGCAGCCCGGCGGACCGATCTTCAGTCGTTAACCGGACTCGCGGTAATAATAGCGACTAAAGCGGCAAGGGCCGGATCAGCCGGAAGCGTCCGGCCGAGGAACCAAGCATAGATCAGGGGGTCCGGCGAATCCAGCAAATCGCGGAACGCCGCCTGATGCGCCGCGGAGGCGGTGGCGTACTGCTCATCGACGTAGCGCGTGAGCAGCACGTCGAGTTCCCGCATCCCGCGCCGGCACCGCCAGCGCAGCCTACCGATGCCGGGTTCGGTCACTGACGGCGATGCGCCAGGATCTGTTTGATCTCGCCGATGGCCTTCGCTGGGTTCAAATCCTTGGGACAGGCCTCGGTGCAATTCATGATGGTGTGACACCGGTACAGACGAAACGGATCCTCGAGATGATCGAGCCGCTCGCCCGTGGCCTCGTCGCGGCTGTCGACGATCCAGCGATATGCCGCCAGCAGCGCTGCGGGGCCCAAGTAGCGGTCGCTGTTCCACCAGTAGCTCGGGCAGCTGGTCGAGCAGCACGCACACAATATGCACGCCGACGGCCGATCCACTTTTTCCTGATCGTCCTTCGACTGCAGGCGCTCGCCATCCGGAGGAGCCGGTGTACGCGTCTGCAGCCACGGCTTGACCGAGGCATATTGAGCATAGAAGTTGGTCAAATCCGGGACCAAATCCTTGATGACGGGCATGTGCGGCAGCGGATAAATCCGAACGTCGTTCTTCACACCGCTACAGGCACTGATGCACGCCAGTCCGTTCTTCCCGTCGATGTTCATGGCGCACGAGCCGCAGATACCCTCGCGGCACGAACGACGGAAGCTCAACGTCGAATCGATCTCGTTCTTGATCTTGATGAGCGCATCCAAGACCATCGGGCCGCAGGAATCCATGTCGACTTCGTAGGTGTCGATGCGGGGATTCTCGCTGGAATCCGGATCGAATCGATAGATCTTGAAGGTGCGGACGTTGGTCGCGCCGGCGGGCGCTCTGAACACCTTACCGTCCTTGCGTACCTTCGAATTGGCGGGAAGCGAAAACTCGGCCATGGGTTGCTCCTAGTAAGTGCGTGCCTTCGGCGGGATCGATTCAACATCGTTGGTCAAGGTCTCGAGATGCACGCTCCGATAGTCGAACGTCGTGGCGCCCTTGGCATCCACCCAGCACAGCGTGTGCTTCATCCATTTTTGATCGTCCCGGTCCGGGAAATCCTCCCGCGCCTGCGCACCGCGGCTTTCCTTGCGATTCTCGGCCGAATGCAGCGTGGCGACCGCCTGGCCCAATAAGTTATCGAGTTCGAGCGTTTCGATGAGGTCCGTGTTCCAGACCATGGACCGGTCGGTCACCTGCACGTCGCCGAACGAGTCGAACACCTGGGCGAGCTTCCTCTTGCCGTCATTGAGAGTCTCGCCGGTGCGGAACACCGCTGCGTCGCTTTGCATGACGCGCTGCATGTCGAGGCGGATGTCGGCGGTTCGGCGCGAACCCTTGGCATAGCGAAACCGGTCGAGCCGGGCCAGCGCGCCGTCGCAGGAGTCGGGTTTCAGCGCGCGGTGGGGCGTGCCGGGTTTAACCGACCGCGCACATTGCTTCGCCGCCTCGCGGCCGAACACCACCAAATCCAACAGCGAGTTCGAACCCAGCCGATTGGCGCCGTGCACGGACACGCACGCCGCCTCGCCGACGGCCATCAATCCCGGCACCACCGTATCGGACCCGCCGTTGACGCGGGTCAGGACCTCACCATGCACATTGCATGGAATACCGCCCATGTTGTAATGCACGGTGGGCAGCACCGGGATTGGCTCCTTGTTCACGTCGACGTTGGCGAAGATGCGGGCGGTCTCGGCGATGCCCGGCAGACGTTCATGGATGACCGCGGCGCCCAAGTGCTCGAGATGCAGATGAATGTGATCCTTCGACTTGCCGACGCCGCGTCCCTCACGGATCTCCACGGTCATCGAGCGACTGACCACGTCGCGCGAGGCGAGATCCTTGGCGTTCGGGGCATAGCGCTCCATGAAGCGCTCGCCGGCGGAATTCGTCAGATACCCACCCTCACCGCGTACCCCTTCCGTGATGAGACAGCCGGCACCGTAAATGCCCGTCGGGTGGAACTGCACGAATTCCATGTCCTGCAACGGCAATCCGGCGCGGAGTGCCATGCCGCCGCCGTCACCGGTACAGGTGTGGGCCGACGTACACGAGAACCAAGCGCGACCGTAGCCTCCGGTGGCCAGAATGACCTGGTGAGCGCGGAAACGATGCAGGGTGCCGTCCGACATGTCGAGCGCGATCACGCCGCGACACTCGCCATCCTCCATGATCAAGTCGAGTGCAAAGTATTCGATGAAGAAGGTCGCTTCGTGCTTCAGGGATTGCTGATAAAGGGTATGCAGCATGGCGTGGCCGGTGCGATCCGCAGCAGCACAGGTGCGTTGCGCGACGCCCTTGCCGAAGTGGGTGGTCATGCCGCCGAACGGCCGCTGATATATTTTTCCGTCCTCCGTACGTGAGAACGGCACGCCGTAGTGCTCGAGCTCGATGACGGCGGAGGGTGCTTCCTTGCACATGAATTCGATGGCGTCTTGGTCGCCCAGCCAGTCCGAGCCCTTCACCGTATCGTACATGTGCCAGCGCCAGTCGTCGGCGCCCATGTTGCCGAGCGCGGCGGAGATGCCCCCCTGGGCTGCGACGGTGTGGCTGCGGGTGGGAAACACCTTGGTCAGGCATGCCGTCGTCAAGCCCGCTTCCGCGAGGCCGAACGTTGCGCGCAATCCGGCACCGCCGGCGCCGACGACGATGACGTCGTAAGTATGATCGATGAATTTATAGTCGCTCATGAGGTTCTCAAGGTCCGAACGCGACGCGCAAGATTGCAAATATGCCGGCGCCGCCGAAGATCACGTAGAGAAAGCGCAACAACAGCAGCGTCGCCACTTTGAGGCCCGCCGCGTGGACGTAGTCCTCGACCACCACGGTAGTGCCCAGATAGGAATGATGCGTCAGCACGGCCACCGACAGCGCAGCCAGGAAACTGCTGATCGGCAGCGCCAACCACGCCTTGACCGTGCCGTAGTCCAACGCCGGCAAGACCAGCAGCGAGTACAAGAACCACAGCGTCAGCGGAACCAGCGCGACGGCCGAGACGCGCTGCGCCCACCAATGGCCCGTACCATCCTTCGCCGAGCCCATGCCAAGCACGCGACCCAGGGGACTGCGCAGGCTCATGGGTGCGCACCCAGCCAGACCCACACGCACACACCGATGGTCAGCACCAGTGCGCCCAGCACCGCAATCCAGCCACTGGCGTGCCGCTGGGACCGTTCGAAGCCGTAACCCGCGTCCCAGAAAAGATGTCTCACACCGTTCAGCAGGTGATAAAAAAACGCAAACGCCCAGCCCACCAAGACCGTCAGGCCGAAACCGCCCGTGAACACACCCATGGCCGCGTCATAGGAATCCTCGCCTCCCGCCAGCGCCATCAGCCAGTAAACCAGTGCCACGATACCGAGTGACAGCGCGACGCCGGTCACACGATGCAATATGGAAAGGGTGTTGCTGATCTGCCAGCGGTAGACGTCAAGATGGGGGGATAGCGGCCGGGCGCGTACGGGCATAGTCGAATCAGTCCTTGCAGTTAGAAATCAATGCAGCGACCCCGCACTTCCCAGTCTCCATACCGCGTCGGATCAAGACCGTCGCGGCCTCCTACCTCCACCGGTCGAACGCCGGGATCATGGGTTGCTGGCGGCTGGGGGTCGGCTGCATCGTCGGATGCGGTGCCGTGATGGGCGGGGATCTTCTCGATTCGGGTCACAGGTCAAAGTTTGCCAGAAAACCGGGCTCGATAACCACGTATGCGCAGGTGAATTTGCCCTCTCGCCGACGGTCTAGGTGTCTGTGTGCCGCCACCGCCGGGGTTGACAGTCCCGGCAACGTCCTTATCAATGGGCAGATGATCGACACGCTTCCCGCTTCAGGCACCATTCCCGCTTCCGGCACCCTCCCCGCTTCCGGCCCGCCTCCGCGATCCGGCCTCCTTCCCCACCTCGGCATCTTGAGATTCTCGGGCCCGGACGCGGCCAGCTTTCTCCAAGGACAAATCTCCAACGATACTCGCCGTCTCGAGACGGGATCGCTGCTCGCGGCGTACTCGAGCCCCCAAGGGCGCGTGTTGGCATTGCTGCGCCTGTTGCCGCATTCCAGCGGCGTCATGGCCATCCTGCCGCGCGAGATCGTCTTGTCCACGCTCGAGCGGCTGCGCAAGTTTGTCCTGCGCGCGAAGGTGCGGATCGAGGACGTCAGCGACCAATTCTCCGTGGCGGGTCACCATGGCACCGCTGCCTTGGGCCGCTGGGGATTCGCCCCGGGCACCGCGCCAAATTTCTATGCGGAGCATGACGGTGTCGGGGTGACTGCGGCTGCCGGCGATCGCTTCTGGGTGGTGGGTGCGAACCTCGCGGCACAGGGTCTAGCCGGCGAACCTGCCGACGCGGCGGGCGTCGAGGCCGACTGGCGGCTTGCCGACATTCGCACCGGGTCACCGCAAATTTATGCCGCCACCCGCGAGATGTTCGTGGCCCAGATGTTGAACCTCGACCTCATCGACGGCATCAGCTTCACCAAGGGATGCTACACAGGTCAGGAAATCATCGCGCGCACCCAACACCTGGGACGCATCAAGCGCCGGCTGTTCCGGTTGCGTTTGCCGGCCGGCACATGGACCCTCGGTCAGAGCGTACAACTTAGCGACGGGCGTGGCGGCCGTTTGACTGAAGTCGCGGTAACCGGCGATGCGGTCGAGGCCCTGGCGGTGCTGCCCATCGATGGCGCCGCGGGTGATGCTGGCCTGGGAGCGGATGCCGGCGCGCCCGCCACTGCCGTCCAGGCCATCGAACTGCCTTTGCCCTATTCATGGGTACGAGAACCCTGAACGGTCGCCGCAGCAGGGCGAGACACAGGGTGCGGGTGTCGGCACTCGCTCTTTTTCTTGCCGCGGGGGGCACACAGGCCGGCACCGACGTGCTGACCTACAAGAACGATCTCGGTCGCACCGGCCAAAATCAAACCGAAACCACGCTGACCCCGGCGAACGTCACACCCTCATCATTCGGATTATTGCGGGTGCTGCCCGCCGACGGCAAAGTCGATGCGCAGCCGCTGTATGTTGCGCATCTGACCGTGGCCGGCACCGCGCACGACGTCGCCATCGTTGCCAGCGAACACGACTCGGTCTATGCCTACGACGTGGATACCGGCGCCATCCTGTGGCACGTATCGTTGCTGCCGACCGGAGAGTCCGCGAGCGATGCGCGCCACTGCGGTCAGGTCAAACCCGAAATCGGCATCACGTCGACGCCGGTCATCGACAGGAACGCGGGCATGCATGGCACCGTATTCGTCGTCGCCATGTCCAAGGAGCGCGGAGCATACCACCAGCGCTTGCACGCGTTGGATTTGACCACCGGCGCCGAATTGTTGAACGGCCCCACCGAAATCGCCGCGACGTTTCCGACCGCGCGCGGCACGACCGTTTTCAGCCCCGGCCGCTACGAGGAGCGCGCGGCGCTGTTGCTCTCGCAAGGCGTCCTCTACACGAGTTGGACCTCCCATTGCGATATCGCGCCCTACTCGGGGTGGATCATTGCCTATGACGCGGCCACGCTGACGCGCGGTGCGGTCCTCAACGTGGCGCCCAACAGCCGTGCCGGCCCCGCCATCTGGATGAGCGGCGGCGGCCCCGCGGCCGATGCCGACGGCAACGTGTTTCTGCTCACGGCCAACGGGGCGTTCGAAACCCAGCTCGATGCGGATGGCTTTCCGAGCGGCCACGACTACGGGAATTCGTTTCTCAAGATGACGACAACCGGCCGTGGGTTGGCGGTGGCCGATTACTTCACGGTGTCGGACGAGATTGCCGCATCCAAAGCGGATCGCGATCTCGGCTCGGGCGGCGTGCTGTTGCTGCCCAATCTTGCGGATGCGTCGGGCACGGAGCGTCATTTGATGATCGGCGCCGGGAAGGACGGGAACCTCTACGTCGTCGATCGCGACTCGCTCGGCAAATTCGATCCCGGCACCAACCACATCTGGCAGGAACTGCGCGGTGTGCTGCCGGGGGGAATATGGTCCACGCCCGCGTACTACAACGGAACCGTGTATTACGCCGATGTCGGCTCCCCGTTGAAGGCCTTCCCGATCACGCAGGCGAAATTGGCGAATGCCGCACAATCGCAGTCGGCCTCCGCATTCGCGTATCCCGGCACCGCGCCCAGCGTTTCGGCCAACGGGAACCACGACGGCATCGTTTGGGCAGTCGAGAATGCCAACCCAGCCGTGCTGCATGCGTATGACGCCACCAATCTTGCGCACGAGTTGTACGACAGCGCTGCGACGCCTGAGAGTCGCGATCGGCTTGGGCCCGGCAACAAATTCGTCACGCCGACCATCGCCGACGGCAAGGTGTTCGTCGCGACCACGACCGGGGTCGCGGTGTTTGGATTGCTGCACTGATGCGAGGCGCCGAGCTTCAGAGCGTGCGGCGCTTCGCGACCTCGTCCGCCGTCACCGTGCCGTTCTTACCGCCGAATTGCGCGATCACGTAGTTGGCCAATGCCGCCACTTCCGTATCCGAATACCCTGCGCCGAATCCCGGCATGACCACGTCAGCATCGGCGATGCGCTCGTGCACGCCTTGCAGGATCGCCTCCGTGACATTGGCGCCGCTCACGTCGTTGACACCGCGCGTGCCAAGCAGCGCTGCATACGCAGTCTCCCGTCCGTTGCCGTTCCACTGGTGACAACTCGCGCAGGCGCCTTCGAACAGCTGGCTCCCGAGCGGGTGGGCCGCCGCAATGTTGCCGCCCGGAACCGAGTCGCTCGAGGCGAGCGCAGCTGCCGGCCGGGCATCGACGTCGATCGGATGGTCCCCGCTCTGCGGCGGTACGCGGCGCAAATACTCAACGAGCGCCGCGATGTCCGTCGCGTTCAGATATTGCAAACTGTGCGACACGGCCTCGGCCATCGGTCCGGCCGCCGACGCGTGGCCGTCCACGTGCCCAGTCTTCAAGTACTGCATGGTCTCACCCGCGGTCCAGGAACCAATGCCGTACGTGGGATCGGACGTAATGTTGTACGCGCGCCAACCCTGCAGTTCGTATCCCGCGAATTGACTGCCATGCTTCACGCCGAATCCGAGATTGCGCGGCGTGTGGCACTCGCCGCAATGGCCGAGCGCCGTCGCGAGATAGGCGCCGCTATTCCACTCGGGGGATGCCGACGGGTCCGCGGCGAAACGCCGGCTCTTGAAGAATGCCGCATTCCAGACTCCCATGGCCCAGCGTTGGTTGAATGGAAACTCGAGAACGTTCTTGCGATTCCCCTGCTCGATCGCCGGCAGGCTCATGAGATAGGCTTTGATGGCCAACACGTCGCTGCGGTCGAGTAGCGTATACGACGTATACGGAAACGCCGGATATAGATGTTCGCCGTCGTTGCGCACGCCCTCACGAACGGCACGCACGAAGTCCTCGTCGCTCCACGCACCGATGCCGGTGCTCTTGTCGGCCGTGATGTTGCTGGAATAAATGACGCCGAAAGGCAGCTTGAAGGCCACGCCGCCGGCATACGGTTTGTGCGAATCGGCCGTATGGCACGCCAAGCAGTCCGCTGCCTTGGTCAGATACTCGCCGCGAGCCAGTACGTCCGCGGCCGACGGGGCGCCGGCGATCAGCGGTGCGGATCCTGCCGACTCGTCGGTACGAGTCAAGAACACATAAGCCAAGCCCGTGGCCGCGAGCAAAACGACGACGGCGGCGGCCCAGCGTTTCATGAGGCCACCGCCCGCAGCGCATCCGCATCCGACACCAACGCAGCGCGGTCCACCGGCAAGCTGCGCAGGCGAACGCCGGTGGCCGCGAAGATGGCATTTCCGAGGGCCGGCGCCGCAATGGCCGTGCCCACCTCACCCAATCCTCCGGGCGACTCCTCGCTCGGGACCACGTGTACCTCGATGGTTGGCGTCTCGTTGATGCGCAGGCTCCGGTAGTCGTTGAAGTTGCTCTGTTCGATGGCACCGTGCTTGATCGTGATGCCGTTGAACAAGGCGGCGCTCAGGCCGAACAGTAGACCGCCCTGCACCTGAGCTTCCACCGAATTCGGATTGATGGCAATGCCGCAGTCGAGTGCCACCACTGCATGGCGCAGTCGTACTTCACCCGCGGGTGTGACCTCGACCT
>Ga0116230_10005452_pt1 | contig 12481 bp, 17 predicted proteins | sample S1TSphfallax_3_FD_88678 | JGI IMG/M metagenome (GOLD analysis project Ga0116230, IMG submission 88678) | Host-associated microbial communities from peat moss isolated from Minnesota, USA - S1T2_Fd - Sphagnum fallax MG | ecosystem: Host-associated > Plants > Peat moss > Unclassified | place...
TCAAAAGGTACTTTAGATGATGTATGCAATGGTTTGGGCTTAAACAAGATACTTGACATGGTAGCATGGGTAGATCATTAAGTTGAATTCAATAAGTTGCTACTGAATAACAATGTGTCCAAGGAGCAGATTATCACAATCTTGATTGCATTTTAAACCAAGCTAATAGTTGAAAAAAACCTTGCAATACAAGAGGAGCCCAATAAGGTTGAAAAATGGAAATGAGGAAGAACGAACCTCCAAAAACATGCAATTTTTAAAAGCTAGGAAAAACATGTGGTGCTGCAAAATTAATCAACTCACAATGCATACACATTTGAAATGTAGCAAAAAGTTTATGGGTGAATCAAGCATTGAGATGTTGTGCTTTGCCTTCTTACAAAAAGTAAATAGCTTGCAAAATGTAACTATTGCTTTCAATAGTAATGGAAAAAACAATCATAAACCAAAGTTGCCATATGATTACATTACAAAGATGCGAGGAAAGTTCTTTTGTTGGACCCCCTAATAAATTTCCACATCTATTGTTCTTTTCAAACAATTATGACCAAGTATTTTGTGCAAGCAATATTTGAGATGCCCAAGCTAAATTAGGCTTTTGGCTTAATACCATCATAAAACACTTTTAGCAAAGGAAAATACTAGTTTGGTGATGGTAATTTAATTGAAACTACTCTAACAACTTTTACAAGACAAAAATAGAACAAAATTAAGACACTTTGGGGACTATATAACCACATTGACAAGAACATAAAATCTCTTAAATAGTAATAGTTAAGATAACCAAACATAAACGATTCACTCATGTTAGAGGCATTTCATGTTAAGTCCATCACCACATTTTTATTATCTAAAAAATACAACACAAAATCCAGTCTTGAAGATTTTGTCAAAAAAATCACAACGCTCAATGCTAACTTGTCCTTGTAACACATCAAAATTAATTATCAAGGAATCTAAATGCACCAATGCCTTGTTCAATGATCCCCATAACTTTTGTAGGAAGCCCATAAGTTGTAGAATTACCTCTAACTACATGAGCAACTTTGGTGGCATTGGGAATTTAAATGCTACAACTAAGTGAGAGAAAGTTGTGGAGCCTTGGTGGCAAATTCTCCTAAAGATAATAAGTTCGAGTCCCATGTCAAAATTGTTCATACCATAGACCTCCATTCACATTATCACCTTCATACCAAGTCTGTCCCTAATCATATGTGTATGACTTTTTCACATTATGAACAAGCTTGTCACACAACAATAACCAAAAGCTCTCATCACTAAAGCTCTCACATACAATAAAAAAAAATCATCCCCCCCAACTAAATCATTTACAATTTTCTTTCTTCCTTATCCAAACTTTATTTTTTGATTACACTCTTGCATTCTATCCCTAACATCATGATAGTTCACAAGTTTTAGCTTTGCAAGAGTCCATGGTGGCACACGGTGAATTTTCTCACACTAAAGCTCTTAATTATTATCCACACAACATGGGCAAAAACATGTTAAATGTTTGTATTGCACATGGGTTGGGTCTTGATAGTTGACACTGCGCATTTGAAGAGCTTTGCATCTCCTTCTCATTATTGAACATTCAAAAGCTTGTGCTTTATCAATGTCACCTTCTTTAACCTCCCAAATGTATTTGTTGACCACTTTCCTTGCAGCAAGATGAAAGGCATGAAACTTGTTTGACTTTGCCCCCAAAAAAATGACAACCTCATGTGCATTTTGAATTTTCATCCCATTAGGCTTTAGTTGTTCTTTCCTGAGTTCCTATTTCAACAAAGCTTTTATTCCATCTACCTCCCCCTTGCCATGGCCAGTAGTCAAATTATTCCACATCATCTAGCATCCATTTGTGAATTCACTACAAATTGTTTCATTATGATACCTTGATATAAAAAACCAAGATTGTGCACTTTTGAAATAACCAACACGCCCATCAAACCACACCAAGTGATGTTGAAAAAAAAATCCTTTTCTTTCATAAACAACCATTGTAATCTAAAAAGGTGTCATGCTCCTTTTCATAAAAAATGTAATAATGAATATCTTTCAAGATTCTAGACCTAGCTTCAATTGGATCAAAATCCTTGTTTGACCGATACATAATATGCACCAAAATAGTGATTTGGAAACTGAACCAATGCAAATCTTGTATTTCATTTTGCACCATGAAAACATAGTTTTTATAAAAGTCTATGTGTGATACCACAATGTTTTTAAATATATGTTGTAAGTAGTTTTGGAATTCCTTTTTTGCCATTGTGACCCATAATTATGTGCACTGAAATCACCTAGCCTTGGCTTCAAATAGGTTATTAACTCAATAGGGGTTGTATCTTTATACTAGACTTGTGACATTTTTTTTGTCTTAACCATTACTATTATTCCCAACAACCACATACCTTATGCATCACCACTATACCAACTTCTCTATTGAAGTTTCAATGGAACATAACTTCAATTTCTCAACCCCATAATCCTAACATTAACCCATTAAACACACCCTTTTGTGCAATAAGTCAAACTCCCCCTTTAAGCAATGAATTGACATCCATAGAGCAATAATCACATTAGATAGGCTCAAGTGAGCACAAGATGATTGTTGACCTGAAAACCTTATTGTTGGCTTACATACTTCACTTGAACACACACAATTTCCATGTACCCCAAATTCCCAAGACTTTTTACATCAATCTAATCCCAACATCAACTCTTTCAACTCAATATGGTACCTACAACAACAAGTATTCCATTGTTTCAGTCATTTAAATCAAGGCTTCAATAATTGGAAGGAAGTGAGTTGAACTTGAATATTTGGATTTGCCAATTTAAAAGCAATGAAAAATTCAAGTTGCAAAACACCATAAAACAAATTGAATCCTTTGATGCATGTAGTCATGACCACTCATCCTAAGTGCACTAGTTTTATCATCTCTAATTAACCTTGGATTACTATAAAACAAATTTATTATACATATTAAGCACAAGGTCCAAGCATTACAATAAAATTCAAGATGAACAACACCAAAAAAGGATAGCACATATGGATATGTACATGGCCATGACCACTTTGAAAACTCAAGCCCGTTTGCTTGAAATCATTTATGATGACTATTGAAAAGCTACAAAAGTCAAGACAACAACTATAAGTGGTGCTACAAATAGATATATTCAAAGTACACATATTCAAACAAAGATTTAAACAATCATTCAAAATTTAGACAAACAAACAAACATTTAAATTGACATATTTAGACAGACCTTCAAACACATTTAAACAAACAAATTCAAACACATATATTGAAAGAAACATGCATATAGGTAATTTTATTCAAAAAATTGAAATATTCCAATGACTATATTAATAAACACAAGGTCATTTTTGTAATAAAATTCTAAGCTTTATAAAGATATATTTAAACCACTTTGAAAATTCAGGCCTAATTGCTTGAAGTCATTTATGATCATTATTAAAAAGCTGCAAAAGTTAATCAAGGTTGAAATAAGGGCATTAAATGTTAACATAAGGTCCATGTTCCATAACAAAGTTGAAAGTGATGTTGCAAACAAATATATTCAAAGTACACACATATTTAGACATTTGGATGATAGACATATTCAAACAAATTCAAACAAATAGATTCAAACAAACACTTTGAAATAAACATATAAGTAATTATATTCAAGGGATTGAAAGATTCCAATAACTATATTAATAAAAATAAGGTCATTTCTACATAGAATTCCAAGTTTTGCAAATATATATTCATACCACTTTGAAAACTCAAACTGTCCATTCAAAGTGGTCATTTGCATTAAAACCATTCAAATTTTATATTACTATAAAACAAATTATTGTATGCATTAAGCATAAGGTCCATGCTTTAAAATAAAATTTAAAATGAACAACATTGAAAACAAAGATCAAACTTGGATATGTACATGGCCATGACCACTTTGAAAACTCAAGCCCATTTGCTTGTTTAGTCATTTATGATCATTGTTGAGAAGCTACAAAAGTTATTCACTTCAGGTGACATAGTGGCAACAAATGATATTTCATATTGACACAAGGTCCCAATTTTACAACAATTAAAAATGATGTTATGTTCAAAATACACATCTACAAACATCCATATCATATAGACATATCATACACACATTCAAATAGACACCTTCAAATAAACAAATTCAGACATACATATTGAAACAAACATATAAGTTATTTTATTTAAAGAAATGAAATATTCCATAACTACTATATCAATTAGCACTTGAAGTCCTTTTTGTAGTGAAATTCCAAGCTATGTAAAGCATCCAAGGGACCATTAATTAGACCAAGTGATGCATGATTTTTGAAAAGCTCGAACATTCAAGTTGATCAGCTATTGAATTCTTTTTTAATCAACCTTGAAAATATAGTAATATATAGTTGGTGACTTGTTAAATACAACATAAGTTTTTGTGTAGCTTACTAGGAAAACATCACCTTTTCCTTAGATCACAAGAAGCAACAAATCACAACCTTCCATATATCATCACTAAACCCAATTTAAAAAGACTATAACCTTATTTAAATTAACAACAAACCACTAAAAAAGTTAGCAATCATAAGGCTTTTTAATAACACCACACCATTCATTAGATAATCATTAAACTATTTAATAACACCACAACATTCCTTAGATAATCATTAGGTTCCTTAATAACAATACCCCATTCTTAAAATAATCGCAAGGCTACTGAAAAACCACAACCTTGCAACTTGGTCATCATCATTTACTTTTTAAAACCACAACCTTCTTTAAATCACCAGAAGGTTGTTAATAAGCAAACCAAATTTCCTTAAATCACTAACATGTTGCTAAAAGACACCATAAAAGATTCCATTGTAGCAAACTTGGCACCTTTAAATCAACACTATTTTGAATTTTCCTTATTTAAAGAGTTTGCAATTGTGGTTTCAAACATGCAAATGATTAAATAAATGTTAATGACACTTCAAGAAAAGAAATCACAAGTTTATTGAGACATGATTTTTGAGCAAGCATAGATTTTGAACAAGTTCATGCAAAAATGCCTTATTTACAACTAATGTGTGGCATGTTCTTCAAAGATCTTCACTCCAATTCGCCTCTGTATAACATCCTTGCAATTAGGTGAGATTGTTGTCTTGGTACTCCACCATGAAATATTAAGTTTTTTGTTATTTTGAAAGGATGTTTGACCTTTTAACATGTTGGTGAGATGTCCAAAATGCAACTCCGAATGAATGTAGCAATTGCCTTCTTTTAGTAGGCCTCTTAATGTTTCTTCTATCCACCCTTAACACCTTTTACACCTTTCTAGAACTTCTAGTAGATTGGAAGGTCACCAAGGTACAAATAATGTCTTTTACCATGGTAATCTTTGAAGATTTTTTACCAACCAAATGTGAAGTTAAATTAAATCCAAAACTATCTCCAAGATTTTGGTTTTTTTCATTTTTTGCACATCTTGGAGGTAAGGTGGTAAAACATCTTTTAACAAAAGGTGACCAAACAACTTTTCCAAAATAATGTTTTTGAAAGCTAGATTAATCCTTGTCAAATATTCAATTATGAACATTGGTATGGTCCTTGCATATGTAACATTATCCTTTTGACATTATTTTTGATTTATAGAGAAATTGGATACAACATTCACATCACCAATTTGTTGTAATGCTTGTTCCTTTGCATAATCTTGGGCAATCTACTTTTTATATTCACGTTGCTAGTCTCGAGCTTACACACTCCTTTGTTGCTTATGAGCATCCTCCTGCACCTATTCATCTTCCCCTTCATTTTCAACACATACTTCATCATGATCAACATTTTAATCGACATGCTGCTATTCATTATCCACATTTAATTCTTGAAGATTCTCATTCTCTACACATAATCCTTCATGATCATTGCCAAATGCTCTGGAATCGTCTTCATCCACTAAATGAGGAACTATAATAACTTTAGTCTTTTTGTTTCTTTTTGTTGCTTCCCATGAATAATCCAAAATTTGTACATGAAGCTCTTACATTGTATTTGCTCAAATGTTAGACCTATAAAAAACATAGCTATGTTTAGGTAACAATAAATTAGATATACAATTTACAACTTGCACAAAACACTTCCAACATGAATTAGAAAAGTTGCATTAGCTATCTTCAAATGAACACAAAATTGCAAAATAAAATGCATTCAAGGTGATTTGTCAACATCCAAACACCAAATGTTGGGTTTGTGCAACTTTAGGGCACCTCCAAAATTACTAGCGGAATGTACAACTAAATCTACAAACAAATAAAAAAAATGTTCAAATATGCACATGTTGTTGGAACTCAAAAAACCATATAAATTATTTGTAAGCACAACTAGTGAGAATTTGCATAAAAAGGTGTGTGCAATTGGAGCTCAACAAATGGATCTATTGAAAAGTAGTAGAATCAAATGCATAGGGCACTTGAAAACTTTGTAAACTAGGATTTTGGTAAGAAATGTTAAGCATGTAGTTTCAAAATGTCGAGATGTAAGGTCCACCATTTTTGAACTTGGTGTCCCATTCAAACCTTCAAAACCTTTATAATTCAATGCTACAATGGGCTTGAAGATTAGAACCTTGAACAAGACAACCAAATAACAAAGATGGAACTTGATGTGTGAAGTGCATTACATCGAAGTTTAGTTTAGTTATGGGAGCTTTGCAAGTCCAACACTATGGATAGGTTTAACACATTTGTTTACTTGGCCATTGTGGAAAAGCCCAAGTGGACAAGGTGCCATGTTGGAGTAGCAGCTCATTGAAACCCTAATTTGCAGTTAGGTATCTAATCAAATTTTCGTTAATCTAGACCATTAAAAGTTATTGCTTTTATCAAGATGACATTTTTGTGTTCATTGATATGTTTTTCATCTACAATGATGAAAAACTTTGTATTTCTTTGGAGTTTTATGATAATATATCTTATAACCCGAATTTGCCACCATATATGACATATAATCATTAGAAAAATATGATGTTTAAATTTTTAAACATTTATTCAATGTGTGTATATGATAGTATGCTATTGTTTTATTATGCAAGTATTGCATTACGGGTTCCATTTTGCCAATTACCTACATACAATTTTTTGAATTAAATATTGATTTGAATGGAAACATGACTTATTGCATCACAAAATTACAAAAAAAAATCATCAAGACCTACATTATAATAAAATGCACAATTCTCATTTGAGTCATAATCACAAATTTTGAATTATTATAGCCATTAAACATGTTCAAAAATCATAATCCAATTGACACATTTTAAATGATTTTTTATTGGTTAAAAAAATGAGGATCTTTTTATGAAGTACATTAAAGCACACAAAAAAATTGAAAGAATTTGGTGAAATTTTTGGTAGGAAAAAACATGTTCAAAATTTTTTAACACAATTAATAATTGTTTTGTAAGTATTACATGTGTAAAAGACTATCATACCATGATAAAATAGTTTCAAATTTTGAGCGTTGTAATTTCATAAGGTAATGAACACAATTGTAAAATCTCATGTAAATATCATTTAAACATCGTTTTTGACAATTAGTTTTTTTGATAAGGTTCAGTTTTTTATTATAGTCAACCATTGCTTTGATTCCTTTTATTGTGATTACACCCCAAGGCTCTTTTCACCTCACTAAGCCTATAAGGTTCCTTGAAAATTAGATTTTCATCCTCCAATATGATTTGGACATTTTGTCCTTTTAACTAACCCAAAACCTTTTAAATAAAAGCAAAACATCCAATGAAAATTTGTATTATAAATTGTGTTTCATGCACCCCACCTCTTGTAATTGTTGGGCCAATTATTGGGTCCCATGTTTCTGTAATCACTTGTACCTTGGGTTGGGATGATGGAATAGCCCTAACACCCAAGGTTGAAGGCATGGCCTGTAATTGTTATGCAAAATGTGGAAAGGTAACATCATGTCCTAGCACCCCCACATCACCTATTTTCCTATTCCACACCCATAAATGGCCTTTGGCATCCTTGATCCCATAATTGCCAAGGATGTATTTGTCATATTGTAACATCACCCCCCTTGGCATTAACATAGCCGACATAACAAAATGTGTAACAAGTGAAAGATGGGATGGAATGGGCGGTGATTGGCCATAATGTAACTATTTTACCAAGATTAAATTGAAAATCCATGTGAGGCAATTGAGATCCATAACTTGCCCCAAAATCCACCAAAATGTTCCTTTGGAAATGCCTTTGCATAGATGTGGTCTAAGTGGGAACTTCGTGGCCTGTTTTTTCTCATTAACATTTTGTTTTTCTATATTGGATGAATGGGAGTCCCAAATCATCCTTGGGTCCCAAATTTTTAATTCATGAAAACGTGGAAAACTTAAGAATGTTGGTAGGGCTGTTCGTGGAAGGCCAACCATATTGACCACAACCAAAGTTGGTTGGTCATGATGATGAACCACACATGAATGACATCCTAGATCCAATATATCATCCACCAAGCATGTGGGTGACCTAAGAATGAGCTCATATGCTTGTTGGATCACCTCTAAGGGTGCTACATTAATCCACATCCATCGAAATTGATGGGCTCATGAATCAACTGAAGTAACATCCACCTACATTAACTTGTCAGTCCAAGCCCTGATTTGTTACTATCCAACCAAGACAATTAACCTGGAATCCCCCAATGGTGGGATATTCTCCAACAAATATGCACATGGGTGCATATGTGTATGTTACAAATGTTGCACAACATGAATAAGTTCCTAGAATAAACATGACATAAGATTAGAAAGTCCTTGGCTTGTACACGCTTGTGAAAGACCTTGGCATGACCATCCAAAGTTTGACCAAGTCAATTGGCCCAATCTTGGTGGAATTTGGCACCCTTAACAAGGTGATATTACTTGATAAGGAACGTTCCTATTAACCTTGTATGGTTGATGTTAATAACAAGTAGGGATACCTTTGTGGCAACATCGTGACATGTAACATGTAGATTTCTCTAGCTTGTGGATCTTTCTCCACGTAATGGTATATTTGGATTAGGTTGCCCTATTGTAGTACCGCAATTAATATAAAACTAATGCCTCCAAGTAGGCATATTCCATCATTGGGAATATCCCATTGAATAATCTTGGTATCCAATGGGTTCAAACCTTGAGGCCCATTACTAACATCCATTAATGAACAATGAATATGGGTTTGGTGACAACAGAATGTGCGAAACTTGATGACCATAATGATTGGCCAATGCCTGAAATTCATTCAATGTGCCCCATGGTGGCTTGGGATCTAATGGAAAAATTGGAATGATTGGAATTTCCTATGGCCCTATCGTCGCCAATTCACCATTAGGTGGTGCATCTTGGTCATGGACATTACCTTCCAACAATTCAAGTCCATGTGGAAGGCTTGAAATCTAGCCAACATAATTAACTTATTAGATTTTCCCTCTTGCCCCCCCAATGAATCTCATTGGCAATGATGTTTTTTGAGTAGCTTCTGTTTGCTAGCCTAAGCGATAGTATGCAATTTCTTCCCAAAAATCAATGGTAACCCCTAGGGGGTACAACACAGCACCTCCAACCAACACATCATAGGACGTAACATGCGTGACCATTACTTGAGCCCACACAATAGTGTAGTTTATTGGTTTGTTATCATTGATCTAGATCACAATGTCATGCTTGGTTAGCCCTTGTGCCTTTTTAAACCCACCCATGGATGTCAAAATTTCATATGGGCATGGGTCAAGATTCACATCGATCAATCCAAAACCATAAACAATAGTTTTGCCCAACATCAATGGTTAAACATTAGAATCCAACAACACCCTATGGAGTTGGTATCGACGTGCTGATACCCCTTTCAAATAAAACATTCCTTCCTCATTATGCACAACCACAACCTTAAGAATAACAATGGTGGGCCGTCTTGGAAGGTCATGAGTTTGGCCACGACCACATGCTGAGATTAAGGTTGAACCTTGGACACCTCCATGCAATTAGCCTAAAAATCTAGATGGGGAACTGCAAGAGGTACGAAACTATCCTTCAACTAACCACCACATTTGGTGTTCCACCATTTTCACATATTGTGGCCTCAAATCAGAATACAATTGTTGGTTGAATACCTGAAATGGTCAATGTTTTAGTAAAAAATAGCGGTGTTTGACATAGTGCTTTGGTCGCCCCCATGAAACTTGTGGATGCCTTAGGTCCCTGAGAATAGAACCAGGCACCTTCCTTGACACTCAACCAAAAGTTGATGCCCCCATGGGATTAGGAATGGTGTTTGTCAACACATATGCTTATGGGATACACACTTGGCGTTGAACCTCACCATGTTGAGGATCTAATCTCTCAATTGTTCCTTGTGCTTTTGGCACACTCACATTAGTTTTTGTCATTATGAAGATGTGGAAATCATTTCAATAGGATTTCGGACCAAAATATGGTTTCCATTAATTGTTGCCCATGATTCATCATTTCTTGACATATGTGGCATTATCTCATTTGGTGCCACTAATCTTGAAAAACCAGCTTTGCAAAAAAAATCTTGGATTAACATTTGACCCATATGATTGGCCATCTTTCTGATTTTTGGCCTTCCTTGACCCAAATGTGATAGATTTCACCTAAGCACCACACCTCCAACGCTTGTCTTCTCCACCTTGTTCCACTGAATAAGATGTGGAACCACCATCTGAATATGGTTTGCCCCCCTTGGCTTTGGGTGGTACAACTTTGGTGGGTTAACTTTGTGATTGTTGACATGATAGTGTTGGAAAATTCCTTGGGTTTCCCTTGTTGAACCTAAGGATGACCACCATTCCTCCACCATGTTCATCTTAATCCTTTTTGATAATTGAAAGATAGTAGCCAAAGTGGGGCAAACAAGTTACAATAAAATGGCATCCCACATCTGACACTTAAAAGTTTTTGTTTAGGATCCATATGAAAACTAAACCTCTTGGGCTTCTGTGACACTTTGTGTCACCATGATCAACCTACGCATTCATGCATATGTTTTCACAAGCTTTCATGGGGTTCATGTTGGAAATCCTACAAACTTTGTAGCTTTTCAATCCTAACCTTTTGGTAATTCCGTTGCAACTCACAAAAAAATTCCACAATTGGGTTAAATGCAAGCAATGGACATCGCATATTAGTGATTTCCCTTACACCACCACCCTCAATAGTTCCACCACTTTTGGTGGCTCTGTTAACATTGGTGTTTCTGCTCCCATTTGCCGAGCTAATGCTAACAATTGATGTTGCAACACTTGGGGGCACAAAATCCCCTAATGATAAAAACATTATTGGGAGATTAATATAGTCACCACTCTTCAATCTAAATTTCATGGGCACGTTCAAACTCATGATAATCATCCATAAGTGGCACTTCCAAATGTTGAAACAAACCTTTACATGCCATGAAAGGTGTGAATAGCTAGGGATTATGGATTTGCTACATATCACACCAATTGTTAAATTCTTGGATGAAATCATCCAGCTCAATGGTGCCAATTGCCTTTGAATATCAATAGGGCCCTTTGGTGGTTCCATACATCTCCTCCATGTCCCACAACAATGGTTGGGTGATAAACCTTGGAAAAAAATCCATTTCAGAATTTGAAAACTCCACCCCATATGATGATGAAGGTGATGTGGGCCAAGTGGTTTGAATCACACCTTGCACCTAGTAAAACCACAAAGTGATGATAATCTTATTCATTGTTTTTGGATCATGTTCCCCTTTTGTGGCGAACCTGAACCTTAACTTTGGTATCCCCTTTAAAATCTAATCACAAAATAATAATACACCTGCTAAAGAATGAAAATAAAATAAAACAAAAAATACAAGGGCTTGATGGGGAGTTCCCTACTTTTTATGTCGATGCATAGGGAGGCCTACCTCTTTGCCTTCCTTCCTAAGTGGTGTCAATGGACAACAACAATATGGGAACTTGGAGTTGCCATCACTTTTAGGTGGCAATAGTGGCGCTTCTTGCAACTATTGCCGTAGATGGTTGCCGAAAACAATAAAATAAAATAAAATGAGGAGGAAACTCCCCACCCCTTCCTTATTGTTGGACTACTTAAAAATGTTGCCATCCAAGCTTTTGATGCTTGTAACTAGTCATGGTGGCGGGTTTATTCCCATTGCTTGCCTCCTTTCCATGCTCTAAGGTACCTAGGCCCAATTGGGGTTCAACTCCCCATGGAGTGTTGAAGATATTCACCAAAAACCTTGTAAAATTATTGTTTTTGTTGGGCAAGCTTCTTCAACAAATCAAAATGCAAACAAATAGTTGCTATGACTCGAGCAAAACTCCTGCAAAAATCAACTTGTAATGACATAAACAACACACAAGTATCTAACACTTACTACTAACCAAATCCCATGTATAACACACACACATAGACAAAA
>Ga0116230_10005453_pt1 | contig 12480 bp, 9 predicted proteins | sample S1TSphfallax_3_FD_88678 | JGI IMG/M metagenome (GOLD analysis project Ga0116230, IMG submission 88678) | Host-associated microbial communities from peat moss isolated from Minnesota, USA - S1T2_Fd - Sphagnum fallax MG | ecosystem: Host-associated > Plants > Peat moss > Unclassified | place: USA...
CGCATTTCCTTGACGAGCACGTTGAAGCTTTCCGGAATACCGGACTCAAACGTGTCGTCACCGCGCACGATGGACTCATAGACCTTGGTACGTCCGGCCACGTCGTCGGATTTCACCGTCAACATTTCCTGCAACGTATAAGCGGCGCCATAGGCTTCGAGCGCCCAGACTTCCATTTCGCCGAAGCGCTGGCCGCCGAACTGCGCCTTACCGCCCAAAGGCTGCTGGGTAACAAGGCTGTAGGGTCCAATCGAACGCGCATGGATCTTGTCATCGACAAGGTGATGCAGCTTCAGGATATAAATATAGCCCACTGTCACCTTACGATCGAATGGCTCGCCGGTCCGTCCATCGAAGAGTGTGACCTGACCGGAGCGGTCAAGTCCCGCCCGCTCAAGCATCTCGACGATGTCCTTCTCGCGCGCACCATCGAAAACCGGCGTCGCGATCGGAACACCGCGGGTAAGGTTCTCGCCAACCTCAAGAAGCGTAGCTTCGTCAAGATTATCGATCGACTCATTCGCACCATAAATATCGGTCAGCTTGGCGCGTAAAGGCTGTGTATCCTTCGATTTCATGTAGGAATTCACAGCCTCGGCGACCTGTTTGCCAAGACCGGCGCAGGCCCAACCGAGATGCGTCTCCAGAATTTGCCCGACATTCATACGGCTTGGCACGCCAAGCGGGTTCAAGACGATATCGACGGGCTGACCGTCCGCGAGGAAGGGCATGTCCTCCTGTGGAACGATCTTCGAGACGACACCCTTGTTGCCGTGACGTCCGGCCATCTTATCGCCGGGCTGGATCTTACGCTTCACGGCCACGAAGACTTTGACCATTTTCATGACGCCGGGCGGCAGTTCGTCTCCGCGCTGCAGCTTCTCGACCTTGTCGAGGAAGCGGCTTTCGAGACCCTTTTTAGCCTCGTCATATTGCTTACGCATGGCCTCAATTTCAGCCATGAGCTGATCGCTCTCGATGGCGAAGGTCCACCATTGCGAGCGTGGATAGCCATCAAGGATCTCTTTCGAAAGAACCGTGTCTTTTTTAAAGCCCTTTGGCCCGGCAACCGCCTTCTTGTCGAAGAGCAGTTCAAAAAGACGCGTGTAGACGTTGCGGTCGAGGATCGCGAGCTCATCGTCACGGTCCTTCGCGAGACGCTCGATCTCTTCGCGCTCGATCGCCTGCGCGCGTTCGTCCTTCTCAACACCATGGCGATTGAAGACGCGCACTTCGACAATTGTGCCCTGGACACCCGGCGGCACACGCAAGGACGTGTCGCGCACGTCCGAGGCCTTCTCGCCGAAGATGGCGCGAAGGAGTTTTTCTTCCGGCGTCATCGGACTTTCGCCCTTCGGCGTGATCTTGCCGACGAGAATATCGCCCGCCTGCACTTCCGCGCCGATATAAACGATACCCGCTTCGTCGAGGTTCTTCAGCGCTTCTTCCGAAACATTCGGAATGTCGCGCGTGATCTCCTCAGGCCCAAGCTTCGTGTCACGCGCCATCACTTCGAATTCATCAATGTGAATCGAGGTGAAGACATCGTCCTTGACGATACGCTCGTTCAGAAGGATCGAATCCTCGAAGTTGTAGCCGTTCCAGGGCATGAACGCGACGAGCACATTGCGGCCAAGTGCCAGATCGCCAAGATCAGTCGAAGGACCGTCGGCGATGATATCGCCCTTATGCACAAAATCGCCGACACGCACCAAAGGCTTCTGATTGATACATGTCGATTGGTTCGAGCGCTGGAACTTCATCAGCCGGTAGATATCGACACCGGGCTTGCCCGCATCGGTTTCTTCTGTCGCACGTACAACGATACGTGTCGCATCGACCTGATCGATGAAGCCGGTGCGCCGCGCGGCAATCGCAGCACCAGAATCCCGCGCCACAACCGATTCCATGCCAGTGCCGACAAGCGGTGCATCGGCTTTCACAAGCGGCACAGCCTGACGCTGCATGTTGGAGCCCATCAAGGCACGGTTCGCGTCATCATTCTCAAGGAACGGAATGAGCGCGGCCGCGACCGAGACAAGCTGTTTCGGCGACACGTCCATGAAGTCGACACGATCGCGCGGAACCATCATCACGTCGCCAGCATGGCGGCAGACAACGAGATCCTCGATTAACGCTTTGTTGTCATCGACCAGCAGATTTGCTTGTGCGACATAATATTTGCCTTCCTCCATCGCCGACAAATAGATGACCTCGTCGGTCAAATGCGCATCGCGGATACGCCGGTAAGGCGCTTCGATGAAGCCATATTTGTTGACGCGTGCGAAAGTCGCGAGCGAATTGATCAGGCCGATGTTCGGACCTTCCGGCGTTTCGATCGGGCAGATCCGGCCGTAATGCGTCGGATGCACGTCGCGCACCTCGAAGCCCGCACGTTCGCGCGTGAGACCCCCCGGACCTAGCGCCGAAAGGCGCCGCTTATGGGTGATTTCCGACAGCGGATTGGTCTGATCCATAAATTGCGACAGCTGCGACGAACCAAAAAATTCGCGCACCGCCGCCGCCGCCGGCTTCGCGTTGATCAGATCCTGCGGCATCACCGTGTCGATATCGACCGATGACATGCGCTCCTTGATCGCACGCTCCATACGCAACAGACCCAGGCGATATTGATTTTCCATCAACTCGCCGACCGACCGCACGCGGCGGTTGCCGAGATGGTCGATATCGTCAATTTCGCCGCGGCCATCGCGCAGATCGACAAGCGCGCGCACGACGGCGACAATGTCTTCTTTACGCAAAGTGCGCACAGTATCCGCCGCATCGAGATCCATGCGCATGTTCATCTTCACGCGCCCGACCGCCGAAAGGTCATAGCGCTCGGCGTCGAAGAACAAGGAATGGAACATGGCCTCAGCCGTGTCGAGCGTCGGCGGCTCGCCTGGACGCATGACCCGGTAGATGTCGAACAAAGCCTCTTCACGCGAGCCATTCTTATCAATGGCGAGCGTGTTGCGGATATAAGGACCGATATTGATATGGTCGATATCGAGGATCGGCAATTCATCGAAGCCGGCCTCGATCAAAGATACCAGCGATTTCGCCGTGATTTCATCGCCCGCCTCGGCAAAAATTTCGCCGGTCGACGGGTTGTAGAGATCCGCCGCGATATATTGGCCGTGAAGATCCTCGTTCAGGACCTTTAAGAATTTAAGGCCCTTTTCGACAAGCTGGCGGGCCGTGCGGACGGTCAATTTCTTGCCCGTTTCGAGCACGACCTCACCAGTCTCGGCATCGAGCAGATCAACGGTCGCCTTCATGCCCTTCATGCGCTCGGGATCGAAAGGAATACGCCAGCCGTCGCCGTCCTTCGTATAAATTACCGTCTTGTAGAAGGTTGAAAGGATCTCTTCGCTGTCCATGCCGAGGGCAAAGAGCAACGACGAAACCGGAATTTTGCGGCGCCGGTCGATGCGCGCATAAACGATGTCCTTGGCGTCGAATTCAATATCGAGCCATGACCCGCGATAGGGAATGATACGCGCGGCAAACAGCAGCTTGCCCGACGAATGGCTCTTGCCCTTGTCGTGATCGAAAAACACGCCCGGCGAGCGGTGCATCTGAGAAACGATGACGCGTTCAGTGCCATTGACGATAAAGGTGCCGTTCATCGTCATGAAGGGCATATCGCCCATATAGACATCCTGCTCCTTGATGTCCTTGACCGATCGCGCGGCCGTGTCAGGATCGACATCGAATACGATCAGGCGCAAAGTCACCTTGAGCGGCGCGGCAAAGGTCATCCCGCGCTGACGGCATTCATCGACGTCATATTTCGGCTGTTCGAATTCATATTTGACGAATTCAAGAAGCGCCGTATTGGAAAAATCATTGATCGGAAAAACCGATCTGAAAACCGACTGCAGTCCTTCATCCGGGCGGCCGCCTTGCGGCTCATCAACCAAGAGGAATTGATCGTAAGAAGCTTTTTGAACTTCGATCAAATTTGGCATTTCCGCGACTTCGCGGATATGCCCAAAGAACTTGCGGACACGCTTACGGCCAGTGAACGTCTGCGCAATATTTTGGGCCATGTCGCTCCTCGCAATCTCAAATCAAACCGCGGCACTCTGTGAGCGCCACCGCCATGCCCGGTGTTGGGCCGTGATAATGGGATTCATCATCCCCTCTCAAACCCCTCCCTCTTGGAAGAGGCCCGTTTTCAATCTGTTTCAGGTCATCGACACATGCTCATGCGAAACCCTTTGGTTTCGCCTGAAACCCCTCCCTGTAAAGACGCTTTTACGCAATCATTCAAACGCGGCCGGGAGAATGGAACTATCCTTCCCGAAAGGATCAACGGTCCCGGAGCTTTCTCCGGAACCGTTGCACAATTATTTGCCCCAACCGGGCGCTCCGCGATGAAGCAGGTCAGACCCGCTTCGCGCGACGGAGCGCCACTGGAGCAAGTCATGTAAATTACTTGAGCTCGACCTTGGCGCCCGCCTTTTCGAGAGCGGCCTTGATCTTTTCGGCCTCTTCCTTCGTGACACCTTCCTTGACAGGCTTAGGCGCACCTTCGACGAGATCCTTCGCTTCCTTCAGGCCAAGGCCCGTCACGCCGCGAACTTCTTTAATAACTTCGATCTTCTTGTCGCCGATCGCGGCAAGAACAACCGTGAATTCAGTCTGCTCTTCAACAGGAGCAGCCGCGCCGCCCGCGCCAGGCGCGGCTGCGACAGCAACCGCCGCCGCGGCCGAAACGCCCCATTTTTCTTCCAACAATTTCGCAAGCTCGGCGGCTTCGAGCACGGTGAGGCTCGAAAGGTCTTCGACGATCTTTTCAAGGTTAGCCATTTGAATGTCCTTCAATATTGGTCGTGTTGTCCGATTGAATTTTGATATGATCGCCGGTCAGGCCGCATCTTTGTCTTTGTCAGCATAGGCCATGAAGACGCGTGCCAGCTTGGCGGCCGGAGCCGTCGTGAGCTGAGCGATTTTCGTAGCCGGAGCCTGAATAAGACCAACGAGCTTTGCGCGCAGCTCGTCCAAAGACGGCAGAGTCGCCAGAGACTTGACGGCATTGACGTCAAGCGCAGTCTTGCCCATCGCGCCGCCAAGAATAACGAGCTTATCGTGGTCCTTAGCGAAAGCCACAGCAACCTTTGGCGCTGCGACCGGATCGTTGGAATAGGCGATCAAAGTTGGCCCTTTCATCAATCCCGCGATGGAGGAGGTATCAGTCCCCTCGATAGCGATCTTGACGAGACGGTTCTTGGCGACCTGGACCTTGGCACCCGCTGCGCCCATCTGCTTACGCAGATTTTGCATCTGAGCCACGGTCAGACCGGAGTAATGAGCCACGACGACAACCGACGTCTGTGTAAAGACATCGTTCAAAGCCGCGACAGATTTTTTCTTACCCTCTCTGTCCACAGTGCTTTCTCCTTCAACGGACCTTGATCCGCCGGTTACGCCCGCCACGTCGTCGAAACGCGGCGCTGTGCCTGCCCGCCGGAGCGACGCATCGCCCGGACAGAGGGATTCGACCAACACGAAGTTTGCGGGAAAACCCGCAATGAAATCCTGTTCTCTCACCCCGTCTATGCTGGCGACTTTCATCTCATCCGGGGGAACCGGATCGAGGCTCGGGTCATTAAGGTTTGGCAAAGTCTTTGAAGGACAATGCCTTTCCGCCGGCAGTCTCGGACAGGATAGGCTGGAAAGGACATATTTGCCCTTCAGCCAGTCCACCGCGATAAAAAGCGCCCTTTGAGAAGAGCGCTTTCGGATCGCGGAAGCTTTTTGGATACGGGGCCGCAAGTGCGATCGGCCCCGAACGCCCTATTTAGACCGAACCGGCCCTTATGCCAAGGGGGCAATCGGTGTTTTTCACTATTGTCAAGCGAGAAGTGGCCCGCCCCTTGGAGCGGGCAGCCAATCATACAACGACGGTTGCCGGATCCACCTTGACGCCCGGCCCCATCGTTGAAGAAAGTGCCACACGCTGGATGTAGGTGCCTTTTGCCCCTTGAGGCTTGGCCTTCGCCACAGCATCGACGAAAGCGACAATATTTTCAACGAGCTTTGTCTCGTCGAACGACGCCTTGCCAACGCTGCCTTGGATGATACCGGCCTTTTCGACGCGGAATTCCACAGCGCCGCCCTTGGAGGCTTTCACCGCCCCGGCCACATCCATAGTCACAGTGCCAACCTTCGGGTTGGGCATCAGTCCGCGCGGGCCGAGCACTTTGCCGAGGCGGCCGACCAGGGGCATCATGTCCGGGGTCGCGATACAGCGATCGAATTCGATCGTGCCGCCTTGAACAGTCGTCACCAACTCCTCGGCTCCAACAATGTCAGCGCCGGCTGCTTTGGCCTCATCGGCTTTCGCACCGCGTGCAAAAACCGCGACGCGCAAGGTGCGGCCGGTGCCATTGGGCAGATTGACGACGCCGCGCACCATTTGGTCCGCATGTTTGGGATCAACACCGAGATTCATAGCGATTTCGACGGTCTCATCGAATTTCGCCACGGCGCGTTCTTTGATGAGCTTGACCGCCTCTGAGACCGGATAAAGCTTGGTGCGTTCAATGCCCTCGCGGGTCTTGATGACGCGTTTTCCGATATGTGCCATGATTTACCCCACCACCTCGAGGCCCATCGAACGGGCGGAACCTTCAATCATGGTGGCCGCCGCTTCGATCGTGCCGCAATTGAGATCGGGCATTTTCTTTTCGGCGATTTCCTTGATTTGCGCGCGCGTGACCTTTCCAACAAAGCCGCGCCCGGTGGTCTTCGCACCGGATTGGACACCGGAGGCTTTCTTCAGGAAGTAGGAAACCGGCGGCTGCTTCATCTCGAAAGTGAAGGAACGGTCGGCAAAAGCCGTGATGACGACGGGGATCGGCATCCCCTTTTCCAATTGGGCCGTCTTGGCGTTAAACGCCTTGCAAAATTCCATGATGTTCAGGCCGCGCTGACCGAGCGCGGGACCGATCGGCGGCGACGGATTTGCCGAGCCGGCCGGCACCTGAAGCTTCACATAACCTGTGATCTTCTTTGCCATTTCTCACTCCAAACGTGCCAGCCCTTAAAAGCCGGCGGTTACGGGTTCGTGGTCCAACGAGGCTCCCCGGCTGGCTGACCGGACCTGTCTCCCACGTGTTTTGGTATTTGAACGCATAACTGATTTCGAGAAGTCTGCAACTTCCACGGTTATGCGATTTTCCACCAAATTCTTATTTCATTAGCATAAAGCTATGAAAAACGAAATCTTTTCAGTCTTAGACCTTCTCGACCTGGCCATATTCCAAATCGACCGGCGTTGCGCGCCCAAAGATCGAAACAGCCACTTTGACGCGCGAGCGGCCTTCATCGACTTCTTCGACGATCCCGTTGAACGAGGCAAAAGGCCCGTCGGCGACGCGTACAGTCTCGCCGATTTCAAACGAGATCGACGATTTCGGGCGCTCGACGCCATCGGCCACCTGCCCCTTGATGCGATCGGCTTCCGCATCGGAAATTGGCATCGGCTTATTGTCGGCGCCAAGAAAACCGGTGACCTTCGGTGTGTTCTTGATCAGATGATAGAGATCATCGGTCAGATCGCATTTGACCAGCACATAACCAGGGAAAAATTTGCGCTCCGAATTGATTTTGCGGCCGCGGCGCACCTCGACGACATGCTCTGTCGGAACGAGAATCTCTTCGAACTTATCGGCCAGATTCCGTTGCCCCGCCTGTTCGCGGATCGATTCGGCGACCTTTTTTTCGAAGTTCGAATAAGCGTGGACGATATACCAGCGCATGCTCATGGCAGACCCTGAAAAAATGTGTGCATCAATGTCCCAGACTTAGAATAAACCGAACCAGCAGCCGCAAAGTCTGATCGACGGCGACGAAGAAGAAACTCGCGAAAACAACCATAATGATCACGAGAACCGTCGTGATCATCGTCTCACGCCGAGACGGCCAAGTCACCTTGCCGGCTTCGGTCCGCACCTCCTGAAGGAAGGTAAAAGGATTGGTGGCCATCGACTCTCAAAGGTAGGACTGCCGCCTAGCGTGCTCTTCCGTACAAAACTAAAGGGAGACGCCAGAAAAAATCGGGGCGCGGGGCCAACCGGCCACGCGCCACATGACATTCATATAATCAAAGCACGAAAAAACACCAAGCACCAATTTTAGGGCAGCATATGGCGGGTTAGAAGGCAAAGCCGGGTATAGGTGCTTCAAACAGCTTCTTCCCGTGAAATCACTTGGTAAATCACGGCTTCTTCAGCTTCAATGTTACGGAATTGATGCGGAACGTCGGCTTCATAAAAAAACGCATCGCCATTTTCCAGCCAGTAATTCTGGTTGCGCAGCGTGATTTCGAGCCTGCCCCGTAAGACGACGAGGTTACCGGCCGTCCCGTGCGGGAATGGCCCGAATCGTTCCGTCGTGTCCGGACCTAAGCGCAACTCGTAAAACTCTGTGCGGCCGCGCGAAGTTGCGGGAAACAGCGCACGGGAGGAAAACCCACGGTCGCCAGACACAAGAACCTTCGCCTCAGCCTTAGGCAGAACAGCCGTCACAGGATTTGCCGGTCCAGACATCAAAGCCATGATCGGCAATTCGAGAGCTTGCGCTATTTTCCACAAAACCCCGACTGTCGGCGAACTCCGGCCAAGTTCGATCTGGCCGAGCATCGCGCGGCTGACGCCGCTCGCTTTTGACAGACGTTCAAGAGAGAGACCGCGCCGCGTCCGCCGGCGCCGGAGATTTTCACCCAAAACTCCAATGGGATCGAAGTCCGAAGCTGCCGTGCGGGGGGTCGTGTTGAGATCGTCCATTGCAGACGCAGTCCTTTACTGTAAAGGCGCTCATAGCGGCTCTACAGTAAATATCTATTAAAATTATAGAAAATGTCAATAATAACTTGGCAGCAGTGCGGTCAGGCCTGGTTTAAGCCCGTCTCACAGCGACATGCGTGTCGTGAAAGGCCGCCCCGCCGAAAGGCGCCACGGCATCGGCGCCCGTCAAAGTGTTGATGCCGTGTCCATCTTCGAAAAAGCGGTTCGGCATTAAGCCTTCCGATATCAGCACGCCGCGCCGCAAGCTCGCGTCAAAGGCGGCGAAAAGCCGGACCTCGCCGCGCTCATTCGCGAGGATCACCTTGCCGCCATCCTCGATCGCGAGATCCAGCGCATCGTCTGGATGAATGCGGACTTTCGGTGCCCCCTCCAAGTTCTGGCTTGTTGGCGTCTCATTGAAGCTCGAATTCAAAAAATGACGCGCCGGACTGGTCGCAAGCCGGAACGGGAAGGCTTCGCTCGCCGCTTCGAGAATATCCCAATGATCCGGCAGTGATGGCATCTCTTGCCAAGGCCCATAGAGGCCATGATTGGCGGCGAAAGGCACATGCGCCCAGTCGGGCTTGAAGCGAAATTTTTGATCGGGCCACGCAAAGCCATCGAGATAATGCGCGGCAGTGAATTCCGGCTGCGCATCGATCCAATGTTGCGCTTCGAGCTCGGCAACACCTGGCCAGCCCGATTCACTTAACGCCGCCTCCAGCAGATCCCGCGCGTTCATATCAAAGCCCTGATGCTGCGCATTAACGCGCTTTGCAATCTCACAGATCACATCGTGATTGCTGCGGCATTCGCCGGGCGGATCGATCAGCTTGGGGCCAAACTCAAGATATTGATGGCCGCCGCCGAGATAGAGATCGTCATGTTCAAGGAACATCGTCGCTGGCAGCACGATATCGGCCAGCGCCGCGGTCTCGGTCATGAATTGCTCATGCACGGCGACGAAAAGATCCTCGCGCATGAGCCCTGCCCGCACCTTTGTCTGATCCGGCGCGACAGCCATCGGATTGGTGCTTTGAATAAGCATGGCCTTCACCGGCCCGCCCCGCTTCAGAGCCTCTCGATCGCCAGTGAGGATCGGCCCGATCCGCGATTGATCGAGCGAGCGCACCGTCTTGTCGCAGACATCGAGCCCATCGATGAGCGTCTGCTTGAAATGAAAGATCGCTCCATTATTGTGAAAAGCCCCGCCGCCTTCATATTGCCAAGCGCCTGTAACGGCTGCGATCGAGGCGGCCGCGTGCATATTGATCGCGCCATTGCGCTGGCGTGAAAAGCCATAACCCAGCCGGAAGAATGTTCTCTTCGTTCTGCCAATCAAATGCGCGAAGGCCTCGATCTCCTCCACACTCAGACCGGTGATGGCAGCGGCCCATTCTGGCGTCCTCGCGGCAAGATGCGCTTCAAGCTCGCGCGGGCAATCCGTATAGCGGGTGAGATAGCCCCAATCGGCAAAGCCATCGCGAAACAGAACGTGCATGACAGCGCAGGCAAGCGCACCATCTGTGCCGGGCCGCAGACATAAAGCCATATCGGCCTGTTCCATCGTGGCATTGCGATAGATATCAATCACGACAATCTTCGCGCCACGCTCTTTGCGGGCGCGGATCGCATGCACCATCAGATTGACCTGCGTCGCTACCGCGTTGGTGCCCCAAATAACAACGCAATCGGCCTTAGCCATTTCGCGGGGATCGGGACCAGCCATCCGGCCCGTTCCTGCGAGAAACCCGGTCCAAGCCATGTTGATGCAGATCGTGGCATGAAAGCGCGAATATTTCTTCGCATGCGTCAGCCGGTTGATGCCCGTACGCATGACCCGGCCCATCGTCCCGCCATAATAATAAGGCCACACACTTTCGGCGCCGAATGCGCGCTCAGCTTCGAGAAATTTCTGCGCGATCGTATTGAGCGCTTCATCCCAGGAGATGCGCGCGAAAGCGCCGGAGCCTTTCTGTCCTGTGCGTTTCAGCGGATGAAGCAAGCGGTCTGGATGATGGATTCGTTCGGCATAGCGCGCGACCTTGGCGCAAACAACTCCAGCCGTATAGGTCTGGTCTTTTGCGCCATGAATACGCCCAATGCTACGGCCATCGATCACTTCGACCTCAAGCGCGCAGACCGAAGGGCAATCATGCGGACAGGTTGAAAAACGATGTTCGATTTTAGGCGAAGCGTTCATGCAGAAGATCATGACGCTGCTGCATCAATTCAGCAAATGAAATCGTGTTAAGCGTATTAAACCTTAAATGAAGTAAAGTCAGCGGACTGCTGCTCACCAGCTGCAATAAGAGAAGCGGCACGTCATACCCGCATAAAAACCTACGGCTTCTTATTCTCACATGATGGGGCAAGAGATGACGAGTCACGCAAGAAGTTTGATATAGCCTCTAAGGCAGAGACCGGGCAGAGGATACTTCGCCAAGGGCTAAGCGTCCGCGGGCAACGTTAATGACGAACCACCTCTCGACAAAAAACCAGCTGCAAATACCAGCACTCAGGGAGAAACATAGAGATAACGCCAAATAGCCTCCAAAACTCAATGTATGCCCCAGTGACGCATAGAGCATTTGTTGAATTGTAAAAGCATAGAGGTATGTGCCGTATGAAAAGTCACCAAATTTCACAACTTTATGCAATCTGATAGACTCGCTGAAAGCAACATAAAACACGCCATAGGCAAGCGCTGGCGGCAATAATAGATGTGTTACATGAGGACTAATCCAGGCTGCCGCTGTTGTCATCGCTGTGAGAACGACAAGCAGCGCCCTGCTTCGCGGAAGATAATTACGGTAACAGTAAGCCAGCATTCCTAGAAGGAAACAAGGCAAGATGATAAACCACATATAAGGCCAGCCGAAAACCAACCCTATAAATCCCCAGCCAGGTTTGCGGCCTAACAAATCGAGGACTACGCGGCCGATTAAAACCAAGACGGCAAAAACGAGAAGCGCGCGCTTTTTGCTAAGAAAGCCGGTCACACCGAGCGCGGCGACACCAATATAACACCAGAACTCAAACGGGATGCTCCAGAGCGATCCATTGATCGCATTAGCAGCAGGATTTGCAGTAAACGCATTGGACGGAGGAAAATAATTCCGGAGAAACAAGTTTAAGGTGAATGTCTTTATTATTTCGAGAAGAGATTTGTCTCTTATGCTCGAATACAGCGGAATGACGACAAACGCACAAAGCGAGGTTGCGACGAGATATCCTGGGTAAATGCGCCTAATCCGCTTGCTAATGAAGCTTTTGGTCGAACTGCTCGTAACAAAAGACCGCGTAATCAGAAAACCGCTGACAATAAAAAAGACTAATACTGCAATGTTACCGGCGTTATAGGTTCCATTCAGCGCAAGAGAAATCGGCTCGAAACTTTCCGTGCCATAATAAAGGGCAAAGGAATGCGACCAGACAACGAGGGTCGCCATTGCTAGACGAATAGCATCGAAATTGTTGCCGCTTCTGACCTGATCGCTAGCTGAAATCAATAGCTGTGAGCCATCCAAATTAATGTTATACCAAGACTCTCTGATCAAAACCCATAGGCCCATTCGCGCGTTCCGATGGACATGATGCGCCATGGCTGATCGACGAGCTTGTTCCATGCGTAGCAGCAGTGATCGAGGATATCGTCGTAGGATTTGAACACGCGGTTCGA
>Ga0116230_10005455_pt1 | contig 12479 bp, 11 predicted proteins | sample S1TSphfallax_3_FD_88678 | JGI IMG/M metagenome (GOLD analysis project Ga0116230, IMG submission 88678) | Host-associated microbial communities from peat moss isolated from Minnesota, USA - S1T2_Fd - Sphagnum fallax MG | ecosystem: Host-associated > Plants > Peat moss > Unclassified | place...
GCATATTTTCGGCATTGAGGGCCGGGTGGTCCGGATCGATCGCGATGGACCGCTGCTCAAGTCCATCACGTTCGATGTCCTCAAACCGCTGCCCACGGCCCTGGGCTGGCAGCCGTTGGAAAAATCAGGTGAGCAGATTGTCGTCCATTTCGATACCGAAACCGGTCCGGTGGAAGCGCTCGGACTTACGCCAGACACGGTGACCGACCTCTATTATGGCCAGCTGGACGGTCCGGGCCAAGAGTGGGCGAGCAACCTGGCGTGGCTCTGCTTCTGGAAAGACGGGCAGTGTTACCGAATCGACTCGGTCAAAACTTCCCGGGCCGATTCACCACCAAACGGATCATGAGCAGCTCGTGCGCAGCACAACGACGCTTGACGACGCTTGACGACGCTTGACGACACCCAACGACATTTCTGGCAAGATCAAACAGTGACCGCAGCTTCCGCCGTTGTAGCATCCAGGCCTTTGCATCCGAGATGGGTCGCGGCATTGCCGGCGCTGCTGTCGGCAGGTTTTGCCATTGCCCTGTACGCTGTCACGCTCGGCGGGGGTTACATCTACGACGATCGCTTTGTCGTCCGCGACGACCCGCGCGTTCACGATCCCCGGCAATGGGGCCGGCTCTGGACCACCGATTATTTTGACGGCGGGATCGACAACCTTTACCGCCCCCTGGTTTCCACCAGCTATGCCATCCAATGGTGGCTGCATGGCGACCGTCCGTGGATTTTTCACCTGGTCAATATTCTTCTGCACGCCACCGCTTGCGCCGCGATAGCGGAATTCACGCGGCGGACGCTCTCTCCCGCTCCCGGGGGCGAGGGTGATTTCGCGAGGGGGGAATCTCTCGACATTGCAAACGACTCTCCCCCACACCGAAAATCGAAAATCCTCCTGGAGTGCCCGGAGACCAAATCAGCGGTGAATCTCGCCGCCCTCACCGCCGGGCTTCTCTTCGCCGCTCATCCGATTCATGTCGAAGCGGTCGCGAACATCGTCGGCCGGGCCGAGCTGGCCTGCACGACGTGCATCTTCACCGGGCTGGTGGTTCTCGCCCGATCCCCTCTGACGATTCGCCGAGTTTGCTGCGTCGTCGCGATCGGCGTGATCGGCCTGCTCTGCAAAGAACAGGGAATCCTGCAGCCGCTGCTGTGGTTCCTTCTGGGCGTGCTCGTCCTGCGATGGCCTTGGCGGCGGAGTGAATCGAATCCGGTGAACCGCCCGCTTCAGACTTTTCTCCTGACCACCTGCTGGATCTGGGCCGGCTATCTGATCCTGCGGGAGCGTTTCCTGAAATTTGAATGGGAGCGATCAGGCCTGGACCCGACGATCCAGCCGCTGGTTCGCAGCGTCGGCTTCGATCGCATTCTAATGCCGGTCGTGCTGTTCGGACGATACATCGCCCTGCTGTTCTGGCCCGCGCATCTGTCGATGGATTACGGCGCTGGAGTAATCGGATCTTCAACCCATCCGGGCGATCCCTATCTCTGGACGGGAGTCATCGCCCTCGGAATATGGATTGCAGCGATGGCTGCGAGCGCCAGGTCGATCATTCGCCAGCAAACCGACAAGCCATATTGCACCGATCGCCTGATCCTGTTTTGCCTGCTCGGATTCGCCGTCACCTACGGCGTGGTCGGGAATATCCTCACACTGATCGGCACCATTTTCGCAGAGCGATTGATGTACCTGCCGTCGGCATTCCTGCTCATCATCCTCGCGGCACTTTCGATCAAGCTCCCGCGGTCGCTTCGCGTCGGGTTGACCCTCGCGATCGTGATGCTTGCATCCATCCGCACCCTGACGGCTGCACAACAATGGAATCATCCCCTCGAACTTTACAAAGCATCCCTGGCAGCCCAACCGGCGTCGATCCAGGCGCATCTGCTGCTCGCCGATGAATATCATTTGCGGAACGACCATGGCAAAGCGGATGAAGTTTATGACCAGCTTTGCAGGCAATACCCGAAGTATTGGCGGGTCTGGCAGTACCGATGCGAAGAAGCATTGCGGGCCGGCGATTTCCCCGCCGCCGACCGATACTACGCGCGGGCGATCCAGCTGGACCACAACCCGGTCCTTGCCGACCTGGGATCCCGCCTGACCGAAGCCAAAGCCAGGGCTGGCAAGCGTTCAGATTGATCGTCATGGTATAGCCATGCTGATTGATCCAAGCCGAACACCCGCTATTATCCAACGGGATGCCTCCAATGAATGCGATCGAGTTCACAACCGAATTGAGCCGGGCATCGGCCCTGAACATTCCTTCAGACGTGGCAGCTGAGTTGCCAAAGTCGGAACTTGCTCGCGTATTCGTCCTGAGCGACCAAGATCCTGAAGAATCCCAATGGCGGCGGGCCGCCTATGAACAGTTCCTCCGCGATGATTCAGAGGAGGATGCCTTTTACGATTCTCAGGCATAAGCATGTTCGTAGAAGTATATCACACAGGTCAGCTTGAACTGAGATTGAATGACTGGCAATCGGCTGGGTTGCTGAAACCATCCGTCGCGCGCTTGGATCGGCTTGTCACCGCCGAGCGGACAGTTTTAATCCGACGATTGGGAATGCTCAGTCCCACTAATCTGGCTTCCGTGCAACTGGGATGGAAAACTCACATGAAGCTTTGATCGCTCCGTTTCCGCCCGTGCCCACCCAACGCTACAAACTCACCATCGCCTACCGCGGCACGCATTACCACGGCTGGCAGACGCAGGCGATGAATCCCACCTGGACGGGTCCGGTTCCGCCAGAGGGCGAGGGAATCCCGACCATTCAGGAAAAGCTGACGCGGGCGATCAAGGCCGTGGTGCTGCATCCGCTGATTATCTCGGGCTCATCACGCACTGATACCGGTGTCCATGCCAAGGGGCAGGTGGCTCACTTTGACACCGACAAGACGCAGATTCCGATCGAAGCGCTTCGGCAATCGATCAACGCGAAATTGCCGGGCGATATTCTGGTTCGCAAGGTTGAAGCGGTGAGTGATGAATTCGAGGCCGTCTCCTGGACCCGGCGGAAGCGGTATCAATATGTGATCTGGAACCGGCCGGATCGTCCACCGTTCTTTCACGACATGGTCTGGCATCGCTGGCACACTCTGAACTTCGGTGCGATGCGGGAGGCTGCCAAACTATTCGAAGGCGAGCACGATTTCACCAGCTTCGCCCGGCCGGGGCATGGGCGGGTGAATACCGTGCGGACCATCTATTCCTGCACGGTGAGCCAGCGCGGGCCGCGAGTGGTCATCGGCGTGGAGGGGAGCGGGTTCCTGTGGAACATGGTGCGCATCATGGTCGGAACGATGGTGGAAGTCGGGATCGGTCGCACCGCGCCGGGCGAAATCGGTGACATGATCGCGTCACGGGATCGCACGGCTGCGGGGTCCACCGCGCCGGCGCATGGGTTGTATCTGCAGTGGATTCAATACGCGGACCAACCCCCCGCCGCTACCGCTGGCGATGACGGGATCGAAGCTGAGTGAGAGCCAAAGCGGATCCAAAGGCGACCACCGCCGATGATGCGGGTTCAGGAACCAGCGAGACACGGAAGCCGGTGTTGCCGGAAAAACCCCCAGTGTAGGAATCCGTGAAGACACCGGAGTTCATATTCAGCATCGCAAAGTCATACGCTCCGCCGCGTTCGATTCGGTAGGTGGTTGGGCTGGGATCGATCGATTCGGTCCACTGCTGCACGTCACCCGCCTGGTCGTAGGTTCCGTAATGACTTGGGAAGGCATATGAGCCAACGGCAGTGGTGTCATTGATTCCGCTGGAGCTGTAGTTGGCCTGAGCGGGGGTGATGGTGTTGCTCTGGACGGCATAGGCGAAGTATCCGCCGTTGCCGTTATTGAGCGTGGGGCTGTAATACGCAGCCTTGTACCATTCGTTTTGGCTGGTGACCGCCCAGGTACTGCCGGCATTTCGGGTGACCGTATTGGCGGCAATCCCCGCGGGCGTCAGTGTGTAGGTTCCGGTCTCGGTGCTGCCGGGACCTTCCGGGGCGTTCGGCTGGCCATTGGCGAGCCAGTTGGCAAAGCGCGTGGCATCCCAGAATGACACATCGGTCACCGGAAAGTTACCCCGCCCTGCCGCCACGGTGTAGGTGTAAGTGCCGGATGAACCGCTCTGAACGATGCCGGGGTTACCGGAGGCTGTCCCCGCCATGAACGAATTGTAAAGCCCGTCGGGATCAGCCTGGGCCACGGCGTTCAAAAAAGCGGTGTACTGGCTGGACGTCACATCATACGTCCCAATGCTGTAGGAATAATTCACGGCTCCGAAGCCCGTGCTATCCGGAGAATTCCCCGCATTGCCCACCGGCACCGTTGGGATGATGACGGTTGCCAATGCATATGAACCGCTGGTGAAAACGATCAGCGCCGTTGCGACCATCGACAAGGCCGCTCGGACCGATACAAACCCGATTCGCTTGGACAACATCTTCTCCTCTTCCTGATGCGGTGGGCAGGTTAAGGAAAAGTAGGCCCCCAATCAAGCAAAATCGGCTAAATCCGTTTGTTTTGACTACCCGACCGTTTGGATGGCCGCCGAGCGAGGGCACCCGCCGCTGCCAACACAACTGCTCCGCCCGACAGCGGTTCGGGAACCTCGGTCACGCGGAAGCCTACCGAACTGTACGGCACCCATGGCTGGACATACGTGAAGTCTACCGATGTGAGCGTGTTAAAGTCGCCGCCGGAGTCAAACGCCCCGCCGCGAACGTCTCTGACGTTGTAGCCGTAATCGATGTTCTCATTCCACTGGTAGACATCCCCGCCCTGATCGTAGGTGCCGTAGTAACTCGGGTCGGCGTACGAACCCACCGGGCTGGTATCCAGGCCGTAATAATTAGCCTTGGTCAAGTCCGCGACGTTGCTCTGGTAGGGATAGGTGTAATAACCGCCAGCACCATTATTCAGAGCAGGGTCGTAATACGCGGCCTTGTACCATTCATTTTCGCTGGCGACCGCCCAGGTGGCGGTTGCGCTCCGCACAACGGAGTTATTGTCAGCCGGGCTGGACGTGATTTGATTTTTATTCGTCGGAGTAACCGCCAGCGTCGCGTCCATTGAAGTAGCGAGCAGATCATAGGTTCCGGTTTCGGTAGTGCCCGCCCCCTCGGCCCCGACTGGCTGGCCGTTGTTCAACCAGTTGGCAAATCGCGTCGCGTTCCAGAACGACACATCCGTCACCGGATAATTCCCGCGGTTGGCGGCAATGCTGTAAGTGTAGTCACCCGCCGACCCGCTCTGAATGATTCCCGGGTTCCCCTGAGTGGTGCCGGCCATTGACGGATCGTAAAGGCCATAGGTGTCGGTAGTGGCGACCGCGTTGAGAAAAGCCGTGTACTGACTCACGGTGACGTCGTACTCCCCAATGTTGTAATTGTAGTTCACCGCACCAAAACCCGTCACATCAGCAGCATTTCCCGCATTCCCAACCGGCACGGTGGCGATGGTAATCGGACTCGGATTCACAGCAGCATCCGCGGTCGAAACGGCAGCAAAGTGAACGCACGACACTGCCATGGACAAGCTCATTTTGCACACCTTTGGACTCATTTTCATAGTAGTGCTCCCGCTCTCGACTCTATCACCGACTCGCGGAAAATTAGGACGGAAGCGGCGCGACCGCCTCAAATCAGCAATGCGATGGGTTTATCTAAAGGGGCTGGGAGGATTCTGCGAGCGAGCAGTTTGGTCGGTGATTCTGCAACGTCCGATAGCTCGATCAATCAGGAAGCCTGACTAAGATCCATTCATGACCACCCGCACCGAACGCGATTCCATGGGCGAGATGCAAGTGCCAGCCGACGCCTACTACGGCGCATCCACCGCACGGGCGGTTGAGAATTTTCCGATTTCGGATTTGAGGTTTTCCCGCCAGTTCATCGCGGCACTGGGATTGATCAAATCTGCCTGTGCGCAGGTCAATCATCATCTGAATGTGCTGAATTCGTCGCAAATGGAGTTAATTCAGAAGGCGAGCAATGAAGTGACTGCCGGGAAGCTGGACGAGCAGTTCGTGGTTGATATTTTCCAGACCGGGAGCGGGACCAGCACCAACATGAACGCCAACGAGGTGATCGCCAGCCGGGCGAATGAGATCGCCACCGGCAAGCGCGGCGGGAAGTCGCCGGTGCATCCAAATGACCATGTCAACATGCAGCAGAGTTCCAACGATGTGATCCCCACGGCCATGCACATCAGCGCGGGGTGTGAGATTCAAAGATCGCTGGTGCCGGCGCTGGAGAAGTTGCATCGCGTGCTTGCGGCCAAGGCGGCCGAATTCGACGGGATCGTGAAAGTCGGCCGGACGCATTTGCAGGATGCGACGCCGATCCGGGTCGGGCAGGAGTTGGGTGGATATGCCGCTCAGGCGAAACTTGCAGTGGATCGGGCGAAACGCGCGATCCATTCGCTGCGCGAGCTGCCGCTCGGCGGGACAGCGGTCGGCACCGGGATCAATTCGCATCCGGAATTCGCCCGGCGAGTGATCGCGATTCTCGCCGCTTCCACCAGGATTGATTTTGTCGAAGCGGAAAATCACTTCGAAGCCCAGTCCGCCAAGGATGGCATTGTCGAAGCGAGCGGACAGCTGAAAACCATCGCGATCAGCCTGGCAAAAATCGTGAATGACATTCGCTGGCTCGCCAGCGGGCCGCGGTGCGGGCTGGGCGAGCTGATTGTTCCCGCGACTCAACCCGGGAGCAGCATCATGCCGGGCAAGGTGAATCCGGTCATGAGCGAAATGGTGCTTCAGGTCAGCGCGCAGGTGGTGGGCAACGATGCGACCATCGCGTGGTCGGCAGCGATGGGCGGCAGCTTCGAGCTCAACGTGATGATGCCGGTGATGGCTTACAACCTGCTGCAGTCAATCGCGCTCCTGTCCTCGGCGGCGCGCGTCTTTACCGACCGGTGTGTGACCGGCCTGTCGGTCAACCGCGAGCGATGCGAAAGCCTGGTCGAGCAGAGCCTGGCGATATGTACCAGCCTCGCGCCGCTCATCGGTTACGACGCGGCCGCGGACATTGCCAAGAAAAGCCTGGCCACCGGGAAAACCGTCCGGCAGATTGCAAAGCAGCTGAAGGTCTTGAGCGAAGACGATTTGAAGAACGCGTTGGACCCCGCGCGGATGACAATGCCGCAGGCGGACATTATCGGCGGAACCGGCGGGTGAACACAGTTAACAGGGGCGCTCACCCGACCGATGATCCCATGAATGAGCTTTCTCGATTCGATTCAGGGTCTTGCCGACATGCCGCCAAGGCAGCGTTATCGGCTGCTGGGGTGGTGCTATCTCCGTTCGTTTCTGGATTGGCGCACCTGGGCGAGCATTTTCCTGACGGTGGCATTTGCGATCGGCGGGCAGATCGCGGTGCGATATGCGCTGCCGGAGTTGACCACTCGCCACGCGCCGCTGTTTGGTTTCTCCGGAGCCTTCGTCGCATGGCTCGTTGGCAGCTATGTCTCGTCAAAAATTCGGAGCGGAGTGGTGCGGAAGCTGGTGCGAAGCCATTTCCCGAATCTTTGCAAGGACTGCGGCTATGACCTGCGCGGCTGCGCGGGCCGGTGCCCTGAATGCGGAAGTGAACCGCATTAGGATGTGCTGCTCTTCACGGCAAATCGCACAGTATTAAACTCTTGCTCTGTAGATTCCGATGATTCCCGCAGGCTGTTCTGTCTGATGTGGAGAGCGAATGAAAATAGACCCCGAGAATATGCTCACGCAGGCTATAGAGCGTAACTCTGCGGCGGTGCTGGCACTGCCGTCGGCGGGAATGTTCCGATATCACAAGACGCGGTTTCTGCGCGGGGTCGGGGAGCGGGTCTGGCTCGAAAGTGTTGCTGACGACCAGCCGCTGCTTCAGAGTCTGATTGGCAGCGGCGAGCCGGTCACCGTCACATTCAAGGCAGGTCCGCGCACTGCCGTCTTTTCCTCACCGATTCTCGAATTGGACGGCGCGTATCGCTTTTTCGATTCGCGGCAACCGATCCAGGCGGTGCTGATGAATCGACCGGCGTCGGTCAAACCGCTGCAGCGCCGGACCAACTTCCGTGTCATGCTTCGTCCCGAGGACGGCTTTCGCGTCCGGCTCTGGCGGATCAATGAGAAGGCGGACGTGCGCGACCAGCCCAACGATCTGTGCGAAGTGCCGACGGTCGCGGCGGACCTGAGCACCGGGGGGATCGGAGTGGTCTTTGCGGAAAAACCGCTGCTGGTCAGCGGGCAGCGCCTCCGCGTGCTGCTCAGCTGGGGCAGCCGCCGACCGATGATCATTGAAGGGCGAGCCGGCCAGGTCCGGCACGACAAACCATCCAACACCTACACCACGGGAATTCAATTCCAGCTTTTGCAGGCATCGCTGGAGGGCCGGCAGTTTTTGACGGAACTGACCCGGACGGTTTTATCGCTGCAGTTGGAAGACGCAAGACGAAATCGGGCCAGGGCGGCATGAACGGCTCACGGCTTATTGGACGCGCGATTAGAGAGCGGCTTCCTGGGCAACGATGGCGTTGTACATTTCTTCCGAAGTCTTGGCCGCTCGCAGGGCTTGCTGAAATTTATCGATTGTCATCAGCCGGCTGATGCGCGCCAGCGCGTGAATGTGCGGACCGGTTTTGTCCGGCGGGCTGGTGAGCATCCAGATGACACTGACGGGCCTGCCGTCGATGGACTGAAAATCGATGGGCTGGGCGGGCTTGCCGATCGCCATGACCAGGTCCGCGGTGCCGGCGCATTTGCCGTGGGGGATTGCGAGACCGTTTCCGATGCCGGTGGTGCGGGTGGACTCACGCTCGAGCACGGAGTCCAGCACTTTTTTCTCGTCGGTCACCTGGCCATTGACGGCCAGAAGATGCACCAGCTCCGCGATCGCAGCATTCTTGGTGGTGGCCTCTAAAGGCACCTTGATGTTTTCCGGCTTCAGTATGTCAGTCAACCGCATAAGGGAGTTACTCCAGCCCGCCTCGATTCAACGCAGGCATTTTCTTCGGGCAGGACGAATCCTAGCGAGCCGGGGAGAGAGAGGCAATCGATGTTCCATTCAGAAGTTGGACTGACCCTGCCGGAAAAAAATGCGAACGTCGAACATTGAACGTCCAACTCCGAAAGTTGGTGAAAATTCTTCACTTCGACGTTTGACGTTCAGTGTTCAACGTTTAGATTCTTTGCCTTTAGCGCGTTATTTTTCCCGCCCGACGTAAAATGCGAACAGCGTTTCCACCACCATCAGTGCCAGCAGCGTGCCGGCGAGCGTGCGCCAGATTTCGTGACCGGGACCGGCGGTCGCCAGATCACCGGGATGATAGGCCACGACCTCAGCCTTCAAGTTGCCCAGCAGGTTGGCGAGCTGATCCTCGCTCAGTGGTTCAAGTTCGCTGCCGATGCGGTCGCAGCTGACGGTAAGCTGATGGTGCTGCTCTTTGCCGGCCGGATCGTTCCAGGTCAGCGTGTACATCCCGGCATGCTCGGTGTGCGGATAGCGAAGGGTGGGAATTGGGATCGGCGACGGGTCATTCGGAATCGTGAGCCGCGGATTGAGCTTCGGCTCTTCACCGGGTGGGATGATCATCTCGTGACCGGCAATCAGATTGTCATCGGCGGTATCCGGCCTGGCCAGCGCACGGGACGTGGAGTCCATCGCCAGCACATACGTTGCGTCTTTCGGCCACTCCTCAGCCCATTCCTTGTCGGCGCTGGTGGTCCACAGCATGACGCGGCCGCGGCCGAATTGCTTCTGGATCACCGCCGGATGGCTTTCCAAATCGTTCCACCGGGCCAGCACTTGGACGTCATTGCCCAATTTTCCGCTGGTGTCGAGTTCCAGAAATCGTCTTGCGGTGATTCGCGACAGAGCGGCGGGCGCAAGTTTGCCGACCAGATCGAGCGGGGAATCGTTTAATTTCTCGACGTTCAAGCCCTTCACCGGTCCGTCAACGATGCGGCTGATGCGCGCGGGCAGCAGGCCCTTGCCGTTTTTGTACAGCCGGTCGTTGTAGAACGTAGGGTCGGTTTCCTCGCCGGCGAAGATCACCAGGCCCATCCCTTCGCTGACCAGCCGTTCATACTGTGCAACCGCAGAGGGTGTGAGATTGGAAACGTCGACCAGACAGGTCAGATCGGCCGGCGCGGGATGATTCGCCTGCGGATCGGTGTCGCCGATGACACGGACATTCCACGGCGGAGAGACGCTGATCAGCGCGTTGTGAAGGTAATCGCTGGCCGACTCATATGCGCCCGCGCCCCGGCGGCCATCGACCAGAATCGCATCGAGTTTCTCGCGAACGTTCACCGTGAGATACCGGACATTGTCGGCAGTGAGCGGGTCGTTGGGCAGCGACAGGCGGAGCACGAGCACATGCTGCCCCGCAGCGGCAAACGAAACGGTGGGTTTTATCTGAGCCGTTGCTCCCGGGGCGATTTCGGGCAATGTCAACGTGCGGGTCTGGCCGTCGACCATGAGCGTCGCCTGCGAGCCGCTGATCGGGCTGCTGGTGTCATTCCGGATCGACGCGGTGAGATTCAACGGCTTGCCTGGCAGCGCAACCCGGTCTTCCTGCGAAAAATTTAGCAAAGCGACATTTTCCGTCCCATGCGAGCCGATGTCGACCACCCGCGCTTCCACCCCTTTGGCGGCCCAGCGGTTGGTGATCTCCGTGACATCCTTGCTCCAACCGCTACGACGAAGGTCGGTAATGATCACCACCTGCTTCTGCGGAAACGTGGCCGAGTTCAGGCAATCGTCAATTGTCTTGAATGTCCCCGTCCAGTTGGCGGCGGCATCGGTGGTCTGCAGCAGTTCCACCTGCGACACCAGCTTCGTGGGGTCATCCAGGCTGGCCTCTTTCACCAGCGGAACCGAGGCGGGCGTCGTGGTCAGAAAGGTGATCGCATCCTTGCCGCCGCTCCCGCGGAGCATTTCAGTGGCCGCCTGCTTCGCGCGGTCGAAAGCCGTCTTGCCGTCCGTTTTGTATCCCATCGACAGCGAGTCATCGAGCACAATCACCCGGCTCACGCGGGCGCGCCTGGACAGCCAGCCGCCAAGGCTGGACTTGCTCAGCGCGATGCGGGCGACGGTCAGCACCAGCAGAATCATCAGCAACGTGCGGAGGATGAGCAGGATCAATTGCTCGAGCTGCATTCGCCGGCGGTTGGTGCGGATGGTGAGCTTGAGATATTTCATCGGTGCCCAGTCGACGACGATGAACCGCCGGCGGTTGAGCAGATGAATCAGCACGGGAATGCATGAAACCAGAATCCCGCCGGTGATCAGACCGGCGAGGGGGATGGGGGTCAGAAGCTGCATCCGACCTCCGGTCGAAAATTCGAATGGCGAAATTCGAATGACGAATCAATGACGAATGACGAAGATCGAATGACCAAACGAAGAAGGGTTTCGTGCATCAGGAGCCCCGGATGTACATCCGGGGCTTCTGCAAATTTGTTTCGGTCATTGGTCATTGGAACATTCGTCATTGATTCGTCATTCGAGTTTCGTCATTCGAGTTTCCGTACTCGGCTTATCCTTCTCCAGCCATATGGTCCGGCAGTGACTCGGTCATCTTGCTGTGATGCCCGATGGCTCCCGCCTCGCGCCCATGAAGGTAATGGCTCAATGCCATCCCAAGATCATCGCTGGTCCGCAGCATCAGGTGGTTGATCCCCGCGTACTGACAGCGGCCGCGGACTTCGCCGATGAATTTCTCCATCGCTTCCCGGTACGCCTTGCGAAACGCCCAGGGCTCGGCGAACAGTTCCTCGGCTGCCTTGCCGCCTTCGATGTCGCGGAAGAGCACCGAATTCTTGAATGGCATGTCGATCTCGTCGGGGTCGAGAATTTGAAAGATGAGAATCTCATTCCCCTGATGCTGCAATCGGCCCAGCCCGTCATAAAAAGTGTCCAGATCCGTGAGCAAATCCGAGAGGATCATGATCAACCCGCGCGATTTGATCTGGCCGGCAACCTTTTTCATCACCGCTGACAATTCGGTCTTGCGATCCGGCTGGGTTTTTTCGAGCGTCTCGCAGATCTTCATCAGTTGAGCCGTGGTGGCCGCGGGCCGAAGCCAGCTGCGTTCCTGCTCATCAAACACCGCCAGTCCCACCGCATCGCGCTGCTTGATGAGCAGGTTCGCCATCGAAGCGGCGAGCGTGGCGGCGTAATTGAACTTGGTGAACGGTCCGTTGCCGTAGCGCATGCTCGCGCTGGCATCCAGAACAATGGTCGCCCGCAGGTTGGACTCTTCCTCGTAGCGTTTGATCTGGAACTTGTTGCTGCGGGCGTAAGCCCGCCAGTCGATCCGCTTGAGATCATCACCCGGCGTGTACTCGCGATAGTCGGCAAACTCCACGCTGAGGCCGTGGAGCGGGCTGCGATGCAGGCCGGAGATGCTGCCCTCGACGACTTTTTGAGCGCGGAGGCCAAGCGGAGTGATGCGGGCGAGGATTTTGGGGTCGAGAAAATTCATTTAA
>Ga0116230_10005456_pt1 | contig 12479 bp, 11 predicted proteins | sample S1TSphfallax_3_FD_88678 | JGI IMG/M metagenome (GOLD analysis project Ga0116230, IMG submission 88678) | Host-associated microbial communities from peat moss isolated from Minnesota, USA - S1T2_Fd - Sphagnum fallax MG | ecosystem: Host-associated > Plants > Peat moss > Unclassified | place...
ATTAAAATCTGGTTATCAACAAAACTATAAATAAAAAAGATTTGAATTTCCAATTATCTTTTTAAAAGATTCAGTTTTAAATTTAACATATACTTTGAAAAAAGAAGCCAGTAATTTTTTTTAAATCTAAATATTCCAAAATTCATATTTCAAACCGAATTCACGAAAACTCATAAAAAGTATAATGTCATGCCAATATGAACAATGACTTCAAAAAAGCATTAAAGTGCATCAAGAAAATTCTAAACAAACAATAAATCATTGAATGTATCATGGATTAAAATGAACTCTAAAATCCCATATCTCAAAATGAATCAAACTACGAATACATCTTCTAAATTAAGTATCATGATCTCTAAATAGATCAAATCTGTGAAGAAAATTGAACTATGAAAATATCTGGTGTAACAAATTGTCAATAATTAAAAAATGAAATAACATCCCAAGCAAATCACAATGACTACTCTATTGCATCTACCAACATAACAAGAATCGATTTCAAATCAATCTTTGAATCAATCACATGTAGATTCATGGTAATCAAGCAATTCTACAAATGGATGAACACATGTCCAAACATGTTGACATTGAGGACCTTAAGCAATTGTCAAGGAAGAGTTGTGGACCATAAATGACCTCTATGTGATGCTTGTGTTTAGCAATTCAAAGTTTTCAAACATTTGATTATAAAAGTTATCAACATTGAGTTCAACTTTCGAGCTTACGCCACACTCTTACCTTTAATAACATCATCAACAATAGAAAAATTAGAACTCAAGGTAGGAATAGCAGTAGTAAAAGTTATCAACCCTAAAGTTGAATTAGCACTAAGGTGGGAACAATAACAAAAGAAACTCATGATCACAAAATAAAAACAAAAATAATAAATTTGATTGACATTGAAGCAAAATTTAAAATGGTAGTGGACCTTGAGACAAAAACAACAATGTATCAATTTTTGGATTCTTTTCGACACTAACCAATGAATTAAAAGGCGCCAAACCAATATAATCTTCAAAAGGAACCTCTTACACAAATAAGACATGAAGAAAAAATGAATTAGAAAATAATAAAATTTTTGAAAAAACTAAAGAAAGAACTTGGTAATTTTCACATGAATAGAAAGCAAATCAATAGCAACAAAAATTAATTTTTATCAAAAAATCATATCAACAAAAGCCAAATCACATCATTATCTTCAACATGTAAATCTTGCACAACAAAAAATAAGATTTTTAAATGTAAAAAAACAAGTAAATCAAGACAAAATTCAAGAAACATAAAATCATTTACCTTTGTCTTTTAAAATGCCTTTTATTCTTCATTGAAAGTTTTCTTGTAATGAAGGAAACAAGTGCCTTTCAATTCATTATTGATAATTTACGTAATTTTGTTTTGCAAAAAACATCAATATGGTTGTACCTTTAAAAACTACAAAAAAAAGTGCAAACCACAAATGAAAAAACTTAGAAAACCACATTAACAACATAAATTAAACTCAAAGATATAATGCAATGAATAAAAATTAGAAAGTAGAAGAATTCATTTCTCATATGAAATGAGGTTTCGATGATTTGTAATTTCCATGCCATACTACCTTGGAACAAGAACTTCTTTCATCTAAATAATTCCAACTCCTTTTCTAAATTTGTTGGACATAACTTTCTCTTTCAAGAAAGGGAAACTGGAAGTCAAACCATCAACAATATGTCATAGTTGGTTACAACCAATAGGAGTTGTTATAAGCCAAACATCATTATTTTTTCCATTTGGTCTAGGGCATTAAAATAAGGTGAGGACTGAACTACTTATCATTGGGCCATTTAGTCGAACGAAAATAAGGTGGTGTTTTAAAAGTAAAAATGACATCATCAACTAGGCAATCCACAAAAAGTCTATGTTAATCAACAAACCATTCCATAATGTCATATGCTAATTCTTAGAAACCCCTTGGCAAAACCTCAAAATAACCCCAATAGGAAAAGAACCAAAAGAAAACTTTTCAAAATCAACCTTTCACAATTCAAAACAACCTCTCACAAAAATAATGATATAAAAATAGCCAAACCGAATATTAAGTCCAAACGGAAACATGGGTTAACACATTGGTTGAACCAACATCTATCATTCCTCTTGAATAGAAAGCACATTGAATTTCCCAATGAACTATCCAAGACCAACATTAGATGCCTACAATGTTGCCTCATCACTAGCAATCTTGACTCAACGGTACATGGTGTTAATAAAAATATTGAATGGGACAACAAAAGCTACACTTGATTCAATATGTTAGTTTTGCCCTTGTTTGATCAAGTGGCCAATACTTCGAATCAAAGACTTATTATTGTATTCCAAAATCACACAATTCAAATTTAACATAATGAAACCCTAATCTGAAAACTTGAAGATCAATTTTTTTTAATATAAAACAAATTAAATTAGAGTAAAAGAAATGAACAAAAAAGGAGGGAAAGAAACAAGGAGGAAAAAGTGAGGAAAAAACCACATTATTATTGTCTTCATGCCTCAAGCATTGTTGCTTGTGTTTAAGGTAAAAACATGAAGTGGAAAAAAGACAAAAAGATAGTGAACAAGTGAAAAAAGACAAAAAAAAAATATCACATGAACTTTACATAGATGAAGGTTTTGTAAATGGATTCTTCTAGATTTTTAGACCTTTTTAAACCCTAATGCAGAAACTTGAACATAAAATTAAATTCTTAAAAAATATTAGATTAGGGTAAGGTAGTGGGAAGGTATAGATTCCCATTCTTTTTGCAATGTGAAGAACAAACAATGACATAATACCAATGAGCTCCATGGGAAGGACCTCAAAATCATCAAAATTTAAACAAATTTCAAAGTAGTGACAATTTGCAAATAATGGAACATCATCATCTATTTTAGGAAGATGGGAAGAAACAACAAGTTATTGTAGTTATAGGTACACATTAGATCGATCATCAAACCATAAAATACCCACATTTATAAAATTAAAAACAAAATGCAAAAAAATAGAAAAGGCTTAGGTATTAAATTAAAAGGAAATACAAAATTAGTAGGAGGAAATACAAGTGATATAAACATTAATCCAAAAGCTTTTGAAGTTGTGGATGTTGTAAACCATGATCCAAAAGGTTCTAAGGTTATAGATTGAGGAAACCCTATTATACAAGTTGGAACATCCAATAACTCACTCAACTCAATAGGGACTAAATGACATAAACCTTACAAAAAAGCTTCATCAATATAATATAATTCATACTTATTTTTGCAATGTTTTTTGGAAGTTAGTTCATCACTGAAAAACAATAGCAATTTAACATAAGGAGGAGAACAAGAAAGAAAAAGAAAACAATGCTTACAATTACGAAAAAAATAATGAAGAATTTTGGACAACATTGTTATCCTTCTCCACACAAATTGAATGAAAAAACAAGGATGTAGATGAACAAAATTACAAAGGAAAATATAAACAACCACCAACTCTTGCACAAAACAAAAACTTAAAGAAAATAAAATGAAAAGAAACATAAAGTGTTTCACCAAAATCCAATGCAAAGAAAGCCATCATTACATATGTGGAAGTACAATGCAAAAGAAGTGTTGGTTCAATTCCAACATTAGTGAAAAAAATGAAAATCATTGTGATCTTTCAATGAAATAAAACACACGCACACACGCACACACACACACATTGCATGATGATAACAAAATTCAAGCACACAAGAAACCTACAAAACAATAAGCAAACCAAAAAAGAATGAAGAATTTAAAAACTAAAAAAGAAAGGAATTAAAATAAAAACCAAAACAAAAAGAACCAAGAATTAAGTGAGTTATTTGATGTTCCAAAAAATAAATAAATTGCAATCTATAGCAAATGAGGAAAAGAATAATGTAGGCTCGACATCACATAGAGCAATTAGTAGGTGCAAATTTTATAAAATTGTTCTTCCCTACTTCAAACAATAAAAATTTCACTTCAATTATCCATTTCAACACTTCAAATATGTGGTTTAGTTATTCAAATCAATTCTGGTAGATTGTTTCACTTTTTTTTTTTTACAACTATTGTTTATTCTACTCAAATTTTGTTTCCCCTTGTCAAAAAAAAATTTATGGTCAAAATATAGTTAGATTATCAAAAAGCCAAAACATAATATATACATAATAAAATCCATGTTTCTCCATAAAATCCACACTTCTTTCTTTACTTAAAATTGAATCATATAAAAATATGTAGTTTTAAAAGTAGAAGTCAACTAAAAACATGAAAAATCTATGGTTTCAAATACCAATAGAACTCTGAATAGTACTCTCTTTTTGTTTAAGTTTAGCGGATCTCTAAGTTTTCCATGTGTGTAAAAAATTAAATTCCCTCAACTCCAACAATTTCCAAAACTACATCCTAAATCACTTCCTTCCAAAAGTAATTTGAAATCAAAATGTCCAAAAATCTTAATATTATCTAGCTCTTTCACTACCTTGTTTAATCTCTACCATTCTCTTAATTAATTTTACTTTGGTTGATCATTACCATACATTAGGTAACATTACCCTCCCTCCACTCTAAATTCCATCTTCAAAATTCTTACTTCAATAAAAAAAGTTTTGTTTTTTAAATCATTATATCAATCATATGTGACTTGGTTTTTTCCTCATGAATTGCTAGTATTGCTACCTACACTTCAATCTATGATCATATATTGCCATTAGCTTTTGCACTCACTTAAAGAACTAAATTATTAAATAATGGTGTTGTTATACCTTCTTGAACTTGATCTTGTGTATGTTCCACATCTTATTCCCTACCTTCACCTAGTTCCCTTTGTGTGCCAATATCATTAGTTATGATTATTGTGTCCTAGTGTGAAATTGTCTGTGCATGCTCCTCAAATACCCCAATTGGAGTATCATGTCCACCTCCCTTCAATTTTTGTGGTTCTTTTGATTATGTTTCTTTACTTATTCCACTATACTCAGCTTCCTCCACCCCCTCTATTAGATTGGACAATTTTGAACTATTTGGACTTCGATAAATAAAATCTAGAAAGGTTGTTTTAAAGGTAGGTAAATGTCTTCTATAGGCAACCTCATCCTTTCTGTGTGCAACTAAATTTTTTTACATTTCTTCCTAGAACTCAAATTTTGCTAGCTCCCACTAGTCATTAAATTCAGCATTGGTATCATCCATGTGTTGTTTGGTATGCAGTATTGAATAATATTGTACCAACTCATCATATTTTCCAATTTATTGTTAACATATGTTAGATTCAAATCCTTATTCTTCTCCACCAAGTTATCCAACTTTGACTTGGTCTTGAACATCTTCTATTTTAATTTATTTACCTCAATGACTAGTTGCTCTTTGACCTTCTTTGTGTTCTATCTACGAAGCTCCTCTTCTTGAACCATGTTTTTCATCTACAGAATTTGTACCATCATTTTTCCCATGGTTTGGTTTTTAGTCTTTTTGTTCCTGCAACCACATTTGCCTCTCTTTTTCTAGGCCTTCAACCTTATGTTTATACTCTAATATTGTTTTCTAATATGCATGGTATGTTTCATTCCATTCTTCCTTTTTCTTCCTCAACTCCTTGTTTTCTGTGACTAGTTACAACATTTTGACATTGACTTTATTTTTTATCTCCTTCTATTTGTTCCAAATTAGTATATGTTGTCTATAATCTTCATATTTGTGTTACTCCTACTTCATATGTTGTAACAATCCCTACTTTTCACCCTCCAATATGGTTAATTTGGTTTTTAATGAGTTACTTCCAAACCCAAATTATCCATCCTAACTCACAATTGTCATTGCTTGAAACATTTTTGCAATTTTGTTATTGCCCAACACCTCCTCTACAAGCTCCTTTACAAATTTGGGCATAAAATTACGTGGTGTCTCCTCCTTAAAGGCATCTTTTGATCCTTGGTGATAGGTTAAAAACCAATATAAGGTCATTATTATTAGTTTGGTAAATAAAGTATTTTCCACCAACAAATAAAAATGCAATCTATAAGAGTTTTCTTCTTCACCATCATGGAAACTAGAAAACTAGTTCAAGGTGCCATTGGATAAAATGATAAGATAATTGAAATCATCAAATGTTGGATCCTCATACTTAATAAAAGGATTACAGTAAAACTTGAACAAGTCTTGTTGGGTAGGCTTGAAAATGTGCATAAAGTTGTAAATAAACACATCTTTATGTTGTCCGAATTTTATCAACATATGCACACATTCAAGCAAAAGCAATATACAAAGTAGCCCTAGAATGAATCCAACATCACATAATGAATTCAAGTTATTTAAAGAAACTTCACTTTTGCAAATTTAACTTGCATCTTGACAATCAAAAAACAATATTCAGGAAACACCCTCTTTGCTAGAGAGGCCATGGAAATCCATCGAATGTTGACATTTTGAAACAATTTGTTACTTTTAATGTTGATAAGGTTAATAGGCTTGTGGATTTTTCAAAACTTCTTTGAATTGTGAGTAAATAATGCATATAAATATTTCCATAAATATTTGAGTTAGTGCATTAGATCTAATTCTAAAAAAATGAACACATGTCCAAATTTGTTTTATGGGCAAAATAATGAACTCCATTTTTTAAAATGGCAACATTTTTTTTGAATAGCAATGTGAGACTCGTTCAATTTCCTTGGAAAATGATGTTGAAATGATTTCTTATATTTATCTTTGGTGCTATAAAAATATGATGATATCTTAAATATCCATCAAAAAATGAATATGCTTCACATCTTGCCATTGTGTTCAGTACCTCATTTATAAATTTGGTAATGGGAAAGGGTCCTTCATTGTTACATTCAATTTTGAAGTCAACACAAATTTTGAGCTTCCCATTTTTCTTTGGTACTACAACATTTGGTGATAAGGTGAAAGCATGATCAAGTATACATTTCATGATCCTTGTCAAGAAAAGTGTAAAGTAGCCATAAATCAAGCTTTAACATATCACATTTTTTAATATTATTTAATTTAATGATCAATGTGAACATTGTTTTTGAATTTATGTCAATGATATTGAAGAATTACATGTTTAAAGTAGATTTAACTAGATCTCTAAAAAATGCAAATAATTTTTGTTTAAATTTTTTGGGTTGCCCAAAAAACCAATTAAAATAGGTTTCAAGTAGATGAAATATTTAATTTTTTAATTTTTTGGGTTAATGGCCATCTACATTTTACATATGCACTTTCAATTTCTAAGGTAAAAATAATAATATATCAATCTTTTAATGTAAAAGTATTTTTGAACACAATTCCACTAATCAATTTTTAAAACATTTTTTACCTACTTTTAGTACATTAAAGTTTTCCAAACTTTGTATACAACATATTCAAAATTCAAAATTGTGCACTATGATGGTTTGACAATGATTGAAAAGGTTTGGACTCTACTTTCTTGCATTTATGTGTAAAAATATGATTGTAATTACTCATAGCTACTTGTTGTATACTTGATCATGTTTTCACTTGACAACCATGTAGTTTCTTCCACAAGTTTTATGAACCATGCTGATAACAATTTATCAATATCTTGCTTGACTATTGTTACATAATTTGGATTCAATTTGTACCTAGCCTAATGCACCGATGGTATAGTTGTGTCCAATTGAATTTGGTGTTGAGCCAACTCTAGTGGAATGCCCTTTAAATCTTTATGCGTCCAAGCAAAAACATCCTTATACTCCCTTAGCAACTTTAATTCCCACACTTTTTTGGGTTGTAAATTTGAATTTACCTTCACCATTTGAGGTTCGGTTTGAATCCCTATATTCAAATTAGTTAATTGTTGTTCTTCTATGAATGTGCAACTTGCTATTTACAACTCTTAAACCTTGACCTTGGCTAGAGTTTCATCAATCTACACATTCCATGGTTGGTGTTTATAATAGGTTTTAGGATATATTTTATCCTCTAAAGTAACTTTTGGTTCATATCTATTTGTAGTTTTTCCCTCTACTGAAATGAATTTTGTACTATTATATTTTGTAATATGATTTTGAACTTCAATATCTATGTGGGTAAACTTTGTGGTTTTTATAGATTAAAATTTTTCTAGTAGATTAATAGTGCGTATGGAAACAATTTTGGCTTTATAGGAAATATGATATCCTCTTCTTCATTTGTGATACCATTTTGATAGTTGTAGCATAACAACATTTCTGGTTGTTTCACCTTTATTCCCATGTGCTTAGTCATTACTATAATTCTGACCATACCATTCCCTTGAATCGTCATTGTGTTGTTCCCCCAATCATGGGTTACTTTGTCATCCCTCAACCATGGTCTCCTTAATAACATGGAATAATTAGTATCTATCACACTATTTTGCAATACAATAAATGTAATAACATAGGGTATATAATGAACATATATCTTTAGATCACATATTAGTATCATTAACTTTGTAATCGTTTGATTTGCCATCTTCAAATTATATGGTGCGGGTTTAGGCTTTAGCAACCCCAATTTCAATTTCAATTGTTTTGTAATGATATTAACCCTAGACCCTCCATCTAGTAAAGCATCCTCTATAGTTTTTTTTCCAATTTGTACTTGAATAACCGCCATATGGCTATTAATAATAATTGCCATTATTGTTACTTCTAGTACTACATATGGTATTGTTTTTTCTATTACTATTTTAGCTACACAATCTATGGTTTATTGGGTTTCATTTTCTACTAGAGACATCTCTTCAACCCAAGAACCCTTTTTAGTATTTGTCCCAAGTTCAAAGTATAACTAGTTTCCAACATCTGTTTATTGATATCTTGAAATCTCTTCTACTGATATCAATTTACTTTGCGAAACTAAAGATTTTTTAGGTTTTTGAAGCTCAATAGAAGGTGTAGTATCGGGCATACTTGGCCACATTGTGTTCCATCCTTTTATTAATGTAAAAGATCCTTCACTAGTAGCTTGTGTTTTTTACAATTGCTAAATTGTTTCTACCATTGTCTTCTTCAATTTCTCTTACTTCTCCCATTCTGTGATATTTTTATTCTTCTTTGGTTCTCTTTCCTAGAACACTTGGTCTTATGTGATTTTGCTTCTTGTAACAACATTGACATCTATAATGACTATCTTGACCTTAGCTATTGTTTTCCCTTCTAAGCTTGATGCATTTTTCCCTTGGGTTTTTTTTTTAAATTTCTACAAACATGGGACAATCCATCATCTTATGCCCATTTAAACCATAGATGTGGCAAGCATATGAATTATTCTTCTGACCCTTTTGAAGTTGATTGATAACCTTTGTTGTTGCTATAGTGGACTCCTCCTCCTTCTTTATTATACATGTTTCCACATTGTGGTTGTTTCATCCATAGTTTGTGCAATGTTTTCAAGTCTTTATTGGTTCCATTTGTGGATTTGTCATTGTTGTAGATTTAGAAATTTGTGGTACTAATAATGCACTTTGAACTTTTCTTGGTGTCATCCCTTTTTCATGTAACGTCACCTCCTTATGCAATTGTAACATGGTATGCTTCATCCTTGTAGTTGCAATCTTTATATAGGACTATAATCATGTTCGAAACACTATGGTAAAAAAATTGATTGTGGTTGGTGTTTATAATCCATGAACCAACCTTTGTATGCGCTCATAGTACACCTCAACTCACTTAGTCTCTCCCTACTTGATATTCTTGAGCTCCATGTAAATCTATTTGTCATTCTGTTTCTTCCAATGATGTTTATAGAATGTTTGAATTAGATCAAAAAAAGTGCAGTTCGAAAATTCTAACATGTATTATGACACCAATTAGATGTCATTTCTTTCAATGTATAGCTAAATGCATTAATGATATACTCCTTAAGGTTTTTCCATTTGCTCTAACAATTGTTTGAAACACTTTTACATGAACATGTGGATCTGCATCCTTTTTATAATCTAGATACTTCAAAGCTAATCAATATGGTTTGGCCACCAAGCCCCTTATTATAATGTTCACCACCAATCTAATTATCTATCATTCACATTTTAATGGAATCAACACTGGGCATCACACATATTTGTTTGCTTGAATTATTACGATTGGTGTTATGTACATCATTTAAGGTTTTGAAATGGGTACCATTACTTGACTTGGATCTTCATAGATTTGGTTTGCTGCATTTTCCAAATTGAATATTCATTGGTACTTGATATGTGGTTTGACCTTTCTTCAATTGATTCCTTCACGATGGCTCCGCCTTTTATCCAAGCTTATAGGCTACAATAGTTATTTCTAGCATTACATATTTAATTGGTTATTCTTGTGAAATAATAATGGGTATCCGAAGTATCCCATTCATTAGCCTAGGCATGTTTGATGATGGTGTGAACTATATGGACATCCTAGCTTCCAACTATACAACATTCATCTATATTCTCTATTATATATAATATAATCTTCCAACAAATTGTTATATCCTACTCATTTTAAAAGAGTTACACATTCTTAGTTTGTTTTATACAAACTATGCTTCACTTAAACTAATTTTTTGCAAGTTGTTTTCTAAATTGTTATGGACTTGTTCTTTCATCTATGGTTGTTTTACAAAATCTATGTTTAACATTTGTTGCCCCACATGTCTAACAAATCCATCCTTTATTTCACTATCAATATGTGGACATTTTGTGATAATGTGTACTCTAACTCTATAAAAAGCATAGATTTAAAAAAGAGTTTGAACTAACTTAGCCAAATCTTCAAAATTGTAACTTATACGCTCAAGATTTCTTTTATCTCTTTCAATTCATCTGCTTCTGTTGTTTATCTAAAGTGGTAATGCTTCCTCTAGAACATTGACTTATGCGTCATCATACACAAAGGTTCTTAGGTAATTTGTATCTACCCATTCTAAAATATTAGGATCATAGTTATCATCCATGTCCTAGTCTTCTATTGGTTCATGGTATTATGGCAATGCCCACTAGTACACAAATGGTACATTTGTGCATGTATTATAATCACTCCACCAATTATTCACAAATTTTAGACTTGAAGAATTTCTAAGGTCTACCAATAACAATTCATCCTTTGGATTGTTCTTGTACCTATGTTCTTACACAATAGATGGTGCTTGAAAAAGATGGATACCCCTTTCTTTTGGGTATATTTTAAACCTAATCCCCCTCATTAGAGATCGCCTTCTATACCCAAGATGTCTTTGTGGACCCCATGTCCATACTTCTTTTCACACTCCCATTCCCACTAAAAACACACAATGTCTCGCATGTCATTTTTCTATTTTCAAACTTTTGGGTTCCAAAATTGTGTCCATGTTCAGTGTTTCATACACCTTTTGATTCGCATCCTAATTTTCTTCCATATCAAAATGCACGTTTTGTTGTTTGGCTTCTTAATCCATTTGCTTTTGCAAGTTTTTGAATCACCATCTAATTCATAGCATTGTGTACATCTTAAATTCTTTTGGTTTTTTGATATATTTTCTAACATGAGTCCTCATAGTTTTCCTTGCTTAAACCTTTGTCTTCTGTTTATAAAAAAAATTAGAAATTTAAATATACCATTAAAAAATATTTCTTTTTCTAAATTTTTGAGATTTATATAAAAAAAATGTTTTCAAACAATTCAAAATTGTTTAGAAAATTATTTTCATTTTTTATTTCCCCCCCAAAAAAAAGAATCCCCAAAATGATCACCAAATGGTAGGCACATATTCTATCTTAAAATTGTTTTCTACTTACTTAAAACAATACAAATTTCACTTCAATTATCCATTTCAACACTTCAAATCTGTAATTCAATTATTCAAAACAATTCTGGTAAGTTGTTTCACACAATTTCATTCTTACAACTACTATTTATTCTACTCAAATTCTATTTCCCCTTGTAAAGATAAATGCCATGATCAAAATACAGTTAGATTATCTAAAAGCCAAAACACAATAGATACAAAATAAAATCCATGTTCTTCATCAAATCCACATATCTATCTTTACTCAAAATTAAATCATATAAAATATATAGTTTTAAAAGTAGAATTTAAAACTAAAAACATGAAAAATCTATGGTTTTAGATACCAACAAAAATCTAAATCATATTGTCTCTCTCTCTCTCTCTAATTCTAACAACTCTTTAAATCTTCCATGTCTATAAGAAAAAAAATCCTTCAACTCCAACAATTTCCAAAACTACATCCTAGGTTGCTTCTCTCCAAAAAATAATTCAAAATAAAATGACCAAAAGTTTCAATCTTATCCGACTCTTTCATTATCTTGTTTAATCCTTACCATTCTCCTAACCTATTATACTTTGGTTGATCATTGCCATACACTAGGTAACAACACTTCAAAACAAAGGTTGCACTAAAAAAGAACAATGAAATTTACAACAAACACGAAAATGAAAAACACAAAGAATAAGAACATTTACAACAACATTATTGGAAGCATTGTAAAAGCCATGAAGAAAAGGCACAACACAAC
>Ga0116230_10005458_pt1 | contig 12478 bp, 10 predicted proteins | sample S1TSphfallax_3_FD_88678 | JGI IMG/M metagenome (GOLD analysis project Ga0116230, IMG submission 88678) | Host-associated microbial communities from peat moss isolated from Minnesota, USA - S1T2_Fd - Sphagnum fallax MG | ecosystem: Host-associated > Plants > Peat moss > Unclassified | place...
AGTGCATCACGATGGATTTCTTAGATTACTGATTGCCTAGTGGAAAGCTTAGTGGTTCATGAGCTGCTGGTTACTCTCATGTTAGTTTCCAAGGAATCTCCTCATCATCCTGTACACAGCAAAGGTTCAAATCCATGAAGCACCCCGGCTGCAATTGGTGCTCTACCAGAGCTTCTCTGCAGTTGTGATGTAGTGGGATCCTCTGTGGAAGAATTTGTGCAGTTGCACATGGAGAAGAAATGGAGGGAGAGGAACCTAATGACAAATCCAATGTTGTGGCCACACTCCTGTCCATGCCACACTTCTAATATCCCTCCCTGCCTGGAAGATTATCTTGCAACGTTTGGAACTATGTTGTGAGTTTTCTGACAGACCTGTCAGCATCTGCTGATATTGATGTACCTCTTTGGGTCCTGCAGGATAGTGGTTTCAGCTGAGGTTCTAGCTGTTATGGGATTGATTTTGGAGCGTGTGCACTTTGATGCTGTTCAGGATGGAGTATCAAGTAAACCTACAAGAGGAGCATTCTTCAAGCTGTCGACAACCTCACAACCATAGAACACAATCAGGCGATTCCCGTTCTCTGCTCATGACAGATTCGAGAGCATTTGTTTTGGTAAAAATTGCTGCAGATGTCCTAAGTTAACTTTAATTAGTCATTCATTGTTTTGTTGCAATTTACAATGACACCTTATAACAGAAATGAATGTCCAAAGCATCAACAGAGGAAATAAGAGATGTTTCACCTTCCTCATAATGAAAGATTTTCAACCCTTCTACTGTCTAGGAGCTTAAAAGGAGATCTTCAGTGACCAGGGCTTAGTAGGTGAAGGACTTGAATTTCATAATTGGAATTTGCAATATTACTGTAACAGTGGCGCATTTAACTTGTCCATTTCCTCTTTTTGGACACACTTCATGTTTGGCACAGTTTCTTCCGAATTATGCACTATGAAAATTCTATTCTTCCATGACTTCTTTTTTTTGCTGGCTGTAGAATATGGGTGATATGTTGGTGAGAATGCATTGCAAAACAAGTGCTTCAATTGCATCCTCAATATGTATTTACTGTTGATCTAATCCTACTGCAACTGTTCAACAATTGTTTGATGAAACTCAAGGATTACTGTTCCAACAGAGTGAATCCATTAACTGTGTGGAATGTAGTGTAGAAGTGCTAAATTCTGCATTACAATCGTTGTTATGCACAGGGTCATTTCCCAATTCTTGTTTGGAAACCCCGCTGATATTTACATATTCCCCTCAATTTGATAATGTACAGAAAAGGAAATCTAGTTACACAATGACTACGTCAACCTAAAACCTGAATATCCCATTCCTGTATTCCTGTAGTTCTGTCCTCTACCAACTAACAATGGTGAAACCCACCCCAAACCCTTTGTGTGGGGCAAAATTTGTCATAACTCTGTTGTAAAGTCTATCCTGAGTCAGCATGCTCTCAAAAGATATCTCTGGCTCAAATGCAAAGAGCTCCCATATCAACAGCCCGAGGAACATTACTGTGCACAGGCTCATTGCCATGATCTTTTGCCAATTTCAACCTTTGCTTCCTAAGCCTATGTGATGGCACTTCATCCATCCTGCACAAACACAAGCACAGGTATGTGAACATCACCCTGGAAATCAATAGACTTTTCCAATATACAAGTGGAATGAGTTTCCAAAGCATGTTGTAGGCCAAAATTGAACCAGTCAAGAGCAGGGCATGCTGGGTTTGATGGACCAGCAAATTTCAGACTATCAGATGAACGAACAATGCTCCTAGCAAAGAATACTGATAAAAATTGAGCTGCTGATATATTGCTAAAATACACAATTTTAAATGTTTCATTCAAGCAGAAACATCACATGTGAACATAACTCAAATTGTGTCAGGAAACTTAAATGAGTTAGACAGAACAACCTTTGTACAGAAGTTATGGAAAGCTTAGGACATTGGGTACCACAGCCAGACTTATACTTGCGTTTAGACCCACAGAGGCATGCCTTGTGCATAGCTGAACCCTGTGCCACAATAAACCACTGACACATTTCACTCCCTGTCACCTTTGAGACTGCAGAGAAACTCCTCACCAACATGGAGGCAACAGAAAAACAATGTCATCAATCAAAGCCCAAAGTAACTTTCAACCCATTTCAAAGTTTGCACCCCCAGACTTTGATTTCAGACACAATGACCCACATACCTTCAGTGGCAAGATTGCATTTTGACCTGCCGCATCAAAAGCAGACCTTTCTTGAGTTTCACTTACAAGGCAGGAACCCTCTGATGTCATTGGATTGTTATCATCACCCTGTGCTGTTGTAGATGAACTGTTGTGACAAGTCTCACCTGTGCCAACCAACCAGAAAATCTCTAAGTCTCTAAGAACCATAAAATCTGTAACTACAAATGCTGAGTTGATGCAATCTGAATTTACTAAATAGAAGCCAAACTGCTGGACAGACTAAGTTCTGCTGGAAGAAGATGCTGGGGCAAAAGGGGGGGGAGCATACCACTGGCTTCTGAAGAGAGGGAACTTCCCTGACAGGAGCATGCAGGACTAACATCACTACACTCCACTGTCAGAAACTCAACTGCTGCATCTGTGTCACCATTAACCCCTTGCAAAACCTGTCCATATCCCCTCACCACAACAACACCTAATCAGAACTCAAGATGTCGCTTGTCTTCACCCCACTGCCTAAAGTATTTGTTCACCCCCGACCTGTAAACATTTTTGCAACAAAAGCTTCATGTTTTGATACATTTAAGTAAATGGCTTCCACACCAAATCTATTAGATGTTCCACAGTACTGCAACAAAGCTGGGCTCATCTTGGATTTCATGTGAAGAAATAATGCCAACCATTACCATGAAAGCATCATCTGCAATTCCTCCATGTATAGGACCACTCCAATGACTAAGTTCAAAACCTGCCTTGAAACAGGCCTGCTGTCTATATTGTTCCCATTGAACCTTATCTGTACCTTGCCCATCTAACTTATCTAGTTCCTACTTCACAAACAGTCATGCGAACTTCCAAAGATAGCCTCCCATTGCAAGTGCACATTTCCAGTGAAGACCAGACATTTCTTGCTCAAGACAGAACCGATGAAATTCAGCTAATCAGAAAAAGAAGAGACTCACTTCCTGCACCTTGTCCACATTTCTGCATCCAGTGCTCTCCATCACAGATTTCACATCCCATTCTCCATGATTCAACTTGTCCTTCGGCAATGGTGGTGGCTTGGTGGAAGGCTTGCTATCCCCCTGCATTCAACAAGTAGACACAATACTGCTTGAGAGAGATGTCAACTATGCTCCTGCTCATGAGTGTATTGTTTGACAAAGAGCCTCCAAAAATGAGAAGAGCTTCACCTATCAAGATCTACCTTCATCAAACATGCAAAAATAGTTTAAGAACTAAATGAATACAAACTCCTCACCTCAATGCTGATGGGTTTTGCCCGACATCCTCCATCATCATCCAATCTCCGAACACTATTGTAGTGCTCTCCATCATGATAGGATCTGCCTTGGAAGAATAACTCCCATGAATGACAATTAATTTTCAAAACTCATAAATCTTCCAAAGACATCTGAAAGCAGCTATGTAAATGTTTTCAGAGACATTTCTCAAGAAGTAAATAATTACATGAGCTTCCATCCAGAAATGACTGCTACAGCTGGACTTGAACCCATAAAATGAGTGGATTCAAAATGAAGAACGAACAGTTCATCAATATATGATATACACACCCACCCATCCAATGCAAAACCAAATGGCAGAACTGAAGGACATGGAAAACTCACAGATGCAGTGTAAAAGTATCAACACTTTCAAAATTGCGAATGTGCCATCTGGGGGTCTTGAGCTGCAAAGTACAAGATGCACAGAAGTCGTAGTAATAATTAGCTGTAAAATCTGAGTCCACTATTTTCCTACTGTAAACCATATTCTTTCTGATAAATGGTAAAGAGCATGGCTGCTTTTACCTGATGAATACAAATATTGCAACCTGTTACTAGGGACGTTGCCTGCAGTTCCATGTGCCCTGCCCATGTACCATCTTCCCGCATGGCACTGCAATACTCATTGAAGGGCACCTCGTCCTCTACAAACGGCTCAAATTCCTCTCGGTGCTCCTGCATATGATGAACCCAGATGAGCGTTAAATACCAACAAACAAGAGGGACAATAACGGCTCTGGTGTGAGCCATACAGCGCCTTTGTTAATTGCGCGGCCACTACAACATAATAACAAGAGCTTTCTGCAGAGAATTACAGCAGCCAATGAACATGCACTGTACCTGCACATAATCAACAACTGATTGTCGATATATGGCATGCTGCTCCTCCTGTCCATCTAGTTGATCTGCAATAGCTCTGCTCAGTGGCACTCACACCCATTGCTCATCAAACACTGCATTCTTCGATTGCTCTTGAGTTCATCGCTCTATGTAAGTCAGGGCCAAGCTCTTTTTACCTCTGAATCATGAATATATCATCCTGTCCAGAAACACACCAGAAAAAATACTAGGGATCTGACCTAAGTCTGCTCATCGTGGAAAAACCAATCATGGATAGATTGTGTGCTTATTCTATACTGCAAATGGAAGTCAGCAATCTGACCTAATTTGTTCTCTCACCAATTCTTTTTCCACCATCTTCAAGACTCGAAAAAAAATTATGAAAAGAAACCTAGAAAAAAAAATTGGGGCTCAAATTACATGACGAAGACTCACCTGAAAAAACAGTTGCCATCTGCAGTAACAGGGCATATTTTGAGACCTAACAAATCCAACTGCTCATTCAAATTGGCAATATCCAAGGTCTTCTTTTCCTGACCCCATTCACAATCAAAATGACGGAAACAAAGTCAACAATCCACACGGAAGCACAAAATCGCCACCCATTACAGACAACATTGTTGCAAAGAGTTTTATTTTCCCAGACTGTTAACAGCACAGCAGCCGACAGCACAGCAGCCAGCCTGCTTTCCTAAAGAAAGAGAAAAACCCTAATACTCGCAAGCAGACAAGCAGTTTCACCTCTAAACTTCACAAAACTCCAATTTCTCCCACTGTAGCAACAACACACAGAACGGGGGAAAAACCAAGATCGAAAATTACAAAACCTTTTGCTGCCGCGGTCTACTAATCTTAACCCTTTTCTTGTGCGCCATTTCCCTCTTCTTCCTTCTTCAACGACACAACTAATCCTCCCTCACGCCCTCCCTGACTGCATCCAGTCTGCTGCACTTCCCGATAACAGAACAAAAGTCTCAAAATACCGCGATGTGGATTACGTGGCTTCGAGGGAAAATAGAACAAAAAAACGCCAATCCTGAACAAAATAACAAAAATCCAATCGCCGAGACGAACGAGCGATCTCTCCGTCTCCTGTGCTCGTCCTGCTAAGGTCTATTGTACAAGGAAAATGAAAACCCTAAAAGTTCAACGGCAAAATTCTTGGAAACATGAACCCAAAAAACATAATTTGCAACTAATAAAGTTCCTCTGAGATCGACAACAGGAACGGGATCCGTTTATTATCACAATCTCCATAAGAAGCGCAACAGATTGTGCGCGGAGAGACGGAAGAAAAGCGAGCGCGAGGAGACTTTGTGATGTGCGCTGTGCATGCAGCTCTCTCTGTGCGTGCGTGCGTCCTTCATGTGTGAAACGAACCTAGCTATTTAGATACCTACCTGATGGAATTTACTACCTACTTGTCTAATGGTCGCGACCCACAATTCACTAGCAGTGAAAACTACCTACCTTGCAATCGGTTAAGGGTTCGAATCTCGACTTTTTGATCAAGTCATCAATTTGGCTTTGAATAAAATCATTTATAAAATCCCCAAATCAATAAGCCTAATAATTATTATATATACTCCTCTAATTATTTGGGAGCTGTTAAATAACCCGGCGCAGTTATAACCAAATTATTAATTAGCAAGTACCTATTTAATAACTTAGCCCACTATTTATTATTAACTTAGTATCTATTTATTCAATTTATTGCCAGTGGCCTTAACTAGGGTACCCAATCTGACAATCCCAAATGTAACCACATTCCCATTTGGGATTTGGTAACAATAATTTTCAACTGCGAAGTGAACCAGCACCACACTCACAGCTTTTAAGCTTTAAGGGTCAGGATTCACTATTTCCTGACACGTGTTCAATCCTACGTCAACTAGATATACTCAGCAAGCTTCCTTGGATGCTGACGTGCCATCTGGACAATAGGATGTCCTGGTTGCCTTCTTGAGTTCCAGCAGGTAGCCACTCGTTTTGGGACTTATCCATAATGCGTACGTGGCAGATATGACCTGTCGGCTCTTAACCTCAGATTATGGCCCTGATGTGAACCTCACTTTTGAGCTCAAAGATTATGGGTAAAATATAATGAGTTATCTGCAAACTCACCCTGTCTTTGGGCCCTAGTTTGACCTTCTAATCCTTGTTTCATCCCTGATTTCTGTGTAGCTGAAAATTGAGCGAAAGTGGGTACCAATTCATGCAACTGGGCCTTCAGTTCAGACGACCTGAACGATCTTATTCTGAAGAAGTCTTTGATTAAATGAAGAAAATGACCAGCACTAAAGGCACAAGGTAAGGTAGATCCAAAACTTGGGGTGAAACTCCTGTGAATACCAAGTTAGACCTAGTTTGGTGCCCTGGCATTTTCAGATCTATTATTTTCGTTCGGAGTTCTCAACTTCGCCCTCAGTTTGAGCTCCTCTACACATACCTCTAGTACATCACACATATAAATGTTGATATTCACAATAGACAGTTGGATTTCATATTTCCATATTAAGCCTCTATTAATTAAGTGGTTAGAATAATCATTACCACAGATTAGTTGCAACCCAGGTCAAATCAATTAACTTGGGATCATGCAATCCCAACTTCCATTTCTTTAGCAGCTTAAAAAATGCTGGGAGAATTGAATGATGGAGGAATATGAATATCTTTGAAAAATCTTTGTGCAAGAGATGGCATATGGGCTATGGTTGCACTTCATATAGCCCTCAAGAAGGAAGTCAATATGAGTTTTTTTAACAAACAAGCCAGAGGGAAATCTGCACCAAGAGTTGAATTGACAATCAATACAATGATACCAATCCACAAAAAACTTTTGCTTGGTATGAGATGGTGTAGAGAAGCAATCAAGGAGCCCATGACAATTGTAGTTCAGGTTTGAGGTGAGAATAGGAGGTAATGACTCATGCTTTAGAAACACTGAAACTGAGCATTGAATGCAGCTAACACCTCTCTGGTTTCTGATTTCTGTTCTCTCATCTTTGGGGGCAGGGAAGGGGATAAGAGCTCTTGAAGTCTTTGGATGTAAAGTGGGAGAAAATTGGAGAAAGAGCACAGTCATGAGGCACCAATTTTGCAAGTGTCTCCACTTGTTTCAATGACATGCACTCACGTATCTCTATGAGTTGTTTTCCCTTCAATTCTTGGTAGACCTGACAGAATCTTTCCTTCCATTTTCAACATAGCCTGGCTACCAAATGTTTCTGTAAATCAATGCAGCTTCATGTTGCAAATCCAAGGGTGACCTTAGTCCAGGCTGCTGAGGCTTGACCTCCAAGAGCAGAGGACTCTTGTTGACTTGCAGCATGAGCTATAGGAGGTAAATCTAGAAAATTTGCGCCTCCATTAACTCTAATCATGTAGCAAAACTTCAGGGCTAGTGGCAAAATTCACCCCCCAAAAGATGCTTAGTTGGTCTTTTGCTCAATAAATCAAGATACAGCTGATATGTTCGTTGCCCTACTCATGACAATGCTCCAAATTAATGGGCCCCATCCAATGCATGTAGTTCTGAATCTCATCATAGAGCACAAGAATAAGAGCGGCTCCTGTTCCCCGCACCATGTTTGTCAATGCCCCTTTATAAAAGGCCATAACTCCCTCATTGGAGTAGATCTTCTTCCAGCAATCAAGCGTGTTATAATACATATTCCTCTCAAGCCCAGCCTGCATCATCATTCGGCGGCGCACTGTGTCAAAGGGGTAGGATACTAGACCAGCCATAGTTGTCACAGCCTGGGCAATAAGCCACCGTCTCGAAAAGGAAACATAGGTGTTCTTGGCCAAAAGGTCTTTTGCAGTATCAAAGCCTCCAAAGTAAACACTCCATTGTACCACCATGCCTTGAACTGAGGCTGGGAAGCCACGATAGACTCCCTGAAAGCCATCCTTCCGGTAAATGGTTTGGAGAAAGTGCACAAGTCCCTGGAATTGCCGGACCTCCCGATGTCCAATGTCAGCAGCCAAGCGTGTATGTGCAATGTCTAAGGGGTAAACAAAGACCAAGCTAGTGCAACCTGCCAATGCCCCAGACAGAAAATTTGCAGGAGCACGAGACAGTGTTCCCTCTTCAAAGGGTTGACCTGACGTCAACACTGTCCGATACAAATCCTGCATAAAAGATAAACACATCCTTTCAGTATATTGACTCGTATTCCCAAACAAGTTCATTGCAAAAGATCTGGATACCTGGAAAAATCTCCAGATGTCACCCTAATACCAATGTCATGAATTTCAAGCCTGTGAATGCAATCCTTCAACAAGAAAAGTCAATGTAACAGCATGAAAGATATCATCAAGCATATCACAAGACAACCTCCAGGAAATACAAACTTGTGCAGAACCCAAGAATACAGCTCTACCAAAGAAAAAACCAGGCTTGCTAGATCCTTTGTCTTAAAAGGCCAACAAGCATTTTGTCAGAAGCTTGAAGTGTCTGTTTCTATCCTACTGCAAAATGGTGAACCTCTCTTTCTCTCAAAATCACAGACCTCAAACAAGTCCAGTTCTAGGATCATGCAGAGGGGTCAACAAAACTCAAAAAGGAATGATATACTTTGTCAGGAGGAGTGGAGTTTTGTCTACAAAGCCTCTCCCACACAATAAGATCCACCTATAAGCCCATTATGTGCTGCAACTGCAGAAAGATGCATGGATGTGAAGCTGAAATGGCTCATAAGCTTTTCCTGATACATTTATTGTCTGAGGTGTATCTCCCTGTCACCTCCAATAAGCCTTTTGATGATGGGCATCCAACTCTAACTTATTGCCTCTCATCTTTCCATTATTTCTGCTCTGATCCTTGCATACTTTGCAATTGACAACCTTTTGTTGGAATATGGCACACATTTACTGTAGTCAAGTTTGCATTTGTCTACAGTAGCTCCATTGCTCAGCTTTTGTTACAGCTTCTTGCCTCAGTGTGGAGCATTAGAGATTTAGAAAAAACCAACAGATTTCTGCTCATATACAGAGGGGGAATAACGACAGATGAAAAACTTATACAGCAAAAAAGGCAGATAGCAAGGCCAGAGCAAGTCTGGCTGTGGAACTGGTGTGGAAGATTGCTAGTGCAGTTTTCCCCTCTGATCAAGCCTTGCTTCACCTCTGTTGTTTTGGAAGGCATGTCAAACACAGAGTTACACATGTAGGATCCAGGTATGGATTGCACACCAATCAAGGATGTGGAGAGAAAGGACAAGGGCTGCAGAAGTGATAAAAACTGTGCATAAGCTGAAAAGAGTACAAGAAGACTGGGCTTACTATTGTGGTGTGGTCAGTTTGGACAGAGCAAGAGGAGATCCAGAAAGAGCAATGGGAATCCAGAACATTTCAGTAGTGGGATCTTCTAGGGTTCAAACAGTTTATATGCACAATCTGGATTTCCTCTAGAGAACTGAGGATTTGACGGGAAGCCCAGAATCTAGAGTGAGAGGATAAAGAGAGAAGAGGATCCGAAGGGGGACTCTGCAATTCATGGCAAGGCATGAGAACAAAGAGCAAGGAGGTTTAAGCTTTGGGAACAATGAAAAGGGGAGGAGAGCAGGAGGAAAACCTTGAAAGCAAAATTGAGCGCCAGTGAGGGATAATAACGAAGAACGCTGGTAATGTTGCCGCGCCAAAGAGAGAGAATACCCTCATTTTTGGCAATTCGCACAATGCAATCCATCAAACCCTTGTAGCGTGTATGCTTGCCATGCATGACAGCCATATTGCTGTCCTGCGTTTGGAGCAACAACTTGGCCCTCTCTACGGGCGCCACCAGGGTGTGCGCCACTCCTCCCAGGATGGCTCCGACCATCAAATCCCTTGGGAAATTGCTCCATGCTTCCTGCGGCACCTGCTGCTGCTGCTGCTGCTGTTGTTGTTGTCGTCGTTGCTGTTCCTGTTTCTGTGTCTCCCCAGCTTCTTGAATAGTTACTGCTGTCTGCAAGCTTGCTGTTATTGCACTATTGGAAGAAAAAAAAGAAGAAAAAGAAGAGGAACAAGAGCCTTGGGCAGAAGAAGTTTTTGGGACTTGTGAACAGCAAAAGGAGGAGGAGGAAGCTGTAGCAGCAGGAGGCTCGTGGCCACCGCGCCCTGCACTCAACACTTGCACTTCCTGCACTGATGAGCACATTCCTTCGCAAAAGCCCACGAAACAAAACCACACCAAAACAAACACACACATGCAAAGCACAAGAGACGAGCAGAAAGAAGCCAAAATAAAATTTCTGTCAAATTTCTGGTATCGCCAGAATGGCGATCATCCATACGAGATTTAGCCAGATTTGGCTACAAGTTAAATATGAAAGTAAAATTTTGTAAACGAGAACCTTATTTGTTTTTTTTACACCCAGATAAGTGAAAATGTATACAACTTTGTAGCCGAATATCTTTCAGTATGCGCAGATACACCAGGCACCATAACTTTCTGGAAGAGGAGATTGCAGCCAGATCCAAGAGATTCTATGCAGGAAAGGAGTTTTTTTTCTTAATCTTTGATTGCTGATATATAAAGGGTGGAGTTTGATGTCTTGATGAGATGTCATGGCAAATATATTTGAATGCTGATAAAACGAGTTGAGATGGACACCCATAGCGAATAAGTTGTGCATAACCAGCTTCCTCCAGCTTACCCTTGTCCTCTCTGAGAAGAAGATTGAGCTGCATCGATAATCATCAGGTAAATAAAAAGATCACTATCAAGAGCAGACTCTTGTATAATGAAAACATCTTGCACAGCGCGAAGAGGGCAAAAAGCTGACTTGTACACATACAAATAGACTATCAACCTTTAAAATCACATTACTATTTGTACACATACTTTTGTGTCTTTGGCAATTCTGCACTGTACTGTAAAGTCAAAACTGGTTGAATTCGCTCAAAAGATGAACCACCCAGCAACATAGCTTATGGATTATACTGACCTGTCAAATGAGTTAGGGCAGCACATTGTATGCAGCGTGATCTTGCACTTCATCTGATGGCACTACGATGTACTGGTTTGTCTTTGTGCTTGTAAGGGGAGGGGGCAATGGACCAATAAAACAGCAGAGGAAAAATGCCACCAGCTGCATTCCAAAAATGCCTCACACTAATTTAGATCATAGCTGAAAGCAGTGTTCTCTTACTGGGTATACCACAAGTGAAGGCTGCTTCACTAAAACTGTCTTGACTGATAAAAGTGGCTATTGCAGTATACTTCTACCAGTTTCTGAGGGATTAATCCTCTGATTCAAAATGAATGCACATGTACTGTGATCCTTTACAGAGTTGACATCATTGGTCTGAAATTCAAATAAAAGCCAAGTTGCAGTAAGTAAGGCTCTTTGCCTGCAAGACAGATTGATCCATGATATCTAAGTATATTTCTCCATGATCTAGGGGTGAAACCTACCAGGGGAATGCTAGCACAAAAGATGCTGAAGCCTAAGAAGTGGAAGGGCGCTTGATCAGAGAGAAACAGGGCTGCACATAAAGCAATCATCTTAAGTCAATAACATTACATGACTGACTATTGGGTAAATTCTGATAAAAATCCTGCTGCATAAATTTCAACTTCCAAATGATTCAACTAACTTTCCAGGATGCAGTCAACAACACATATTTGAGAATTACAATACTATAAAATTTCATTCTGAGTATCCATATGTACATGACCTATGCAATCTCAACTTTTTCCAAGCACTCAGTATGAACTTATTATAAGTCTGCAAGAATGTTGTGAAATATTGAAGGTCTGGTAAAATGCAAAAAGTCCAGATGGTAAATATTGCTTTGCACAAAAAGAATGTTCAGAGACTGCAACAGATCAGTAGTCCCACCTGCTGTTCGTTAAATTTCAGACAGAATGTGGCTACTTTGAAGTGTGCAAAAAGAATTCATACCAGTTATTGGGCACATGACTAAAGGTGTTACAATGTTGGCAAACGACTTTGATGCTGAAATAAATCCTTGAATATTTCCCTACATCAAGGAATAAACATATGACAAACCAAAATAGAAAAAAAGTACATGAGCATGCTGTTAAATATGTTGATAACTTTATAATCAAGGGTACTGCGATGAGAAATTGGACACCTGTTCATTAGGTGGTGCTGTTTTGGATACTATGGTGACTATCTGCACAACACAAATATAGAGATGCAGCCATTGTTG
>Ga0116230_10005461_pt1 | contig 12476 bp, 13 predicted proteins | sample S1TSphfallax_3_FD_88678 | JGI IMG/M metagenome (GOLD analysis project Ga0116230, IMG submission 88678) | Host-associated microbial communities from peat moss isolated from Minnesota, USA - S1T2_Fd - Sphagnum fallax MG | ecosystem: Host-associated > Plants > Peat moss > Unclassified | place...
CCCCGTTTCGGGGAGGGCGGCTTGCGGAGCAAGCCGGGTGGGGTTGAACCCCATCCGGCCTCCTGAAGGAGGCCACCTTCCCCTTGAAGGGGAAGGATGATCCCCGCCTTTACGCCGCCGCGAGCTGCCGCAGCACATAAGGCAAGATCCCGCCATTTTTGAAATATTCGAGTTCGTCTTCCGTCGCGATGCGGCACAGAAGCGGCACTTTCTTCACTTTGCCATCGGCGTAGGTGATTTCGGCTTCCATCGTCTGGCGCGGTTTCAGGCCTTCGCTCAGGCCATGAATGGTGACGGTCTCATCGCCCTTGAGGCCGAGCGAGGTCCAGGTCGTGCCCGCCTCGAAGGTCAGCGGCAACACACCCATGCCGACGAGGTTCGAGCGATGGATGCGCTCGAAGCTCTCGGCGATGACGGCGCGCACGCCCAAAAGCTTGGTGCCTTTCGCAGCCCAATCGCGCGATGAGCCATTGCCATATTCGGCGCCTGCGAAGACAACCAAAGGCACGCCTTCTTCTTTGTATTTCATCGCGGCATCGTAGATCGGCATCTCCGCGCCATCCGGCCAATGTTTGGTGATGCCGCCTTCCGGCACCGCGCCATCCGCCTTTTTCTCGCGGATGAAATTCTTGATGCGGATATTAGCGAAGGTGCCGCGCATCATGATCTCATGATTGCCGCGCCGCGTGCCATATTGATTGAAGTCCTTTTGCGAGACCTGCCGCTCTTCAAGATAGGTGCCCGCTGGCGACCCAAGCTTGATCGAACCCGCCGGCGAAATATGATCGGTCGTGATCTTATCGCCGAAGAGCGCGAGAATGCGCGCGCCTTCGATCTCTTTGACAGGGTCCGGCGTCATTGTGATGCCCTCGAAATACGGCGGGTTCTGCACATAGGTCGAGCCTATGTCCCATTTATAGGTTTCGCCGCTGGGCGCCTTCACCTTGCGCCAATGCGTGTCGCCCTCAAACACATCCGCGTAGCGCGACTTGAAGACTTTGCGGGTCACGAAATCTTCGATGAACGCATCGATCTCTTCGCCCGAGGGCCAGATCTCTTTCAGATAGACAGGCTCGCCTTTCTTCGTGTGGCCGATCGGCTCCTCATCGAGATTGAGCGTCACTGTGCCAGCGATCGCATGGGCGACGACGAGCGGCGGCGAGGCGAGATAATTGGCCTGGACATCGGGGCTGACACGGCCTTCGAAATTGCGATTGCCGGACAAAACAGCCGCCGCGACAATGCCGTTCTCATTGATGGTTTTGGAAATTTCGGGCGGCAGCGGGCCTGAATTGCCGATGCAGGTCGTGCAGCCGAAGCCGACAAGATTGAAGCCGAGCTTATCGAGATCTTTTTGCAGGCCGGAAGCTGAGAGATATTCAGCGACGACCTGGCTTCCAGGTGCGAGCGAAGTCTTGACCCAGGGCTTCGCCGTCAGGCCCTTGGCGAGTGCGTTGCGGGCGAGGAGGCCCGCGCCGATCAGCACGCTGGGGTTGGACGTATTGGTGCAAGAGGTGATGGCTGCGATGACAACATCGCCGTGGCCGAGATCGAACTTCTTATCCTCGACCGGATAGCGCGTCTGCGCGTCGGCGCTTTTCTTATAATCCGTTTCGAGCGCGGCTTTGAACCCGCCAGCGACACCGCCGAGCACGACGCGGCCCTCAGGCCGCTTCGGTCCGGCCATGGAGGGCGCGACTTCGGTGAGATCGAGATCGAGTGTTTCGGTGAACACCGGGTCCGGCGCATTCTTGGTGCGATAGAGACCTTGCGCCTTGGCATAGGCCTCGACGAGCGCGATACGCGGATTGGTGCGCGCCGTCATGGTGAGATAGGCAATTGTCTCTTCATCGACCGGGAAGAAGCCGCAGGTCGCGCCATATTCAGGTGCCATATTGGCGATGGTTGCGCGATCGGCGAGCGACAAAGCATTGAGGCCGGGGCCGTAAAATTCGACGAATTTTCCGACGACGCCTTTCTTGCGCAGCATTTGCGTCACAGTGAGCACAAGGTCGGTCGCGGTCACGCCGGGATTGAGCGCGCCGGTCAGTTTAAAGCCGATGACTTCGGGCAAAAGCATGGAGAGCGGCTGGCCCAGCATGCAAGCTTCCGCCTCGATACCGCCGACGCCCCAGCCCAGAACCGAGAGCCCGTTGACCATGGTCGTATGCGAATCGGTGCCGACGAGTGAATCCGGATAGGCGACCTCGATCGTTTCTTTCTTGCCGCCTTTGACCGCGATCTTTTCCTTTTTCGTCCAGACGGTCTGCGCCAGATATTCGAGATTGACCTGATGGCAAATGCCGGTGCCCGGCGGCACGACGCGGAAATTATCGAAGGAGTCCTGACCCCATTTCAAAAAGCGGTAGCGTTCGCCATTGCGCTGATATTCGAGATCGACATTGGTCTTGAAAGCTTTGCTCGACCCGAAGGCATCCACGATCACGGAATGGTCGATGACGAGATCGACGGGCACCAGCGGGTTGATCTTTTGCGGATCGCCGCCGAGCTTGGTCATCGCGTCGCGCATCGCGGCGAGATCGACGACGGCGGGCACGCCGGTGAAATCCTGCATCAGCACGCGCGTCGGACGGAAGGCGATTTCACGCTCATCCTTGCCTTTGTTGACGAGCCATTGTGCGACCGAAAGAATATCCTCCTTCGTCACCGAGCGGCCGTCCTCGAAACGCAACAGGTTTTCGAGCAGGATCTTCATGGAAAAGGGCAGATTCGTAATGCCTGGAAGGCCGTTCTTTTCCGCTGCTTTGAGCGAAAAGTAATGATAGGTCTTGGTGCCTACATTGAGCTTTTTCAGGCATTTGAAACTGTCGAGTGAAGCCATTGAATGTGATCCGAAAACTGAGAACGAAAACCTGCGTGGCTTATAGATAATTTCGAACGGGCCAGCTACAGGTCGAAGGGAGAAGTTTTTCGATTTGGGAGTTTATATGCGCCTCGCGGCGACGGATTTGACGCTCGAACGCGGCGGCCGCCTGATTTTCTCGCATTTGAGTTTTTCCCTCGAGGGCGGTGAAGCTCTGGCTGTGACGGGTGCCAATGGCGCAGGCAAATCATCGCTGTTGCGCGCTTTGGCAGGTCTTTTGACGCCTGCCTCAGGCCGCATCGAACTTCTGCCAAAGACCGATACGCCGCGCCCCGAAGCCATCCATTATCTGGGTCACACTGACGCTCTCAAAGGCGTTCTGACCCTCACGGAAAACCTGGCCTTCTGGTCGGCCATGCTGGCCATAAAGCCCGGTATTAAAACGATTGACGAAATCCTGCGGCGGTTTGGCTTGCAAACTGTCAAAGATTTGCCCGCCGCCTATCTCTCCGCCGGGCAGAGGCGCCGCGCGGCGCTTGCGCGGCTCTTGCTCGCGCCTAGACCGCTCTGGCTTCTTGACGAGCCGCTGACCGCGCTGGATCTGGCATCCCAGGCTCTGTTGAAAGATGTCATGCGAGAGCATCTGGGGGGTGGCGGCCTCATTGTGGCCGCGACCCATGCCGGGCTGGGGCTGCCCGCGCATGAGCTCAAAATTGGTGCCGCCGCATGAGTGCCGCGCGGTCTCCGCTCCGGGCGCTGTTTCAGCGTGAATGGCGCATCGGCCGCCGCGTCGGCGGCACGGGCAGCATGGGCGTCGTGTTTTTTTTAATCCTGGTGTCGATCATTCCCTTCGCGGTTGGGCCTGATCTCGTGCTGCTGGCGCGCATCGGCCCGGCGCTTCTGTGGATCGCGGCTTTGCTGGCGACGCTTCTTGGCCTCGATCGTCTGTTTCAAGGCGACGATGACGATGGGTCGCTCGACCTGCTTTTGATGAGCGAGACGCCGCTTGAAGCCGTTGTATTCGTCAAATGCCTCGTACATTGGCTGCTGACAGGTGTGCCGCTTGTCGTCGCAGCGCCGGTCTTCTCAGTCATGCTCGGGCTTGAGCCAAAGGCAATATTCGGCGTCACCATCTCGCTTCTCGCAGGCACGCCGGCGCTGACGCTGATTGGTGCCATCGGCGCGGCCTTGACGGTTGGCTTTGGACGCGGCGGTCTTTTGCTGGCGATTTTGATTTTGCCGCTTTGCGTGCCGGTTTTGATTTTCGGGGTCTCGGCGGCGCAGGCCGCGTCAGGCGGAACGGTGCCCTTCATGACGCCATTTGTGATCCTTTCGGCGCTGAGCCTCGCGGCTTTGGCGCTCGCGCCCTTCGCGGCGGCTCTCGCTCTGCGGCAGGCACGGATTTAAGAAGCGCTGATTTCACAAAAGGCATCAATTGCCTTTCGTGCCTCCGCCGCCTAGATTTAGGTGATGCTGAATATCGCCAATCCGACAAACTTCCTGAAACTCGCCTCTTGGCTGGTGCCCGTGTTCGCCGTGCTGACGGCGGTTTTGCTGGGCGTCGGCCTTTATCTCTCCTTTCTCGCACCCGCCGATTATCAGCAGGGCGAGACAGTCAAGATCATGTATCTGCACGTGCCAGCTGCGTGGTTATCCATGTTCATCTATGGCGTCATGTGCTCCGCCGCGCTGGGCACGCTCGTCTGGCGGCATCCGCTCGCCGATGCTGCGCAGAAAGCCGCCGCGCCCTTGGGCGCGGGTTTCACTTTCATTTGCCTTGCGACGGGCTCGCTCTGGGGCAAGCCCATGTGGGGCACATGGTGGGTTTGGGACGCGCGCCTCACCTCCGTGCTGGTTTTATTCCTCATCTATCTCGGATTGATCGCGCTGTGGCAGGCGATCGAAGATCCGGGCCGCGCGGCGCGGGCCGCCGCCGTGCTCACTTTGGTTGGCGCCGTCAATATTCCGATCATTAAATTCTCGGTCGATTGGTGGAATACGTTGCATCAACCGGCGTCCGTGTTCCGCCTTGGCGGCCCCACGATCGCGGCGAGCCTTCTTTGGCCATTGCTCGTAATGGCGCTCGCATTCACATTCCTGTTTTTGACGTTGCATCTCATGGCGATTCGCAACGAGATCTATCGCCGCCGTCTGCGCCGTCTCTCGATCCTCGCTGCGAGTGCGGGCGAGACCGATCTCTCTAACACAATGATGGAGCCGGCAAGATGACCGATCCGAATCTCGATTTCATCATCGCGGCCTATGTGCTGGGTTTCATCGTCGTGACGGCTATGGTGGCCTTGATCCTCTATGATGGAATCAGCCTGAAACGGGCGCTTGCCAAAGTATCGGCGCGCGGCGACAGCGGAACGGACTCATGATGGCGCAGCCATCGGATGCAGCTACGCTAGACCCGGCGAAATCACATAGACGCAGGTGGGTTGTATTCCTCCCGCTCATTGGCTTCGTGGCGCTCGTCGCACTTCTGTTTCCGCGTTTGTTCGCAGGCGATCCATCGCGCCTGCCGTCGCCGCTGATCGGTAAGGAAGTGCCGGTTTTTTCTCTGCCGCCGGTCGCTGGCATCGAAAACCATCCGGGCCTTAAGGATGCTGACTTGCGCCAGGGCCACGTCACATTGGTGAATGTCTTCGCGTCCTGGTGTGTGCCGTGTCATCAGGAACACGCGCTTTTGATGCAGCTCGCCAATGATAAGGCGCTGGCAGATTCGGGCGTGCAAATTGTTGGCATCGCCTATAAGGACGAGCCGGATAACGTGCGGCGTTTTCTCGGCCAGGCGGGGGATCCCTTTAAAGAGATCGGTGCTGACCGGAGCGGGCTGACTGCGATCGATTGGGGCGTCTATGGCGTGCCGGAAACCTTCATCGTCAAGGGCGACGGCAAGATCGCGTATAAATTCATAGGGCCGATGTCGGAAGACTCCATACGCGAGGTTCTTCTGCCAGAGATCGCCAAGGCACAAGAGAGCACGAAATAAAATGCCAAGTTAGGGCTCGTCATGCACGGGCTTGACGGCTAACCAGCTCTGAATTGTGAGGCTATCAAAAACGCCACGGCGGAAGCCGGTGCGCAATCGCAAGCTTTGGTGCGGACCTCCGGCAAAGCTTCGATCAAATCCGAGAAATCGATAAACGGCCGGTTGAGCCGCCCCGCCAAACGCTTCACCACGAAGCGGCCCGCGCCCGCGCCAACAATTGGGGCCGCCTCGCCAATCTCACCGCGCGACAAAATGAGATGCGCGGCGTCGGTCAGATCGCGCAATTGCACTTCAGCGAAATAGCGCGCGAGCTGTTGCCATGTCGCAAGACCGGCCTCATGGCCATCATAGCCGAGCATGCGGGCGAGCCGCGCTTTTGAGGCTTCGACGGTCTTCTCGCGCCCGTCGGCTGTCTCCATGACATCGGCATCTTCCGGCAGTTCGCCCAGCAGGCGATAGACATCGCAAGAAGCCGCGAACCATTCGTTCATCAAAGGCACCCAGCGTCCGGCGAAGGGCACAAGTTTCAAACCAGACGACATCAGATAGCTGCGCACGGCGCCCGCATAGACGAGTTCGCCATTGGCGAGGCGCGAAGCATCCGAATAGCCTTGCGTTTTGACCTTGCCCGCGATGATGGGAATGAGATCGGAGGTTGTCGAGCCCATGTCTACGAAAAGCGCATTTTGATGTGTGAGCCCAACGTAAGACGCGGTTGCATGCCAATTGGCCGAGGCGATCTTCGCGGCGTTGGCCGCGACCGCCGGCAGTTCGACGAAACCCTCCGGCCCTGCATAAAAAACCACGCGCGCGGGTGCCAGTTCCTGCACGGCGAGCGCCGCGACGCCGTTGACGCCTTCCTCACGCGAGGCGAAAGCGTCACAGAGTTCAGCTGTCATCGTCGCAGCGTTGAGACTGGCCGAACCGACAAGGGTTTTCGCTTCCGCGAAGGAGCGATGCAGCTCATCAAGCCCGAGCCATAAAGGGCAGGCGACCTGCGCGACCTTGACGATGCGGCCGTCTTCCCATCGCGTTGCCTTGAGATGCGCGCCGCCAATATCCCAGCCGATGATGCTTTGCATTTAAGGTCTCGTGTGCCAATCGAATATGGGAGCATGATGCAAGGTCTTAAGTTGGAAGTCATTCCCGTCATTGATCTTAAAGGCAAGCAGGCCGTGCGGGCTAAAATGGGAGAGCGGCATCTTTACGCGCCGCTATCGACGCCGCTTGCCGCCAGCAGTGCGCCGCGCGGCGTGATCGAAGGCTTTTTATCGCTGCATCCCTTTCGCACGATCTATATCGCCGATCTCGATGCGATCGAGGATAACGGTTCGCATGAAAGCGTCATCGCTGAGTTGCAGACTCTTTTTCCTGATCTGACCTTTTGGATCGATGCCGGCGTGAAAACAATTTCCGAAGCGCAAACCTGGCTCCGGCGGACGCGCGCGCATCTCGTGATCGGCAGCGAAAGCTGGCAGGATGCAGCATCCCTCGCGCATTTATGTGATGAACCGCGAATCATTCTATCGCTGGATTTTCGCGGCGCGCTGTTCCAGGGCCCCCCGGCGCTTCTCGATGAGGATCATCTCTGGCCGCGACGTCTCATTGTCATGACTTTGGCGCGCGTTGGCAGCGAGGCCGGGCCGGATCTCGCACAGCTCGAATCCATCATGAAGAAAGCTGGAGAACGTGCAGTCTATGCAGCCGGCGGCTTGCGCGGCAAAGACGATCTTCGACTGTTACAAGAGCACGGCGCGGCGGGTGTTCTTGTCGCGTCGGCGTTGCATGATGGACGGCTTAGCGGCAAGGATTTGTCAAAAGAACCGAACCGGGATGAATCGAGAGTTTGAAAACAAAAAAAGGGGAGCCCTAAAGCTCCCCCGCATTTCATCACCTGCGATCCGAAGATTACGCAGCGAAAGGATGCTTCGCGGTGTCGCGCTGAGCGACAACTTCGGTGGCCTTCGGCTCGCCTTTGACGGCGCGCAGAATGGCTTCCTTGGTGGCGCGATAGTTGAAGTCCTGGATCTTCGCGTCGTCAGCGGCTTCCCAATGGATGAAGACGCCAACCGCGATGAAGACGTCATCGGCTTCGGCAACCGGGATCACACCTTCGGCGACGCTGTCAGCGACGGCCTTGGCGACGGCATGCTGTGCCGGTCCAAACATCTGCACGGCTTGCTTGGCGCCCTTGATGGTCACCTTGTTGAACAGGATCGTGTTCGGCTTGCAGAGCAGGTTCGGGGCGACGACGGCGAGAAGTGTCGTGAAACCGTCCTTATTGTTGACGAGAGCATTGGCAAAAGCGGTTTCAGCGGCGCTGCCACGCGGTCCCATGATGAGATCGATATGAGCGATTTCATTGCCGTCGCCGACCAGCGACTCACCGACCATAAGCTTATTAATCACGGCCATTTAAAAAACTCCTCAGAAAGGGGACTTTCGATGCGCCTGCCGAGGCATTCGGCAGACATAAATTCATAGAACGCATCTGAACCCATGCGTCCAAATACGATCTATCAGCTTTTTTTATCGCATTATCAACGGCTGAGCCGGGGAGGCTCGCCCGAGAATGCTCTATCCTTGCTGTCAGCGCCCTTGCTTGGGCCGGTTGGCCAGATAGCCGCGGATCGCTCCGCAAAAACACTCAATCATTTATGTGAAGCTTGAGCAAGATGCTCGATAAGCGATCGGCGAAGAGAGTTGCGACGGTGAGATCAGCGCTTGTGCCTGGATTGCGGCCTTGCGCCTTCAATTTTGCGTCGAAAGCCATGAGATCAGAAAAAGAATCGGCTGGATTTGATCGCGATTCAAAGCGGGTTAATACGTCCAAAGCCTCAGTTCGGACGGCTTCCGCCGCCTCGGGACCGAATTTGCGTGCGATATGGGTATCCGGAAATTTTGCAAGAAACGCGAGATAGACGGTGACAGTATCCCAAGGTGCGCTAATTCCACGCTTTCTTGCCGCTGTGAGCTGCGTGAATCCCGTCACAAAAATATCTTCAAATTGAGAGACATATTGAAACGCGATCCGGTCTCGCGGGGCGGCCTCCGCCATGGCCTCATTTAATCCTATGGTTGCGGGTTTATTAACATCATAGCGCTCCGCATTACCGAGCCCGCCTGGAGACGCGCGCGTGATCGCTTGAAAGGTGTCAACGGCATCAGCATGGTCGAGCGCGGTCAAGACCGTGGCCAGTGCCGCCCGTAGATCTGGTATGCCACGCTCCGCCGCAGCCGCGAGCGGGACGCATAAAAGTATAATACCGAGATTCGTATTGAGACCGGCAGCGTCAAAACTGGCTTCGACCGCGCCGCGAATCCGTGCACCAACCGATTGTCCGGGTTGCGTTAAAAGCGGCGCGGCGGCGGCGGCACTTACGAGAAAGTGCTCCGCCGTCATGCCATGCCCTTCGGCGAAGACATGCACATTGCCAGGTTTTAGAGCGAGAATTTCATCGCGGCAGGAGCTGATAAAAGCCTCTGCGACGCTGCTTTGCAGGCTCATCGCGCGCTGCCGGGAATCGCTTTTGCCACAGCCTGATCGAGGCGTTTTAGAAGATCGCTTGCAAGGCGGTCGGCGATTGAAAATCCGGTCACACTTTGCAAACCGCGCCAGCCCGGCATGCTATTGACTTCAAGCACGGTCAAATGCCCTTCGCGCTCGCATAAAAGATCGACACCCGCGAAGTCGGCGCCAATAGCATCAGCCGATCGCAGCGCCAGATCGCGCATTTCCCCGGTAATTTCTGTCGGCTCGGGTTTGCCGCCCAATTTAATATTGGTGATCCAATGGCGGGCATGCCGGTTCATGGCGGCGATGATCTCGCCATTCGAGACGAGAACGCGAATGTCACGAAACCCATCGTTCTCAATGCCAACGAAGCGCTGCAGGTAATAGACGCCCTCAACCGCTTCGATGTCTGGCAAGTCCGCTTCACGCCGGATAAGTTTGAGGCCGCGCCCCTGCGCCCCGAAAAGCGGTTTCAAGACCAGCGGACCGCGCTGCGTTTCGCGCCGCGCGATCACGCGCGCGGCGGCGGCTGTTTGCACGGTCCAGGTCGCGGGCGTCGGAATATTATTTTTTGCCAGATAAAAGCTCGTCGCGGCTTTGTCGACGCAGCGTTCGATGGTGCGCGCGGAATTGGCGACTGGCACGCCAATATCGCCAAGCGCATGCAGGATGCTCAGCCTTGTCGTGACCGACTCGAACGTGCCAGCGCCAATGGCCCGCGCAAAAACCGCATCGGGGAGGCGCGCGCCAAATCCTGGCAGGACGAGACCGGATGGCCGTCTTGTATCGAAGCCGCATCCTGACAGCCGGATAGGAATGGCTCTGGCGCCTGCGCGGGCGAAGGCCGCGGTCAGCGCCCGCGCGTGCCAGTCAAAGCGATCGACCGCGAGCGCGATTTGCGGACCGTCGGCCGCCGCTTTGGGCGGCTGTGCCAGCGCGGATGACTCAGCCAAAGGAGGCATCGAGCAAAGCGAGATCGATGTGCCCGGCGCGGAAGGTTTCGCCCGTTTCGACCGCGGTTACCATGGCGGCTGCCGGGCTGAAAAGCGTCGGATCGATTTTATAGAAATCGCCTTTGTAAGCTTTGAAGATTTGCGCGAAGGGCTGGCCATAATCGCGCGACGTGGTGCTCGGCAAAGCCGCTGCGAGTTCGCGCGCTTCATTGGCTGGCCCGGTTACGAAAAGATGCGCCTGACCGCCATAGATGATCGCATCATTGGTGCGGCCCATGGCGGTTACGAAATCTGGATGCGGCGGTGACAAAGGCGCGGTCGCGATGCCGTCGATCACGCGCGGCAATGGAAATTTCAGCTCATGCACTTTGTGCATGGCAACTTCGAGAACACGCGAGACGACTTGTACGCCGCCTGCAAGGCTACGGGTCGGGGCATAAATGAAAACCAGTTTTTCAGCTGCGACGCCGCAAGCCTGCGCGACCTTATCGACGACTTCGACTGGCGGCGGACGGTCGCCTTCGAGCACGAGAGTTGCGCGGTCAGCTGTGTCTTTATAGCCGAGGTCTTTGAACAGTGCTTCTTTGCCGGCGAGCGCCCGGCCAGGACCCGAACCCAAAGCAAAAAAAGAACCTTTGCCTTCTCCATGCGCAAGGCTCCATCCGGCATATTGGCTGCCGAGGCAGGCAATCACCGGATCGGCGGTTCTGACGGTGAGATGAAACGGCCAGTTCGGGCTGGCGAGGAAAGGTGTGAGGGTGACTGTGCCAAGACCGCCAAGGCAGATTTCGGCCAGCAGCAAGCCCGCTTCGATTCCGCCGGGCACGGCTGTGCCCGCGTCGATCAAGGTTTCGCCGCGTTCGCCCTTGGTCACAAGACAACGGAGCTTGGCGCTCTCTGCGATGAGCCGGTCAACGATTGGCCCGGCCAGCGCATTGACGCTGATCTGTGGTGTCTCCGTCATGCTGCTGCTTCCTTTTGAGTTTTTGAGAGGAGTGTCAGAATCTGCGCGGCCCTTTCATTGAGAAGGTGCCGTGCTGAAGCGAGATCCGCCGCGTCCGCCATAATGGTGCAAAGCGGGTCGTTTTCGGCAAGTCCGGTGAAGGGTTTTTGCCTGTCGGCTGTCCAGGCAGGCCAATCGATGGCCGGCATGGATGGAATAGGATGGGGCGCATAAACGAAAGCCGCGGCTTCGGCTGGAACAAACCGCAGAGGTGCTGCCGGCAGATGGCCCCGGCATGCGTCGATGTGGGCGCGTAAGAGACGGCCATCGAGATCGTGAAAAATATCGAGCGTGGCGCCTGGACGCGGATTGATTTCGATCAGATGGAAATCTCCGCCATCCACAAGAAAGTCGATGCTGTTCAGCCCAACGAGATGGGCAGCCATTGCGATATTTAACGAGGCGCGTTCGAGTGCAGTTGCGAGATTTGGATCAAGCGCCGCTGGACGTGCGGCGCCGCCGAAGCGCCACGGCTGGCCAGCTGCTGGCGAGCTCCATTGTTCGCTCAAGCCAAGCACGAAACCTGCCGTTCCATCGGCAAGCAGTAAAGCTGAAACTGGTATGCCAGAGACGCGGCGCTGATAATAATCGCCTTCGGCCAGCACGTTGGCAGAGGCCTGAGCGATATGGACTCCGCCTGATCCGCCCGCGTGTTTGATGAGCCAATCCCCGTCATCGGCAGGGGCCTCAAAACGGATTTCCGGATGCCTAATTCCGAGGTCCGCGCAAAGCGCGGCGAGCGACGCGGGGCTTTTCACGCGTTCAACCGTTGCAGGCGTATTGCCGAGCAGCGGCCAATGTTCGGCGATGAGCTCCAGCAGATGGGTGCGGTCTTCGAACCCAGCGCCATAAACGAGTCCGGTCACATGCCTGCCTTCGGCCAAGGTTGTCAGGGACTCCAAAAGTGAAGCGGCTTGGAACCCAAGCGCGAAATCACCTGCGACAAGGCTATTGGCAAAAGCAAGATCACGGGTGTCGAGGTCGTCGAAAAAATCGGCGGCCAAGGGCAGGTAACCCGCCGCCCGCGCGGCCTGCGCCAAGGCGCGGCCGGACGGAGCGGCGATCAGGACGCACTCCGGCTCAGACGAGATCGCGCGCGAGGACGAAGGCATCGCGGAAATCAAGGCAAACGGCTTTGTCTGACGTCGCCATTTTCTGGAAAAGTTTCGATTCGGTCTGATATTTGA
>Ga0116230_10005464_pt1 | contig 12474 bp, 4 predicted proteins | sample S1TSphfallax_3_FD_88678 | JGI IMG/M metagenome (GOLD analysis project Ga0116230, IMG submission 88678) | Host-associated microbial communities from peat moss isolated from Minnesota, USA - S1T2_Fd - Sphagnum fallax MG | ecosystem: Host-associated > Plants > Peat moss > Unclassified | place: USA...
AGCTTGACCCGGTCGTATTGAATCTGCGCATACACATTGAGCGTGGGACCGCGCACCAGGGGCTGCTTGCCCCAAAGGCTCGCAACCGTGGCGGTGCCGTCACCCTGCAGAGATTCCAAGCCATTACCGAGTTTGTAATGCAGCCCCGAGTAGGCGGCGCCGAGCCGGGTACCGGAGCCGGTGACCGTGGCCTCATACGAGAGACGGGCATAGTTCATGTCGTCGCCCGACGTGAGACCGGACAGCGACAAGTAGTCGCCCTGCTGGAGCGGCTCCATGACACTGACCGTACCGCCGAAGCGCGCGCGGCCCGTATAGCGATTGCCATAGTCATCGACGGTGGCAATGCCCGTGACGCTCGGTCCCGGCAGCGCCGTGACGTCCAAGTTCGACGTGCCCACCGCCTCGCCGGGCTTGATGACGGCCTGCACCGCGATCTTCGGCACGTCCGAGAGGAGGAGCAGCACGTGATCCAATTCGCTCTGCTCGATGACGTCGCCGCTCTTCAAGGGCGCGAGCGTGGCCTCGAGCAACGCATCGCGGACGCGGCTTTCGTTCTTGAGGGTGACTTTGCCGTAGCTCGCTTCGAGCACCTGGATATTGACCACTCCATCCTTGATCGTTTGCGCCGGAATGACCGCGCGGGCCAACGGATAGTCGTGACTGTGGTAGTACTCGGTGATGCGATTCGCGACGGCCCCCAACTGCGCGAGAGTCAGGCTCTTGCCTTCGGCATCGGCGATGAGTGCATGCAAGGTGGCGCTGTCGATGTGCGAATTGCCGCTGAGCGTGAGGCGCTGCACGAGGAACGCCGCGCTGTCGGGTAGCTGCCCGGCCTTCCCGCCCTGAATTGAGAGTCCGGTCGAGGAGTTGGCGGGCGGCGGTGGCGTCGTCGGCTTCAGCTGCTGCAGGATGTTGCCGGCATCGGGTGAAACCGGCGGCTCGGCAGCGTGCGCGAGCGGCGCCAACGCCGCGAGCACGGCCAGAGAAAGAGGCTTCAACATGTTATTGATTTCCTTCAATGACGGGCAGATCGCCGGGTAGGCGCAAACCGCCGTTCTCGATGCTGAGCGTGCCGGCGCCACCGATCGTCATCGATACGTTGACCGTGGTGCCCGGGTTCTGTGTGGCGACCGTCGCGGTCCCATTGCCGGAGAGAGCGTCTCCGGCATTGGCGGCGGCGCCCGCGGCTCCGTTGCCTGCGCCGGTTGTGCCCGTGAAGCCGACCGTGCCTATGGCGCCGACCGTGCTTGAAACGGCGGCCGCACCCGCGCCCGACGCCACGAGCGGCCCGACCGTGGATGAGGCAGTGATGGCCTTGGGACTGCCACTGAATTGCGGAGCGACCAAGCTCGATTCGAGTTGCGCCACGACGTTGTTCGCCCCTCCGGGCCCGCTCGACGCCGACGTGGGTCCGATGGCCGCCGGCGTGATACTGCCCGAAAGCCCGGTGGGTTCGACGACGGCATAGTCGCCGGCATCGGTGCCGCTCAAGCTGTCGGTGGCGGTCACTGCAATGTGCGTGCCCGGGCCGGCATTGGCGAAGAAGCCGGACTGCAACAGCGACACGCTGTCACCCGGCAACACGCCCGAGAGCGTGCCGCCGCTGAGCGAGGCCACCGTCGTTCCGTCGTACGTCTTTCCCGCCACCACGGTGCCGCTGACGCTGACCGACGCCGGCGCGATGGTGCCGGTGAGGCCCGTGGGTTCGACGAGCGTGTAGTCGCTCGCGTTCGCGCCGCTGATGGTGTCGGTGGCCGTGACGGCGATACCCGTGCCCGCATTCTTGGTGGCGAAGGTGCCGCTCTGGTTGAGCGTGACCGCGTCGCCGGAGACCACGCCGGGTAACGTACCACCGCTGAGCATGGCCACCGTCGTGCCATCGTAATTCTTGGTCGCCACCGTGGTACCGGCGACGGTCAATGAAGCCGGCGTGATGGTGCCCGTCAAGCCTGTCGGCTCGACGACGGTGTAGTCACCCGCATTCGCGCCGCTCAACGTGTCGGTGGCCGTGACCGCGATGCCGGTGCCCGCATTCTTGGTCGCGAAGAGGCCGGTCTGGTTGAGCGTGACCGTATCGCCCGAGAACACCCCGGTTAAAGTCCCATTCGCGAGCGTCGCCGCCGTGGTGCCGTCGTAGGTCTTGCTGACCACCGTGCTGCCCCCGATGCTGACCGACGCAGGAGTGATGGTGCCGGTCAGGCCTGTGGGCTCGACGATGGCGTAGTCGCCCGCGCTCGCACCGCCTAGGGTATCGGTCGCGGTGACCGCAATGCCGGTGCCCGCATTCTTGGTCGCGAAGTTGCCGCTTTGACTGAGTGTGACCGTATCGCCGCCGATCACGCCGGAGAGCGTGCCGCCGCTGAGCGCGGCCGTCGTCGTGGCGTCGTAGACCTTGCTCGCCACCGTGGAACCGCTAACGGTCAACGGGGCCGGCGTGATGGTTCCCGTGAGGCCCGTGGGCTCGACGATACTGTAGTCGTTCATGCTCGCGCCGCCGATCGAATCGGTCGCCGTGACGGCGATGCCGGTGCCCGCATGCGGGCTCGCGAAGGTACCGCTTTGCGCGAGCGTCACCGTGTCGCCCGAGTACACGCCGGACAGCGTCCCACCGGTGAGCGTGGCTACAATCCCGCCATCGTAAGTCTTGGTCCCCACGGCGGTGCCCGTGACGGTCAACGGCGCCGGCGTGATATTGCCGGTGAGCCCCGTCGGTTGGGTGAGGGAGTAGTTGCCCGCATCGGTGCCGCTCAAGGTCTCGGTGGCGGTCACGGCGATGCCGGTGCCGACGTCCTTGGTGGCGAAGTTGCCGGTCTGGTTGAGCGTCACGACGTCACCCATGACCACCCCGGAGGACAACGAGCCGCCCGCGAGCTGCGCCACCGTGGTGCTGTCGTAGACCTTGGTCGTCACCGTGGTGACCCCCGCGACGGTCAACGGAGCTTGCGTGAAGTAGGCCGTATCGGTGCCACCAACGAGCGTGTAATTCGCAGCGAGGCCACCGTTGGTGCCGTCGCCCAACGCCAAGGTATTCAAGGTCACGTTCTGCAAGCCGGCAGAGACGTTCTTACTCGGCACCGTGCCCGCTCCGGTCAAGGTAAGCGTCTGGCTGCCGACGAGGGTGCTGCTCACCGTGAAATCACCGTAGGGGATGCTGGTGCCGCCGTTGTACACCGCGGTGCCGGTGAGACTGACCGGCAGCGGGTTAACCGTCAATGTGCCGCTCGCGTAGGTGATCAAATAACCCAGTTGGTCAGAATACAGTCCGCTCGGCGTGATCGTGTAGGTGTTGGCATTGATCGCCCCCTGTGAGCTACCGCCATAGGTCACAGTGCCGAAAACGTGACTTGAATCATATGTCGTCGAATAGGTCACGCCGGCACCACCGCTGTACGCAGCGCCGTCGTAGGTCTTGGTCGCATCGCTCGCGGTGATGGTCAGCGGCGTCAGCAGAGCTCGCAACAGCGGCGCAGTTTCGCCTTCATACATGAACCAAGAACCGGTGCCACTGAAGTCCCATCCCGGATTGACGTTGCCGTTGGAAGGGGTCGCGGAGTTGAAATTCGCCTGGGTTTTAAACCCCGTCGTGCTCAATCCCCACACGACGCCGGACCCATCGGTGCCGTTGCCGAAGCCGGTCAAACCGGGATCATTAGGATTCGCGCCGCTCAAATAGAAACTATTTTGCACCGTTCCATAATTCGATCCCACCAACAAACCTACGTGGGGCGCCGTGCCCGTCACGCTGCCCGTGGCATAGGTACGGCTGATCGTCCCACCGCCGCCGAGAACCGACCCGATCAACCCGCCCACATTGCCTATCCCGGTGACGCTGCCGGTGGCATAGCTGTCACTGACGGTGCTGCCGGAGTTGAAGCCGACCACGCCGATTAAGCCACCGGTGTAATTTTTAGCGCTGACGACACCGCTGGCGTAACTGTCGCTGACCGAGCCACCGCCCTCCAGAAATCCCACCAAACCGCCGGTTTCGGAGTCGTCAGCGCTGGCCGTTACGCTGCCAGTCGCGTAGCCGCTGCTAATGTTAGCACCGGCATCGTGACCGACGAGGCCGCCGACGCTGCTCCCACCCGAGACGCTACCCGTGGCATAGCTCTGTGTCACGGTACCCGTCGAACCAGGACTATTGTATGAATTCAACCCGATGAGGCCGCCGACATTGTTGCTGCCGCTCCCGCTGATGGCTCCAGTCGCGTAACTACTGCCGATGGTGCCGCCATCATTCCAGCCGATCAGGCCCCCGAGGTCCGTGGTGCCCGTGACCGCGCCGGTGGCATAACTGTTCGTCACACTGGGATTCCCAGTGACCACGTCAATCTTGCCGACGAGGCCGCCCACATAACTACTGCCACTCACACTGCCCGTGGCATAACTGGTGCCGATGGTGGAAGTATCGTAGCCAACGAGACCCCCTACGTTAATTAAACCGGTGACGGTTCCCGTGGCATAACTATTACTGATGGGACCCTCATTCGATCCGACGAGGCCACCGACGAAATTGGGGGCACTCACCGCACCGGTGGCATCACTGTTTTTGATGCTGCCGTTGGCGTTGAAGGCGACGAGGCCGCCCACAATGGAGTTGGTGCCGCTGACCGCCGCACTCGCACTCACGTTCGTGATCGCTCCCGCATTGACGCCAGCCAACGAGCCGACATAGCTTGCACCGGTGACGCTCCCGGTAAGACCGACGTTGCGGATCATCCCGGTCGCACCCACATACCCGAACAGTCCGAGATCGCTGGCCATCGGCTGGGCGACGGTCAGACCGGAGATCGTGTGCCCGAGCCCGTCAAAGGTGCCCAAGAAGTTAGCCCCGTTATTGCCGATTGGCGTGAACCCGGCGCCCGAGTTCCAACCGCTCGTGCTGCTGGCATCTATGTTGCTGCCCAAAGCGTAGTGCCCCGAGAGGTTGCCATTCATACCCTGCAGGTCCGTGCCCGTTGTGCTGCCGGGGTTACCGAGACTGTTGAGCACGGTATAGACCTGACTGTCGATGGTGAGCGCACCGGCAGCGCTGCTCGTGATATCGACCCGCCCGGAAAACGTTCCGGGCGACGCGAAGCCCATCAACAAATTGCCGATGGGCTCGAAGTCGACCTTGGCCGTGCCGCTCACGGTCATGACCGCATTGACGTTGATGTTGTTCGCGGCAGTCAGAGTCAAGGTATTCGTGGACCAAGCCACCGGCGCATTGACATTGATGTCTCCATTCTGTCCACCGCTGGTGCTGGTGGTAATGGCGATGTTTCCGCCCGCCAGCGCAGTCTGCAACGTGCTGGCGCCGATGCCGCTCGCGCTTTCGGCGGCCGTGCCGGCCGAGATCGTGAAATCGGTGGGATCGATGAGCCAACTGCCATTGAGTCCATGTGCCGCCGCGCTCGTGACCTTCGCAGCCCCCGCAACCTCGACGTGTTCAGCTGAAGTCTCGATGAACCCGCCATTACCGCCGTTCGGCGCGCTCACATCGAGCGTCCCGCCGACGTCCACGGTGCCGGCGTTCATGCCGCCCAAGAGCGTGATCGTTCCCTCGTGGTTCTCGACCGTGCGCGCTTCGATGACGCCCGTGTTGTTGACGACGCTCGCGAGCAAGCTGTCCTTGGCGCCCGCGGTCATGAGCACGTGACCGCCATCGGCGCGGATCAAACCACCGTTGGACGCCAGACTGTTGAGCACGCCCTGGTCCACCTGCATCTTGACCAAACTAGTGCCGTTGAACGTCAGCGTGGTGGCGCTGCCGGCGCCCAAGGCAACGGTGCCGAGCTGCGCACTGATGACGCCGCTGTTGCCCACATGATTGCCGATGAGGGCAACCGAACCGCCGGTGGCGGCCGTGATCGTGCCCTCGTTGAGCACGCTGCCGGTGCCGTTCCCACTGAAGGTCTTGCTGGCCGAGCCGATGGTGCTCGGATCGAACGCAAGGGTCGACGCCACGAGCCCACCCACGTTGACCTGCGCACCCTTGCCGAAGATCACGCCATTCGGATTGATGAGATACACCTGACCGTTCGCGTCCAAATGCCCGAGGATGCTGCTGCCGTTGGTGCCGACGATGCGGTTGACCGCGATGGCCGAGGCATTGGGCTGCACGAAATCGACGGTTTCCTGGGGAGCGATATTGAATGTCTGCCAGTTGAGGAACAGGTTCTGGCTAACTTGAGAAATCGTCGTGGTCGACCCGCCTTGGGTGATGGTACCGCTGCCGCCGGTGACCTGGCCGCCGGTGGGTCCCGCTTGGGCGATGCCCGCCGACAGCGACAACGCGGCCGCGATGAGCTTGCGATGCGAACTCTTGCCACGCCCCCGGGCCGTTTCCGCCGCTGGGACGTACGCATTGAGCGAATCGTTCCATACCAATCGAAAAATTCGGTTCATCGAGGCGTGTCGATTCATAGGGTATTCCGCAGTCGCAACGTAAGGGGCTACCGTAAGTAGCGGGACCGCGGCAGAGTACTTAACTCAATCCGCCTCGGCAGGTGACGGCGGTCACAGAAAGCACGAAGGGAAACCCTCAACCCTACGAGATATGACTACTGCATCACAAACAGCGAATATTGCGCATTTGCTGGACCCGGCAACCAGCTCAAGGTGTGAGAAGACTAGGGTGAGAGTGGTGGAGTCGTTTCGCTTCGCGTTCGGCCTCAGCTGCCGCCTGCGTCTGCCGCTCACATGACCCGCACGAGTTCCGAATAGGCTTCGAGCTGCTCATCGGCGGTAAGCAGGTGCAACGGTTCGCTGATGGCTTGCGCAATTAACAGCCGATCGAATGGGTCTCGATGTAAGGCCGGTAACCGGTTGATCGCGGCCGCGTGCCGCAGGCTGATCGGCAATGGCAAGAAGCCGCTGGCGCTCACCGCCTCCACCAAACGCTCAGGATCCACGTGCAGCTTGCCCAACTGATGCTTGATCGTTGCCTCCCAGATGCTCGCGCTGCTGACGAATACCGCGTCGGCCTCTGCGATGATGGACCAGGCGACATCGGACAGTTTCGGATCGTCGTCCACGCACCAGATGAACATGTGCGTATCGAGCAGGAGCCTCATCGCGACCGCTCGAAGCCCTCCATCACATCCGCCGGGAGTGGCTCGTCGAACTCCGGGCCCAGCTTGATTTGGCCCTTGAGTACGCCGCGCACTCGCTTGGGTGCCGCCGACCGCAGCGGTCCCAGCATTGCGACTGGCTTTCCAGCCTTGGCGATGATCACTGTTTCACCTTGCAGCACAGCCTCGATCAATTTGGACAGTTGGCTCTTGGCCTCATGGACATTGTAAGTTGACATAATAGGCTCATGCTGGATTAGCTAATCTTAGCTAACTCATGTCGTGAACGCCAGCGTTTTATGTTTCGATAAGGTAGAGCGAATCACGCAATCGCTGTCGGGCTGGAAATCAAATCAAGCTCGGATTTCAACTATGTTCTCGCACGCTGGGGCCAGCGACATGCTTGAGCACCCAAAACGGTGGCAGAATGCGACATCACAGGGAGTGCCAAAATGACAATGAGACAAATCGAACACGGATCGCTTATAGTCAGGCGGCCCTGCGTTCTTCATGTTTAATCCCATGTCGATCTTCAGGGGCTCATCGATATGGGCCGTCTCGGCTGCTGCGATGCTCTGTATCACCGCCGCCTCGGCTCAGGTCATCACGACGGTCGCCGGGCGCGGGCCTTATTCCAAAGTGTCTGCGCTGTCGGTGCCGCTGCCGCCCGCGTGGCCGATCGCCATTTCCAAAACCACCGGGTCGATTTATTTTTCGGCCGCATTGACGGTCTACCGGTATGACCCCACACCGGGGACCATCACCCCCGTCGCCGGCAACGGCACGTTTGGTTCGAGCGGTGACGGCGGCGCGGCGACGAGCGCACAGATCGAGTGCGCCGCCGGATTGACTCTGGATGCGTCCGGCAACCTCTATATCGCCGATTGCTTTGGCAATCGCGTTCGTAAGGTCACTCCCGCAGGCATCATCTCTACCGTCGCGGGCGACGGCGTCGCGGGCTACTCGGGCGATGGTGGTCCGGCGACGAAGGCCAGCTTGAATGCTCCATTCTTCGTGGCGGTCAACCCGACGAATGGCGCCCTATATATCGCTGACCTCAACAACGCGGTCGTGCGGGAAGTCATCGACGGCGATATCTCCACCGTGGAGCAAACCGTGGGATCGTATCCGTTGGCGCTGACCTTCGATGCCCTGGGGAATCTCTATTACATCAACGACAGCCAATCGGCTCCGCCCTACGTGGATATCTTGCAAAAGCTCGTGCCGGGCGGTGAGCCCACCACCATTGCGAACCTGAATGCCACCGGTTGCGAAGAAGGATTGGTGATCGATTCGAACGACAATCTGTATACGACGGATTATTGTTTGAGCCACGTCTACCAAATCTCGAACACCGGCAAGGTTTCCATCATCGCGGGCTCCAACACGTCGGGATACAGTCCCGATGGCACGCCCGCCGCCGCCGCCGCGCTCAGCGAGCCTTCCGATGTGACCGTGGATGCCGGCGGCAACGTGTATTTTACCGATTGGGGCAATCGACGCGTGCGCAAGTTCAAGCTCGGCGGCACGCTGACCACGCTCGCCGGCAACGGCAATGGCGACGGTGGCGCGGCGACCGCCGTGCCGTTCTCTGATCTGAAGGAAGGTGTCGCCGTCGACCATGACGGCCGCGTTCTGATGGGTGACCAATTCTCCGTGCGTCGTATCGACGCCACGGGGGCCATTGAAACCGTCGCGGGCACGACGGCAACCGGCTTCGGCGGTGACGGCGGTCCCGCGACCCAGGCAACCCTGGGAGTCGCGGGCGGTATAGCCGTTGTCCCCACCGGTAGCGCGTCGTCGAATGCCTATCTGCTCGCCGACCCGATCGATGAGCGGATTCGTTACGTGAACCCCTCGGGCGACATCTCCACCGTTGCGGGCGATGGCACTCAGGGATTTGGCGGCGACGGCGGGAGCGCACTCACGGCGACGCTCTTCCAGCCGTATTCGGTTGCCGAGGGTCCCTCTGGTGAGTTCTTCCTAGGCGGATATTGCCAAAACGGCTTCGCCTGCATGCCGCCGACGCCGACCCCGAGCGACGAATCCGTGATTCGCAAGGTCAGCGAATCCGGGGTCATCTCCCTGTATGCGGGAAACCATATACCCGGCTATGGTGGCGATGGCGGCCCGGCCACCGAAGCAAATCTCAATCATCCGTTGAGTTTCACGACCGATTCGCACGGCAACCTGTATATCGCCGACACCTACAACCATCGGATTCGCAAGGTCGATACGTCCGGAACGATCACGACCGTCGCGGGCGACGGGATCGCGGGTTTCGGCGGCGACGGCGGCAAGGCGACGAGCGCGGAGCTGAACTTCCCGCAAGACGTCGCGGTCGACGCCACCGGCACCCTGTACATATCGGACCATCTCAACAACCGCATTCGCAAGGTCACGACCGCCGGCATCATCTCGACCGTCGCGGGAACCGGCACCGCCGGATTCAGCGGTGATGGCGGTCCCGCCACGGCTGCGAAGTTGAACGGCCCGGTAAAGATTGCGCTGGATCCCACCGGTGGCGTTCTCTACGTGATGGACAACGGCAACTTCCGCGTACGGCGAATCGCGGGACTGCTCGGCGATACCACCGCCTCGGTCAGTGCCGCGACACTCGCCTTCGGCAATGAACCGATCGGTGTCGCGAGCAAACCAAAGACCATCACCTTGAAGAATACGGGTTCGAAACCGCTGTCGGTGTACGCGGTCGCCTTGACCGGGACCGGCGCCGCATCGTATTCGACCTCAAACGATTGTGAGGTCGCGGTCGCCGCAGCGTCTACGTGCACGATCAACATCACGTTCCAGCCCGGTGCCCCGGGCGCGGCGACGGCAATCCTGACCATCACGGGCAATGTGGCGCCGAGTTTGGCATCGATCGATTTGTCGGGCACGGGCACACCCGACACGACCAAGACCACGCTCGTCGCAACGCCGTCATCAGGCGCCGTCGGCACGAAGATCAAATTGACGGCGACGGTGGTACCGGTCGCCGGAACGCGGGCGGCGGCCGGCACTGTGACGTTCAAGAATGGCGCGACGACGCTCGGGTCGAGTGCTCTCTCGGCCGCCGGCGTCGCGAGTCTGTCGATCTCGACCCTCCCGCTCGGTTCGGATTCGCTGACCGCAGGGTACGCCGGGAACGCCGATGACGAACCCTCGACTTCGAGCGCCATTACGGTGACCATCAACTGATCCAACCGCGGCATTAAGGATTGACCGCCAGTCGTCCTGAAGTCCACTTCCGTTCCGGAAGGCGTGCGGTAGTACGAAAGATTACCGCCGCAATTTCCGTACGCCATGTGTGCCCGTAATTCCTGAAACACAAGCGTCTGCAAGAGATGTCCGCGCTCGGCTCCCTCCAGCGGTTCGCGAAGCCGTCGCGACAACGCTCGGATTACACCGCAATCGAACAAATAAAACTTGGGGTGCTGCGCTTCTTTGACCTTTGCCCGGGGTCCCTTGAAACCGGTCGCGCGTCCCGCCCTCACCACACCCGGCACGTCGTCGCGTGCACCATGGGTTGTCCGGCCTTGCAACCGAACGCCTTGCGGAACTCGGGCATGTTGCCGACGACGTTGTTGACGCGTAACACCGGCATCGAGTGTGGATTCGTGAGCACCATCATGCGCGCCGCCTCCGGTCGTATCTGATCGCACCAGCTCATCCCATAGGCGATGAAGAATCGCTGCAGATTCGACTGCCCATGCGCGTCCTTCTGATCGAGCGACTTGCCTTGTTCCTTGAGGTCCTCGGCCAACGCCGACAATGCCAGGTAAATCCCGCCATTGTCCGCCGTATCCTCGCCCTGCGTGAGCTTGCCGTTTTGCTTGACGCCGGCCACCCCGGGCACCGCCCCGCTGTACTCGTTCGCGATACAGGCTCCCTTTTGTTCATACTGCCTCGCATCGTTCGCCGACCACCAATCGCGCAGGTTCCCCTGCACGTCGAACTTACGCCCCTGGTCATCGAAGTCGTGGGTGAGTTCGTGACCCACGACTGCGCCCTCGGCACCATAGTTGACGACGTCGTCCGCCTGCGCATCGAAATACGGCGGCTGCAGAATGCCTGCCGGAAAATTGATCGTGTTTGTCTGCGGGTCCTCGTAGGCGTCCACCGTCGGCGGCGTCATCGCCCACTGAGTTCGATCCAGCGGTTTGCCCACGAAGGCAAGCTGGCGCTTGAGTTCGAACGCCGTCGCACGCTCCACGTTCACGGGATAGCTCTCTCGTGTAATCGTCAACGACCCATAGTCGATCCAATGATCGGGATAACCAATCTTGTCCATGACGGCCGCGAGCTTGCGCCGCGCCTCGCGCTTCGTATCCGATTGCATCCAGGCCACGGCATCGATGTCTCGCCCCATCGCCGCCTCGATGTCCTTCACCATCTTCTTGGCTCGGACCTTGCTCTCGGGCGGAAACACGTGCGCCACATAGACCTCTCCCAATGCCTCGCCCAAGTGAGCATCGACCGCATCGGTGCATCGCCGCCAATCCGGGGGGGGTTGCGGCTGACCGGTCAACGTCTTCATAAAGCCAAACTCGGCGTCGCGCCAGCCGTTACCCAGATAGGGAGCCGCGCCGAGCAGCAGATGGACACGCAGGTAAGTCTTCCAGACCTCGAGGTCCTCACTGGTCAGAAGCTGATTCAAGCGGTTGAAATAGGCGGGAGCCGATACTTCGTACAGCGGCACGTCGGGCGCTCCCACCGCGCGAAAGTACCCGTCCCAGTCGAAGGCGGGCACTAGAGCCTTCAGTTCCGTCAGCGAGTAACGATTGTCCACCTTGGCGGGATCGCGTCGCGAGATGTTGTCCATCTGCGCCCGCGCCATCGCGGTCTCCAGACGTAGCACCGCCACCGCATCCCGATGCGCCTCCTCGATGGGCGCCCCATCCTTCTGCATAAGCGTCTCGATGAGCGTCTGGTAGCTCCTTCGAAGTGTCTTCGACGCCGCGTCGTTCTTGAGGTAAGAATCACGTCCGGGCAACCCGAGGCCGCCCTGGTCCACACCCCCGATCACTCTGCCCACGTCGTGATAGTCCGCCTGCGGACCGAACCCCAAGATCGCCGCGTTCGTTTGGTTGTCGCCCCCTTCCCAAGCCTGCCCAAAGGCGCCGTGCAGGGCACCCAGCGTTGCGCCAATGTCCCTCGGGATCGACATTCCTCGAATCCGCGCCATGAGCGGCTCGAGCGCCTTCACATCATCCGCGTTCGCACGCACCTGTTCCATGCAGCTGGCATAAAAGTCCCCGATCTTCTGTTCGTTGGGCGTGCGCGCGGCATTGGCCGGCTCGTTCGTCTCCAGAACGTCGCGCAAAATCTGTTGGTTCCACGCCTCGAGCTCACCACCCACACCCCACTCGGTCTGGTCCGGCGGGATCGGATTCGCCGCATTCAGCACCCCACACGC
>Ga0116230_10005465_pt1 | contig 12472 bp, 7 predicted proteins | sample S1TSphfallax_3_FD_88678 | JGI IMG/M metagenome (GOLD analysis project Ga0116230, IMG submission 88678) | Host-associated microbial communities from peat moss isolated from Minnesota, USA - S1T2_Fd - Sphagnum fallax MG | ecosystem: Host-associated > Plants > Peat moss > Unclassified | place: USA...
AGCGACGCTTCTCACCCTGCGCGCCGCTCTCATTCCCTCGGCTAGGCGCTTCCGTGCGTCCGACGTACCATCGTGTAATCGACGATGAAGTTATACGCGCCCGGCACGTAGCGGCAATCGTGCATGCGCGTGGTGAAGACGGAATCGCGCGCGGCCTCGAGCGCCGATTCGTTCAGCAGCGGCGAGGCCGATCGTACGATCGCCACCGCGGAGACATGCGATCGCTCGTCGAGCGTGACCCGGACGACGACCTCACCCGTCACCCCGCGCTCCATGGCCTCACGCGGTACGAAGGGTCTGGCGGCGTCGACCGTGCGCGCGGGTGCGTCGGCGATCGCGCACGAGCCCGGCGCGCGATCGAGCAGACCCAGCGCGATCCAGAACCCGGACAAGACCACCACGGCAGCACCCAGAAGCCGGCTCAGTGCGAACAACCCGCAGCCTCGCAACAACGTCGAACAGTGTGAAGACGCTTCGAACCACGCGCGGTGCGCTCATTCTGCTCGGCACGGCGCAACTCGCGATCGGGGCAGCGGCGATCTTCGCGCGGTTCGCGCTCACGGCGTGCGGGCCGCTCTCCGCGTCGGCATTGCGGCTCGCGATCGCGTCGTCGCCGATCGTCGCGATTGCCTTCGCGCGCGGCGCATACGCGCGCTACGACCGCGCGACGGAACGACGCTTGGCGCTCGCATCGGTCGCGCTCGCGGCGCACTTCGCACTCTGGCTCACCTCGCTGCAGTTCGCGAGCGTCGCGGTCTCGACGCTGCTCGTGTGCACGACGCCGGTGTTTGCCGAAGCCTGGACGGTGATCCGCACGCGCACGTGGCGCCCGCTCGCCGCCGCCGGCATCATCACGGCACTCGCCGGCGTCGCGATCATCGTGGGCGTTCCGTCGCGCACCGACACGCCGCTCGGCATCGCGCTCGCGATCGGCGGCGCGATCGCGTTCGCGGCGTATCTGCTGCTAGTACGCGCGAGCGACGCGCGCTACACGACGCTGGCGGTCATCGCGCGCACCTATCCGCTCGCCACGGTGCTGCTCGCGCTCGCGGCACTCGCCGCACACGATCGCATTCCCCCGCTCTCCGCGCACCTCGCGTGGGGCGGCATCCTCGCCATGGCGCTCGGCTCGCAACTTTTCGGCCACTCCGCACTCAACGCGGCGGTCCGCTCCCTCTCCGCGACGCTCGTCGGCGTGACCACGTTGCTCGAGCCGGTCATCGCCGCGGTCGCGGCGGCGCTCGTTTTCGGCGAGCGCCCGGCCCCGTTCACGGCCTTCGGCGCGCTCGTCATCTTGACCGGGATCGGTCTCGCCATCCGCGATGAGACGCGGACCGCGGGGTATACGGGGACCATGCACGACGACACGCCGACCATCGGCGAACAGATGAACCGCGGCCTGTATCTCGATCCCGCCTTCACGGTCGACAAGCCCGGCTTGATCGACGCGCTCGAGGACGAGATCGACGAGACGGCGGAGCGCGCGAAGAACGCGCCGCACCCGCCTCAACCCGACGACGCGACGTAAGCCTCGATCACTTCCGCGACGCTCCAGGCTTGCGCGATCGTTCCGACCGGCGCGTGCGGCGGATCGCCCTCGAAGATCTCACCAAGCGTGCCGATCGCATCGCCGTCGAGCGCATCGCGTAACGCCTCGACGTAGCGCCGCGCGCGCGGCTTGTCGCGATACACGTTGAGGTGCGCGCGCACGAACACACCGATCAGCCACGGCCACACCGTGCCTTGATGGTAGGCGGCATCGCGCGAGCGCTGGTCGCCGCCGTAGCTACCGCGATACATCGGGTCCGACGGCGCGAGCGTACGCAGTCCGACGGGCGTGACGAGCTCATGCGCGCAGACGTCGACGACGTCGCGCGACCGCTCCGCGCCGAGCAGCGCCGGCGCGAACGCGACGGCGAAGAGCTGGTTCGGGCGGAGCGCGGGATCGTCGCCGTTCGGCCCGTCGATCACGTCGAAGCACGCGCCGCGCGCGTCGTTCCAGAAGCGGCCGAACGATGCGGCGACACGCGCGGCCGCAGCATCGTACGGCGCGTCATCGACGTTGCATTCGCGTGCGAGCGCCGCCGCCGTCACGAGCGCGGCATACCAGAGCGCGTTGATCTCGACCGGCTTGCCGATGCGCGGCGTCACGACGTGATCGCCGACCTTCGCATCCATCCAGGTGAGTTGCACGCCCGGCTCCCCCGCCCGCAGCAAACCATCGGCCGGATCGACGCCGATGCCGTAGCGCGTTCCCACCGTGTAGTGCTCCACGATCGACCGCACGACCGGAAAGAGCGCCGGCACGAACGTCTCATCGCGCGTGACCGCCGCGCAGCGTCGAATCGCCTCGATGAACCACAGCGCGGCGTCGACCGTGTTGTATTCCGCGGGCGCGCCCGCGTCGGGTAGCGTGTTGGGCAGGAGGCCGTCGCGCACGAACGGCACGTACGCGCGCAGGATCTCTTCGGCGACGGCGACGCGCCCGCACGCGAGCGCAAGGCCGGGCAGCGCGATCATCGTATCGCGTCCCCAATCGGCGAACCACGGATAGCCCGCGATGATCGACGTGCGCGACGCGCCGGCGGTGGTGGTCACGACGAACTGGTCGGCGGCGAGCGCGAGTTCGCCGAGCAACGGATCGCGAAACGGGTGCGAGAGCGCGGCGCCGCGCGCGAGCGCCGCATCGACGATCGCGCTCGCATCGTCGGTCGCCGGCACGAGGCCGACGACGATGCCGCCACCGCCGCCCGGTGGGAACACCACGCGCGCGTCGAGCGCATGCACCGCATCCTCGAGCGGATCGTGGCCGCGTTCCGCCTCGCGCTCGGCGTAGAATCCCGACCAGCGATCGCCGGTCACGGTGAGCGTCGCACCCGGCACGCGCACGTGCAGCGGGCGCGCCGACGCCGGCAACGCGATCGCCGCCCGGTCGCCGTCGACCGTGGTGACGAAGGTGGCCGGATCGGGCAGCGAGCCGCCGTGATGGTCGCGGTCAGTCACGACGAGGTGCAACGCGAACGCGACCGGCTCGGGCGCCGTGACGACGCGCAGCGCAAGCGCCGTCTCGTCGCGACCGTGCGGCATCGCGATCGCGAGCTCGACCACCGCGTCGCCGAGCGCATACGTCCATGTCGGCACGCCGTCGCGCACCACAAACCCGCTACAGTAGCGCCAGCCCTCGGGCGCATGCAGGCCGGAGGCCCAGCGGTTCGTGCCGAGCGCGTAGGTCGCACCCTGGCATTCCGCCACGATCTGCACCGTCGTGACCAGCATGCGCCGCGCGGCCGGCGGCTCGAGCGCAGCGACGAGCAGACCGTGATAGCGGCGCGTGAGCGTTCCGGCGACCGTGCCCATGGCGTAACTGCCGCGGCCGTTGGTGACGAGCCACTCCCGGCGCTCGGCCACGCCGAGGTCGGTGCAAAACGGCCGGGACAGCCGTCGCGCGATCATCGAAGCGGAACTTGCCGCGTGCGTCGAACCGCACCTTCGTGGGGAATCCCGAGACCGAACGCATTCGCGCGATGGAGCAGCGCGAGGCGCACTGGCGCCGCTGGGGGCCGTACCTCAGCGCCCGGCAATGGGGCACCGTTCGCGAGGACTACTCCGCCGACGGCAACGCGTGGGATTACTTCCCCTTCGATATGGCGCACGTTCGCGCGTATCGCTGGGGCGAGGACGGCATCCTCGGCATCAGCGACGACAACCAGCGCCTGTGCTTCGCGCCGGCCTTCTGGAACGGTCAGGATCGCATCCTCAAAGAGCGACTCTTCGGCCTGGGCGGTCACGAAGGCAACCACGGCGAGGACGTCAAGGAGTGCTGGTACCACCTCGACAATCTGCCGACGCACGCCTACATGAAGGCGCTCTACCGCTACCCGCAGCGCGCGTTTCCCTACGACGAGCTACGCCGCGTCAATCGTGAGCGCAGTCAATTCGAGCCGGAGTACGAGCTCGAAGACACGGGCATCTTCGCCGACGACGCGTTCTTCGACATCACGATCGAGTACGCGAAGAACACGCCCGACGACATCCTGATCCGCATCAGCGTCACCAATCGCGGCACGGTCGCGGCGCCGTTGCACGTGCTGCCGACGTTCTGGTATCGCAACGAGTGGGCGTGGAAAGCCGGCATCGGCAAGCCACAGATCAGCGACGCCGGCCGGGCGAACTGCGGGTTCGTCGCGCAGCACGCCACACTCGGGCGGCGTTGGATGTACACCGACGGCAAGAACGTCGCCTCGATGTACACCGACAACGAGACCGACTTCGAACGCGCGTTCGGCGTGAAGAGCGTGCGCCCATATACGAAGGATGCGTTCGCGCGCGCGATCATCGAAGGCGACGCGAATGCGGTGAACCCGAAGCGCGTCGGAACGAAGGCCGCGTTTCACTACGTGCTGAGCGTCGAGCCGGGCGCGACCGAGACGCTGCGCCTGCGCCTCACGGACGTGCCGGGACGGCTCGAGATCGAACCGCTGCTCTTCGATTCGATCGTCGACCGCCGCATCGAAGAAGCCGACACGTTCTATCGCGAACTGATGCCGGCCAGCACGCCGCCCGAAGACCTGATGATCCAGCGTCGCGCGTTCGCCGGCCTGTTGTGGTGCAAACAGTTCTACAATTACGTCATCCGCGATTGGCTCAAGGGCGACCCGCTGATGCCGCCGCCGCCGCCGAGCCGCCTGCACGGCCGCAACTCGGGTTGGCCGCACCTCTACAACGATCAGATCCTCTCGATGCCCGACGAGTGGGAGTATCCGTGGTACGCGGCCTGGGATCTCGCCTTCCACGTGATCTCGTTCGCGCTGATCGACTCGGACTTCGCGAAGACGCAACTCGTCGCGCTCACGCGCGAGCGCTACATGCACCCGAACGGGCAGATGCCCGCGTACGAGTGGGCGTTCGACGACGTGAACCCGCCGGTGCACGCATGGGCGGCCTATCGCATCTACAAGATCGAGGCGAAGCGGCGCGGCGGCGTCGGCGATCTGGCGTTCCTCGAGCGCGTGTTCCAGAAACTGCTGCTCAACTTCACCTGGTGGGTGAACCGCAAGGACGTCTCGGGCCGCAACGTGTTTCAGGGCGGCTTTCTCGGGCTCGACAACATCGGCGTGTTCGATCGCTCCTCGACGTTGCCGACGGGCGGCTATCTCGCGCAGGCCGACGGCACGTCGTGGATGGGCGTCTACTCGCTGAACATGCTCGCGATCGCGATCGAACTCGCGCGCCACGACCCCGTCTACGAGCACCTCGCCAACAAGTTCTTCGAGCACTTCCTCTACATCGCCGACGCGATCAACGCGCAGCGCGACGACGACGTGGGCCTGTGGGACGCGCAGGACGAGTTCTATTACGACCAGCTCTACTTGCCGACCGGCGAACGCATCCCGCTCAAGGTGCGCTCGGTCGTGGGCGTCATCCCGATCTACGCGATCGAGACGCTCGACCCCGACACGCTCGAGAAGCTCCCGCTGCTCAAGGAACGCGTCGAGTGGTTCATCGCCAATCGCCCGGAACTCGCCGAGAGCGTCGCGCGCATCGAGATCGGCGGCATGCGCCAACGGCGGTTGCTCGCGATCGTGAACCCGGAACGGCTCCGGCGCATCCTGCGGCGCGTGTTCGCCGAAGACGAGTTCCTCAGCCCGTTCGGCATCCGCGCGCTCTCGAAATTCCACCAGGATCACCCCTTCGAGCTCAAGGTCGGCGGTGCGACGTTCCGCGTCGACTACGAGCCGGCCGAATCGACCAGCGGTCTCTTCGGCGGCAACTCCAACTGGCGCGGTCCGATCTGGTTTCCGCTCAATTACCTGTTGATCGAAGCGCTGCAGAAATTTCACTACTATCTGGGCGACGATTACCGCGTCGAGTTTCCGACCGGCTCGGGCGAATCGTTCACGCTCTGGGACATCTCGCAGAAACTCTCGCATCGCTTGATCGAACTCTTCCGCACGAGCGAGGACGGCGCGCGATCGTTCGTGCGGCACAACGCTCCCTTCCGCACGGATCCGCTTTGGCGCGATCAGGTGCTCTTCCACGAATACTTCAACGGCGACACGGGCGAGGGGCTCGGCGCATCGCATCAAACCGGCTGGACCTCGCTCGTCGCGAAGCTCGTGCAGCAGACGGCGGAATACGATTCGCCGCGCCACGCGCCGGTCGGGAGCGACTTCACGGTGAAGGTGCCGCAGTGACCGCGACGCACGTTCCGGTGCTCGGCGAACTCGACGCGTATCTGATCGCGACCGGCAACCACTTGCACCTCTACGACGCGCTCGGCGCGCACGTGCGAACGATCGACGGCGTGAGCGGCACGACGTTCGCCGTGTGGGCGCCGAACGCGCGGCGCGTGAGCGTCGTCGGCGACTTCAACGCTTGGGACGGTCGCGTGCACCCGCTCTTCCTGCGCCGCGAGTGCGGCGTGTGGGAAGGCTTCGTGCCGGGCGTCGGCGCCGGCGCGCGCTACAAGTACGAACTGGAAGACGCGGCCGGGCATCTGCTCCCGCTGCGCGGCGATCCGATCGCGTTCGCGAACGAACTGCGGCCGGGCACCGCGTCGATCGTGTGGGACGCGCCGCCGTTCGCCTGGAGCGACGACGCGTGGCGCGCCGGGCGCGCCGCGCGTCAGCAGCGCGACGCGCCGATCTCGATCTACGAAGTGCACCTCGGTTCGTGGCGCCGCGTGCCGGAAGACCACGACCGCTTCCTCACGTATCGCGAGCTCGCGACGACGCTCGTTCCGTACGTGCGCGATCTCGGCTTCACGCACGTCGAACTGCTACCGGTCACCGAACACCCCTTCGACGGATCGTGGGGCTATCAGACGACGGGCTGGTTCGCGCCGACGAGCCGCTTCGGTTCGCCCGACGATTTCCGCGCCTTCGTCGATGCCGCGCACGCGGCGAACCTCGGCGTGATCGTCGACTGGGTGCCGGGTCATTTTCCGACCGATGCGTATAGCCTCGGGCGCTTCGACGGGACGGCGCTCTACGAGCACGAGGACGCGCGCAAAGGCTTCCATCGCGAGTGGGGCACGTACGCGTTCAACCTCGGCCGCACCGAGGTCGCCAACATGCTGCTCGCGAGCGCGCTCTTCTGGTTGCGCGAATTCCACGTCGACGGCTTGCGCGTCGATGCGGTGTCGTCGATCATCTACCTCGACTACGATCGCAAGCCGGGCGAGTGGATCCCGAACGTGTGCGGCGGGAACGAAAACCTCGAAGCGACGGCGTTCCTGCGACGTTTCAACACCATGGTCTACGGGGAATTTCCCGACGCGATGACGATCGCCGAAGAATCGACCGCGTTCCCCGGCGTCACAGCGCCGGTTTTCGCGGGCGGTCTCGGGTTCGGCTTCAAGTGGAACATGGGCTGGATGAACGACACGCTCGCGTTCGTGCACCGCGACCCGCTCTACCGGCACGAGGCCACGAGCAACGTCTCGTTCGGTTTGATCTACGCCTTCAGCGAGAACTTCGTATTGCCGCTCTCGCACGACGAGGTCGTGCACGGCAAAGGCTCGCTCTTCGGCAAGATGCCGGGTTATGATGAAGGGAAGTTCGCGAATCTGCGGCTCTTGATCGCGCATCAATTCGCGCATCCGGGAAAGAAGCTGCTCTTCGCCGGCGGCGAGTTCGGTCAACGCGAGGAATGGCGCGCAGGACGTTCACTCGACTGGCACCTCGCGGCGGACGGACGCCACGCGGGCGTGCAGCGGCTCGTCGGCGATTGCAACCGCATCTATCGCGAACGGCGCGCGCTGCACGCGCAAGACGCCACGTGGGAAGGCTTCGAGTGGATCGCGTTCGACGACCACGCGAACACCGTGTTCGCCTGGGTGCGCTACGCGGCGGGGCGCACCGAGCACGTCGTCGCGGTGATGAACTTCTCCGGGCAACGCATCGACGGCTACCGCATCGGCGTGCCGCACGGCGGCCGCTATCACGAGATCCTCAACACCGACGCGGCGATCTACGGCGGGGGCAACGAAGGCAACCTCGGCGCGGTCGCGACCGAACCGATCCCGATGCACGGCTACGCGAACTCGATCGCGATCGTGCTGCCGCCGCTCGCCGGCGTGTACTTCGCACCGTGATGCCGCCGAATCAGCGCATGGAACCGGGGCGGCCGTATCCGCTCGGCGCCACCTGGGACGGCGAGGGCGTGAACTTCGCGCTCTTCTCCGCGCATGCGGAGCGCGTCGACCTCAGCGTCTTCGACGGACGCGGCCGGCGCGAGATCGCGCGCTACACGCTGCCGGAATACACCGACGAAGTGTGGCACGGCTACTTGCCGAACCTGCGCCCCGGCGCGCTCTACGGCTACCGCGTCTACGGTCCGTACGAGCCGGCGTACGGCCACCGCTTCAACCATCACAAGCTGCTGCTCGATCCGTACGCGAAGGCGCTCGCCGGCGCGTTGCGCTGGAGCGACGCGCACTACGGCTATCGCATCGGCACGCCGCGCGCCGATCTCTCGTTCGACCGCCGCGACAACGCCAGCGGCATGCCCAAGTGCGTCGTGATGGATACGGCCTTCACGTGGGGCGACGATCGCCGCCCGAACGTGCCCTGGCTGAAGACGGTGATGTACGAATTGCACGTGCGCGGCTTCACGAAACTCCATCCCGACGTGCCGCCCGCGCTGCGCGGGACGTTCGGCGGCCTCGCCTCACCGCAGGCGATCGAGCATTTGGTCGACCTCGGCATCACCACCGTCGAACTGTTGCCCGTGCACGCGGCGATCGACGACCGCTATCTCGTCGAGAAGCGGCTGCGCAACTACTGGGGCTACAACTCGATCGGCTTCTTCGCCCCCGACCCGCGGTTCTTCTCGACGCACAGCGACGAATTCAAGACGATGGTGAAGCGCCTGCACCAGGCCGGGATCGAAGTCGTGCTCGACGTGGTGTACAACCACACCGCCGAGGGCAATCAGCTCGGGCCGACGCTCTCGTTCCGCGGGATCGACAACGCCTCGTACTACCGCCTCGCCGTCGACAAGCGCTACTACGACGACACGACCGGCTGCGGCAACACGCTCGACCTGCGTCACCCGCGCGTGCTGCAGATGGTGCTCGATTCGCTGCGCTACTGGGTGCAGGAGATGCACGTCGACGGCTTCCGGTTCGACCTCGCGACCTCGCTCGCGCGCGAGAACGACGGCTACCAGTATCACGCCGGCTTCTTCAAAGCGCTGCAACAAGACCCGGTGCTCTCGCGCGTGAAGCTGATCGCCGAACCGTGGGACCTCGGTCTCGGCGGCTATCAGGTCGGCGGGTTTCCGCCGGGCTGGTCGGAGTGGAACGGCCGCTACCGCGATACCGTGCGGCGCTTCTGGCAGGGCAACAGCGGCCTCTTGCCCGATCTCGCCTCGCGCCTCGCGGGTTCGAGCGACATGTTCAACCGGCACGGCCGCCGCCCGCACGCGAGCATCAACTTCGTGACCGTGCACGACGGCTTCACCATGACGGATCTGGTATCGTACAACAGCAAGCACAACGAGGCGAACCTCGAGGAGAATCGCGACGGCAGCGACGACAACGCGAGTTGGAATTGCGGCGTCGAAGGCCCGACGACCGATCCCGCGATCAACGAATTGCGCGATCGGCAGAAGCGCAACTTGCTCGCCACGCTGTTGCTCTCGATCGGCGTGCCGATCTTGCTCGCGGGCGATGAATTCGGGCGCACGCAGCAGGGCAACAACAACGCGTACTGTCAGGACAACGAGATCTCGTGGATCGACTGGAAGGCACGCACCGCGGCCGACCTCGCGTTGACCGATTTTGTGAAGCTGGTGCTGCGGCTGCGCGCCGGCCACCCCGCGTTCCAGCGCGATCTCTTCTTCACCGGCAGCCCGCTCGCCGACGACGAGCGCAAGGACATCGCCTGGCTCACGCCCGGCGGCGGAGAGATGACGGAAGCGGACTGGCACGGCAACGGTCGCGCGATCGGCGTGTGCTTCGGGCTGCGCCCATACGTGACCGTGCTGCTCAACGCGAGCGACGAGGACGTGCCGTTCGTGCTCGCCGACTGCGCGCCGCTGCGCTGGGAACGCGTGCTCGACACGGCGCACGACGGCAACGATGACGTGACCTCACCCTACGTCGTCACGCGACGCTCGATGGCCGTCTTTCACGGGATCGACGCGTGAACCCGAACGCGCTGGTCGGCGAACTCTATCAGGACGCGTTCGGCAACACGACGATCGTGCCGGCCGGCACGCGCTCGGCGTTCATCGCGGCGCTGCAGGCCTCGCAGACCGAGGCCATCGCCCAACCGACGCGCGTGGTGCGCGAGGGCGAGGCGCTGACCATCGACGTGACGCTCCCATCGGAGAGCTGGGAATCGCGCGCGCTGTGGACGGCGCGCGACGAGCGCGGATCGATTCGCGCGGGCACGCTGCCGATGCACGAGGCACCGGTGATCCGTTACGTCATTCGCGAGGGGCGCACGTACGACACGCGGCGGCTCACGCTGCCGTTCACCGCCACCGCCGGGCAGTATCGCATCACGCTCGACATCGGCACGTTCGGCCACGCGGCGGTCGATGCGATCGTCGCGCCGCCGCGCTGCTTCTTGCCGCCGAACGACGCGCGGGTGTGGGGGCTCGCCGTGCAGGTCTACACGCTGCGCTCGAAGCGCAACTGGGGCATCGGCGACTTCACCGACCTGGCCGCGGTCTGCGCGATCGCCTCCGACGCGGGCGCGTCGCTGATCGGCATCAACCCGCTGCACGCAAGCCATCGCAGCGATCCCGAGGCCGCGAGCCCCTACTCGCCGGCCTCGCGCCGGTTCCTCAACTGGCTCGCCATCGACGTCGAAGCCGTCCCCGAAGCGACGGCGCCGAGCGTGCGCACCTACGTGAACTCGATCGCCCGCGATCTCGACGCGCTGCGCGCGCGCGCGTTCGTCGACTACAGCGGCGTCGCGATGGTGAAAGAGCCCGCGCTGCGCCTCTGTTATCAGGCACTGGCGGGCGCGCGCAGCGACGCCTTCAAGGCGTATGCGCGCGCGGGCGGCACGGCACTGCGGCGGTTCGCGATCTACGAGGCGCTCGTCGCGCGATACGGGCGCAGCGCCGATCGCTGGCCGGCCTCGTTGCTGAACCCGGAGCATCCGGACGTCGCGGTGTTCGCGACCGAGGAGCGCGACGAGGTCGCGTTCGGCATGTATCTGCAGTGGTGCGCGGCGGAGCAATTCGAGGCGGTCGCCGCGACCGCGCAGCGCCACGGCGTCGCGCTCTACCGCGACCTCGCGGTCGGCGTCGAGACGAGTTCGGCCGACGTCTGGGGCGCGACCGAATACATCACGATCGCGACCGTCGGGGCGCCGCCCGACGCGCTCAACCGTCTGGGCCAAGATTGGGGATTGCCGCCGGTCTCGCCGACCGCGCTCTCGCGCGGCGCCTACGGCGGATACGCCGGGTTGCTGGCCGACAACATGCGCAACGCCGGCGCCCTGCGCATCGACCACGCGATGTCGTTGATGCGACTCTTCTGGATTCCCCGCGGCGCGGCGGCGAGCGACGGCGCCTACGTGAGCTACCCGTTCGAGGACTTGCTGGGCATTCTCGCCCGCGAGAGCATGCGCGCGCGCTGCATCGTCATCGGCGAAGACCTCGGCACGGTGCCGCCCGGCTTTCGCGACGCAATGGCCGCCAACAACGTGCTCTCGTATCGCATCCTGCTCTTCGAACGCGAGGGCGACGGTGCGTTCTTGCCGCCCGAGGCCTACCCGGCGCTCGCGCTCGCCGCGACCGGCACGCACGATCTCCCGCCGCTGACCGGATGGCTGGTGGGCGAGGATATCGACCTGCGGCGCGCGCTCGGCTTTACCGACGCGGTCCAGGAGCGCGGCGAACGCGCGGCGCGCGAGGCGGACATCGCCCAGCTCCTCGCGGCGCTGCAAGCGACCGGCGACCTCGACGATTCGCGCGATCCCGAAGCGATCGTGCTCGCGGCGTACCGCTACCTCGCACGCTCGAACGCGCGCATCGTGATGGTGCAGATCGAGGACGTGCTGGGCGAGACGACCCCCGTCAACGTTCCGGGAACGTACATGGAGTATCCCAACTGGCGACGGAAGCTGCGCGACGACGTCGACGTGATCGCAACCGGTCGCCGCCTGGAACGATTTGCGACGACGCTGCGGGAGTTGCGTCCTCGCCTCTGAACTCCATAGATCGTATGCGTGGAGTGCTCATGGCCGGTGGTGAGGGGTCTCGCCTGCGGCCACTGACGTCGCGTCGCCCGAAACCGCTTGCGCCCGTTGCCGGCAAGCCGGTAATGGAACACATCATCGCACTGCTGCGACGGCACGGCGTCACCGAGATCGTGTGCACGTTGCACTATCTCGCCGACGAGATCGAATCGTACTTCGACGGCGGCTCAGAGTTCGGCGTCACGACGCACTACGTGGTCGAAGATACGCCGCTCGGCACGGCGGGCGCCGTCAAGATGGCGCACGAGCTG
>Ga0116230_10005467_pt1 | contig 12468 bp, 6 predicted proteins | sample S1TSphfallax_3_FD_88678 | JGI IMG/M metagenome (GOLD analysis project Ga0116230, IMG submission 88678) | Host-associated microbial communities from peat moss isolated from Minnesota, USA - S1T2_Fd - Sphagnum fallax MG | ecosystem: Host-associated > Plants > Peat moss > Unclassified | place: USA...
CGATCGCGATCTCCACCAGTTCCACCGCTTCTTCCGGCGTGGCATGTTCGGTCACCAGCGGTATAAACCGCGCCGCCGCGGCGTGGCGCTGGAGCAGATAATTCCGCACCAGCCTGGCGTTGGAACGTGGCGAGGATTCCGGCACCCAGCGATCATCCACCAGGGTCACGGTCACCTTCGCCCAATCCAGCTCCTGGCCGGACAGCATCTGGAAAAACCGGATCGGCGTGGTCCCGCCGGACACCGCCAGCGCCGCTTCGCCGTCCTTTTCCAGCCGTGCAACCAGCGCGCGGGCCACGAACGCCGCCAGATTCGCCGCCAGATGCTCGCCATCCTCGAATTCATGCCACGACAGAAAATTCATGCCCCGCTCTCCACCCAGGTCCGGCCGTCGCGTTCGATCAGCGCGATCGCGGCGGACGGCCCCCATGTTCCCGCCGTGTAGCCACGGGGCGGGTCTTTTGCCTCCGCCCAAATTTTCAGGATCGGGTCGATCCAGGTCCAGGCCGCCTCCACCTCGTCCCGTCGCATGAACAGGGTCTGGTTGCCGCGCACCACGTCCAGCACCAGCCGCTCATAGGCGTCCGGGTTGCGCACGCGGAACGCGGTCGCAAAACTCATATCCAGCGGCACCGGCCGCAGCCGCATGCCCCCCGGCCCCGGATCCTTGCTCATCAGCCAGAGTTTCACGCCTTCATCCGGTTGCAGCCGGATCACCAGCCGGTTCGGCTCGATCGGCCCGGCCTCCGGCTCGAACACCGAATGCGGGATCGGCCGGAACAGGATCACGATTTCCGAGACCCGCTCCGGCAGCCGTTTGCCGGTGCGCAGAAAAAACGGCACCCCGGCCCAGCGCCAGTTCGCGATCTCCGCCTTCAGCGCCACGAAGGTCTCGGTGGTGCTGGCCGGTTCGCCCAGCTCTTCCAGATAGCCGCGTACCGCGCCGCCGGCGGAGGCGCCGGCCCGATACTGGCCGCGCACGGTATGCAGCGCGCACAAAGCGTCGCTGTCCAGCGGCTTCAGCGAGCGCAGCACTTTCAGCTTCTCATCGCGCACCGCATCCGCGTCCAGTTTCGCCGGCGGCTCCATCGCGACCAGGCAGAGCAGTTGCAGCATGTGGTTCTGCACCATGTCGCGCAGCGCGCCGGCCTTGTCATAATAGCCGGCGCGGCCCTCCACCCCCAGGCTTTCCGCGACGGTGATCTGCACATGGTCAATATGCGCGGCGTTCCAGAGCGGCTCGAACAGCCCGTTGGCGAAGCGCAGCGCCATCAGGTTCTGCACCGCTTCCTTGCCCAGATAATGGTCAATCCGATACACCCGCTCTTCCGGGAACACCTGGCCGATCTCCTCGTTCAGCGCGCGGGCGGACGCGAGGTCCTTGCCGATCGGCTTTTCCACCACCACCCGGGCATTCTCATGCGCCAGGTCGAACCGGCCCAGCCGCTCGCAGATCATCCCGAAGAAATTCGGGGCGGTGGCGAGGTAGAACACGTTCACCCGGTCCCGATACGGCGCCAGCGCCGCCGCCAGCGCCGGCCAGCCCGAGTCCGTATCCGCATCCGCCTGGACGTAGGAAATCCGTCCTAAAAATTTCTCCAACGCCGCGGCGGTGACATCCGCCGCCGGCACGTGGTCGGTGATGGCCTGCCGGGCCTGCCCCAGAAAATCCGCCTGGGACAGATCACCGCGCGAAACGCCGATGATCGCCGCCTCCGCCAACTGCCCCGCGATATCCCGCTGAAACATGGCGGGAAGCAACTTCCGCCGCGCCAGATCGCCAGTGGCGCCAAACACCACCAGCACGAAGGAGGGGACGGGGATCACGCGACTTGTCATGACTTTGGCTATAACCCGTCCCGCTCCTGATGGCGACCTCGGCATAGTCGGGGTGGCGGGATGATCCGAACCCCTGGCCCTTACGCGTCATGACCGTTCTCGCCATGGCCATGACGCCTCCTCGGTAACCGCTGGCGCCGGAACAACGCGCGGGTCGCCGGTCAAGCCGGGTTATGGCGGGGTGGGAAAGTCAGCCTCGAAAGCCTCTGGCGTTTCGTAGAATGACCGCTTTGCGCTCATTTTCGTCGTTCCCAGCCACTGATCCACCTCCCGAAAGCGGACCTTCCAATGATTGAAGGTCTCGGTCCCCGAAAAGATGTAGGGTGGGGTGCTCTTCCGCACCCCACCTTCCGGGACTCATAACGCCAGCGATAAAACGAAATGGTGGGTAAATGCCAGAATACCGGCGAAATCGTATTGAAGGCGGAACGTACTTCTTCACCCTCGCCTTAGCCGACCGGCGCAGCGACCTGTTGGTCAAGGCAGTCGACGCCCTGCGCGCCTCCGTCTCCCGCACCCGCGCGCTGTACCCCTTCACCATCGACGCCTGGGTCGTGCTGCCTGATCACCTCCATGCGGTATGGACATTGCCGGCGGACGACGCCGATTTTTCAACAAGATGGACCCTCATCAAGCGCGGTTTTTCGGCAAGAATTGCCGCTGGTGAAAGCCGATCCGCCTCCAGAATTGCCAAGGGAGAGCGGGGGATCTGGCAGAGGCGGTTTTGGGAACATACGATACGTGATGAGGCTGATTTCAGGCGGCACGTCGATTATGTCCATTTCAACCCGGTCAAGCATGGGCTGGTTGGCAATGCTTGGGATTGGCCGTTTTCATCGTTTCGGCGGACGGTGGCGCGGGGGGATTATCCAGCCCATTGGGGAGGCACGGGTGAGGTAAATGGCGAATTTGGTGAAAGACCGGATTGATGGAGGGACGAAAGCGGTGGGGTGCGAAAGAGCACCCCACCCTACGGCTTGCTTTTTTCCATTTGCCGCGGTCGGAAATTTTTCAAAGGCATTGAACAGTCTTAGGCAGGCGTTCTGATTTCGCATGCGGCTTTGAATCAGCCAGGTCAGATGAGGCTCGCTGAGATCGTTCGCTTTCTTAGGTGTCGCCTTCTGAGTCATCAGGATCATCCGTTGTCGTGCGCACCTACTTGCCATCGCAGAGCGACGTCCGCAACGGACGATACCTGGGAGTGGATGTAGAAGACGCCCTTCACTTGGCTCAGCCTACGGAGATTGAAGCCAGAGCCGGCTTTCTTTGCAGCGGGAGGTCGGTGCTTTCACTTAAGCGCCCATTCCAACCTTAGCAGAGCAAGCCCAAGCCTTATTCTCCCGAACGCTGCCGTCCGGCCGGTCGTAGTGGCGCAGGGCGGGGTGCTCTTCCGCATCCCACCCTAGATGTGTAACACTAGAATATGAGAAGGAAGCGGGACGCAGAGGTTACTGGTCCACGTAGAAATAACTTTATATTCCTGGGAAGAGGAAAATGCCACTTTCAGTTCCCGAAATTTTGGAGCGCATCACCTCGGTTGACCAGCCACCGTCGTATGGAAGTGATACGCGCATGCTGTTGCACGCCTATATTGCCTGTTTGAACTTTGTTGACCTTTGCGGCGCAATTTTTGTAACCATCACAGGCGGTCCTTCTATCCGATTGGCACTGCGTAATCGTTTATTGCGGCTTTTAAGAGACACTTGTACTGAAGTCGAATTAGAGATTCTTGTCGCACTCGTCGAGCAAACGGCTGTGCTTTCGGACAATCAAAAAGCTGTTCGACAGGTAACAGATGCGCTTCACAGCGCTACTTTCGATTACCTTCCACTTCCAACCAAACAAATGGTACTCAATCGTTGGGCTGATCGAGGCACATCTGGAGCTATGGCAAGATGGCTGAAAGCGACGAGGGACAAATCCGATCTTTTTAGCGCCCGTGTTGCATTAGCATACTGGCGCGCGAGCGGGGATTCCCGCGCTGCCAAGAGCTTAGCCTATCAGGCTTCGAGCGAAGTTCTGAGACCTATTATCTCCGAGCTTGTCGAAGATGGTGAACCTGGATGGATTATCGCGAAAGCAATTATTCGTGTTGGATGGGCGGCAGACGAGTCTTGGGAGAAAATCTACGCCGAGTATCCTGCTACCTACCTATACCTCTGCGCGAAGACAGCGAGAGACGTTACTGATGATGAGGCTTTTGAATTAGTTAAACGCTGTCCTAGCAGCTATGCCATGTCTAGGGATCGCGGATTGGCAATTTGGGCTGTTGGACAGATGGGCAAGGTGGCTGTCATTGATAGGCTTCGTGACGAACTTCCTCTATGGCAGCATAATGAAGTTAAAGAAGACGAGCAACGCCATTTTCAAGAGCCTTGCGCATAAGTACGGATGCGGATCTGTTTAGCAACCTTGTCTCATAACGGTTTCTCGCGGGAAACTTCACTCCGAGGCAGCAAGCGTCGGGAGGGATATTTTTCCGCACCCCGCCATTTCCATCTCCAGCAATCTATATGGCACTGACTTGACGTCCGCTTGTTCGGTCGAGCACCCGAAAGCCGACCATCCGCTCCCGGCCAGCATCGGAAATCAATTGCCGCAAGGGGCTTGCCGCCTATCCCCCCGAACCCCCCAACGCCCTTAGCGCCGCCGCCTTCAGCGACTGCTTTATCTTCCCATACCCACTCCACGGCGTCTCCCCCGCCGCCACCCGCGCCGCCGCGTCGCGGATGGAAACCTCGTTGGCCGCCTGCACCAACCCCAGCCCCTCCCAATCCACCGGCCAGGCCACCGGCGCGCCATCCCGCGCGCGGGGGGAGAACGGCGCGATCGCCGTCGCACCCCGCTCATTGCGAAAATGGTCGATGAAAATCTTGCCCACCCGCTTCGCCTTGCTCATCGTCGCCACAAATTTGTCCGGCGCGTCCTCCACCAGCCGCTGCGACAATTTCGCGGAAAATTCCTTCACCACCGGCCAGGGCTGGCCCGGCTTGACCGGCACCACCACATGCACGCCCTTGCCCCCGGACAGCAGCGGCAGGCTGTCCAGGTCCAGCGCCGCCAGCACGTCCCGCAGCCGGAACGCCGCCGCCTTCACCGCGGCAAAATCCACGCCCGGATCGGGGTCCAGATCGAACACGATCCGGTCCGGCCGGTCGATATCCTCCACCCGGCTGCCCCAGATATGGAATTCCAGCGTATTCATCTGCACCGCCGCCACCAGCGCTTCCGGCTGCTCGAAATAGATATACTCTTCGCTCCCGCCATCGCTTTTCTCGAACGCGCGGTGCCGCCAGGCCTCGCCGAACCCGGCGCCGGGATGGCGCTGATAAAATGTTTTCGCGCCCGGCCCGCCGGGGGCGCGCACCAGCGTCATGAACCGTCCAACCGTGAACGGCAGCATCAGCGGCGCCACCGCGTGCAGATAATCCGCGATCTCCGCCTTGCTGACATCCGCGCCCGGATAAACGATTTTCTCGCCATGGCTGATCGCCACGCCGTCGATCTTGCCGGCTTCCGCCATCACGCGCGCCGCTTTCACCGGTGTTTCGCGAATTACGTCTTCAGGCTTCTTATCCGCCCGCAGGCCCAGAAAACTGCCATGCCGGATCTGTTTGTCGCCGGTCCAGCCGGCAAACGCCACCTCCGCGACCAGCACCGGCTTCACCCAGGTGACGCCCTTTTGCATCGCCTTCGGAATGTTGTCCGCCGCCGGCTTCGCGATTTTGTGCTTGTCCCGCAGCGCCGCCAGCCGGGCCATCGCCGCCTCGTCATACCCGGTCCCCACGCGCCCGGCATAGCGGGTCGCCCCGTCCTCTTGCACGCCCATCAATAAAGAGGAAAACGGCCGCGCCTTGTCTGATGGGGCAAAGCCCAGCACCAGAAACTCCTGCTCATGCCGGCATTTAATTTTCAACCAATTATGCCCCCGCCCGGCCCGATAGGCCGTGTCCGTCCGCTTGGCGATGATCCCTTCCAGCCCCAGTTCGCAAGCCGTGCGCAGCAATGTCTCGCCATCCTGCGCGCCGGCGCCGCCAAAATCCTCGCTGTATTGGATCACCGCGTTCTTGGCCGGCTTGCCCAGCAGCTTCTTCAATGCCGCGCGCCGCTCCGCCAGCTTTTTTCCCGCAAAATCCTTGCCGGCTGAGTCCAGCAGGTCGAACGCGAAAAAGCTCAAACGCCCGTTGCCTGCTTCCAGCGCCGCCACCAGCGCCGGAAAATCGCTCCGCCCACGGTCGTCCAGCACCACGATTTCGCCGTCGATCAGCGCGCCCTGCAAATCCAGCGCCGCCGCCGCCTTCGCCACCGCCGGGAATTTCGCCGTCCAGTCCAGCCCGGAGCGCGTGTAGATACGCACGTTCCTGCCATCGGCGGCGATCTGCGCGCGATAGCCATCGAATTTCACCTCGAACCGCCAGTCCGGCCCCGTCGGCGGCGCGTCAACCAGAGTCGCCAGCATCGGCGGCCGGAATGCCGGCAGGTTCTTTGCGCCGCTATCCCATTCCGCGCTGTTCCCCTCGGCGATCCCGTCCAGATCCCGCCCGCTCACCACGCTGGTGGTCGCATCTTCCAGCAGGTCCGCATGGGTGTTGGCGTATTCGTCCTTTTCCTTGATCAGCAGCCAGTTCTCGGTCTTCTCCTTCGGGCGCGGCTTCATGCGGATCAGCCCCCAGCGGCCCACCAGCCGCTGGCCGTGCAGCAGAAACACCAGCTTGCCGGCTTCCAAGCCTTCATGCGGGTCGCCCACCGGCTCCCAGCTGCCGGTATCCCACAGCATCACCGTCCCGCCGCCATAATTGCCTTGCGGAATCGTGCCCTCGAACTTGCCATATTCCAGCGGGTGGTTTTCGGTCCGCACCGCCAGGCGCTTGTCGGCCGTGTCATAGCTCGGCCCGCGCGTGACCGCCCAGCTCAACAGCACGCCGTCCAGCTCCAGCCGGAAATCATAATGCAGCCGCCGCGCCGCGTGCTTCTGGATCAGATAGGCATGGCCCGGCTTCGCTGCTTTTTTGGCCCCGCGCGGCTCGCTGGTCTCGTCGAACCGCCGTTTGTCCCGGTAGGTCTTGAGCTTGTCGGCCGCCGCCCTCGGCATTTATTTGGCCCGCGCCCGCTTCGCCGGCGCTTTCGCTGGCTTCGCCTTTGACGCGGGCGCCGCTTTCGTCTCATCGCCCCGCACGCTGCGCCGCAGCGCCTCCACCAGGTCAATCACGTTGTTGCGATCGCCGCCGCCCTCATCTTCTTCCACTTGCACCTGCTTGTGTTTTGCCTTGGCGTCGATCATCGCCCGCAGCGCTTCGGTATAATGGTCGTGGAACCGCCCCGGCACGAATTTGCTGGCCTTGCGGCCGATCAGCTCTTTCGCGAGGTCCAGCAGCTCCTCGTTTGGCGCGTCCTCGCCGACATCGGCAAACAGCGGTGCCGCCGCCCGCACCTCATCCGCGAAGCGCAAGGTCTCCAGCATCATCCCCGCGCCGCAGGGTTTCAGTGCCACCACATATTCGCGCCCGCGCATCACCAGTTGGCCCAGGCCCATCTTGCCGGTCGCCCGCAGCGCGTCCCGCAGCACGCCATAGGCCTCTTCCGCCAGCTCGCCGTCCGGCAGCACGTAATACGGCTTCTCGAAATAGATCGGGTCGATCTCGCAGTGGTCGACGAACTGGATCAATTCAATGGTCCGGCGCGCCTCCATCTTCACTTTTTCGAGATCGTCGTCCGAGACGAACACGTAGTTGCCCTTGCTGACCTCGAAGCCTTTGACGATGTTGGCGGTGTCCACCTTGCCAATGCCCGGCGCCACCTTTTCGTAGCGGATGCGTTTGCCGGACTCTTTATCAATCTGGTGGAATGCCAGCCTGGCGCCGGTTTTTACCGCGGAAACCAGCTGTACCGGCACTGACACCAGCGCCAGCCGCAATTGCCCCGACCACAGGCTGCGCCCGGCCGCGGCGGCTTTCGGCTCGGCCTTGGGTTTGCCGCGCGAAGCGGCGGTGCGGGAGCGCGCATGAGGCATATATTCGAGATAGGCCGCGAAATTTTGCCAGCAAGTCACGGGCAATTGAAACCCGTCGTTAACCCGAATCGGGCAAAGAATTTTCCCGTTCGACGTTCAGCTTGGAATCCACGGCATTGGATATGCAGGTACAATCTCCGGCACGTGCCAACAGGGCTTTCGCCGCTCGCCTGTCTCTGGCTGAGGCCCCCGGCAAACCGGGCGCCGCCCCCTTGCATCCGATCGTGAAGCGTACAGTCTCCCGCGCCGAACGGCTCACCGCCTATGCGCTGGGTATCGCCTTGGTCCTGGTCGCGGTGGCCGCCACCCCGTTCATGAGCAAGCCGTTGCCGCCGCTCCCCGGCTTCCTGCTGATCTATTCGACCGGGCTGTTCATGCTGGACATGATGGTCGCGCTGCTGCTGCTCAGCAAAGCGCGGATCGAGGATAATCGCGGGCATCTGCTGCTGGCGGTGGCCTATCTATACGCCGGCTTCATCATCATCCCGCATCTCGCCACGTTTCCCGGCGTGTTCACGGCCGGCATGCTGGCCGGCGTTTCCGGCAGCGCCACTTGGCTCTGGGTGTTCTGGCATGGCGGCTTCGCCGCGTTGATTGCAGCCTACGCGCTGCTCTCGGGCAAGGTTACGGCCGGTGCGCCGGGTTATCTGGCGCCGCTCGCCACCGCTTTGCTGCTGGTGGTCGCCGCCGGCTATGTCTCGATCTGGCATGTCGGCAGCCTGCCGACGATCCTGCACGGGACCCAGTATTTCACCGGGTTGGCCGGCAACGCCATGGCCGTGGCCGTATTCCTGCTCAACATCGCGGCCCTCATCGCGGTCCTCGCCACCTTCCGCTTGCGCAATGCCGAAGAATTGTGGCTGACCGTCGGCATGGTCGGCGCCTGCGTGGATGTCTGGCTCACCCTCGGCGGCGGCGGTCGGTTCACGTTCGGCTGGTATTGCGGCCGGGTCTGCGGCGTCAGCACCGCGATCGTGCTGTTCACCTCGCTGTTGAACGACGTGCTGCTGACTTATGGCTCGGTCGCCGCCGCCAATGACGTGCTGGACCGGTTGACGCTGACGGACCCGTTGACCAGCCTGGGCAACCGCCGCCTGTTCGATGAAATCCTGGACAAGGAGTGGCGGCGCTGCCGCCGTGAGAATGCGCCGCTCACCGTCATCATGCTGGATGTCGACGCCTTCAAGGCGTATAATGACACTTACGGTCATCAGGCGGGCGATGTCTGCCTGCAGACCATCGCAGGCCAGTTGCAAAGCTCGGTGGCCAGGCCGGCTGATATGGCGGTGCGCTACGGGGGCGAAGAATTCGCGCTGATCCTGCCGAACACCGACTCCGCCGGCGGCGAGCATCTCGCGCAGATGATCCGGGTCGGCGTCCGTGACCTTGCCATTCCGCACGCGGCTAGCGCCAACCGGATCATCACGGTCAGCGTCGGCGTCGCCACCCTGGTCCCGTCCGAGAGTTTTGGCATGAGCGAGCTGGTTCGGCTTGCCGATATCGCCTTGTACCGCGCGAAAGCCGCCGGCCGGGACACCGTCGCCGTCGCTGGCTGACGTAGGTCCGCCCAACCTGCCCTGGTACCGGATATGCAGGCTCTGACCCGTCAATTGAACTCGTTTTGGCCAGGCTTGACCTGCCAACCACGCCTTCGTTTCCGCACCAGCGCATTTTCCGACCAGATTGGTTCGTGAGAACCAATCTGGTCGGATGTAATGCGCGTAAAAACATGAACATAGCGCGATTCCGATTGATCGGAAATCGCGCTAGGTCGATCTCCCCAGGCCTACCGGGTTGTTCCGGCCATGCAGCTTTCCCAGATACGGCTTATCTGGTTAGGTATATCCGCCTAGGCGGTCCGGGCAAAAGGAACACTCGCTTGCGTATCTTACTCATCGAGGACGATAAGAATGTCGCCGGCTTCGTCATGAAAGGCCTGCGTGAAGAGGGCCACAACGTCACCCACGCGGACTGCGCGCAAGCGGGGGTCGAGCGCTTTTCCTCCGAGAAATATGACGTCATCATTCTAGACCGTATCCTGCCGGACGCCCCGGATGGGCTGGAACTGGTCCGTCAGCTCCGGGCGCAGCAGAACAACACGCCAGTGTTGATTCTGTCCGGGCTCGGCGAGGCCACCAACAAGATCTCAGGGCTGAAAGCCGGCGGGGATGATTATCTCGCGAAACCTTTCGCCTTCGCCGAATTGCTGGCGCGGGTGGAAGCCCTGGTCCGGCGCGGCCGCGCCGGCTGATCACGGTAACTTGATCGAATCATCCGCGCCACTGCCACCGCCTTTTTCAAAACCGGCCGCCTGAGATATGACGTGATCGTAACCCGCCCTCGTATCCAGTTTTGCGGGCGGGCGGCCAAAATGAAGTTGAGTGTCAGGGAGCGCGCCCATGGATCAGAAAGAGAGCTTTGTCCCGTATAAAGGTCCGGCCGGCGGTTGGGGCTCCATGCGCTCGGTCGGCAACATCCTCCGACGCGAAGCGGTGCCGGATATCAGCGTCACGGAGTTGATGCGTCAGAACAAGAAGGACGGATTTGGCTGCGTCAGCTGCGCCTGGCCAAAGCCCGCGAAAGCCTCGCCCTTCGAATATTGCGAGAACGGCGTGAAGGCGACGGCCTGGGAGATCACCCGCCATCGCACCACGCCGGAATTTTTCGCTGCCCATACCTGCGCCGAACTGCGCGATTGGCCGGACTACGATCTGGAACAGCAGGGCCGCCTGACCCATCCGATGCGCTATGACGGCGCCACCGACAAATACTTGCCGGTGTCATGGGACGCCGCCTTCGCCGAGATCGGCGCCGAGCTGAAAAAATGCCACCCGGACGAGACCATCTGGTATGCCTCCGGCCGCGCTTCCTTGGAGACCAGCTTTATGTGGGCGCTCGCCGCTCGCATGTTCGGCACCAACAACCTGCCGGACAGCTCCAATATGTGCCATGAGAGCACCTCTGTCGGCCTGAAAGAGAGCATCGGCTCGCCAGTCGGCACCACCACCTATGAAGACTTGGAAAAGACCGACTGCATCTTCTTCTTCGGCCAGAATCCTGGCACCAACTCGCCGCGCGCGCTGCACCCGCTGCAGGACGCCCATAAGCGCGGCGTACCGATCGTCACCTTCAACCCGCTGCGAGAACGCGCCTTGGAGCGCTTCACAAATCCGCAATCGCCGATTGAAATGCTGACGGGAAAATCAACGCCGATCAGCTCGCAATACCATCAGCTCAACCTGGGCGGGGACATCGCCGCCATCACCGGCATGTGCAAATACCTCCTCACGCAGGATGAGTTCGCCCGCCAGGCCGGCCGGCCCGCGATCATCGATCATGAGTTCATCGCCCAGCATACTGACGGCTTCAAGGAATTCGCCGCCTGGGTGCAGAGTTTTGACTGGCCCACCATCGAGCATCATTCGGGACTAACCCGCGGCGCGCTGGAGGCCGCGGCGGCCACCTACGCACAGGCCGAGCGCGTTATCGCCATTTACGGCATGGGCATCACCCAGCACCGCACCGGCGTGCACAACGTCCAGATGATCGTGAATTTTCTCCTGCTGCGCGGCAATATCGGCAAGGCTGGGGCAGGGGTCTGCCCGGTCCGCGGCCATTCCAATGTGCAGGGCCAGCGCACGGTTGGCATCTCGGAAAAACCCGCGATGGTGCCGCTGGACAAGATCGAAGCCCGCTACGGCTTCGCGCCGCCCCGGCATGACGGCCACAATACCGTGGAATGCTGCGAGGCGATGCTGGCAGGCAAGGTCAAGGCCTTCCTTTCGCTCGGGGGAAATTTCATCCGCGCCATACCGGAGCGGGAGGCGATGGAAGCCGCCTGGCGCAAATTGCGCTTATCCGTGCAGATTGCCACCAAACTCAACCGCAGCCATGTCGTCCATGCCGAAGTGTCGTTCATCCTGCCTTGTCTCGGCCGGATCGAGCGTGACACCCAGGCGAGCGGTGACCAGGCCGTCTCTCTGGAAGACAGCACGGCCTGCATCCACGGCTCGCTGGGCAAGCGGCCGCCCGCCAGCCCGCATCTGCTCTCGGAGCCGAAAATCGTCGCGGAGATCGCCAAATCCTGCCTGGCGCCGAACCCGAATGTGCCGTGGGATGACTGGGTCGGCAATTACGCCCTGGTGCGCACGGAGATCGGCGAAATCTATCCGGACTTCAAGAACATGGAGACGCGGATGCGGGAGCCGGGCGGCTTCCACCGCAATCTGCCCGCCAACCGCCGCGAATGGCTGACCGAAACCGGCACGGCCCGCATCATCACGCCTGCCGGGCTGAGCGAGGACCCGGCCACGCCGGATGATGACGACCAAGTGCTGCGGATGATGACCATGCGCAGCAATGACCAGTTCAACACCACCATTTACGGCTATGATGACCGGTTTCGCGGCATCAAGGGCACGCGCATGGTGGTGCTGATGTCGCGCGACGACATGGCGCGGTTGAACCTAGCGGAGGGCGAACTGGTCGGCATCGCGACCGCGGTGAATGACAATGTCAAGCGCGAAATGACCGGCTTTCGCGTCACCGCCTATGATATTCCGGCCGGGAATATCGGGACGTACTACCCGGAGACGAATGCGCTGATCCCGCTTTGGCAC
>Ga0116230_10005468_pt1 | contig 12465 bp, 12 predicted proteins | sample S1TSphfallax_3_FD_88678 | JGI IMG/M metagenome (GOLD analysis project Ga0116230, IMG submission 88678) | Host-associated microbial communities from peat moss isolated from Minnesota, USA - S1T2_Fd - Sphagnum fallax MG | ecosystem: Host-associated > Plants > Peat moss > Unclassified | place...
AAGAAGAAGAAGAAGGCAACAAACAACGTACAATGTAGCCGTCGCTCGCCCATGTCATCACATCCCATTTGATTGTGATGTTTGCATTCGGATCCAGAGAATCAAATGCGACGACTGCAATGGAAACACAACAAAAGAGATTGTATCAGAATGAAGGGGAGGGGAGAGAGAGAAAGAGAGAGATCAAAAGGGTCTGCAATGGAGCATGCGCAAAATTGGATCAGAATGCATGCAGAGAGAGGATCGCGAGCTTCTGTTCTTCTCGGGTGGAGACATGTACCACAACACGAGAAGCACAAGCGGTTCTGCTGAAGGAGGGGGACTGGGAGATTTGGAAACTCTCACCGCACCAAGTGTTGTGTGAAGTGCTGCTGAAGAGGATGAGGATGGTTGCAATGCAAGAAAAACATAAATGCTTCACTATTCTGGCTGCAGAAGAAGAAGAAGAATCGGCTCCTCCTCCTTCTCGCTTCATAGCTTCTTTCTTCTTCGCCTCTCATAACCAACCCTCATCAATTGCTTCTGTCTGTCTGTCGTCTGCCCATCCAACAAGGCAAGCAAAGCAAGCAAGCAATCCATCGCACCATCACCCAATTGTTTGTGTCAAAACAACAGCAGCAGCAGCAGCAGCAACTGTCGTAGAACAGATCAAGCTCATCATCTTCTTCATCAACAAATGGATCGATCATCAACCTTCTCCCCTCAGTCCTTGTTGAGATCGCAAAACAGAGCTTGCTTGTCAACCCAATTGTAGACTAAAACCGCAAGAAGAAGAAGCAGGAGGAGGAGAAAGAGGAGAGCATCATCGACAGGAACAGCAGAGCAATAACAACTGCAACAATTCTCAACGATGGTGTGCACTTACCGATGGCAAATTGTTGGCAGCTAGCTTTGCTAGCTTTGTTTGTCGATCTTCTCCTCCAGCACCCAATTCTTCTCCTCAAGAACCTTCTTCTCCAATGTGTTTTGATACTATTACTAGTGTTGATCCGGAGCTTGCCTCCTCGCTCATCACCATCATCGTCGTCATCGTCGCGGAACTGAGCTGTTTATTTCTGTTCTATTCAAAGTGCATGCTCTTCTTTTCTTCTTCTTCTTTTTGTTTCTTGTTTTTCAAATTCTTGTTTGGGTTTGAATTGTTTAGGATTTGATTTGTTGACAGCGACATCAGGATTCCGCAAGGAAATGGGTAAACTCTATTCTTCTTCTTCGTCGTCTTGTTGTCGTCATGGATCGACAAAGGGAGTAGTAACAACAATTGGAACGATAACCAAAAGCGAACAAGAAAATGCAGAGCACGCGGTTGGGGTTGTTGTTGGGTTTTGCGATAAAGAGAAAGGGCAGCGGTGACGATTGAAAGACACACGGACAGACAGAAGAGACTTTGTGGCCCGATGGATCAACCGTCTTGCGCTTCATCTAACAGTGCATGTGTGTGTGTGTTTGTGCTTCATCAATGTGTAACTGTTTCGTTGTTGGTTTTTCTTGCTTCCGGATTTGTCGCAACTGATTGCTGCTTCTGCTGCAATTACGAAGCAAGAAAGAAGCAGCCAAAATGATGAAGCAAGCAAGAATCAGCAGCAGCAAGAGGATGGATGCAGCAGCAGTGATTATCATGAAGTAAAAGATGCAGCAGCAATGACTAAGCAAGCTCCCACACATCAGCAGTAACAGATATGAAGAATTCCAAAAGTTTTGAAGAAAAAAAATTTTCATTCCCCACAATACCAAAATTGTAGAAGATCGTCATGATGATCCTCATCATTTGTCTGTCAACCTCCTTGACAATGACCATGATCTTGACAAAGAAAGAGACTGTTGTTGTGACTGTAAAATACACATATCTTTGATGATGCTGATCATGATCACAGTCTTGAAGAAGGGATTGTTCTGGAGCTCCTCCATCCAGAACCCATCTGTTTGAAAAATCTTGAGAAGATCAAGATCATGAGCAGGAAGATGATGATGATGATGATGATTTTTGGTGATAACAAACAGGGCGATGGTGATAAGGGGCACAAACACTGTCTAACAAACCATATTCATTAGCAGTTTGCATGGCAAGCATTGTGCTGCAACTCTTGATTGAGCCAGCTGCAGCAGCTCAATTTCTTTGAACCCACAACTCTTGTACCTACTTTCTGAGATGGAGCTCCAGAACCAAAAAGTTGTTGAGTCAACAACAAGAACATCCACCATTTCGCTCAAGATTACATGAAACTTCTGCACTTGACAGTCAAAGGACACTCTGTTGAAGAGTAGGGTAGTAGCACAGAGAGAGAGAGTCAAGCAATCATCCTCTCTCTCTCTCTCTCTCTCTCTCTCTCTCCTCTGCTATCTCTCTTTGACTGATTTGTGCTGAGATATCTAATGTCATACGATTTGCACAATAATGCATACACTTCAGAATACAGAGCTTTTCATGAAAGCAGAAAAGCTGAAAATCCATTGCCTGGTTTCACAACAATCCAAGTGTGCTTCCCAACAGTTCTTCTATCGTGAGAGGACAATCATCTGCTTCTCAAATTGTGACTGATCTGTGATACACACAAAACTCCACCATCAAACATGGAGCTAAGCATGGAACCAATAGAATTTCGCTGATGGATCCAAAGGCCCCTTCCAAGGGGTATTCATTATCTGAAGCTTGAAGCAGCAGCTGAAAATTGTGTTTGTCCCCATGTTTTCCTTCCACCAGAGAAAATCACAAAATGCATGGAAACAAACAAGGCATGAGGAAACTAACCTCCTCCAAGAAGATCTCCAATTGTTACAAGCTTTCTTGCCTCCAAGGCTGATGCATAGCATACCAGACAAGCTGATGGAATTTTAGTGGCACACAGATTGCACTGTTCACCCTCATTGCAGTGGTTGTTCTTACCTTTGACTGGAGGAGGAATGGTCCTTATACACATCAAGCAAGCACAGAAGACGGGGATGGGCATTGTTGTCGTGCTGGCAGCCAGATTGCACTGCCAAATTTTGGCACTGGAGGAATCGCCATTGACACTGGAGGAATCCAATTCCCTCCAACAGAAAGAGGAATTCTCCAAACAGAAGAAGAATCCAATTGCCTCCAACAGGAAGAAAGCAAGAATCCAACATCCCAGGAACAGGAAGGAAGAAGAATCCCAAGTACCTGGAACACGAAAGCACTTGCATGTCTCCCCTCCCGCCTTGCCATTTTCTGAATATGGAGGAGAGAGTTTGCAGCCACGCTGAGAGGTGATGACTGCTAAGGGGATTGCTGGAATCTGTTGCCTACGATCTTCTTCTTCCCCCTCAGTAGCAAGCCTTGCATGTCAAATCCTTGCTGGTGTGGGTTTGGAAATCCTTTTCAGACTCACTATCGACGATCCTCGGAAAAAAGTTGCCTTGACATGCCTTGCCATGCAATCAACGAAGCCCCATTCCATTAGCAAGCAATGCGAAATCCGAACTTTCTGAAGAAGGAAACAGATGCCGCATGAGAGTTTAGGGTTCCTGACAGACAGCACACAGCCAGCCGTTTGGAAGCAGCTCTTGACGAAAAGGAGCCGTTGGAGCCTACGAAAGAGGTGACCGTTGAGGGGGGCGAGGAATCCGAATGATCTGGAAAGTCTGACAAGCAGCCCTCATCCCCTTGCAGAGGAAGGAAGAGGGAAGAGGGCAAAAAAAATTCGGCTGGATTCTGGTGGGTGGGTACGTCTGTGATCCATTCCTGCTCTTGTTGCTGCTTTGCACATTGTGTTTGCATATAAACTTTCGCACAAGCACCAAGTTCGCATTGTCACTCAGCTTTCCAAGTCTCGCACATCGCTCTCTGTTCTTCCCTTCCTCACATTCTCCGTCTCTCTCTGCCTCTCGGACTCACGACTCATTTAACTATTCTCGCACGTAGACGAAGTCCGCATTCTGATCTCTTGTGGGTGCGCTACAGTGAAGAGCATTCTGTATCTACTGATCAATGTTCTAACCCTTTTACTTTTGAGCATTTTTGTGTTGACGATCGATCTGTGACGCGTGCTATTGCAAATATACTCTCTCCTTCTTCATAAAGCTATTTTTCGCTTTGTTCGAGATCTTGCTGCTTGCCGGGTCCTTTCACTCTCTTGGGTAAGGGGAGAGTTCTTGGAAAGGGTCCCAACTCATTGTGTTGTTGGTTTAGTTTGTGTGTCCGTCGTTGCCTTTGTTGTTCGGTAGTGGTGGGTGGTGGGTGGTGATTTGTTTTGCAGAGATCAAGAAGAAGAAGTAATGGCGATGGCAAAGGTATTCTGCAAGACACCCAGTAAGAGCGGAGGCAAAGTTGGGAAATGGGAGAGATGTCCGTTGAAGGATTGCATCTCCCCTGAGCCTGTTGTCAAATCCAAAACTCCAGGCAGACCAGTACGTGATGATGATCCTCTCTGTCTCTCTCTGACGGATTCTCTTGTCATCTGTTGGTGTAGAAGTTGTTTTCCTTTCTCTCTGGTTGTGGCTTATTCAGAGACTGGAGCAATCCAAGTGATTATGATCATGACGAGCAGTTAGACATCTGCACAAAGATTTGCAGCAAACGCGCATTGCCAATGCCCATATTTTCTCGTACAGTTTGAAATGTAAACAAGGTTCTCTGCCAGATCGTTGACGGTTTTGTTCTTTATGTTCTCTTCCACAGAGTGATCGATTCATTACAGATCGTAGTGCTATGGATTTCAATATTGCAAGCTTCAGGCTGGGGATGAAAGAAAACTCATTCACAGATGCAGTTCACTCTCCCTCGAAGGTCTGCGATCTCAAGTTTTCTCTCTGTTCGTTTTTAGCTTTATGGTTTAACGAGCTTCAAACCCTTGCTTCCCCATTTCAACCCTTCTCCTTCAACCCTTGTTTTTCCTATTTCAACAGCTTTGAACTTGGGATGATGAACTTGGCTGACAATATTTTGCAACTCATATGCAGGAAGAATACAAGAAGCAGTTGGCTGAGAATTTGCTGAATGTTGAGAATGGACAAAAGCAGACACGAATTCTTGCATTCAAGAGCAAGCCACCACCACCTCCTGAAGGTTTTGACAATGGTCGAAAGCTGCTGTACTCACAGAATTTGGCAGGAGGTCAAACAAAGCCCCGCAAGATGTTCCGCCATATTCCTCAAGCTGCTGAAAGAACACTGGATGCACCTGACCTTCTTGATGACTACTACCTTAACCTACTTGATTGGAGTGTGAACAACATCTTGGCAGTGGCTTTGGGTAGCACAGTATACCTCTGGGACGCAACTACAAGCTCCATTGAGGAGCTCTTGACTGTTGATGAAGAAGGTCCTGTTACGAGCATTTCATGGGCTCCTGATGGCAAATACATAGCTGTGGGGTTGAACAATGCCACTGTCCAACTGTGGGACTCACAATCTCTCCGCTTGGTATGAGAATTTGATAATCTAAGGAGTCTTGTTTTAATCTTAAATACATTCTTGCATGTGTTGGTGGTGTAGTAGTAGGAGTAGCAGTAGACAAAGCACTTCAAGTTCTGGATTTTAGCTTGCAATCCATGCAACCAAAATGAACTTGAAAGAACAAGAGTGTATTTGTGGTATAATACTTTTTAGTACTATGTGGAAAAGATCTGCCTCTCTTATCTCATGCCTCATAATTGTTGGGTTGGATTGCAGTTGAGAACATTGAGAGGCCATTCTGCTCGAGTAGGCAGCTTGGCCTGGAATGGTCCTACACTCACTACTGGAGGGCGTGACACCTTGATTCTCAACCATGATGGTACAGATTCGCTCACGCATCCATATGGAATCATACTTGATTTTACGAGATCTGGTTTCCTATGCTAACTCAATTCATAGAAATTAGTTTGCACAGTGTTTTTAAGATACAATTCCTGAAATTCATTCTTCTTGAAGCCAAAACTGTGTAAGGACAGCAGTAAGCTGTTTTCCTGGGTTTTTGGAAGCTCACCATTCTTTTGTGCTGCTGCAGTGAGAATCCGAGAGCATGTCATTGGGCGAATGGAAGATCATGAGCAGGAAGTATGTGGTCTGAAGTGGTCTCCATCAGGACAGCAACTAGCAAGTGGTGGTAATGACAACTTGCTGCATCTGTGGGATGCGGCTGCAGCTTCCTCACAAGGTCCTACCCCTTATTTGCACCGCCTTGATGATCATCAAGCAGCAGTGAAGGCCTTGGCTTGGTGTCCTTTCCAGAGCAACTTGCTTGCATCTGGTGGTGGAACTGCTGATCGATGCATCAAATTCTGGAACACCCATACAGGATCTTGTGTAAACAGCATTGATACTAACTCTCAGGTTAACTAGCCTTCTGGATCCCAACCCAGCTAAATCTCATCTCTTCAAGTTGTCAGTTACCTCTTATCACCCACTCACACTTCTGAATACTTACTTTAAACTCTCCTGATGTGTGGCAGGTGTGTGCTTTACAATGGAGTAAGCATGAGAAGGAAATTTTGAGCTCACATGGTTTCAGTCAGAACCAACTATGCCTATGGAAATATCCCTCTATGGTCAAGATGGCAGAGCTTACTGGCCATACTTCAAGAGTTCTGCACTTGGCACAGGTGTGTATACTCTTTTCTCATACTACTTTTTGAATTCTTCAACACTGCTATGTGCAGCGCAGTCATGCTTTTGTTTTAGGCCCCTGATACATGGAAATGGCAGGAGATTATAACAAGAGGCTTACTTGTATGAGTTGGTTCTTTCAGAGCCCAGATGGGTATACAGTGGCATCAGCAGCTGGAGATGAGACTCTTCGTTTCTGGCAAGTCTTTGGGACACCAGAGACTACAAAAACCACCATTAAAGCCAAGAGTAAGAACATGGGTAGTGCTCTAAACTCATTGAACCGAATTCGCTGAGACTTGTAACTGCTTCAAACCTGATCTTTACTTGCTGCTGGAACTTTGACCCCCAAATCATGCCAGGTACGTTAATCAAAACCAATCTGAATGTAAAATGTTATTGCACCATGTTTTGTAATATGTACATAAAAGAAGGAAGAGAAATAAGCATGCTACTAACTTTCGTGAATCCTGTTAAATATGATGTTGGCTGGCATTTGCCGCCCCATACCGAAACGGTTCACTCGACGGTGTTTATTAAACGCCAACATATCTATGAGGAAATTGATAAATCCTTTGATCAATAATTGCTTGATTTTCAAATTAGCCTCTGAATTCATCCCAAATTCTTCTACTCAAATTTCTTCAATTTCTTTGTTACTCAATTTCTTTCTTGGTTCATTCGTAAACGATTCTCTGTTTTTTGGATCACAAGGCAAAAAAATTGAATCTACTCTTGTACTGAAACTCTTTTCCCCTACCCTTCCTTTATCTATGATGACAAAGGAAAAATTTGTGGGACACTGAAAACACCATAGTAAATAGCACCTTTTCATGTGAAATATAATTGTTTCAAACCAAAAATGGCAAACAAAGTATATTGTGCGTCACATCTAGTGTCCAAGCTGAGAGTAACATGAAAAAAAAGAACCATGTGAAACAAAATGCATGATATTTTGCAGAGAGAGACTTACAGGAAAAATATCCAATTGAAAATGCAATGTATCTTCTGATTCCTAATATCAGAAGATACATTGCATTTTCAATTGGAACATACACAGGGGAAGCTGATTATTAGTAACATTTTCTCCATTCACAATACAAAAATAAAACTCATTTGTTTGTTAGAACTGTCATTTCTGCCATAATAGAAGTTTTAGTTCTTACATAATATGTATCACTATTTTAACAGTATCTTAAAGTCTTAAAGTTTCCAGGAAAAATTTAACCCAACATCTGCATTGAGACAGAAAAAATCCTTATAAAATTTACTTTTGCTCTTCTGCATTTCAGTTTCCAAAACTAAAATATCCTAGACAGTTTTTAACATAAAATATATGACAAAATTGAGAAAAGCTCCACAAGAACAAATGTGCCATCCAAATCTGCAATGAATATATAAGTCAGCAATCAGCAAAAGCAGGAAGACATATGACATAAACAAACAGCAAAAACTCTCATATTCATCAATAACAGACACATCAAATTTCCTTGCACAATCTCCCTACACTAAACTGCTGGCAACCTTTCCACATTCAATTTGTAAACTGAAAAAATTCAGATCACCAGGGTGTGAAAGGTAAATCAGGAAAATGAGATGCAAAAGCAATGTACATGTCAGACACACTACAGCTGTCAAACACTCTAGCTCTTCCTTCCTTGTCTTGCATTGCAGAAAAACTTTTGTAGGCCTGAAATGTGAAAGTGCTTGAACTAGAGAACAAGAGACCAAAAAAACACATGAGCTATCACACATGTTGTAGATACTTTATGCACAGACCAATGTCCATTGGTGAATCATGAGCAATTGGCATTTGGCTTTGACCCACACATTTGAGAGATAATGCAGTTAGGAATCAAACTACTACATAAAACCAACCATAAGATCTAACTAAGAAAACTTCAATTAGGAAGCTTCCCACTACTTTCTTCACTCTACTGCTTCACTCGTAAGGAATGCTTGCACCATCCAACCCCAGAGGAAACAAAAACTTTGTGACAAAAAAATGAACCATCCATCACCACCTTAAGGTTATGCCAAGAATTTGTGGCCCCTCACAAAAGGGAGGGTGGACACAACCATGACAGGAGTGTTGAATCCTTGTATATGTACACAGCTTCTCACACATTTGGAGACTACTGGGAGAAGTTGATAAAAGAACCTTTACTATTCAGATGTAATGACCAACAAACCAAGTGCTCCAATCAAAAGGTACTGCCGCAACAGAAATCAACAATCCCACCATTGATTCAGCATAAACTCCCAGAGTACTTGAACTTGAGCAGAGAGGAGGATGAACTCCACTCTCCACAAACAGAGAGCATGACAAAACAGTTGAGAAAAAAACGACTGGCCAAAACAGACACAAACCATGAATGGTGACTAGGTACCTAATGTATTTGGGTATGATACAGAGAAGCAAAATACAGAACAGACTGCAATCTTAACCCCATGACTGCTAGCAAAATACCAGGCCTTTTACATGTATGGCAAGGACAAGCTGTCATCACTCTCCACTGACTTCATCATCCCCAACAGTGGGTGCAGCAATGACATGCTCAGTCAATGACTTGTGTATAGCATGACTTGTGCAAATATGTCTTTGTACTGAAGTTTCTGTCACGCTTGAGGAAGTAGCAGAAAAACCCAGCCATGATCTCAGCTAGCATTCAGCCACAATGACATCTACCGAACTGAAGAAGCAAAATCCCTGAGGTGGCATTAGAAGTTTACCTTCATATAGGGCTTCTCTGTCATGATAATTGTCACCCACCCAAGATATGGTAAAAATCTGCAGATGTCATGAAAGCTTTCAAATGTGAGAACTCACAAACACAGAAAAGCATTGGAAAGTTGGGGGAGTAGTTGAGAAATGTACCCCACTGACCACCCCATGATGTAATGCCTTTGGAGCCACATCTGACCATGTGCATAAAGACCTCGACCATCCCTCAGGTTATTATCACCTGCACAGTGAAACCGCACAATCACTGGTTTGTCTTTGAGCAAACCATTTGAGCAGATTTTAAGCTGGAACAGTTCCTCTTGGCATATAAAAACTCTATCTTTCAAGACATTTAGTAACTTGTACAAGCAATTGTGGTCAGCTCAAGACATACTGCACATAGACTGGAATTCAGTATTCTAAAGCATTACCTTTCGTGAGAACTTCAACTTCATTTGTTTCAGCTCTCTCATGTAACTTCAAACCCAACCCTACACAACAATATTTCTTAACAGAATGCACAGGATTCTGAACAGGATAACATGCATTATATTACTGCCAGATTCCTAGTACCCAAAATTGCAATCTCAGATGCAGGAATGTGCTTAGTAGGTCACAGTAGGCAAAACTTCAGAGCTATAACTGGAAGCAGATAACACAGCAGGATACAAACTCCAAGAATAGGTGACAAAATGGATCTGATTTCATGTGGCTAACAATACTGTAAGTATGGTCAGTGGACCACCATAACAGCAATATGGTTGTGTGAAAAGCCTAAGAGAATCCTACTGTAATCACCCAATGTACAATAGGTGTGTCCCATCCCTGCATGAAGAAAAAAGATGCAGAAAGTCACACATGCTTATAGAAGTCATATGGAACTCCTATATCATCCTTACTAATCCATTGAACCCCCACTTGGGCTGTACTTCTGATTCCATCAGGTCAGTAACCGGACATAAATCAATCTTAAAATAACATGTGCCAAAGTATAAGTTTGGTGTTGTACACCCGTTTGTGCTGAAAGAACATACATCAACATGAAAGACAACAATCTCCCCAGCACGAATTGGGGCCTTGCTCATGTGTAAGAAAATAATATCTCCCTGACACCACATCCACGAGTCATTCCTATCACCAGTCAAAACTCATAGCCTGAATCACATTGGCAGTTCCCCCTTCAGCTTTTGCTTTCTTTTGTCTGACTCACTCAGAAGAAATCCTATGAGAGCACAAGCTCCTACAAGTGGGATGAGCTGCTTAGCCATGAACTACAACTAACAATCTTTTGAAGCAGTTCAGATCATGGGTGCGTATGCTTCAAAAAGTACCTTGTTCTCCAGCGAAGTACAGTAAGATTGATTGCAAGTCTAACCTAATTGAGAAGTCCTTCAAGCAAAACCCTAAAGAGCACAGAAAAACTCGATGAGAGAAAAAGGGAGAGAAGAAGAGAACCCTTCTAAAACCAGGTTCCATGCTGCCTGTGAACACAACCACAACAGGGGACTCACTCCCAGCGAAACACATCAGCCCTTTCCAAATGATTAGAGCAGACATGACAATCATTCCTGTGTCACCCAAAACCCAAACCCACAGCAAGCAGCATATTAACTGCCGGCGTTTATCCCTTCCAGTTATCAAACTCCCTCTCCTTTTCCCCCTCTCCCCTTCTCTGAGTCTCAGATCAGTGGAGAGAATAGTCCTCTGAGATTCTTCTTCTTCCTCTCTTTCTATTGTCCACCATCCAGTATGTGCTGATTCAGAACGATACAAAAGCAAAATGCCCCAACCAGAGCTCAATATTTCATCCTAAATCCACTCCTCACTGCAATTTGAAATCGATCTCGTGTGCATTCACATCCCTCTAACCCTGATCTCCCATCATGTCCTCGACGCGCCAGTGCTGCAACCAATGTTAACAAATTCCAGAAAGGGCTCACAGTTCTTGCACAGAGAGAGAGAGAGAGTTAAGAGGAAAGAATAGTACCGAGGCTGATTGTCTGCAAAGCGATGTGGCGAACATTGGTGGCTTTGATGGCGGACACGGCATCTTCTATCATCCCCATCTTGTCGAATCTATGGCTGCAATCTTCCACTTCTCGATTACTCCTCCTCCTCCTCTTCCTCCCTCCCCCTTCCTCGGGTGGATCCGAAGAAGCCGAGGAAGACGAAGAAGGCGCAATTCAGTTTAAATAATGAGAAGAATGCAGTTTACCCTGAACAGTGAAGGCGCAATTCATGATAAATAATGCACTCAAGCTGGGTACTACAATTTACAGAAGCACCAAGCTTCGGGGTTATGGGACAGAAAAGAGGGTGAGTTTTGAGGTTCACCCAATCAGCAACTAAGAATGTGCAAAATCTATCAGGAAGTTACAAAAATCTTAGAATGCAATGGATACATGAGATATGTAACTGGAGAGCTCTTGGTCAGTGGCGTGTGCTACCATGTTAACGAGATGCTCCCTACAATCGGTTATGGTTGTGAATTGGTGTGTTTTTTCGTTTTTCGTTTTTTTTCAGTGAAATTGAGATTGTTGAATGGAAACGTTTGCATGGATTCAAGTTTATAACCATGTCTACATGCAATAAGAGGTATAGGATAATTGCAGAAAATATACACAAATATAAGGGGTTTTGTCAAGTAGGCTTGTGCCTAGGCACAGAAATATGCCTTAATGGCCTTAGTGAACCAGGAGCCATCAATGCATCATCCATTGGATGCCTATTATGATTCAATTGTGGATGAACCTCAACTGCATTAATAATTGGTTTCACCTCAATAACTCACTCTATAAAACATAGGTTTTATGCAGAGGTAAATAGATAGGTAAATAGGTTCTTATTAAGTAAATAATGGTTCATACTCTATACATAAGAAAGGGTTGTTTTTATTACCTACCTATTAATAACTCGCATGTGGGTTGTCGATAGGTAGGTAATAAAAAATATGTTACACACTACCATATCAATGTCTACAACTATTGTCATTCACACATAAAACAAAAATGACACATAATATTCTAAATGGTGCATCATGTCCAAACCACCCCCTTAATTGGAGTTAAGGCTTTTTAAACTAGATAGCAATGTAGCAAATTTTCTCCTATGAATCCATCAAAAATGAACATTTTGGTTTTAAGTTGAAAGGGCTAGTAGATTGGTGCAAATGTGAATCTCATCATTAGTTATTTAAT
>Ga0116230_10005469_pt1 | contig 12465 bp, 12 predicted proteins | sample S1TSphfallax_3_FD_88678 | JGI IMG/M metagenome (GOLD analysis project Ga0116230, IMG submission 88678) | Host-associated microbial communities from peat moss isolated from Minnesota, USA - S1T2_Fd - Sphagnum fallax MG | ecosystem: Host-associated > Plants > Peat moss > Unclassified | place...
AAAAGTCTGGGAGTATTGTAAAGAGATATTTCAAACATACACACACTATGCAGACTCCAAGGGTAGAAGTCTTTTTAGAGAGCTCCAAAAGATTCTTTTGTGAGTAGGTAAACAAAAGGTCGCTTTAGAAAAAACCTATTACTTAGCATCATCATTTGCAACAAACATCAAAAGACTCAAACCCGTCTGATTACCTACCACTATTCTTTTCTTTTGTCTGTTGTGACTGTTTTGATGATTGCTTTTCTTTTGTCTGTTTTCCTCCAAAAAATTGATCCTCCAAAACCATAGAACATAGAGGGGGCTGATTTCCAAGCTACAGAGTTTTTGTTTCTTCATTTGAGATTGATGTGCATTGTTCATGAAGTGTAAAAACTTTTTGACCAGTCAAACAACAGGGCCACCAACAATCCTCATCCCTTCTGCTCCTTTATGTGGTTTTTTTCTTCTGATCATCTCCTCATTTGATCCTTCCTCCTCTTCCTCTTCCTTTTTCACATCCCTATGTACTCACCATCACCTTAGGAAAAATACACATGTTAAAACAAAGGTAGTAACAAATTCACACACAAATGTTACAACAGAGTGGAACTGAAAAGAACAGTCATTTATCAAACAGGTTTAAATCTTGTAACCATACAATAGGGTCTCTCTGAAGGTAAATGATCCCCTTGATATATATACAAAACATGACTGGTTGTCAGGAGGCATGGCAGCACACCTGTGGAACCTGTGGACAGCTACACACGACTTATAAACTATAACTCATAACTTATGTGTGCGGAGTGGCCTGACACACCATAATTCCTCACTACAGATAACTGGTTATGCCTGGTAACAGGCTCGAGAATGTGGGTTACCGCACATAATCTCACTGCTCCTGTGGCTTTGATTATATGCAGTAACCCACATCCTGTTGCAAGTTACCTAGTCCATAACAAATTAGCAATATCTAATATAGCAAACACATGACATACAAACCATTTCCAATATGGTTCTAAGCCATAATAGAGGTGTATAGAATTCATATTCCCAAAAAGCACTGGCCAGAACCTTTCTACATGCAACGACCAGATAATGGGAAAAAAAAACCGAGACCGCAACACCAGCAAACTCTCCCTGTGAACCCAGATACTTAGCATATTACCTAGTTCATAAGATACAGCAGCATTATTGCGAATACCTGCTGGCCTGCTCCATCAGGAATTTGGATGAATTTCTCGATGCAACATCCCTGACCTTGCAGCTGCAGTCAACCTCTCAGAACAGAGGTGACAGTGGTCATAACTATTCATATACTCATTAATAACCACTTTATTACTGGAATAATAGTGGCCATAACTAGGTATAAATCTACCAATTAGTAATATACTACGCAATAGTATAAGATCAAATAACAAGCTCTGACCTTCTATTTATCATCTGGCACCCTTTCCCAGTTATTGCACTAGCAAATGGAGAAACACATAACCTAACTCTCAAGACACATAATCCTTGACAGTATTCTAACACAAGAAAGCCAGGTCCAGTCTACTAGTCCTTGCACTGCAATTAAAAAGATGTGTGTCCAACAAAATATCACCAATTGCATGTTTAGGTTGCAATCTGTCCATCAAAATTTCAAATGGTGTCATGTGATCAAATCTTGGAAGTTGAGGATAAGGAGATACTGTGACATATCAAGCATTCAAACACTCTGCAAAACTCTCCAACCAATTCTGGTCCATCACAATGTCATTGTTGATAGAAGGATCATTTGCAGTGTCAGACTCAAACATCTCCAAAAATTCCTCCAAAAGATATTGAGAATCCATCACTGGTATCATCAATGGGGACTCCTTGACTGGGTTGAGCATGCTTGCTTGAGGGAGGCTGGTGGGCACCAGGAAGACCTGAGCATTTTTGCAATCAGTCTTGCAGCTCACAGGTGAACTGACACTAGTCATCTTAACCTTCCTTGCTGCACCTCCAACTTCAGAGACTTGTACAGTTTCACAGGATTCTGCTTTCTCATTGTTGCAGTGAACCACTGTATGTGTTCCTTTGCTTGTATTCTCCGTATATATCTGATCATCAACAGTTGTAAAGCTTTCACTCACTGTTGATTTAAGTGGCTTCTTCTGATCCTCTGGCACTTTCTCAAGGTTCGATTTAACCTCTGGTGAAGGATCTGCCTCTCCAACCTAGGTTGAATATTGAGAACGATATGTAAGAAGTCAAAAAAACATTCTAGATCCATATACTGTGCAACACTGAAGCCTAGCTGGAGAGATAGAAGTGATAACCATATTATTATAGCAATCAACATTAAGGATCAAAATAGTGGCTTACAATCTCACTGATGTCAGCACACATGTGGGGGCTGCTCTGACAGTCTTCATGAAGTTTTGTTGTGGCAGGCAACATTTTCCTGGTGCCAAGTAGTTCCATGGTCAAATTCTGTGTCTTCTCCAGTAGACTTTTGTTCTCATGCTCAAACTTCCTGGCCAACTGTAAAGCAAGATTGGACTTGCGCAGCAGTGATGCATTCTCCACTCTTAACTGAGCAGTCTACAAACAATCACATTCCATGTACTTGAGCTCAGTGCCCATATGAGTGCAAATTGTTTCAAACAATATCAGATCAATTGCACCCCAAAATCATGGAATTATGAAACTTTACCAACCAATTGGCATACAGAAATTCTTGTGCAGCTTTCAAATGGACACAGACCTCGTCAAAAAAGGAAAGAGGTCATACCAAGACCTCAAGCTGGTCCAGACGATCCTGTCTCCTCTGTCTTGACCGCTGTGCTGATGCACGATTGGACAGCATTCTTCACACCATTCAGGTCAGACCAAGATCAACTTGCTGGCTGAGCAATGAGGTGATAGAACTCAGAAAGGAATATTCCAGTCCGTGAGCAAAAGTGCTCTGGCAATTTTTGATGAGGCTACAAAGGATAAGCTACTCGAGATGTCAAAATATGTCTCATGCTGAGGACTTCAGTTACCATTCCTTACCTTCCAATCATGAAAGGCATGTTCATGCCCAGATTTTACAGCATATCTATGAGATTGCAGAGAAAACTTCACAAGAAACTTGCACTTCAAAGCTAACTCTAATGTCAGTTCTGACCAAACCAAAACAAATATGAAAGAGTGCAGTCATATAACCTTTGTGGGTGTCACTTGCAAAGTATCAGGTCATCATTTTCATCACAAATGATGGCAGTGACTAGATGCCAATGTTACTCCTAACTTTGAGCAGTGGGTGGAACTAAGTACACAATAAGCTGCAAAGTCTTTTGTCCTCAGTTTCTAACACAATTTCAGAAGCAACAACAATAATAGATATTCAGCCGTGATGTTTGCTAGATTCTACAGCATTAGGACGACCAAGATCTAGGACTCTTAGTTGACATATATACTGATGTTTATCATGGTCTATGGCATGAAAGAAACTAACAGCAGATACAGTCAGTGTTATTCCTTCTTCCTGCTGAGATTTCAGACAGGTATGTGCATCATCAAGACACATAACATCAATGCTGCTGAACTTACCCCTTATCCACAAAGGATTCAACTACCAACAAACTGGCAGATGAACTTGTCGGTAAGAAATTGTAGGGTTTCCATTCGTGTGGGTACATCAAAAGATGATACCTTCACATACCATGCTTGATTCAAGAAGTGTCAAAGGTGAGAGAAATCAGAAAATAGGTACCTTCTCTTCCTCTTTTCATCGATGAGAAGAGGCTCTGCATCATCATCTTCAGTACACATGTCATCTTCAGTGCCTTCATGGCTGTGTACTGCTGCAGCAGCGGCTGCTGACTTGCGACTCTTTTCAGCTTTGGTCAGCTTAGGAGCCTTCTTCTTCAAAGGTTTGGTATCCGTTTCGAAACTTGCATTGGTGACGGACCTTTCTTTGATCAAAGAAGTTGCTTCTTCCATTTCTCCATCATTATTCTTGGCGATGCAATCAAACCACGCTGAGAAAGAGCCTGTACTTTCAAGCTCAGGAGTCCCACTGACAAGAAGGGGCTGCTGCTGTTGTTGCAGAGGCCCGCTCAGCCCCTGCCGCTGCCCTTCTTCTAGAAGTAGCTCTGCTGGGTCCTGCAGCTTCTCCGAGTCTGCATACTCTGGAACAACAGGTTTGTCGTCCAAGTTAGGAAGCGGAATCTCAAGCTGTGTATGTTGACGAGGAGGAGAGCCAGCGCTTTCTTCCACTCCAGAAACAACTGCACCTTCCTCCTCCTTCATGTTGGCGGCACCTGCAGCATCCGGAAACGTCTGCTGCCCCTGCCATGTTGTAAGCCCTTGCTGCTCCTCGTTCGTGGCAGCAACAGATCCTTGCTGCAGCGGCAGCTTGATGCCTGCGGCACAAAGCTCCGCTGCGTCCACATGATTGCCGCCGGTTTGCGCCCCGCGGCCACCACAGCTCCTCACATCATGAGCCGGAGCTGCCGGTGGTGCTGCATCAGACGGACTCACAATCTCCACACCTTCTTCCGGAAGAACATACGACGGTCTCCATTGCTTCCTCTTTGATCCTCGCTCGTCCGCACGCCAATCCCTCACACGGACACAGGTCGGCGGCAAAGCCGGCACTGAGATTTCCGGCGGAAAACACATTCTTACCTCACAATTATGTCCACAAACAAACCTTTGCAAGCAAACAAAAAACACAAACCCTCACTCCCACTCCTTCCCAGCAAAAAAAACAACCAAACAAAAAAATACAAAGCTCCTTCGAAAGATTTGTTATTTGTCGAAAAACACTTCCTAACTAGAAATTTTATAAAAACAAAAACACACACACACTCTTTGCACTTCACAACACCACACGAGAGCTCATTACCAATGCGAGTGGCTCGAGAAACAAAGTCAAGATACTTGGGGGACCAGAACACACACCCACTTCTTTAAGCTACTTAAGAATTGCTTGCTGACAGAAGACGATATCTAAGGTACCTTACATCAATCAATCTTTCAGGAAAGCAGGCAGGCAGGCAGGCATTGCGTTGGAACTTGGGCTTTTCGTTTGTTCTTAGTACTTATACCGCGCCCTCCCCTCCCCCTCCCCAAAGTCCCTCTGTAGTTCCAGTTTTCTACTGCGACCGCGTTGTGCGTACAGGGGAGATGATGTATCGGGATTAATTTGGGAACCTTTCTTTGATCGTAGTTGCAAGTTGGCGCAAAACTCCAAAATTGGTAGCAGCCCACTTGCAGCGGTGCCAAATTAGCACGTACGTATTACCTACCTACTTAGGAGACGTCACGGTAAAAACAGCAAAGAATGATGCAACTGTACAAAACTTTATTTATGAACAACCCTGTAGTTTGGAAATTTTACAAAGGAATAAGAAAAAGGAAAATGGATAATCTACAGCATGTGAAGTTAGCTCAAACTAATTGTCAAAAACTGACCACCTGTATTACGTCGACCGTATTTCTCCATGTCAAAAATCGACTAGTTACAATAGGTTGGTCATGGTGATGGGAGGTGTGTCTCAAAGTGGTGAAAGTTGAATAGTAATTAGCCTTACAACTATCACTCGACTTAAGATGGAAGATGCTTGCATCTTTTGTAATGTGATTGAAAAAAATTTAATGAAGAAAAATAACCAAGATCGAAAGATGAGGGCCCTTTGGCCTTTTCAAATTCCAAATGGCAGTGGCATAATCATGTAAAAAGACATCAGCCTATTTGTGTGAACATCCAAATATTTCAATTGTTAAATAGAAGAATTGATTAATGGGGTGTTGGTTGTGATACCTCTTTTCTTTGGCTTGAAATACATCAAAGGTAATAAATCTTTTAAATGCATAAAATTGGGGAAGAAAATCTATTCACATTGGGTTGGCAATGACAACATCCACTATGGTGTGAATGTCATCTTTGATGAACACAATGTCAACTCATTGATAAGAAGAGTGGTTGTTGATATGAACCCAATGCCACCAAAAGTTATTGGAAGAAAAGTTTGTTTACATGCTAAAAATCCTTTTGGGCTATCAAAGGATACTAGACTCAAAAGGCACCAAACATTTTAAGGAGGGATGAGTCAAAAGAAATAAAAGATTTTATGAAAGTGGAGGAAGGAAGTGTGCATCGTAAGAAATATGATGGCCATTGCATGAAGCAATGAGTTAGATTTCTAAAAGCTACTTGAACATCATGCATTTTAAGGAAAAAGTACACATGTCAAACATCCTTTAGCATGGCATCTTTTATGAAATATAATGTGAATGATGAGGTGCCCAATGGAACCCCCAAAACTCGAATTCCTTTTGATGGGGTAGTAAATTGGGATGGGGTGTTGAAGTTAGGCAACAAGTCAAAGGGTGACCATGTTACAAATTTCTAAGGTTGGATAAAAAGACCTATCACATGAAGTTAGGTTTAAAATGTTCATATGCAAATGATACAATTGAAAGGGGACCTATGATATGAAAGTCATCCACATAAATGGAAATAGATAAAAAATGAAATGTCTAATTGTAGAACATAACACTTTAAAGTGGGCTAAAGTAAATAATGCCCTTCCCACATGATCACCTTAACATGTTCCCATGTCCAAACTTGGCTAAACCTACTTACCCACTCCATTGGGCAAAGATTGCGTAGGGGTAAACCCTCACGCCCCCACCCCCTTGTATTAATGCCACATGCTTTAACCTAGACAATTTGAATAAATGCATGTGTGTAAAGTGGAGCCCCAATTCCAATAAAACCTGCAACTAATAACTTTATTAAGCATAAAGGTGTACATTTGTTATTTTTCTTCCAAAATATCTAGTGGTTTATTTGGCAATTATCATAGGAAAAACATGATAAAAATTTGCAATGTGTTTCAAAAAAATGGAATGCCCATTGCAAAATGGAACACCCCATGTTTTGAAATGCCCAATGAATAATAAATGAAAAAATACACTCTGTAAGGGCATTGTTCTTAAATTACATTAGAAAAATATGGCACGAGTTTTTAAATATAGAAAAATGACCAATCTTGAAGGTATTTGGTGTTGATGTTAAGAACTAATATGCAAGCCTTAATGCCCACCAATGTTAATTTTTTGGGATTTTTTTATGTTGCCTAAATACCAATATTCCATAGGGAGATGTAGAAAAAGTGAAGATCGTCTTTAAAAAGATTTAGTCAAATCTAGGTAGAAACCATATTTGAAGCACAATTTTTTAATCATCCTTTTATATTTATGGCTTTTTATTAGAACAAAATTAACAATATGGTGAGTTTTCCTTTTTTTCCAACTTCTGGCCATTAAAAACTCCAAAAATAACCTCATTTTTTAATTTCTTCGATTTCCCTTTTAAAAACCCATTGGTTCCTAGGCACCCTAAAACATGGAATAACCAAAAGATTGACCTTTCTCTTGCAAAGAAAAATCAAGGATTTTTATTTTTTTCGTTCGACAATTTTTTTATATTATTTTTTCTACCATTTCCAATTGAAAAGGAGATGACTTATTTAATGACATTCAGCTTTCATGACAAAATATTTTATAAAATATATATTTTTTAACAATGGGTGACAAACATCAAAGGAAAAAACTATTGTTGGGCAAATATTTGATTTTAGAAAATTAATTGAACTTGATTGCATTTAGGATTTTTTAAAGGAATCGCTTGGGTTTAGGCTTTTGCATTTTTGAGTTTTACATAATTGTTAGGGTCGAAGTTTTAAAAATTAATGATGAATGGGTATGAGCCAAAGGTGGGGGTTTAGTTACATGATTTAACCAGGTATATATCTTGATTCTTTGAAAAATACATAGACAAGTATATGTAAGTTAGTTGACCATGTTATTTGACAAGTCTTTTTTTCGAAACTAGGTCTAAGTCTTTGACAAATAAAAAGCACAGGTCTAACCTAAGTTTTTGCATTTTCAAGTAGTTGATAACACAATTACAAGAATAAAATAAACAACCTCAATTGAGGGAGGGTCATTGATGTTTTTTGAAATTTTTGAACTAAACAAACTTACTACTTGTAGCTAAAAAAGTAAACTCTTCTAAAGATCATTAATGAATAATGAATCAAACTAAAAAATTTATGTCATGTTATACATAGTTTTAGGAAACTCTTCCTTTATTCCATCTTCCGTTTGGTTTTCAAATCATATCCCTCAAACTACTAACAAACTGGAAATTAAAACACAATTTGACAAACAATTATCAAACAACCCACATTGTGGTGACCAAGATAAAACTTGACTTCTAAAAGACACAAAACCACACACTAGACATCCAAAACCAAAAACAACAAATTTCCAAAATCAAATGCTACAACAAACCTCCAAGACTTCCAAGACCAAATACAATAAAATTCCAAAAGACATAAAAACTAAACTAAGCACTTAGTTGAAACTTGAAATATCTTGACATTTAAAACTTGAGACACATAAAAACATTTTAATTTCTAAACACACATCAAATAACAAACTTGTAAGAGACATAGAAACCACATATGTACATCTAACACCCAGACACACAAGACCCACAAAATATGATATCCTCACAACAAATTGATGAAACAAAATATATAGACCCATGAAAACATAAGAAACATTAACCAATAAATCCAAGATTGAAAACATCAAAGAAACAAAAATTTTAAAATCACATGCACCTAGAAGAAATAGATGAAAGAGACACTCACAAGTCTTTATGGAGCCTTGTGGATTTTTGCACCATTGGATATAGGGACTCAAGAACCCACTATCTTTCAAAAACCTCATCAATTTCCTTGCCATCAAATACAACACACTTGCAATCCCATAAGTCCCCACGTCACCCCACCAATTTCCCTACCAATGGATACAATGTGTCACAAATCCCAATGCCATGGAGTTCATTCATATAAATGTTCATCCATAATTTGTAATGAACTTATACCTAAAGTTTTAATTCATGTTCAATTAGCTTCTAGTTAAATTTTAGTTCATTTTTATTTAAGTTTTAATTAAATATTAATTCAATTCCAACTAACGTTGAATTAAATCTTAGTTCACTTTTAGTTCACTTCCAAATTAATTCTTAGTTAAGTATTAGTTCACTTCCAATTCATTTTTAGTTCACTCTTAATTCATTTCCAATTAACTCTTAATTCACTTATAGTTAATTCTTAATTAACTCTTAGTTCACTTTTAGTTGAATTTTAGTTCATTCACAATTCACATGTGGGTGGACATGTGCCACACATGGTTACACATAGATGCACACGGGCTACATGTAACTTGAAATTTTTGTAGGAAATTTACTTGAATTAAATGCCCAATGGGTATAAATAGAAGTAGAATTCTCCATTATTTTCATTTTGTTAAACACCAAATTTGGGTACATTCTCTTATGACAACCTTGTTTTGTTCTTTTTCTTGTTATTATAATGAACTTTCATTGAAATCTTAATTTTCACATGTCATGTTCTTGTTTCATGATTTGGAATTTGAAATTAGGCTTACCCTTGTTCATGTTTGGAAATCTTGGTTGTTTTTGTGCCCCTAATACAATGCACTTGCAAAGTGCAAGTCCTTATATAACTTCATTGATTTCTCTACCATTGATTACAATGCACTCGCGGGCTTGCAAGTCCATATGTAACCTTGCCGATTTCCCTGCCACTAATTACAATGCACCCATAGGCCCATAAGTCCTTATATAACCCCGTCAATTTCCCCACCATTGGATACAACATAATCATAGGCTTGAAAGTCCTTATGTAACCCCACCCATTTCCCCCCACCATTAGATACAACACACTCATGGGCCCACAAGTCCCTATGTAACCCACAAATATTCTCCACCATTAAATACAACACACTCATGAGCCCATAAGTCCCTACATAACCATGTTAATTTCCCCTACCACTATAAACAACATATACTCATAGGCCCACAAGTCCCCTCATTACTTTATGCATTTAATCACAATTGGATATCAAGGGTTATATACCATCACAACCCTAGCCTTGGGCTTGCAAAGGTGCGGGCCAAAAGTGAAGCCCATGAGTCACATTTCATGCTCCTGAGAATTTAGGAAAGTGTGAGGGAATGAACCCCCACACTTGCAAGTGAGCTCCCACTTTGGGAATTAGAGTCCCAATGGACTCCCAAATTTTCAGAAGGTGATTGTAGGGGTCAAAACTTATTGGATTGAAAAGTTTTTTATATCACTGGAAAGCTCTTGGAACTTAGATGTTTAAAATGGGCTCACATGACCCATTTGGGCACTTAAAACATAAGTTATGGCGGAAAGTCAAATTGTCAATTTGATTTCCAAGCACTAAAAGTCAAAAATCGCCTTGATTTCCTTATGTGCAGGTAGCATGCCACATACCGTTAAAAAGGTTTCAACAAGGGCTATAACTTTTCTTCAAACCTCACCTCAATTAGAGGTCTACACACAAAGTTATAGGCTTTCAAAGTTGCAAGAGTCCCAATTTAAGGAATTTCGGGACTCCAACTTTAGAGTCCCAGGACAAAATGACATTTGGGTGTTGGTCATGTGGCTAGGCATAAAGAATACTATAAGGGGGAAGGTGGTGGCTTCCCTTAAGTTCGGGTTGTGGTGAATCTTGTGAATCCATGTTTGCCCGTGGCTCGTTTGTGCACCAAAAGTGCTCCAACTATGCATTAACCAACTTGTTATTCGGTTTGTGCAGGTCCATGTGAGTAATTGACTTGCTTGTCACTCTTTCTAGTCCTTATCTCAATGCTATAGCATGCCCCTCTACCCCCGAAGTGCTACAAGCCAGGGAATGTATGCTAACTCCTCATTATTCTGTTATGTTCACCTTTGACTCACATTTGAGTCTATTAAGGAGCTTGGGAATGTATCATATATACCCTACACAAAACATATAAAAAAAATTACACACTCTAAATTCTAAACTAGAACCCAAATAACAAACCAAAATGCCATAATAAACAGGCACTTAACAATACACCAAGAAATTATCAACCCTTTCAAAATGTAGAATCACAGATTAGTTTACCTAAAACCTTAAACCATGACAAATGTTTCAATCATCATTTTCAACATACCTAGAGAGCATGGATAAGCCCATCAATCTCCAACCATTTGCATAAAGAAACTAAAGGGTTTCATTTAGGTTTAGGAAATTTTCACAATGAACTTCATTTTGAAATTCAACTTCCAACTCCATTGTCAAATTTGATTCCACCTCACATGCCAAGGCAAAATCAATTGGTTTCATGCATCCAATCCATGGATCAATTCTTGTGGACAAAAATTAATTTGTGCAAGTTTTTTATTGGCAAACAACATTTATAAAGTGCTATCAATATTCCAACAATGGAAAAAATATGTTCGATTTTGATTTGGCTTGTTGGAATGCCAAAGATATGTCACATGAGAAGAAAAATGGTTAGAAACTTATGTTCTTTGCACCACTAAGATAAAACACACTTGCAACTTTCTAAATCAATAGGAAACTATTGGATTCCAACAAGCTCCCTTGAACCCTCGTTGTTTTGTGTGTGCCTCCAACCAAAAAAAACTTATAACAACAAGGTGCAAAACAAAATATCTAAATAACAAAACAAACATAAGACACCCAAGACATTGCAACAATCACTATAGATTTGTTGAAAATCATTGTCCCCCACTAATGAAACATAATGAAACTCCAAGATCAGGGACCAAAAATGCTGCCAACAATCACCAAATCTATGTTGAACTCCCTTGTCCTCCACCACCTTGGCAACTTGAACATACAAGTTTCATATCAATGTAAAAACGATGGTGCAATAAATGAAACCAAATAAAGTGATTTAAACTCAAAAAAAGATACAAAGCTCGAGAGCCACTTACCTTTTTCTAATTCAATGGGTTCTATAATAGCCATGTTCCCTTGAAAGAAAATTGATTTGTCTTATAAAGCTCTAATAACTAGTAGCTTGCATTTATAGTTTTGATGACACACATATAAAAAACTCAAAATGAACATTGCAAGTTGCAAGTTATTGTAAAAAGTGAAATTAACATGCACGTTACAAACTACAAACTACAAAATCCCTAACCCTAACCATAATACGTTGAAAGGGTATAAATTGAAGAATAAAAGGGTATATAGGTTTTTGGGAGGTACCTTTTCCATTTATTTCCCTTCAAATTGATTATGGTTAAGCTATTTGAATTTCTAAAAGTTCTAGTTATGAGGTGGGGGCAATTACCAACTTTTTAAAATGTTTGGGTATGAGGTAAATCGATTTTTTAAAAATTCAACATTTGGTGGATATATATCTATATGTGTACACATGGTAACACTCATTTAATATTCAACGGACCTTCAAATACCCGCCCAACACTAGAAAAAAATCCCAAGTCAAGTTAGGTCTCTAATTATTAGTAGTGTCTTTAGTCTCCACTCACTAATAGAAAAACACATCTTTTTCAACTTATCTTCATTGACTAAAAGAGTTGAAAAAACATCATT
>Ga0116230_10005470_pt1 | contig 12460 bp, 5 predicted proteins | sample S1TSphfallax_3_FD_88678 | JGI IMG/M metagenome (GOLD analysis project Ga0116230, IMG submission 88678) | Host-associated microbial communities from peat moss isolated from Minnesota, USA - S1T2_Fd - Sphagnum fallax MG | ecosystem: Host-associated > Plants > Peat moss > Unclassified | place: USA...
ACTATGTTGGTTGGATGTTAAAGCCTTCCACATGGACTTGAGTTGTTGGAGGATAATGTCCATGATTAGGATGCACCTCCAAATGGTAAATTGGTGATGTCAGGGCCACAATGGATGCTAATCATTCCAATTTCTCCATAGGCCCCATGGTGGCTTAGGATCCAATGGCCACCATGGGGCACATTGATTGAACTCCATGTATTGGCCAATCATTATATTTATTAAGCTTTGCACACTCTACCGTCACCAAGCCCATAGTCACTTATGAACCTTGGTAATGGGCCTTTAGGTTTAAGCCCATTGGATACCAAGGTTATTCAGTGGGATATTCCCAAGCATGGGATATGCCTACTTGAGTTATTTGAAAACATTCATTTTGGATTAGTTGCAATTTCACAATTGAACATCTTAATATGGAAATACCATTATGTGGAGAAGGATCCATAAACCAAATAAGTTTCCATGCGACATGTCATGATGTTTCAACAAAGGTATCCCCATTTGTTACCAACATCAACCATACATGGTTATTAACGTTCCTTACCAAGCAATATCAGCTTGTCCGGGGCTCCGAATTTGGCAAAGATTAGGCCCATTGATTTGGTCATTTCTGAATGGCCATACCAAGGTTTTTCACAAGTAGGTATGGGTTAAGGACTTTTCGATCCCAGGTCAAGTTTGTTATGGGAATTAATTTATGTTGTGCAACATTTGCAAAAGTCACATATGCATTCATGTGCATATTTGTTGGAGAATGTCCCACCATTGAAGGATTTTAAGCCAACTATTTTGGTTGGATGGCAACAAATTAAGGCTTGGATCGGCGAGCTAATGTAGGTGGATGTTGTTTGAATTGGTTCATGAGTTCATTGGTTCTAATGGATGTGGATTAACCTAGCACCACCAAAGGTGATCCAACGAACATATGAACTCGTTTTTAGATCACCCACATGCTTAGTGGATGACATACTGAATCCAAGATGCCATTCATGCATGGTTTGTCACGATGACCAACCACCTTTGGTTGTGGTCAATAAGGTTGGCCTTCCACAAGTAGCCCTACCAACATTTTTTAATTTTCCACATTCTCATGCATTTAGGAATGGAGGCCCATGGATGGTTTGGGATTCCCATTCCTCCAATATGGAAGAACCTAATGTAGATGAAAGGGAATAGGCCATGGGGTTTTGCATTAGAACCACAACTGTGTAAGGCATTTTTGAGGGAGCTTGTAGGTAGATTTTGGGGCAAGTTATGGATTTCGATTGCTACACATGAATTTTCATTTTGGTTTTAATATATCAATTATGTTATGGCTAATCACATTCGCCCACTCCACCCCATCTTCCACTTATTGCACCTTTTGTTAGGTCAACTATGGTGATGCAAGGGCGGGGTGATGTTACAACATGACAAGTACATCCCTAGCAATTATGGGATTAAGGATTCCAAGGGACATTTATGGGTGTGGAATAGGAAATTGGTGATGTGGGGGCACCATGACATGATGGCACCTTTCCACATTTTGCATAGCAACCATAGGCCTTGCCCTCAACCTCAAGTGCTAAGGATGTTCCATCACCCCACCCTCGAGGTATAGGTGAATGTAAAAACATGGGACCCAAGAATTGGCACTAGCAATTATAGGAGGTGAATGCATGAAACACGATGGATAATACAAGATTTCATTGGATGTTGCCTTTAGTTTGAAGGAATTGCATCAATTAAAAGGACAAGAGATTCGAATCATATTGGAGGATGATAATCCAATTTTCAAGCAACCTTACAGGCTTAATGAGGTGGAGTGAACCTTGGTTCAAGCTTGAACAATAAAGTTGCTAGATGTTGGTTTGGTGGAACTATCTAAGGGTGAATATGCTTCAACAATAGTGATGCTAGCCAAGGACATTTTTGGTAATAGGACTAAACATTACATGTGTGGGGATTACCGTCCAATGAATAAACAAACCCATTCAAACAAATATGCCATGTCCCTATTGGTGGACTTTTTTGATGCCTTTGGTTAGGCCAAGGTTTTTAATACCTTGGACTTGAGGTCTAGCTAACATTAGTTGCCATTGAAGTAGGGTGATAAAATCAAGACAACATTTTGGGAAATTGACCCCATGGGAAAGATTGTTTGTACCAATGGAAGTTTTTGCCATTTGGTTTGAAAAATGCCCTTGCAGAATTTCAAAAGGTCATGGATTGAGTGTTGGCATTGCCAAATGTTACATTGATGACACTATTATTTTTAGCCTAACCCAAGGAGATCATGTGCACCATTTATGCGAGGTGTTTGGAGGACTTAAAGAACATAACCTTAAGTTTCATCCAAGCAAGTGTTGGTTTTTTCATACTTAGGTGGAATACATAGGTCACATGATTTATCTAGGTGGATTGGGGGTTTAGAAGGTGAAACCATTTCACATGTGCCCCAACCAATAGATGTCAATTAGTTACGAACTTTTCTAGGCTTGTGTAATTACTACCAGAGGTTTGTGAAAGACTTTAGTAGCATAGCCAAACCTTTAACCCAACTGACACAAATTGACCAATAGTTCATTTGGGATGAAACACAAGAGTAGGCCTTTTAAGAATTGAAGGCCATGTTTCATCAACTCCCATTTTGAGGTGACCCATTTGAGGATGACCGTTCCAATTACACATTGATTAGAGCATTGTAGGGGTTGGGAGCTATGTTTACCAAACTTGATGATGATGGTTGAAAGTTTGTGGTTGCATATGCTAGTTGGTCCAACAACAAGACAGGGGCCAAGTACAACTCATATGAAAGGGAGTGTTTTGTGGTTGTGTGAATTGTTTCATCATTCAAATGTTATCTTTATGGTAGCCCATTCATTTTGATTATCGATCACCAACTTTTAAGATTCCTTATGGAATCATTTTTACTCATAGGAAAGTTAGTTAGGTGGGCACTTATTTTGTAGGAGTATGACTTTGATATAATTCATAGGCCTAGTCGGGTTAAAAGAGATGTTAATGGGTTGAGTTGGAACTCATGTTCCAATTAAGAGGATACCATTGGAACTTGTTGGCATGGTGATGTGGATTTGGAGGCGGTACCGAGATGGCATGCCTTTGATACCTTTGTATTTTATTGGGGTGTTCTAGGGATGTATCTCAAACTAGTGTGGATGATGGGGATCCCCATGATGTGGACATGGAGTCGGAGGGTGTTAAGGGGGTAGGATGAGTACATGATTTTGGATGAATAAGGCATTTAGGATATGGATTGATTAGGGAACTTTGTTAGTTTGAATTTTGAATTCTTGTTGGTTTTGATCATGATGAAGAAAGTAGGGATTGTTGTAAAGGAGAAAGTTTTGGAAAACAAAGAGATTCTTAGACAGTTTTGGGAAAGAAAAGTGAGAGGAATTGTAGGTACTTGTAATGGAAAACCACAAACTTTGATTTGAAATACCACAAACTATAATTGTTTTTTTGGGATTTTTTTCAACAAAACATGGGATTCTACTATAATTTTAATTCATGTTTACAGTAATATAAAGAAACACCAACTTCTACAATGAATTTTATATTCATATTGTTGTGTGAATTATTTTATTATGAGAATATGATGAAATGAAATGTAATATTGTTTTTGGAGTTTTTATTTATAATGTATTTTGAAGTGCAGGTTCTGGTTTTATGAAATAACCATGAATTTGGTGTGTTAATGAATGGTAATGTTAAAAATGTTGAGAATTAAGGCAAAAATAATGAACGTATGCATGTGCAGTGCAAATCTATTGTTACAGTAATGTGAAATATTTTGCAAAAATTAAATTTCAATTCTATTAGAAGGTAATGGTGTCCTGGATATTTATGATGATGCACTTGTCATTTCATATTTACAAGAAGGTGAAATTCCAATTGGAGTAACACCCAAGGAAAGGGATCATGTTATGCATGAGGCCAAACAATTCAAGGGTGCAATCATGGTAACACATAACACAACAAGTGTAACCAATGTTTTAAAAAATATAAAAAATACATGTATAACAACTTGAATTTTTTTTCAATGACATATTTTTAATGCAAGCATTATCAAAATACTATAATTTTTAAAAATACTTTTTGTGGAATATTCTAAAAATAAAATAATCCAAAAAATAGTCCCAAAGGGGTGGGTGTGGCTCATGCTATCCCATTTGTAGCCTCAAGTGGGAAAGTGGGTAGATCTTTTTTACAAATGTGGGTAGATGGACAAATGAAGGTTGTGCTTTGCCCAAAACAATGTGAGAGCCTTTTGAGGCATGCTCATGAGGAATTAGGGCCATTTTGGGGTCCAACAGACATATAATTTGCTCCAAACACAATATTAGTGGTGAGGGATACAATTGCAAGTTTAGCAATTTGTTTAGGTGTATGGTGTATGATCGAATTTGGGCATCCTTCAATGCACCTACACTTCACCTACAACCCTTACCAATTATGGGGCTTGGGTACCAATGGAATTTGGATTTTGCTAGCCCATTGAGTTTGACATTTTGACATAATTGATATGTTTTGGTTATGATTGAACATTTCTCCAAGTGGTTGGAGTTGGTTCCATTGTTGAATTGTAGTAATGAAAGGGTAACATATTCATTTTTAGATAAGGTACTTTAATAGGTTTGGGCTCCAGTCAAAATTTTCATTAACTAAAGTACAAAATTTTGTGGGGAATTCCAAGAGTTGTGTGAGAAAACACATATTGATCATTGAACGACTTCATGAGATCATCATGAGGTAGACGGGTTAGTTGAGCGAATGGTGTAGATGGTGAAGAGGGGGTTTGCAAAAGTATGGTCTCCATAAGGGCCATATTTGAGATTGAGACTTATAGTTACCATGGTTAGTTATGGGGTATAGGTTAAGTTGGCAGACTTCTCTTTCATTTTTTTCACCATACTTTTTATTGTTTGGTCATGAGTTCAAGTTACTAGCTTCAATTCGATAATATTTGATGGAAATAATCAACATGAATGATCCTAATGTGTGGATTTAGGCATGTGAGCAATGAACCACCTTGTTCCAACATGTTATGCCCATGGCTATGGAAAGTTTGGCAATTGCCCAACATTTGGATACTTTCCATTATGTGACTATATGTGGAGGTGGTTATTGACTTCAAATTTGGAGGGTTGAGTGATGAAATTATGTTTACTTGCAATAAACAACACCAACTATTTTGGATGTGATTGCAAGATGTGTTGTTTTATGTGTATGAAAGGTTTAACTTTCTGGAATGTTTTTGTTAGAAGGTTGAGATGGTCAAACATGCAAAAACCATGTGTGTAATTGTGCACCATGTCATCTTCCCGATGTGGATGGCCTAATGGGCCCATCTTTAGCCGTGGTTCTAGCTGGCCTATGATGTATCTTGTGTGAGCAAGCTTTAGGAGCTACCACTATGTTGATTTGTGATAAGTGTTATCGAGGTTGGCATATGGGATGTTTCATGCCACTAATGGAAGAAATGTCAGTTGGCAAATGGTTTTGCTTTTGGTGCACCCAATAGATGTAAATTCCCTAGGGTCACAAAATAAAACAAATATAAAGTTTTTTTCCATGGTAGTTCACATTTGGCTGGGGATTTGAAGGATTACAATTAGGCAACTAACAATGGGGTTCACATTTACATTTGGCCTAGTGGTCCTTTTGCTTTGGAACCAAAGTGTTCATGCATGGTGGATTTCCAACATGTAGTTTTGTAATGTTATTTGGCTTAAGGGGACCTTAGTCCTAGATAGGGGGGTAGTTTGGATGTGGTGTACAATTTAGGTTATTTTTATGTTATGTGTTGTGAGTGTGGTGACAACGATGGTTATAGGCATCAACATAAGATCACACAACAAATTTGTTCATAACATCAGAAATTTTATACTTGAATTAGTTTCAAGGATTTAAATTGTGTTACAAGGATAGAAAATGGGTACCTATTGATGTGAGGACTTCGAGTTTAGTTTTAATGTTCCTTGGAAACCATCTATTGTCTTGGGTTTTGTTTACTTGTGTAAGGGGAATTTTTTTTGAGAGGTTGGGGTTTAGGTCCAATGTTGAGTGTCTAAAATCTCTAAAAGGACAATTGCAACTATCTACCATGAAATGTTGGGAAAACAAGATGGAATATTCAAATCATAATGTTTGGGCAATCTTGTGGGTAATTCTGAAAGTTGTATGAAAGGTTTACAATTTAGATTGTAACTTTGACACCATATAAAAGATCAAGATAGCCTATGAAAGGAAATTTGGAGTGATATGATCAATTTCATTCTTAAAGGTTTTGAATTTAATTTCAAACCATGTATAATTAACAATTAGATAAAAAGCCATAGGAATGTAAGGTAGGTTTTAAGAAAATGTTGTTGATTAAAAACGAAGAGTTGGTGTGAGTTATTCCTACCTTAGGTACATATATGTATTTTGACCATCTGATAACAATGTGTGTTTACATTTGCTTTCTTGTTTTGATTCCATTGGTGCACCACGACCTTCAAAGGGGTCTAATCCAATGTTGGTTGGTTCTATCATTTTTCATAGCTGGAGGGCAAGAATATTTTGAATATTTTGTGTCTCACACTAGAATCAAATGATTCAATTTTTAATTTTTTTGACTTTTGTTTACTGTCAATTTGCTTGGGTTAAGCAATGCTCCCATTTACTAATTTCCAAGGCTACTTTTATAATACCCACTTAGTATGCATAAGAAATTGGGTTTTTAAATACCCAACTTGATAATTGTCTTGTATAATGTCAAGATAAATTGTTGTGCATGAAACTTATCAAATGAAAATACTCATTTTTGGTGCACTCCTCATAATCACCAACCCATACTGATCAAATTCAATATAAAATGGGAGCTGAAAGTGGAGCTAAAATTCAAAAAAAGTAACAAAATAAAAAGTCACAGCTCAAAGGCTTAAAATGTTTGAGAATTCAAAAACTTGTACGGACTTAGGACGAGGCTAGTGTTCCCTAAATCCAGATCTGGATCTGCCCCCACAAAACCCAGGGGTTAGGTCCAACCTTGGACCTGCGCTGGCAGGCCTTAGTCCTTGTTTTAACTAGTATGGTTCAGGTTCAAAACCAGTGTTGGCTGGTTATTGAGTTTTGGACTAGTTATCAAGCTGATTACTAATAACCTACCAACTAGCTACTGAATTTTTTGATAACTAGTTAAATTGATAACGTCTTGACATTGAGTTTTAAAAATCTAATAACCTACTTGGATGACCCAATTATCATCATGTAGGTATCATCTTAAAGTACTAATGTAATTTATTTATTTATTAAACATATCATAAAAAGTTAACCCTACAATCAGTGTATAATTGCATATTAACCCCCATCCCCACTTTCCCTTTTCAAAAATTTGTATTTTTAAGGATGAAGTTTACTCTTTGAGCTTTTCTTAGGGTGATCTAGATCACTTAATGAAAACATAGTTGTTTATGAAGTTTTAACTTTTGGGATCATCGCAATTATTATGTTAAGCACTTCTTATTCTTAGTATGGAATATTTTAGAGCTTGATTTGTCCTCAAAGTCATACAAATTTTCATTTAAGAAAAATAAAAATTCTTTACTTCTCATGCCCTCTTCCCTTAGTTTTCCTTTTGAACTTTCCATTGTTTGAATTTTGTTATATCCAACTTACTTTGTCTTCATTCAATTAACTCATGTTCACATGGACTATGAAATGGGATGGTAAGTAGGAGATTTTTTAAAACTTGAGTATTGCCTTGTAATATGTTATGGCGATACAGGTGCAACGCATCATTTTTCATCTGATATTGCAGATTGTCTACAATTGCAAGCAATTAACTACATACATACATTTGTGATGATTAATGATTATTTGAACCCTCTGATATGAAGAAGCCAAATCTTTACTGTCACATTGTGTTCCTAATAAACTTGGGAATACATTTCAAACCCCAACAAGTCTTTTCCAAGTAAGAACCATTAAACATGGGAATTGGTAATGATCCAAACCCAGAACTTGGAATCTTTAACTTTTAAGAAGATTCTTTAGACCTAGAATTGACAAGTCTTTAGTTTTATAAAAAATTGAAACCCATACCCTATGATTCTTGTAAAAATCAAGAACCTGTGAATACTGGACAAGACATAGAAAGGACCATGTCAATTTTTGGTTTGCATCAAAGCAATAGCCAGCCCATAAGAGCCTCATCAGGTCTTTAGTATGTATAAACCAGATAAGTAGGGTATCGAGCTGTTTGATTTGTTATCATTTGATAATGAATAACCTACCCTTTGACCCTTGTTGATATCCAGTCATTTTCTCAATAATTGTGCAACACTGGTCTAATCTTTTTTAATTCATAGAGAAAAATGTCGTGGGTGGGCAAGAAGAACTTTTTTCTTTCTGTTCCAGTTCACAAGGTAACCAAGGCGGGTAGCTCAATTTCTTTGTGGATTTATTTGAAAGGGCAAGTTGAACTCAAATCCTTCAATTTGAAGGGCAGCGCTGACAGGACCCTTCACTGGGGAGAGGTCCGAAGTCCGACGAACCCGGCCCTTCAAATGCGAGGGCTGCGTGCAGGCTAGTATACATGAGTATCGTGTCATTCACTGGGAATCACCAGGGAGCAGGAGGAGGAGGACCTCATCTGAAACAACGAACCGTGGTTGTCGTTGTCATCTTAATCGTCACCGAACTATTTCTTGCTGCCATTTTTCAGTTGATTGTCGTGTTCCCCCAAATAGCCAAATTCAGAAATTAGGCTCACTGAAGTTTGCCAGGAATTTTCATCATTTTTATTGCACTTCATCGTCATAATCCTCTTGTTCTTTTCATCTTCTTGTCACAGTTCTCACCCTAAAAAGACAAACCCACCAGAAAAAGAAGAAGTAAACAACCACGCCGGAAAACAAAAATATCCATTTTTCTGAACCCTTTTTTTGTTTGTTGTATATCTGCACTCGCCAGCAAACAGAACAAACAAACCAACAACCAGACGGACTTGAAAAAGAGAGACTATGTGGACCACAGATCACACCTGGTGGACAGGTAGATTCAATAATTGAAATCTATAGATTGTACAATGTACTGGACGGAAGATAATAGTATTAAAATCGCATCTGAATTCCACTGTTCAGTCTGATTGCCACTCGAAATGCTGTTTAATTAACAACACACAGATCCATCGAGTAAAAAAGAAGTTCGATTTGTGCAGTGGTTGGGGACGACGGATCAAGTCATCGAGCTACAGATTGAAGTAGCGATCGATTGCACAGTGTACTGAACCGGAGATGCTATCGATTCTGATGTATACGGCCGTGTGAATGAAGTCGATTGAGTGTGTACATTGGTCGACTGGAGATGACACGCTGATAGATCCATCGAGTAGAAAGTACGTAGAGCTACTGAGGGGAAGAAAAAAATTCATATTTTGTGTGTAAAATGATTTGATCAGGTCTCCCCGCCATTGCTTGTGTGCGTATGCGTGCGTCTGTGTTTGTGTTTTTCCGCCTTTCTATTGTTACACGCGCGCCGAGTTTGTGCATATATAAGGGAAACTGTGGCTATCGAGGTTTGCGGCACTCTTCTCGCGATCGGCACCACGCGACAGTCTACGGGTCCGGCGTTGGGTTGCGCCGCTACTCGGTTTTCATAATCCGTGACTCCCCCCAACATGCTGCTGCAAAACACCGCGGTGGGAGTACGAAGACTGGGCGATGGAGAGCTGCCTTCACTGCCACGGCCCTGGAGTTGTCTTCTGCGAACTTACTATTCTTCGTTCCTTGTCGTTGCTGCTGCTGCACCATGGAACCGGAGCATTGCAGCTGGATGGACAGCCCTGTGAGAGAGGGTGCGGCGCTGTGCAGCCCCTTCAGCGGTGGGAAACCAAGACCCCGCTGGTTCACACTCGTCTTCTGTCTTCCGATTACCATGGCTTGGTGCCTCCTCTGGATCCTGCTCATCGCTCTCTACGCCATCGTCTCTGCCCAGAACAACGCCGTTGGCAAGTCCTCTGAGCCTGCTCTAGCTCATAGCAATGCTTGATTTGATATTTTCTTGCTCCTTTTTGAAGCAGATTGCGATTTGGCGGGGGGAGAGCTCAGTAGACCGAGTTCAATAGGTAGAAACCAAAAGCCTATAGAGGCTATGGGCATTCAGTCAATGCCCCTGTGGGTTTTAATGTCTCTGACTTTCTTGCTTTCTTGCATCTGCTTGCAAGTTCAAATAATCCTGAATGTGTGCTAATGTTCCCGATGGTATGGAGGGAAACTGGAGGCTTCCGTATCTCTGGGGAAACAGTAGGCCAGGCGCATCAGACTTAGGGTTCGAAGATTGTGTTGGGAGAGGCGTCTTGTGTTGTTGACGATTGACAGTGAAAGCAACTTTGCCCTACCATTTTGGATTCTGTGCATACTAGAAAAGAGATTACGCTCCTAGATGGAACGCTCAACTGAGCAGTAGCAAAGCTTTCCCGTGACAAGCTGCTCCTCTGGTTGTAAACTATGGGGAGATTCTCATGGCAGATGGTCTCGTACTTTGAGAGTAACGCTCACGAGGTTATGACAACACTCACTGTTGTCATATTTGTTTTTATTTGTCCAGAACTGAGATAACGGTTACCTTCAAAGTGTTGTGCTAGAGTTTCCTCTGCTGCTGTCCCATAGATATGATTTTCTCACTATCTTTCTGGCAGATTGGGCTTGGGATTGCAAAGTCTTTATCATAGTTTCTGCTGCTGTTACTGTTTTAAAGCTATTAGTTGCTGACCATGAATTTATACAGTCCATCTGTGGGTGGAAGGATCTTGAATATATCTGCAACCCCAAGTATCATGCCCCTGAACTTGTCTTGACTCCCATTCAGTTTTGCTCATCTCTCTAGCAGATTGCAATCACTTTTGTCAAACATCATGTTTTGGCCAATGATATAAGTGAAAGACAGTAGACTCAATGTCAGTAGGGAAGGTTTGCTAGGGCACCACATCTGTTAAATCCAGGTGCCCTAAGATGAGCTCAACAAGAACAGAAATCTCATGAGGAAAAACAATAGATTGAAATTCATTTGATTTCTGTTTTCAATACAAAAGCAAATTGTGAAAGCATGACACATTGATAGTTTTTGGAATTTGAAGATGGTGTTGTCACAAAAGTCACACGGGTATCACTAGCTTTTGTGGCAGCTGAGAATTTATACTCATGTTGCATTTTAATCCTTTGATGTCAGCTCTTCATATATTTATGAAGCAGAATTCACCAATTGTTGAATGTTCACCTGCCAGGAGGCATGAGTTCAGTTCACAGTGTCATTCTTAAACCCCCTGCTGATGGGATTGCCATGCGTGTACTCTACAGACAATTATATACGCATAGACTGTGGAGGATCTGTTGACTTCACTAACAACATCAATGAGACATGGATGTCAGACAAGTATTTCACTGGTGGAGCTCCTGCTACTGTGCTGGATCCAGGCCAGTTTGTACAACAACAGGAGCGAACTGTGCGCTTCTTCCCTATTGCAATGGGAAAGAAGAATTGTTATGTGGTCAATGTCCCAAATGGACGGTACTTCATTCGCATGTTTTTTGTGTATGATGATTATGACAGGCAACAGCATTCACCAAGCTTTGATGTCTCAGTGGAGGGGACAGTGGTGTTCAGTTGGCGCAATCCATGGCAGGATTACTTTGCACAAAATGGTGCATACTCTGATCTTTTTGCATTCATTCATGATGGGGCAGCAACTGTGTGTTTCTACAGCATTGCCACTGACTCACCTGTCATTGGAGCTCTGGAGCTTCTTGAAGTTGATGAGCTTTCCTATGATTCTCAGAGCACAGGTGAGAGTGTTATTTTGGTGAACTATGGCAGGCTCATGACTGGCTATGAGTCATTTGGGCCTGGGTTTACAAATGATACTGATGAATTGGGGCGAGGATGGGAACAAGATGACTTTTACAGCTTCAGCCCTAAATCCGTCCTGACAACAACTCAGAATATTCTGAACACCACACTGCCACCAAATTACTTCCCAGAGAAGCTCTACCAAGCATGTCGGAGCTTGGCTGAGGGAGGGAGCATCAATTATGTGTTTGAGGTTGATTCAAACTTGGATTATGCAATATGGTTGCATTTTGCAGAGATTGACCCAAGTGTCAAGGCACAGGGGCAACGAGTGTTTGATGTTCGTATCAACAACCAGGTGGTGCTCCCCAGTCTTGATATTTACAAATTGGCAGGAGGGCCATTTTCTGCTTATGACTGGCATTTCACTGTGGTCAACCTAACTGGGTCCTCCCTGACCATAGACTTTGAGGCAAAAATTGGGCCTCCATTGATATGTGGGCTGGAGGTTTATGCACTGCTGACTGCAGACCTGACTACAAAGGTCACAGAAGGTGAGTTGTACTCTAAACCAAGGCAGTCTCAACTCTGGATCAGGAATATCAAGACATTTGAGATTCTTAAG
>Ga0116230_10005472_pt1 | contig 12458 bp, 7 predicted proteins | sample S1TSphfallax_3_FD_88678 | JGI IMG/M metagenome (GOLD analysis project Ga0116230, IMG submission 88678) | Host-associated microbial communities from peat moss isolated from Minnesota, USA - S1T2_Fd - Sphagnum fallax MG | ecosystem: Host-associated > Plants > Peat moss > Unclassified | place: USA...
CGTGCTATTTCGGTAGCCAGATAACCGCCCTTCTTCAAAAACTTCTCTTCGTCTAAAACTGCTTCACCATCGGATGAAGTTGCTTTATCACCGGCCGCAGGTGGCGTCTGACTGCTTGTTTCGCCTTCACCCGCCTGCAACTGTCTCTGCATCACATAGTTAGATTTGGCCACCTCAGTCGTGCTCATACCAAGGACAGATCTTATGTGCGGCTTCAGCTCCTTATCAAAGGTAATCGCCCCTTCATGCCCGACACTTCCGGTACCGGCATCGACGGCATAATTGTTGAGCTCAACACCAAAAGCATTTTGAAAGTCCGCTGTTTTACCAGTGAGAAAAACACGACCAGAACGCAGATCAGATTCGGCAACGGTGAGATTATGCTTTTTGGCGTAATCGGTGAGAGCGTCAAGCGACTCCTGCCGGGCGCCAAATTTTTGCACATATTCGGGATCGGCCAGGGATGAGGCTCGGCCGTCCGCCATGCGAGCGATATAACGATCCATGCGCAGAGGCGAAGCTTTACTTTGCAGATAAACACTGGCGTTCATTGGAGCAGCGGTGTCCACCCCGGAAATAACTTTGTCGGCCGTAAAATTTTTATCCACCGAGTCGACCAGAGCAACCTTATCACCATCAACAACATAATTTGGCATCATACTGACACTGGTGGCGGTCGGGACAGATGTATCCATGCCGATGATTTTTTTGCCGATATCGGTGGCGGTATTCCACTTGTTTTGCTTCCAGTCGGCAAAGCTGTCAAGACTTTCAGCGGACAATACCCGGCCCGAAATGCCAGACCCGATCTTATAGCCGCCATAACCAAGGACGGCATTAACTCCGATTTGTCCAAAGGCGTCACCGAGCTGGCTGCCGCTTTTTTGCAAATCAGACCAGGTGTCGGCATTTAAACTCTTGTCGTAAGCATCCAGGATCGGAGGCGCTGCTTCATAGACAAACCAGGCCGTCATCAGCCCAGCTGCTACTTTGCCAACCGGCCCGGCCTCCGGCAAAAGAGTCCGCAATCCGGCCGCAAGGGCGGTCGATCCAGCAACGGTTTTGACTATTTCAGAGGGATTTTTTAGATCATAGACGGCTGTGTCGTACAGGCCTTCAGGTATATTAATGGCGCCGTCAACAGTGGTAAAAGCCAGTCGCTCAGCTGCACCGACAACGCCACTGGTACCAATCTGGTCAACCTGGCTTTGACTAAACTCATGACTCAGCTTAAGCGAGCCCGGACCACTGCTCTCCGATAGCAGTTGAGCCAGTTGTCCATCGCCTGTTGCCGCCATTACTTACCTGGAGTCAAATACCCACAAAACTCATATCGAACAGTGGTTACTCATAAGTGACCACATATAAGATTAAGTTTTATGAGCACTTCAGACGATGGGGAAATTACTCCTCAAGTCGAGTTTAATCAAACAGAATGGTCTGATGCCACCGTTATTGCTGCTGCTGCTCTTGCTGTTCTTGCTGCTGCTGCTCGCGATGCTGTTCTTTGCCCTGCAAATTGCTGCCCTGATAGATAGGCACATTAAGCACGCCTGAGCGCTCGGCGGCCAGCTCCGGCGGCACTGATTTGAGCTCTACAGAGTCGACCACAACGTCGATTTTTTCCTCGCCCTTGCCCTTATAGACGCCTTTGTTGGGTGGCACATCTTGAAAATTACGACCGATTGCCACTTTGACGAAGTTTTCACCAACAACACAATTATTGGTGGGATCTACTCCCACCCAGCCAATAGAGGGGAAAAACAATTCTACCCAGGCATGTGTCTGTGTGTATCCGCGCAGACGACCCTGGTCGGGATGGATATAGCCGCTGACATAGCGAGCCGGGATATTGAGCGCCCGGGCCAGACCGATCAATAAATGGGTAAAGTCCTGACAAACGCCTTTGCCGTGTTCCAGTATCTCGGTTATGGGACTGGCGGCACTGGTGATGCCCTTTTGATATTCAAATTTTTCATCGATCATGCGCAGCATTGCCAGCACAAGATTGCCCAGCTTGACCGGGGCATTTTTTGACTTTACCTGGGCCAGCACTCCTTCAGCCAGATTGCGTAGCAGAGGAGAGTCGGTTATGGCACCATCAAACAACAAAAAATCGCAAAGAGTGTAGTCAAAATTGGCATCAGGCAGCCAAACATCAGGGAAGAGCTGCAATTTGTGCTGGCGCGATTCAGTTTCTACGATACTTGTAGCGATGATCTGGATGCGGTCATGAAGAGCGTTTATAGAAAAAGCGTGGATAGTATTACCTAACCAGTCAAAATAACTTTTGACCGAAGTGGCCGGTCCGATATCAATCGAAAAAGACAGACGTCTCTGATTTTGCTCCTGCCTGGGTGCCATACGAAGCTCCATCACCGATTCATTGATGTAATCGTCGTATACCAGGTCAGTCGTATGTTTGATTGATAGGAGCATTGCTATGGTCTCAGTGCAAGAAATAAGCGTTTTCGATAGCGATGGAAGCGTCGGCAAGATTTGTTTGTATTTCTTTGAGGAAACCGCTCAGTGAGCTGCCCGAGATTTCTTTTAATTCGGCATATTCTAAGTGAGCATTGAGCCTGCCGAGTATGCGTTCGGCGGCGTCTACTTGTTGAGGATGCACGCTGGCGGCTATGCCTGCGATGGCTGAGCGAGCGGCGTTTACAGAATAGCGCACATTGCGGGGCGATTCGGAATCAAGCAAAAGAAAAGCGGCTACACGCTGGGGATCAAGGTCTCCCAGATGTTTCCGCTGATAAGCCTCAATCGAACAACAACTGCGCAAAACACCCATCCACTGTATGTTGCGCAATGGAGTCTCCAGAGCCGCATATGACTCGGCTTTTTGCAAAATATCAAAATTAGTGTCGATGATGCGACTGATCATGTCGGCTCTTTCCAGATATTTTGCCAGTTGGGTAAACTGCCAGCTTTGAGCGTGAGAAAGAGTCTGGTCGGCAACACCCTGAAAGAGCATCGATCCCATAATGACAGAGTGAAACATCTCTTGCGGATATTCTTGGAAGCGAAATTTGACATCATCGCCGGTCAAATTCCAGTAAAGAGTATTGAGTGTTTCCCACATTTCAGCGCTGATATTTTCGCGGATACTGCGGGCATTTTCTCTTGCTTTGGTGACACAAGCAATAATACTTTTACTGCTCTCTATAGCCATAAATCCTGCGAAATTATAGCTGAGCAAACAACGACTTTCCTGGGCCACTTTGCCGGCCAACAGTGCTTCCTGCACCTCCGGCCTCTGCTCCAGACGCAATATGCGCAAAACACCAAGCCATTGTTTTTCTTGCATCTCAGGGGCGAGCTCACCCAGGTCAATAAGCATGTTGGAGTTCATCAAAACGATACGAGCGATATGCTCAGCTCGCTCAACATAACGACTCATCCAGTACATCGCCTCGGCCACCCGAGACAACATCGGCCGACTGATGGGATTTTGCTGCACCAGCGCACTCTGAACGATACGTTCAGGCTTGGTCTTTGATGACAGACCAAGCGCATCTGTGCTCTGGGTGTCACCGCTAACAACTCCGATATCCTGACTCAGCGTATGTCCTCCACTACCCATGTATCTTTGCTGCCACCACCCTGCGAGCTGTTTACCACCAGGCTGTTTTCTTCCAGTGCCACGCGTGTCAAACCACCGGCCATGACCACAGGCTTTTTGCCAAAAAGAATGTAAGGACGCAAATCTATGCGCCGCCCCTCAAAATGGTCAGATACAAGACTGGGATGTTGACTCAATTGTACAACCGGCTGGGCGATAAAATTGCGCGGATCGCTTTTGATTTTGCGGGCAAAATTATCCCTTTCTTCCTGCGATGCTTCATGCCCCATCAGCATGCCATAGCCACCCGAACCGTTAGTCGATTTGACCACAAGCTCGTGCAAATTTTCCAATACAAAAGCAAGATCGTCTTTATCAGTGCATTTATAAGTATGCACATTGTTCAAGATCGGTTCTTCAGATAGATAAAAACGAATCATATCCGGCACATAAGGATATACGGCTTTATCATCACAAACGCCGGTACCAACAGCATTTGCCAGAGCTACGTTACCGCAGCGGTAAGCATTCATCATGCCGGGCACACCCAATATGCTGTCCGATCTGAAGCATAAAGGATCAAGGAAGTCATCATCAAGCCGACGATAGATCACATCTACACGTCTCAAACCGGCTGTCGTACGCATATAGACAAAATTATTGTCGACAATCAAGTCTTTGCCTTCAACCAGCTCGACACCCATCTGTCTGGCCAGAAAGCTATGTTCGAAATAAGCAGAGTTGAATATCCCTGGAGTCAAAATGACGATAGTAGGATCATCGCTGTGATAAGTGGCCAGCTCTTTTAAACTCTGGAGCAAATTGTAGGGATAATCTTCAATCGAGCGTACACGGTAGCTTTCAAACAGCCCTGGGAAAACCCTCTTCATAATGGTGCGATTTTCCAGAACATAGCTGACACCGCTTGGTGTGCGGGCATTGTCCTCGAGCACAAGATAATTGCCGTCTTTGTCACGGATCAAATCAGTACCGCAAACATGGATATAGACATCGTTTGGCACATTGACATGGATCATTTCGCGACGGAACATTTGAGCACTGTAGATAAGCTCGGGCGGTACCTGCCCTTCGCGCAAAATGCGCTGTTCATGATAAACGTCATGACAAAACATATTGAGAGCGATAATACGCTGCTCCAGCCCCTGCTCGATTACCTGCCACTCGGCGGCGGGAACGATGCGCGGTACGAGATCAAAAGGGAAGATGCGCTCGACGCCGGTATCATCGTTGTAAACAGTAAAAGTGATGCCTTGATTGCGGAAAGAAAGATCAGCCATGCGTCTGCGTCTTTGAAAATCGGCCTGATCCAGACTGGCTAACTGGCCAAAAACCGGCTCGTAATGGGGCCGCGGTTTGTTTTCGTCCAGGAACATCTCATCAAAGATGCCGTTTAATTTGTACTGATCAAACATGCTGCCGACGATTCCTTCTTTCCCGAGCCGCGCAAGCATTTAATTTTAGAGGGTTCGCAGCAGTATGCAAGTGTTTTTATATCAATCTTTGTCCTGAGCACTTGCCAGGTCTTTAGCTTCCAGATCTTTCTGCCCCAGCTTGGCATAGGCCCTGGCTCTGCTTTGGTAAATACGATTAGGGTAAAGGGGCTCAAGACTGAGAGCTTTACTGTAGTCGGCAACCGCTTCACGAGCCATGCCGCTAGCCAGATAAGCATCTCCCCGCATTTCATAATTTACATAATTCATCGGCGCAATGGCAATGGATTTTGACAGCATCGCCCTGGCCCCGACATAATCTTTATTGGCGGAAAGAAAACGCGCTTTGTTATGATACGTTACGTCGCTGGGCTCTCTTTTGATTTGCAGATCGCAAAGTGCCAGGGCTTCTTTAACCCGGCCCTGTGATTGGTACATATCTTCGAGATACTTGTAGACAGAATGTCCACACAAAGGAGAAGCTATGGCCCGCTTAAAATCAGCTTCGGCCAGACCTTTTTTGCCGGCACTGCAATATAGAGCTCCGCGATCGACAAAAAGCTTAGGCTCATCGGGACTGAGTTTGAGTGCATTGTTGATCTCGACTATGGCCTCGTCCATCCGACCCTGCGCTGCTAGATTATCGGCCAGTGCTTTATGCAAGTAATAATCGCCCGGCGAAAGACGCACCGCCTCGCGAAAGTATTTTTCGCCCTCCACCGGTGACCCTCTCTCTCCATAATATTCACCACGTCTGAGTGCGGCGAGAGTCCTGGGCTCCATGGAGTATGCGGGAATAATTAGAAAGGCAAAATCGATGATCGACACAAAAAGTGCCGTCGCAATTATTGTCGCCAATAAAAATCTAGACAACAAAAAGATTGTCCTTAAAAGCTGGCCGATGCCATTTACAAGACTAGCAAGCTCGGGCTTTCTGGTCCAGCAGATAAAGGACCACACGCTTTCTTCATCTGCCTGGTTTAAAACTGGGAACATACTATGAAACCATCGGTAGCCGGTGTCTAAAAGTGATTTTTTCTTCGCTCCAGCGCTTTATTTTAAAACATGGCTCCCGCGCGCAACCTGCGCCGATGATCACGAGCGGCCTCGCTCTTATATCGATATTATCGGCACTATCCATTTCAGCAGTCGGCGCTGAGCCCGAGATGCAAGCCACAGCTCGCAGCTTGCCCGGTCTGGCCAGTGCCGGAATCAGAGGTGGACGCATAGCCGCTTCCGCTGACCAGAACAATTTTGCCCTGGGGACAGATCAGTCTAAGTTTAATCTGGGCACCAGCGCCAAACAATCAACGGCGCCAAGTTCTGTCGGTCTCAAAGTCTCACGAGACAATCCGGCCATCATGACAATAGTGGGACACAATGAAGCCGACATCGAAAAACTGCTGGCCAAACGTTATCACCGTGTAGTCATACCGATCGTGCCCTACAGAGCTCCAGAAGGCCCCATGCAACAAACGATCAAAGGGCAGGAAATAAAAGCTCAATCAATCAATCAGCAATCAATAGCGCAGCAAACAGTAATAGCGCAACCTCCGCAAAGCTGGCAATTATCAAGCATTTCCGCTATGCCGATGGAAACCGTCAATCGATTCATCAATATTCTCAATCCCGCAAATAAAGGCAACGGCGGTGATTTGTCCGCGCAGGCCAAACCACTTAAACCTTTTGGCCAGGCCACTTATATCAACTGGGATCCCTGGTATAAACGGATAAAAGCCACGGCCGACAGCCGCTGGCGGGCTTACAATAATCAGTTAAATACCGAAGTGACAGCGCATATAACTGTCTATCCGGGCAATCGACTGGCGGTCAGCGGTGTTGATGTCAATCTCTGGAAAAGTGCCAGGCCTTTTGACTCTAGCTTTAACGATGCCTCCAAGCAGGCGGCGCTGGAAGTGATGAACAGTATAAAAGGCTCACCTATTCTCAGATTCCCAGCTAATACCAGACGAGCTGAAGTCTCCTTTGACCTGATATTTGCTACCGGTGGCAGAGCCGGCGTGGGTATCAGCGTGCCTATCAATGATGTTGAAACCGTATATGGTATCTAGCTTATAAATTTGAGAAAGCCAAATTGTCTCTTTCAGCGGCCTTGGGCAGGGGGGCAAATAAACTATCCAGTTTAGATTCGTCCATGGTAAGACCACCGCTTTTTTCCAAACTGCTTCCCAGCTCGTCACCCAATATACTTTCGGCAACCGCTCTTTTTTCCTTTTGCAGATCGAGCATGCGCTCTTCGATAGTGCCCGCGGCAATCAGGCGATAAACAAAAACGGGCTTTTCCTGCCCGATACGATGAGCCCTGCCGGTGGCCTGATCTTCGACAGCCGGGTTCCACCAGGGATCGTAGTGTATGACAGTGTCGGCAGCGGTCAAATTGAGGCCGGTGCCGCCAGCTTTTAAACTAATAAGAAAAATCGGCACCAGCCCATTTTGAAATTGTTCCACCGGCGTAGCGCGGTCTTTTGTATCACCACGCAGCTGGACAAAAGTCAGACCCTTGGCCCGAAGTGCCTCGGCAATCACATCGAGCATGCTGGTAAATTGCGAAAAAATCAAAATCTTTCTGTTTTCTTCTATCAACTCATCCAGCATAGCGAGGAGATAAGCGAGTTTGGCACTTTCTTCCACGCCCTGAGCCAGATCCAGCTTGACCAAAGCTGGATGGCAACAGGTCTGACGCAATTTGAGAAGGGCGTCCATAATAATCATGCCGCAGGAAGAAAGACCTTTTTTCTTCACTTCATCCAGTACCAACTCATGCATGGACAAACGGACGGTTTCATAGAGATCGCGCTGCCGCGCTTCCAGCTCAACATATTTGACCATTTCAGTTTTTGCCGGCAGATCCTGAGCCACTTGAGCCTTTGTCCTACGCAACAAAAATGGTTTTATGCGTGTCACCAGTAATTGCAATTTATCAAAGGGATCGGCATTTTTCTTGAGCGTTAGACTGTTATCTGCTTCGCTGCTCTGCTCGGTGGCGCTCTGCAAACTAGATTGATCTTTCCTTTCTCTTTCTATCGGCTCTTTAAAAAGCTTTTCAAAAGTGGCTCTGGGTCCTAAAAAGCCAGGCATGAGGAAATTAAATTGCGACCACAGCTCACCGAGATGATTTTCTATCGGTGTGCCGGTCAGACAAATACGATACTTGGACTTGAGGGCAAATGCAGCCTGAGCAGCCCTGGTACTGGAGTTTTTTATAGCCTGAGCTTCATCCAGGATGACCGCATGCCAGATGGAGGTTGTAAAAAACTCGACATCGCGCACCAAAATAGGATAGGTACTAAAAACGATATCGCAGTCCGGCACCATAAAAAAGCGTTCCGCTCTTTCGGCACCGTGCAAAGAAACTATTTTCAAATGTGGGGTCAGTCTGCGGCATTCAGCCAGCCAGTTAGGCAAAACACTGGTTGGCGACAAAACCAAAAAGGGCCTTTCCATGCGCCCGAGCGATTTTTCTCGAGCTATATGGGCCAGAGTCTGCACTGTTTTGCCCAATCCCATATCATCTGCCAGTATGCCGCCCAGGTGAAAAGTAGATATAAAATCCAGCCAGCCCAGGCCTTCTTTTTGATAGGGTCGCAGCGTTGCCTCAAGACCGTCCGGCTCTTGCAACTGCCGCAATAATTCAAAAGAGCCCATTTCGCGCACAAGGGAACGGGCTGTCTGGGCGCCCCGCCAGTCAAAACTTTCCTTCTCTCCCACGGCAGAAAGCGCGGTCATTTGAGCCAATGAAATGTCCAATTTGCCGTCAGTCGAAAGTGCGTCGCTGTCCAGAAGCTCGGTCAAACATCCGAGCATATCCTTTACCCGTTCAAAAGGCAGAGCCGCCAGACGACCGTCCGGAAGATGAGCATAAAATTTGCCGCCGATATTGAGGCGCTCCAGTGACTGCGCCGACATATTGATATCGGCATTGCGGATTGCTTCTGTGATAATGGGCAAAAGCGGCAGTCTCTGCCCATCCACCATCACACCAAGATCAAGTTGAAACCAGTATGCAGCACGCTGGTCGACTTCTACAAGCCAGTCCTGATCGACTTCCACTACTTGATACTGGAATGATTTTTCTATATCAAATTGCCAGCCTTCGGATCTCAACTGCGGCATTTTTTCTTGCACAAAACGCAACCAGATTTCAGAATCATCAGTCTGAGTCGTCCAGCAAGACTGTGTTTGATGTAATCTTGCAGACACCGACTGCCTGCTCATTTGTTTAAAACCCAAGTCAGTCAGTCTGGTCAAAATTGATTTTTCAAAATCAACAGCCCTTTTGGTGACTAGAAATTTATTGCCTTCAGACCAGCGGTAAGTCGCCCATGAATCAGCCAGACTGCTGCTGTCAAAACCATAATCAAAACTAAGTGTAACAATATTATCGCCGTCGATGAAGCGCTGCGCGCCATCTTTTGTAACCATCTTTGGCTGTTTGAATTTTTCATATTTCAAATTGATTTTGACAAGAGGAGGAGCGCTGCGTACTTCTTCCTCTATATCTATGCTGGGAAGAGGTAAAGACTGCATAAAAGCTCGTTCTTTGCCGGACAATATCTCATGCATCAAAGCCGCATCTTTAGCCGCCACCCGCGGTGCGGCCAGCAGTATGCGCAAAGTCTCGTGATCGTAGGGCAATTTTATCGGGCCGATTGCCCCAATCTTATCCCCTTCATCATTTATATCGACATACCAGGGACTGTTGCCGGTCAGTACTTTAGTCCGGCCGTTCTCATTATGCAGGCCATCAGCTTGGCAGGCCTGAGCCAGCACCACCTGTAGTATCTGCCTCGAATCTTCCTGCACCACCCATTTGACCAAACCTTCTCTGGGATCGCCCAGATGGAGCTGCTTAGCCATGTCTTCACCAAAATATAAACGGCCAGTAGCAACAATCCGATTAAGGAGCAAATCGACCACCCCGCCGTCAGCTGGCGGCGGCAAAGGACGCCCACTTACCGCCTGTCCCCCTTGAGAGCTACAGGCAAGCCACAGGCGGGCTATCGATTGATCACTCTCGCTGGCAAATCGAGCATTGCTTTCAGCCAGTTGCCGCCAGTTGTAAGAGCGCGGCCGACCAAAGCGGCCGCTTTTTAAAAGACGGGCCACACGAGGCTCTATCAGCCACTCTTTTTGCAGACTGCGGGGATCAAAAGTAAGGATATAGACAATACTTTCGGTCTGTTCGTTTTTGTCTGCATTCGGGGCTGTATCGGTATCTGCATCGTCTACACCTGCTCCAGGTTCTCTGGCCGGCCATGCTTTGACGGCACAAAGATTATCCAGACGTTTCAACCAGAAGGATGCAAAAGAAGGATATACAACATCCTGACCGGCGGAAGCATCGCCTTGCCCGCCCGCATCAGCCGGTGGAGCAAATTCAGCACCTTCATCCTCCAATCCGCCCGCGGCCATCAGGGCTATAGCCGCCGCATGCACGCAGTCTCGCCCAACAGAGCAAGTGCATTGACCCTTAAGCCAACTATTGCCGGCCTGGTCCTGTGGTGCAAAGACAACTTCAACCCGATATGGCTGAGGTCGACCTTTTTCCTGCACCCGACCAATAATTTTACTGCCGGATATGTCAAAGCCCCATTCTAGAACAGCCTGCTGTTGACAAAGGCTGCGCGCCTTCGAAAGGATCGCCCAGCCAAAACTATTGGATATAAGCTGCGGAGTTAAGGACTGCCTGCTCATGACTGCCAATCATATATCGACAGACCTGCCAATGGGGGCCGGAAGGCATTGATTTACAAATTACTTATTGCTATCGATCAGCCGTTGCCGACTACTATTTGCCAGGGGGCATGTGTATCGCCATTCTGGCGGGTGATGCTCTTGAGTATAAAATTGGGCGGTTCTTTTTCGGGGATCAAATCTGACACTGCGCGAGCGGCGAGAGCAGCCCCCATCACACCTAGCGAAGCGATGCGCCCGACCGGACTGGCCCAGAGTGCGGTAGCGGCCAGACCACCGGCAACCATAGCCCCATCTTCAAGGGTTTTAAGGCCAAGACCATTTTGATTACCGTCGCCTGTAGCCAGATCATGAATATCATTGTAAAGAGCACCAGCCTTAACAGCAGCAAATGCCAGGGGAGCCAGCCGACCTTTGCCTAAAAAGCCCAGGGCTTCTACACCTGCACCGGCAGCGTCGGTCAAGAGAGCACTTGTGGAAAGAGGCTTATCTGTAGTCTGCACGTCATAGTTGAAATTAAATTTGCTTTCGGGGCTATCAACAAAAGCTTGAACGTCTCTAGCCGGCACCAGCAGACTGCCGTTATTACCGTTGACAGTGGTTAGCATACCGACAAATCTTTGCTGGGTGTCATCAACAAGTGTGCCGGAGCTGCCGGGCCTTGCACCCTGTTCTGTGATCAGTCGCACCACATTGGCCCTATCCTGTGCTTCTTGCTTGAGGACCGGATCACCACTATTAAATGCGGCTAGCATGCGCTGCGCTTCAGGGTCACGAATGGTCGGATCATTCAAGATATTGAAAAGATGATTGGAGCCCAGATAAGCACCGGGGCTAAACCATTTGGTTTCGCTCGCCACTCCGGGTACTCCTACGCCTTCTACTCTTTCGCCAGGCGTAAGAGGAGCCGGTGTCAGGTCCTGCGAGCGACTATTGTCCGGTGCCAAACCTACAATCTTCAACTCGGCCTCGTCGCCGATGTCGTCCAGTTTTTCAAGCTTGGCAGGGTATGACTTGCCCAGGTAATCAACATGGATCTGATTGCTGTTTTCTATCACATGGGCGTTTGTCACCAGGTGGGTGCCGTCACCGACAAAAAATCCACTGCCGCTGTCGGGAGTGCCCGCCGCGTCGCGGGTAAGCACTTTGGCTGTTTTTTCGGACATAGCGCTGTAAGCATCAAAAAACAGATTGCCCTGGCACGACTTGACACTGCCGGGCGCGTCCTGTCCGACAAAAATGGTCGGAATATCAGCGCAGTTTTGAGAGTTTGAATCGCCAGCCATTGGTAATCAGCCTCTTGGAAAAATTCAGCCTATTTGACTAAATATTTGTAGAGAGCATGATATGGTCAGGCCTGACGGCAGTCATTGGGGAAATTACGAAACACTGCTAATTAAACTGGTCGTTTTTGAGCTGGTCGATCAGCTCTTTGATGCCGTTCATACTGGCGTCATTAGGATCGATAGCTCGCACATGCGAAAGACAATCATAAGCCTCGGCAAAACGCTCCTGCACACCGTAAACCCGCGTCAGATGCAGCCAGCCGTTTATATAATAGGAGTTGATTTTGAGAGCGTGTTGTAAAAGATCCTCGGCTTTGCTCAGCTCGCCCTGGCGTATAAGCAAAGAACCAAGATTGCCGTAAGGCCACTCAAAATCCGGGTATTCACGGATCAATGTCTCAAAAGTTTTTTTAGCAGCACCTTCGTCTTTATTAAACA
>Ga0116230_10005474_pt1 | contig 12456 bp, 9 predicted proteins | sample S1TSphfallax_3_FD_88678 | JGI IMG/M metagenome (GOLD analysis project Ga0116230, IMG submission 88678) | Host-associated microbial communities from peat moss isolated from Minnesota, USA - S1T2_Fd - Sphagnum fallax MG | ecosystem: Host-associated > Plants > Peat moss > Unclassified | place: USA...
CTACATGCATACATACTCGGTTACTAGGTTTTATAGCTGCAACTAATAACAAAACACAAGCCCAGAAAAGTTGTACCTCGGGCAATGATTCATGTAATGTTGTCTTTCCAGCAACAATTGAATACCATGATCTATTTCTCTCCATTCTATACCATGGCAAAATTGGATCAATGAAAATGGCAAACAAGAGGATGATGCATGCAGTGCAAGCAAAAAACAAATTGTACAATATGTACAAGGTCAGGGGTGGCAAGAGGCTGCTTGTTACTGGTAATTAGCTTGAGGCACCATGGGAGCACTAAAGCTATTTTTGGTAACAAGTCGCCTCAAGCTGATTACCAGACATAAGTAGTGTCCTCTACATCCATAACCTGCTTAGCAGCAGGTGGATGTGGATTTCTTTTCATCCATACACACAATGGATATGGATCACATTTCATCCACATAGAATGGTGTACAAGCAGCTTAGTATGCTATATAAGTGGGGATGGAGGGTCCGATTAGGAAGAGAGATGGTTAGCAAGTTGACCCCTAATGCTGGTTATGGAAGCCAAATTTTGCAGTAGTAGAGACTAGAAGTGAAAATTCATGGGAGGATTCTACATCACAACATTTAACCACATTGGCAATTTGGAGTTTAGTGCTACCGGGGGTCTATTTCTGTAATATCTGATGTTGTGCTCGATCCAGTGTTTGATCCAGAGAATTTGGTTTGCTGTAAGTTTGTTGTGTTTGCCCACATAGCCTCAGACGTGACTCCTTCATAGAGTTTTGCTTCTAATTTTTCATTGTTGCTTTGGATGCCACTGGGTAGCAGCTCAGAGTGTGCAACTGGCTTCCTGGCAATAAGGTGTGGCTCCAGCAAGGTCAAAACCTCCTGCAAAATGCAACCCCAATGCACCAACCATCACATACAGGGGATTGAACTTCAACACTGAAATTGATTGTGGGTTGATTGGAATTAATGAGTTGCTTCAATTGGACCCGGCCATCAACAAGTCCATTCTTGATTGTGGACTTTTGAAGGAGAAAAATGCATATAAGTTGATGATGCTACAATCCTTAGTTGCATCGGAGTCTGAAACCTAGACAGTCAAGCTCAAGGCAATTCCTCAGGTAATATAATAGGAGGAGGAGTTTTGTACATACCTTCATGGATGGCCGATCATTCTTTGAAGAGGCTGCACACATTAGTGCAACTTCTGTCATCACACTCATGGTCTCTTTGTTATAATCATTTCCAAGCTTTGGATCCACAATCCTTTCCACTCCTTCCTTCTTGAATCTTGGTTTCACCTACATGATTCAAATACTCATAGCCCATTATTATGTGTCTGCACTAGGGATGAGATTCAGCCAAGAAGATGGTGCCCTCTCACAAGAAAGATCTTGAGCAAGAATTTTGTAGTAAGAAATATGCAAGTTCATAAAATGATAAAATTTGGGTTGATGTGATATTTTACCACAAAGATGAGAGATCCTGAGCACCTACAGGGCATTCACACATAGATCTCACAAAAACTATCTAAAAACAATGTAGAAATTAGTCCCCAAATTGAATGAGTGGACGCAATATTTTACCCATCTAATAAGGTTCATTTCCTCCACGCGCATATGATCAATTGCCTGTTGTCCAGTGATGATTTCCAAAAGCAAAACTCCATATCCATACACGTCACTTGCAGTTGTCAATTGGCGCCTGAGAAAGTACTCAGGATCCAAGTAGCTGTGACATGAGGTGCAATGAACAACAAAAGCACTAGAAATGGGTGAGTAGTCCCATATGAATTACTTCAAGATTTTTTCACAACTTTGAAACTCCAATTATCAAAGCATGATTATTTTGAAAGGTGCATTATGAAGTGGAAATTGAATTGATATGGGTGAACAAGCAAGCACCCACCCAGCTGTGCCAGCAGGACGTGTGGAGATGTGGGTGAACGAGTCTTCGTTCTCTTTGGATATGCCAAAGTCTGAGACTTTGGCAATTAAATTTTCATCAAGCAATATGTTACTGGGCTTGACATCTCGGTGGATTACCGGAGGATCCTACACAAAACAAAATTTCTCAACCTTCTTGCATCACTTGTGCCTCCCAAATTTAGAGATATGACCATGTTATTTAGGAACTTTTTGACTAGAATTACCAAGTACTATTGTAATCAAACCAAGTAACTGATATATAATGGTTGTTCAACTAGTATTTGGGTGGGCATTATTGCAGATCGCAACCCTAAACCCTAAACTTTGACTCATGGGAAAAGTTTAGGAGTTGGGTACTGCATAAGAGTGCAGGTAATCCAAGCCTTGAGCAATTCCAACAGCAATCTCCAGCCGCTTGCCCCATGACAAAAGCTTGCTTCCATTCCCATCTGCATGACAATTAATTTCCTTAGTGCCACCTTTTCAAAGTGAAGATAATTGCAAGTCTTCAAGAGACTAAACAAAATTAGTAAGCTATAAATGACAATGTTCCACATACTAATTGCATTTTCCAGATCTTGTTGAAGTGGGTTGATAGAATATTATACCCAAAAGGAAGTCATGAAGGTTGCCATTTTTCATGAACTCATAAACAAGGATCTGTTTAGTGCCAGGCAAAAATCAACTTTTGCTCAAAAAATTGGTTAAGATTCAAAACACTTGTCCACATAATTCCAAGCTTTCTTCAATGCAAGAAATTTGCAACAACTGACAAATTGCAAAACAAAATTATGGATTTGGACTGTGTTGATCAGTAAAACTGTATTAAATTCAACCACAAGGAGAATTATATACTTGCCTGCAAGCCCTTGTCATCACAAAAGCCTTCAAGTCTTACAAGATGGCGGTGATGTAATCTACTGAGTAATAGCACCTCATTTCGAAATTCCTTCATGCCTTGCATACTTTCACCTCTTGCACGCTTGATAGCAACCATCTTTCCATCATCAAAGGTTCCACAGAATACCTTGCCAAACCCACCAGCACCAATCTCATGCGCTGCACTGAAATTGTCAGTTGCTTTTGCAAGCTCCAAAAATGCATATTTCTTTACATCATTGGGAATTTGCCAATCACCATCTGCAAAACAAATCATACAAAAAATCAACTAATCAATCATCTAGAGCTGTTTTTCTGCCAAGGAATTCACATACATGTATGATCTTTGAAAATGTAAAGCTTCCAAATACCATTAGTCCCCAAAATTGAGAATACTCTGCAAATAGAAGGAAATAACATGAGAACAAAGAGAAACTTACAATCTTCCTTCTTGTGAAAGGGGTCAAAGATATGGAAGGGCTTGTAGCGTATTAAAGCAACCACAATAAGGATAAGGATGCATAGCCCAAGAATTCCTCCAACCACAGCTCCATATGGGAACTTTTTCCCAGAACTAGAACCTATTAAGCATCAGCAACCAATTTATATCAACACCCAATATGAGCATACACATAATCAAGCTAAACCTATTTTGAAAACATGAACCAACCAACCCAACAAGAGTGTCATATCACTTGGAGTACATTTCCCTCTTTCTTTAGAGTATATGAGCTTCAGTACCATTATATGGTACAAATACATATTAAAAATGGAAGTTGCAAATCCCAAAATAAAAGCTTTACAAAACCCAAGTTGCTAAACCCAAGTTGAAAAAGACATTTATTTGTTGGAGTGATAGCTAGGACAAAGAAATCAAGTACTAAAAAATAGCAATGACAGAAGTTTGGTCCCATACCACCATAAGCACAGATGCATGTTTTTGGGTCCTGCAGGAAGTAACCCGCAGGACAAGGTGCACATCCTGTTAGGAACAAAAAACAAACAACAGAAGTAATGCACCAGAGACCCTTGTTTATTAATATGAAGAGCACCCTGCACAAAATTAGAGAATGAATGATGTGTAGAACTCCAAATTACTGTTAAAAGCTCTTTGCAAATTTTATGTCATTTGCATGCAACATGTAAGTACTAGTTTATTAAGGCAATGATTCAAAACAATTCAAGACACCTATTCAAAAACTCTCATTTGTCACAAACTTTTTTGTATGCTTAGTGAATCAATTTGGCAGTGCAATTGGGTTGCATGTTGATTTGTCTATGCTATTGAAATGCCATCAAACATCTGATGTAGACCTAATTCTTGTTATCAAAAACTTGACAATAAGCCTGTTGGAAAGTCCTAATTTGATGCTTAGAATTTATTTGAACCAAACTCTGTTTCACTTGAAAATTTATTTCTAGTTCTTCAAACTCAATGAGAAAACAATGTGGAAATAATTTAGAATTCAGTTTGAAAAGACCCTCACCATTTTGGAACAAGCTCGGATAAATCCTACAGTTGTAATTACTGGGACATGTTTCACTTGTGATTCTCGCACTCAAGCAATTTCCAGAAACATTTCTGTGAAAAGTAGTATATTAGAATGCAACAAATTTTTTTGTCAAGTACATCAATTTTACATTATACTGTTGACAGAGAAACCAAATGAAAAATAAAATAGAGTGGTAATTGAATTGAGAATCTGTCTGTACACGTATTCACTAACCACTTTCAGCAGAAAACCCAGTTCATTGTCATGAAACATACTCAACATCTTTGCATAGAATTCACCAAAAAAGGTGTGTTCTCATATGAGTTTTAGAATGAGAATTTGTTGCTTACATGTATGATGGAAATGCCGACATATTGCTTGAACTGAAATAATTACAAGCTCTGAATCACAAACAATGCTTAGTTTTGATTTTGGGTAGTATAATCAGAGTTTGTTAACAAACGGAATTCAAGGGTCCTTCAGAAATGGCAAGAATCAGCTACCGGGACAGACATCTTTAGTGGGTCATAGTAAAAACAAAGCTCTAAGACTTGGGTCTGCATTTAGGGTTTCTTGCTAAACTCTTCTATGTTCAGAAAAATACATGTGTCCAGAAAAGTTTGCAAAGTGAAAACTTCAATGTCTCTCACAGTCCATGACACAACCACCTACACAAAGTCTCCAAGATTGTATCCATTTCACTGTTTGAAGCAAGACTTACAAATTAAAAGTGGTCTTATTTGTCCTGTTGTAAGCTTCTAGAAGGGAGGGACTCTGAGTGAATGCTGGAATTGTTCCTGAGAATTCATTGCTATCAACCTCCCTAGACAACAAGGCCCACAAAATACCACGGTTAGTACATAAGTCTGTAAATCTGACACCTCAGTATCCTAGGCTGAAAGTTGAATAGAAAAAATTCAGAATATGTCATTACCATTTATTTGCTCAGATTTCCTCATTGAAACAGCAGGATTCATAAAATGTTCATGAATAACTAATTTAGTTCAGGAGTGGAGGGGAGAGTGTAGCTCTTACAAGTTGGTCAGATTTGGCAATGATGGTAGCCACACTGGAAATACTCCTGAAAGATGGTTTGAGTGAATTCTCCTGTACATCCATTGTGATAGGAAAATTTGGACACAGACAGACTCAGATAAACTGTAAACCCAATAATTCAACCATGGATTCCTTGCACATCCCAATTATGTGACCTTAGCAAAATCCACACCAATTGATGGTCACTAGCATAATAGTATCAAACCCATGCTAAATTTTGTGCTTCAACAACAACTTCTCTTTTTCTTGATTTTCTTGATGCATTCAGACAAAATTCTAAACATTGTACACAGATTTCATACAGGAGCACTAAGTGCAGCTGCTGGACCACAACATAATTTGTTCCACAAATCTGTAAGTTATTATTTATGAAAACAGAGACTCACAGATCATGCATGGCAATCATGTTTTTCCACGCAGCAGGGATGAAGCCACTGAAGTAATTTGAATAGAGCCATCTGCAGGTGTTTGGTCCGAGTCACATAAAGCTTAGATTAAAAACCAGATGATCAAGACCTGCCATTGAGAAAAAAAAATTCAAAGAGTTTTACCACCATAATATTCAGTTACTATCGATGATGGTACTACACTGTATCTACTTACAGCAGTTTGTCCTGCCTAAACTGCAACACTTTCTGAGCTGCAGTTTTTTTTCTACCATGACTCTGTAACTGCTCCTAACATCATATTATGACATATGAATTTAACTCTGGATTTTGAGTGCCTCATGAAATATGAATGTGTGCAATCAATTTATAGGATTAGGAAAAGAGGTGATTAGAATCTTCACGAACACATACATGTAACGAAGGTACATCCAATATCAGTTATGCAAGAATGATCACTTCAATGGGTTTCTTCCAAGTTTTGTTTATGATTTTGGCAATTTACTTACAGAATTGTCAAGTTCTTCAGAGCTGCCAATTCCTGTGGAAGACCACCCCAGAGAAAACTTGAATGCAAGTTCCTGTCTCACAGTCACGATCGCCACTCATTAGTAGTATGGAGCCTGTCTCAGGTAACCTACCTGTGCCAAATTTGGAGGTTTCTAACAATTGTGTTTAGGGTTTAGGGTTAAACCCCAAACCCTAAACCCTAAACCCATCATAATCTTGCAGCTTCAGTTTTCTAGATCATCAGTTATTCTCTCTTGTATACTTGGGGCTAGAAGATTTTCTTTCATTGAAGACATGATCAGCACTAAATTGCAACATTGTTGCAACAAACTTCAAGGTCAAAGATCTATCAAGTGGCTGAGCCCTGCAGGATGATCAATGTCTAGGGTTACAAGGTTTTCCTCATCTTCATATCTCTGGACAAAGCTTGCAGGTTCAAACCCCATATTACCCAATGGTTGTACAAATATGATGGAGATATTACAAACATGAAACATGAAACTGCATGATGATTGAACTGTTGGTAAACAAATTTCTTACAGATAGCTCAACATTGACAGATTACCAAGCTCCGGAGGTATGGTGAAACCCACAAATATGTTTGACCACAACGATCTGCACTCACAGAATATGATGGTCACCAACCAAAAATATCCCACAAAAGTATACAAGACATATATATATACCTTCACATGATCAAGATTCACAATTTGAAGAGGAAAAAAAACTGAAGAGTTCACTGAAGAGAGAATAATGTCAGTGATCGTGGTTGCAGATGTAGCTGAAAGTTGACAAAGAGTTCAATGGATTTAAGGTGTTATACAGATTCCTCAGGTTACTCATCTCTCCAAGAGAAGAGGGAATCGGACCAGTGAATGAATTGTTTCCCAGATACCTGCCATTGCCATAAACTCATGAGGACACTTGGGAAACTCTGCAAAGATGATCAACAAGAAAAAATGCATACGATTTTGCAGGTCAAATTACAACATGCTGGAACTGTATAATTTCATGAGCACAACTAGCTAGCTGATTCAGATCTTCTTGGTGATAGCAATGTGTCTAGTGCAAATCGAAGCTTTTTTCTTAGAACCCATCTTGATTCATGTGTACAAGAACAATGTAGATCCATCCTCAGACCATGATCAGTTGTCTTCCAGGAACTTATGATGTCAAGCTCTCTGAAAGAATTAATCAAGTTTCAACCGAGAGATCAGAGACAATAAAATTAGCTTGGAGAGCTCGCAGGAACATGCTCACAAGTATTCCATTTTGGTCAACAAGGAAATCTCCGGAGGTATGACCCCAGTCAGGAAAGAATTCTCCAGCCTCCTGCAGAAGAAGAAGAAGATTGACAACAAATTTCATCATATGATCATCGACCTCGTCATACAAGCTGGAGAGTAGAAGTGCATCCTTGAGATGTGGAGGTCAAGGAAGAGAGAGTGAATTTGGGTGGAGTTGGAACACACAAGTCCGTCAAGTTTGTGAGTTTCAACACCACAAGCGGGAATGAAGCGTTGATGATGCTTGCACTCAAGTTCCTGCAGCCGCCATGTCAAGAGCCCATTTGTCAACTCAAGAAGCTTGAAAGTTTTCGTGTCTGCTTGCACCTCCAAATTGATTTTGCTATAGTACTGATCTCCGAACCATAGGCAGATCAGATGCAAGTCCTCTCCTTGCCAGAAGTTCTCGAAAAAATCATGTGTGCAATGGTGCGAGAAGAATTCGGAGAAAATATAGTCATACAGAAGGAATATGATCAGCAGCTTTCTAGCCAGAGGTCTTTACAGCTTTTGAAGATTCACAAGGTTTGCTAGGTCGTCAGGTAAGGAGGAAAAGCTGTTATAGGAAAGGTCGATCCAAGTGGCGGCAGTGAACACACCAATCTCAGCTGGTAAGGGACCTGTGAGTCGCTGAGCGTGAAAATGTCTGCAATAGTCACAAACGACAAACAAAACACGCGGTCATGTGACTGAACATCCATGAAGAAATCTCAGATTGGTATCTTCATGTGCAAAACAGAAATAAATCTTCGAAAATACTATGCTGCAGGAGTACTAGATCAAGGACTCATGCATGGAGAAAGAAGATACAGATGATCAGTCCCCATACAGTTCTGTTATGCGGCCGGAAATTGGATCACACACGATTTTGGCCGGATCCCAGGTACAAGGATCTGTTCCATTGTACTTGGTATAGTGCAAGCTCTGCAACATGCTTGCGATCGCATCTCCTGCAGGAAATTAGAGAAGAATTCACAACCAAAAAACCCTAAACTGCATCCCACACGAGCTGCAGGGCTAATTGTATAACTTAGATCATCATCATCATCATCAGGTCACATGAAAGTTCTTGACGAAAATGTTGTTAGAACGACCTGTATACGTAATATTATATAACGGCAAAGAGCAGATCTAGAGATTGTGTCATGCAGGCGATCTGATTTTCTTGCAGCTACAATCATTCATGTCGTCTCGACCCTGCATCATGCCGTGTCGACCCATTATGCTACTCTCTTCAAGATCGAGTCTTGTGCGGTTTTGCGTAAGAGATGTGGAACTGCTTACCTTCTTGTGTCGCACAACAAGAGCTTGACAACAGGAATAGCAGCTGCAGAAGAAGAAGAAGAAGACGCGCCGTCGCGGGCGGCGCTGCAGCAACAAAGACAAGGGCGAGTCTAAATCTCTTCACAAACTCCCCCATGCTATGAATTATGACAAATAGCGAGAATATTATGCAAGCTTGCACATAAAAGCTGCTGCTGATCAAGGTCTACTACACGACTTAGATCAACTGCAGTTTAAGGACTTGGAAGCTCAAAGACGCAATGCTCAGCGCAGTAGACATAAAGCATGAAAAGCTAGCAACTTTCAGGACTAGAAAAACTCATGGAATACAAGGGAAAGAAAACTGCGTCACTGGGGCCGACCGAGAAGACGCATGCGAGACGCTAAATTCCCCCCTAACGAGCTTCTTCCGGCGCAGTCTCCGAACCCTTGACCCACCGCCTGCCCCACCACCGGACTTGACCCCACCTCCAGAGCCCGGCCCTCCCTTCGCCGTCCAGAGAACATCCGAACCACCGTCAACTGTCCGTCACTCCCTTTGCCGTCGACTGCAGGACATCCAGCGTTCTGCATTAGAAACATAACAGTTCAAATATAAACTAAAAATAGTCAAATGTAGATTGGGCGTCTAGGGTCTCATATTGTAAGCAATGTAAGGAAGTTTTTAGGGTTTGGTGGTGCAAAATGATTGTAAGAAGCATTGAGTGCAAACCAGTGATTGTCCTTCATCAGATAACACATTGGAGAGCGACCTTCCCTCAAAAGGTTTAGGATTGCATTAAGTGTTGAGGTGACTACGGTAAGTAGTTTTCTTCATAATTGTTGTGTCCTGTTTTAACTCGTGAGCAACTATGGAATCAACACATAGAACAAAAAAAGCACCTTCTATTATTGTAAATGTTATTGAGGAAAACAACATAATGTGTAGTGTGATTATCGTAGACAATGTGGAAAGATCTCCCACTCCCATTGTTATTTACAATGTTAAAGGTGAGCTTGATTCTCCTGCAACTAAATATGATGACAAACAAAATCTTGACAACGACATGATGTAAACTAGAGGAGGGGATGGAGAGTGAGGACATCTACTGCAAAAGGTGTTGTCAATTTTTGCGCAAGAAAACCCCTACATGCTTGGAAGATAGAAATATATCAACATTGTGAAGACAAAAATAATAGGATAGGTAGAAGGGATAAGCATTCTATTATTTTATTTCTACCTATCATGGGTTTGTTGTTGAATGTGTTGCAAAAAATGGGTAGTAGGATTTGCTAACTGCTAAAAAAAAGGTCTATGTTTGTTCACTACATATAGGACCTTGGGGTTTTGTAGTTTGTTGTTTTTCTTTTGAAATTTAGGTCTATTGTGTTGAGTACATATAATTTGGGAAAGTAACAATGGACATCATTTCCTATCCACCTTGTTTTGTAGAACATAACAAATTTATTAAAATTGATTAACAACATATTGTTGGTATTAGGATATCTAGATGGCAAAAGTAGGATTTACAAATCAACAATGTAATAAAGTCAACATCACTGTGTTGCAATATACCTTGAGGAATAGTACAATTTTTTTGCATTGGAAGCACATTTCAATGTCAAATGCCCTAATTTCCCCACCGAAAACCGGCCTTCCTTTTAATGCAAGTTCTGCAAGAATTGTTACAAAGATAACGACAAACTTATCCTTGGGTGGTACCATTAAGAATATCACACCCCAAATTTCCATGACCCATCCAACTTCAATACAACATAGGACTCACATAAATAAAACTTTTCATTGTAAATTATTTATCAAAAGGTTAACCAAGTCATGTAGAATTCAAAACTCTAATTAATTTTTAAGAAAATGTGTTTTAATGTGGAAAATGAATGCATGAGGAAAAAAATTTAGGAATGTCACAGAAAGGATTTCTTATCATGAACACAGAAGGAATTTATGTTTTGGGAATTTTTCTTGGATGTTAATTTTTTAGAATACTTCAAATGCCAACCTATTTGATGTCTTTTTATAGATAATTGATTGCATCAATTTTGATTTTATTATGAATTTTTAAAATCAAGATTGTGAAGCCCCAAAGGGCCATTGATGTCAAGAACACAAATGATAACTATTTTCACCTTTTGTTGTTTTAACAATTAGTTTGGATCATTTCCTTGTGCATGTACTAAACAAACAGTAAAAATTATCTACTATGTAAGTGTAAGGACACTTAAAAAGAAAAAAAGTCAAGAATTGGGTTAGGAATGGGTCAGGATTGCTTCGAGAATCAAAATGTTAATGCATATTATACATTTTTGGATGTTCATTATTTTTCATGAGTGTGTGCATAGGTGGAAAACACATAGCCCACCTAGTCCAATCAAATACATTAATGTATAAATAGATGGAATTTTATTTTTTAAATTGAATCCAACTTTCTTGTGATTTTGGTAAAATGGTTCTTAATCGTACCACCCAAGGAAAAGTTTGTTGACAAGAACACCCTAAGCTACCATAAAATGATGATGTAGTGCTTGAAATACAAGGGCAAGGAATTGTTGAAGATGTACCCAACTTAGACCAAGTCTAAGGCAAAAAAGTTGACAAGGCTAGGGGAGAAACATGGCAAGACCCTACCAAACAAAATTAAACGCCCTAATGATGATGCAATAGAACATCCCAATAAGAGGGTTGCATCAACAAGCTTAAAATCTCAAGATAAAGCACTACCACCCCCAAGGCCCATACATCAAAAGGACAAGGTGGTTGTTGAATTAAGCAATGATGGAAACTTTTCCTTAATTCACTGCCAAGGTATGTATGATTCCAAACCTAGCATTCCTTTTTAAAACCGCAAATTCATATAAAAACTTAACTTGTTGCATTTTATTTTCCAAATTTAATATACAAACACTTTGTTTTTAAAGTTCACTTTGCAAATGAAGATTTCCAATTCCAATTGTTGATTAACTAATTATTTATTTCCCACTGTTGTTTGTAGATCTTTATAATGCCCATGTAAATAATCTATACCACATTTAGATTTTAGGTTCCCAAATTTTCATTCACATTTAAGTGGGATACCTACATGTGCTGCCTAATCACTATAGATTACCAAAACCATTTTCCAAACAAAGATGCCTACATTGGAGAATTTTGCAATTGTAAAACCAATATGTCATACAAGGTAGAACAAACCAAATGTAGGTCTATTTTTGTGAAGAAAGGTATTTTATTCTTTCTATGAGGGGAATTAAAGGCCTAGATTCATTTGAAAACACTACTTGAAACTCAACCTATGTATTGGCAGGTCTATCGTTATTTTTAGATGGGCGAACATTATCACAAAGGAAATGTAACACATGTAAGCAGAGTTAACATTGAAGCAAAAGCAAGGAAGACGACCGAAACATTCACAATTGAAAACACTTGTGATTTGGCCCCTCTTCCTGTGGAAGTACAAGTGATGGGGCTTTACATCTTATTGTTAAAGACAAATAAAATAATGGACCAAACAATGCTTGAAAACCCTAAAGAAACCTTAACTCTCTTTATGAGGATGGAAATTGAAGGTACCTTAGGAAACACACTTGTGTTCGCATTTGGAAAATGGTAATTTTTCTATTGGTGAGTTTATTTCTTTTTAATCACTA